>Ga0137396_10000627_pt1 | contig 17206 bp, 18 predicted proteins | sample czc16metaG_FD_108284 | JGI IMG/M metagenome (GOLD analysis project Ga0137396, IMG submission 108284) | Vadose zone soil microbial communities from Angelo Coast Range Reserve, California, USA - czcobulk3.16 metaG | ecosystem: Environmental > Terrestrial > Soil > Vadose zone | place: USA...
CTTGGCGCATTAAAAATTGGTTCTTACATTTTACTTCCTGTTGACAGCCCAAATCAAGAACCATGTAAGATAGTTGAATATGATACCAGTAAACCAGGCAAACACGGTGCTGCAAAAGCAAGAATTGTAGCAGTTGGGATATTTGACAAGAAAAAATATCCTCATGTATCTCCAGTAAGCGCACAGATACAGGTGCCGCTAATTGACAAACGAGTGGGCTCAGTTATATCAAAAACAGATTCCATAACACAAGTAATGGATTCTGAAACCTTTGAGGTCTTTGACGTATCACAAATTGAAGATGAGATAAAAGACAAAGTTACACAAGGTCTAGATGTTGAATACTGGAAGGTAATGGACAGAACTATTATAGTCCGAATCAAAAGCTAGTTGTGGATGCTAATGATGACAAGAAAAGCCTTCTGATATTATGATGAAGATTATGAGTATTGAAGCATCCAGGCTTTTCTAGGCACAAATGTTTAGAATAAGAATATACCATCCTATACCTAAAAAGAACACATGAAGGGTCTCTGTCATGTGTGCCTGGCATCAAATGTGGAGATCAAAACACAAGACAATCTTTCATTATGTGAAAAATGTCTCAATAAAGTACACCGTCTGGAAAAAAATTAATTTGATACCATTACTTTGTAATTGAGATTTGAAACTAGCGGCACTTTATTCTGGTGGCAAAGATAGCACATTTGCAATTTACAAAGCAAAATCTGAAGGCTATGATGTGAAATGTCTTGCGACAATTTTCCCGCATTCAGATGAAAGCAAGTTTCTTCATTACCCAAATATTTCCATGACAGGACTCCAAGCGGAATCAATGAAGCTGCCACAACTTTCTAGCTATGCTGTTTCAAATGACACCAAAATAGAACTATCAGAATTAGAATTTCTTTTGATGCAGGCAAAGCAAGTTTTTGGAATAGAAGGAATAGTTCATGGTGGAATACTAAGCGAGTTTCAAAAAAATAATTTTGAAGATATATGCAAAAAATTAAGCTTGAAAATAATTTCACCGTTGTGGGGAATAGATCAAAGACAATACATGAAAAAATTAATTGAATCTGATTTTAAATATATCATTACAAGTGTTTCTTCTGCTGGACTCGATGATACATGGCTTGGCAGAGTGATATCACAAAAAGACATTGATGATTTGGAAAAACTTTCCATGATCCATGGATTTAATCTGTCCTTTGAGGGTGGCGAAGCAGAAAGCCTTGTTTTAGATTGTCCACTATTTTCAAAACCTCTTAAAATCATAAAGTCAAACAAAATCTGGGATGGGTACAGAGGAAGATTTGAAATAACCGAAGCAATGTTACAATAACAATGCTTGACAATTTAAAAACCGGTCTCAGAGCTGCACTAAAGAAATTAGTAAATTCTTCAGGAATAGATGAGGAACTAATTAAGGAGCTAGCAAAAGATATTCAACGAGCCCTCTTACAAGCTGATGTCAACGTTAAACTAGTCTTTGAGATAACAAAAAATCTTGAGGAACGCTCGCTTAAGGAAACCCCCCCACCGGGGCTTTCAAGAAAGGATCACATTGTAAAGATACTGTACGATGAATTGGCAAAGCTTCTTGGTACTGAAAAACTATATTCGTTTCAAGCTGGAAAGCTAAACAAGGTACTCTTGCTTGGAATCCAAGGGAGTGGCAAGACTACCATAACAGCAAAGCTTGCCAAATTTTTGACTAAATCTGGATATCGAGTAGCAGTAATTGGTGCAGATACTTTTCGACCAGGTGCACTAACACAGCTAAAGACATTGTGTGAAAAGGCAAATGTCGAAGTCTATGGAGAAGAGAAAAACTCTGACTCGCCGCAAATTGTTAAAAACGGTTTGAAACATTTTGAGACTTCTACTTTTGATGTTATACTTATCGATACTGCTGGAAGACACAAAGAAGAAAAAGACTTGCTTGAAGAAATGAAACAAATAAGCAAAGTTGCAAATCAGGATCTTACGTTACTTGTAATAGATGGAACAATAGGCCAGCAATGCCACAGTCAGGCAGAAGCGTTTCACAAGACAGCACCTGTTGGTGGTATAATTATAACAAAGCTTGACAGTTCCGCAAAAGGTGGTGGTGCACTAGCTGCTGCATCAGCAACTGGAGCTCAGATAATGTATATCGGAACAGGTGAGCGAATTGATGATCTGGAGAAATTTTCTCCCACTAGATTTGTTGGACGATTACTTGGAATGGGTGATATCCAAGCGTTACTTGATATGGCAAAAAGACTTGAAACTGAAGGCGATGAGGAAAGGGTAAAGAGAATAACACATGGGAAAATGAACATGGAAGACTTCTACTTTCAAATCGAGCAGGCAACAAAAGCTGGTGGACTGCGCAGCATACTGGAAAACATGCCTGGCATGTCTGGCATGGTAAAAGAAGATCAACTAGACCAACAACAGGAGAAAATGGAAAAGTGGAGATACATCATACAATCTATGACAAAACTTGAAAAAGACGATCCTGATCTGTTGAATGCATCAAGGATTAAACGCATTGCACGTGGTTCTGGATGGTCAGAGCATGAGGTAAAAGACCTTTTGAAAGCATACAAGAACTCTAAAACCATGATGAAGGCTTCAAAGGGCCGACAGATGCAGGGCATGCTAAGAAAGATGGGCTTGGGGTAATTTTACTCATAGTCGATAAACTCGTTTGCTAATCATCTATATACAAAACTGACTAATTCAATACTTTTAAAATAGTTCTACCAATAATATCTATGAATAGTTATCAATGCCATCAAATTCTAGGTACACAAAATGATGCTTCATTTAAAGAAATAAAATCCACCTACAGAAAATTGGTATTACAATTCCATCCTGACAAAAACATGTCAGAAGGTGATGGTAAAAGATTCAAGATGGTAACAGAAGCATACCAATTTTTAAAAACAGAGTATAAAAAAACACATCAAACTAGTTCTAAAAACAATTGGAAATATACCAGTAAGAATTCCAACAAAGAATACGATTTTAATTCTCACAAACAATCTTGGGGTGCAAGGCCAAATGATCATTCCTCTGAGGAAGACTGGAGTAGATATACCAGGAAAACAGAAAATGCATATCAAGATTTTTGGAAGTACTATGAAAAGACTTTTTGGGAGAATTACGAAAAAGTAAGATCAAATTCTAGAGTAGAGCCAGAACCAATAGAACAAGAAGAAGAAGTAACAGTTTCTGTAAACGTGGATCCTAGTCGCTGCATAGCATGTTGCAGCTGCGAAACCATAGCCCCATCAGTATTTGCAGTAGATAAAAACGTCAGAGTAAATCCAAAGTCACACGTAATAAATGAGAGCGGCGCAAAATTTGAAAAAATACTTGATGCTGCCCAGACATGTCCTACCAAGGCAATCAGTGTTAAAGACAAAGAATCAGAAAGACCGCTATATCCCTGGTAACGAGATACGTAGTTAATAAAATCTGAATCTTTTTGATATAATCACAGCACCAATTATTGATGTTGCTATTATCATTCCTGTCAAAGGTCCAAACTCTGGTACTGGCAGATCTACTTTGGATGTCTCGGTTTGAGTCAAGTTTTCATTTGGGGCAACATAAAACGTATCTATCGATGTCTCAAAATAGTTTTGATCTTGGTTAAAGTCTTGAGGTTTGCTTGTGAGAAGTAGAGTGTATTCACGCCCATCGTTTAAAAAGAAAATTAGGTGCTCGTTTTGAATATTGGTAGTATCGTTTGGATATTGTGTTAAAGACACTGCTTTGATTATGATTCCATCTTGGTATCTTTGCAAGCCTGATTGTAAAACCTTAGTTTGGGAATCTGTCCCACTGTAAGATAATTCATGTGAAATTTCAGATAAAATATTGCTATCAGAAAATGTTCTTAACACAGAGACTACTTGTTGTGATATTGGTTTATAAAAAATTGCGAGGGTTGTAAGTCCGGTATGATTATGATTTGAAAATATCACTAGTGCCTTACTTGGTATGCTTGTGGGAACATTTAGTATAGTCCAATTTTGTGGCGGTGAGAATGAAAAGTTCTTTGTTTTATCATGGTATGTATTTGATTGATCATATCTGAACGTTTTTGAAAACATGGGGATTTGTTTGGTAGCATTTGAATCAGCAAAAGCATTGGTATAAAGATATGACACACTAATTACAAGAAATAACAATACAAGACAGAAGATTTTTGTCAATATTCGGTAAAACAATAACCACTTATTAAATGAAATTAGATTAAACAAGAAGAATGTTTTTGTGATCTTTGTTCAAGGGATGTAAAAGCCAATCCCTTTTGTGAGCAGTATTCTTTATAATAACACTCTGCCAAAGAACCAACAAGCTTGGTGTGATATCGAGATAACCCATGCAAGTTATTATCTACACCATGAACAAACCATTTTCTATCTGCATTAAGATTAACTTCTTTCTCAAATGTCTTAATTTTCCAATATAATTAGGAATAAAACCTGCCTTTTCCATGAATATGGTACACCAAATGGCAAAAAACATTGATGATATCATAGAAAAAACAAAGGTAATTTTAAAAGAACATCATCTTTGTGATAACTGTCTTGGCAGAATATTTGCCCCAAAACTTGGCTTGACTTCTCATGGAAGACTAGGAAATAAAATTAGAGGCACCTTAAAACAAAAAAATCCAAAATCATGTTATATTTGCAAAAACTTGATGTCAAAGCTTGACTTGCAACTAGATAAGATGCTAGACATGTCAAAAGAATATGAATTTTCATCATTTCTAATTGGAGCAATACTCCGGCCATCTATACTAGATAGGGATGATCAAATACGTTCCAAATTCAAGCTAAAAGGAATACACAGCATAAAAAACGACATCACACGAGAAATAGGAAAAAGATTTGGCAGGAAAACAAAAACAATTGTCAATTATCAAAATCCAGATATTGTTTTTACACTTGATTTCAAAAATGAAGAATGCGAGATAAAACCAAAACCTGTTTTTCTTTCTGGCAGATATACAAAAACTGTCAGAGGAATTCCACAAAAACAAAGACCATGTGAAAACTGTGGAGGAAAAGGATGTTATGCATGTGAGTTTCATGGTATATCAGAATTTGATAGCGTTGAAGGCAAGATGGCAAAATTTCTGTACGAAAAATTCGGAGCTCAGCAGGCAAAGATCACGTGGATTGGAAGCGAAGATGAGACAAGCTTGGTTTTAGGCAAAGGCAGACCATTTTTTGCAAAACTTATCAATCCACACAAAAGAGAAATCCGTTCTGAGAAAAAGATATCACTTGACGGCATCACCATACACAATCTTAGAATAATTGAAAAAATTCCATCTGATATAATACGGTTCAAATCAGAAATAGAAATTGAAGTGGAAACGGAGAAAGAAATCACACAAACCCAACTCAAATCCCTTCATAAATTAGAAAAGCAGACCATATCTGTATATGAGAATTCTGGAAAGAGAAACCAGAAAAAAATCTATCATATAAAATACAAAAAAAGGTCCAACAACTCTTTTTCTATATTCATGGAAGCTGATGGTGGAGTTCCACTAAAGCGATTTGTAAATGGTTCTGAAGTAGAACCAAGTTTGACTAGCATGTTAGAAAATCAATGCAAATGCAAAGTGTTTGATTTTCACCAAATCTCGCTTACAAACTAAAGGCGTACCACAAAAAAAATGTCAACTGGATGCCAATAACCAGGATATCTATTATTCGGTAGCTAATCGCACCAACTGAGAAATTTGTTTGCCTTTCACCTGAGAAAGTGCGTTTATCCCGCCATTCAAACTTTCAGCCACAATTCCTTTGCCCGCAAGTACTTGAGCAACCATAAGCGAAGTATTTCCCATCATGCAAACAAGCAATGACTTGCCATCAGCTCCTCCCAACATACTATCTAATTCTTTTGGAATCTCTTGGGTTGCTAATAGTCGCTCCACATCTCTGGCCTTTGGGACAAAGATCTTGCTTTCATCAACACCAAGCGAATTTGCAATTAGCTCTATCCCTTCCTTTTGTGGAGTATACTGTGTGTGAATCCAGAGAACTCTGTCATAGTCCCCGATGTTTGAGACAGCTTCCTGCAGGGTAGCCTGCAACCGGTTCTGCTTCTCTATCGTTGCCATGTTCTTTCTGTACTTTTGGATTCCATCAGCAATTATTACGACAAACTTTCCTCCATAACCACCAAAGTTTGCCATCTGTATTACCGCGTAAAGCGCAAGAGCACTGCTTTCCCCCATGTCGTGACCCTTGTCTACGAAAAACTTTAGCAAACGTTTTGCTTGCCCAAAATCTACTTCATGTTGTCCCGCATATCTCTCAGGCTCGTAGAACTTCAAGCCCGCTGCCTTACCTTTTGTCCTTATTCCTCCAACATCTTGATTACCAAGTGGAAAGACTACATGCAACGACTTCTTATCATATTTTTCCATCAAGTATCTGCTCAAACCACCCGAGGTGCCACCTGTACCAAAGGTGCAGACAATTCGAAATTCCGCAAGCGAATGGCCTTGTTCACGCAATTGCTGGTCAAGCTCCGCGGCGGTCACAGTTCTATGTACCTCAATGTTCAGCTCGTTGTCATATTGTTCTGGACAGAAACAGCTGTAGATCTTTGCAAGAAGCTTTGCCAAGTTTATTATGTCCTGGCTTGCAAGAAGTTTTTCCACTTCAGAACTTGATCTATCGAAAATAGCAGGATCGAAACCGAATTCAGAGAGTTGTGAGCGAATGTTCGACGCGGTTGCTTTGGCGGCCAAAAGATTCGGGTTGTCCTTCATTCCTGGAGCAGGGCAGATGTCCATGTCAAGATTTATGATGCGTATTTTTTCGTTTCTCAACTCCTCGAAGACTCCTTCTTGAAGCTTTCTAGAGACAAGGGTAACGACATCTAGACCAAGCTTTGCCATCTGTCCTAAAGCGATCCCAAAGTTACCCGAGGTTGCTTCAAATATTGTTTGTCCGCGTCTAAGCTTACCTGTGACAATGGCATCATGGACTATGTGGACTGCCGGCCTTACTTTGATCGAGCCTGCTAGCAAGTTTGAATCGAACTTGCCGAGAACTTGCAGATCTATATCTGTAAGATTCAGGTCGTACTCTTTTCTTGCACATTCCCTCAAATCTTCAGTAATATCAATCAGGGGTGTTGCGTTGACAACCTTCACTTTGTCAGGCCTTTCTTCTAAATGAGGAACCTTACTCCATATCTCTCGCTGAAAATTCTCAAGCATAATACTGTCAATGTTATTCCCTTTATTTTCCTGCAATCTTTTTCTCCATATTATCATGTACAAAAGGTCTTTTAAATTATATGAAAGGCTTTCAATGGTTTTCAAGTTATGATTTGTTGGAGAAAGTGTCAACGTTTTTTTATAGTCTGGCTCTAGTTTGTTCAATTGAATCCACTACTAAAAGTTCAAGAGTCTCACAAAAAAGGCCTCTTGCCTGACAAGATCTATCATACCATAACAGAAAGGTTTCCTGTAGTGTTAGCAGGAATCAATAGAATAGAAAAAGCCTCAGGAATTAATTTTCCAATCGCATACATAGAACCCTCAATTGTATTATCGCATTCTCATAGTTTGACTGACCTTGGGATCTTGTTTGCCAGGACAACTCCAGTTGTTACTGCAGACAGACTAGAGGTTATTATACAAATCACTTCACCACTTGTAGCATTTGGCCTTAAGGGAACAATACATGCTATTTTGGCTCACGAGTTCTTACACTATCTAGAACTAATGCGTCGTATATCAAAAATGGAAATTCTTTCAGATGAGATTTCAGGGAACTTGTTTGAAAGTGCTTATTCTGATGCAACTAGGCTTTTTGATCCAAGAGCAGTATTTGATGACAAAACTTTACTTTTACATATTACAAAGAAATTTCCTGAAGGTTTTAGGGATTACAAGCTAGAAGACAAGGTGGTAAAGTTCTGGATAGAAAAAAACCTACCAATAACGAGGATAACATTGGATAGAAATATTGCCAAGATTCCATCAGAGATTCTAGCCAAGACAAAAATTGATCCAAAACTAGAATCACAGCTTGAAGCAGTTGCACAGAAAATGTCCAAGCTTCGAAAGAAAAAACTCTACTAATTATTGTATAAATTCAGTAAGGCCACATTTACCGCATGTGCGTCTGTTCTTGTGTTCTGACATGAACACTCCCTTGCCACACCTGTTGCACTCTTTTCTTTGTTTTTCTGCCTTTTCACCTTTAATTTTGTAAAACTTGTAGACACTGGGGCTAGAACCTTTCTTGCCTCCAGCCGCTTTCTTTCCTCCTGCCATTATTTATTCTCCTTTTTTGGTTCTTTAGATTCTTTGGCTTTCTTCTCTGGTTCTTTGGCTTCTTTTTTTGGTTCCTTTGATTCTTTTGATTCCTTAGCTTCTTTGACTTCCTTTTTCTCTTCAGGTTTTTCTGCAGGTGCTTCTTTTGCCTTGACTTCCTTTTTCTCTGCTGCTTTTTCAGCTGGTGTCTCTTTTGTCTCGCCTTCTTTTTCACCACCGCCTTTTGCTTTTTCTTGTCTGCTAAAGATTGCGGGTTTGAGATGCTTTCTTGCTAACTTTTCATCATCATAAATGTAAAATGTTCCTGATACCATTGGTCTTCCAGTCTCGTTTTTTAATATGATTGGAACTACTACTTTGCCATCAAGATTGAATTGTTTTGATACCATATCTACTGCTTCAAGCTTTTTCAGCTTGCCAGCAAGTCCTCTAAAGGTACACGTAAGTTCCCTTCTTGCAAGTAGGATATTTTTTACATCACGTGTGATTTCAATCATCGACATGTATTCAACGTCCTTTTAATAGTGAATATAATCCTAACGGGAAGATTGCTAACAAATTTAAGAAATTAAACCTTTGTCTGCATGTGGATCGTTTTATGATTCACCTGAAAAACTCAGGTTATGTTCCGCAGGATGCAAAGAAGCTCCTCTCAGAAGCTGACAAGCTTGTCGCTGGAATGCATACTGTAGTAAGGGACACGAGAGTTTCAAGTAGATATCTAGAGTTTGACATTTCTGTATCAAAAGAGCATCTGGATTTATTGGTAAAAAAATTGGAAACAATAGGTCCACTTGATAATGCTAGACACATAATTGAAGAAGAAATGGAAAAAGAAGAAGCAATAGAAAAAGGAAGAGACTATTTCAATGATGAAAGATTCTGGGAGTGCCATGAAACCCTAGAAGGAGTATGGAAGAAGACATACGAAGGAGAAAAGGATCTAATCCAAGGAATAATCCTTGTGGCAGCAGCCTTTGTTCATTATCAGAAAAACGAGAACGAAATCTGCCTTTCAATATTGAAGCGTGGAATCGAAAAGATTGGTAGCTCTTCAGGAAAATACCATACCATAGATGTTGATGTTTTGCGAAACAAGGTGTCAGAAATAATCCATTCTGGTACCATGATGACATTTACGATTTAATTAATTTCAGGGCCGTTTTTATTACATCTGCACCAGCAAGTAAACCAATTTTACCTTTCTTTGCCTCTTCTTCAGTAAATCTTGCAGTTCCATCTTTTTTTACAGAATCCCCTGATACTAAAACAGGAACTGGATCATCACTGTGTCCTCGATTAATACATGGCGTAGAGTGATCTCCCGAAATCACAATTGAAAATTTACTTGTGTCAATATTATCAAGGAGTGTTCCAAAAAACCTACTGTCTATCTCTTCTATGTTTTTCATTTTTCCTATTGCATCACCATCATGACCAAACTCGTCAGGACCTTTGATGTGAACATATATTGCATTCTGAGTTTCCATTGCCTTTGCAGTAACTCGTGCCTTTTTTTCATAATCCGTCATACCGCCAGCACTAAACGTCTTCATTTTCAATACGTTTGAAATTCCAATCTCTACTGGCATGTCAACAATACAAGAAAACTTCATTGCGTGTAATTCATTTATAGGGATACAGTCAGGAAATCTGTTTCCAGCATCTCGCAATAAAATGCCGTTCAAAAGTTTCTTGCCTTTTTCCTTACGGATTTTGTTTGTCTCACTTTTTTTCATTATATCTAGTGATTGTTTAGTAAATTCATTGACAAGTGTAGCAGAAAGCTTTGCACTAGGGGACTCGTTAAGAGGAAGGGATTTTTCAATCTCTAAATAATCTCCAGGTGCTCTTGCCACTCCCATACCAGCTATTCTTGCATAGGCAGGGTCTGTATTGCTTATTTCAGACGAAAGGCGCTCGCCATTACATCTTATTCGAACAACTAGTCTGTGTCCTATTGTTGGGGCTACAACCACTGAGGCTTTTGGGTTTGAAAATTTTATCTTTCGTTCTATCTCAAGGGAAATAGCAAGTGTGTCCTCTTTCTCTATTTTTCTTCCAGCTCTTCTATCTACTATGATATAATCATCGTTTACTGTCGCAAAATTTCCCCGTAAAGCCAAATCCCCATCTTTGAAATCGATACCTACTCCGATTGCCTCTATTACACCTCTACCTACATAATCTGCATGTTGGAATTTGTATCCTAACATATTAAAAACTGCAATATCTGATTCTGGTGCGATTCCTTTTCCTACTGATATGACTTGTCCTATGGAACCGTTTCTTGCAATCTTGTCAAGATTAGGAGTTTTTGCATAGCTAAGAGGAGTAGCACCTTTTAGATCTGGATGTGGAAGATCCCCAACTCCATCTAGAAGAACATATACCATATGTACATCAGAATTATCAGTAATTTTTTATCAACTCACTTTCGAGGTTTGTTGAGTTACACATAAACTTTACAATAATTTTTTCAACCGATCTTTGAAAAGGTTTTAAATTACCAGATCCCGATGTTAGTGATATGGGGGATCTTCGTAAGGATTATGTCATTGACAAGTTTGTAATTGTTTCTCCAGATAATCATGTGGATACGGATTCAAAAAAATGTCCATTTTGTCCTGGAAATGAATCCATGACAAACCCATCATCACTTTCTCTTGTTGCAAAAGATGGAATGTTACAAAGACTACAGGACAGCGAAGATTATTTTGTTGAGGGTTGGTCGGTCAGAGTTTTCGAAAGTAAAAATCCAGTTGTTGCTACCACATCAGAAAATTCGTACAGCGACAGGCCATTATACAGCGAGCCTGCTTATGGATATCACTACATCGTAGTTGCATCTGAAAAACACAGAGATTCTCTTGCCTCAATACCTACAGAACAATGGTCAAATGTTTTGGTAGTTATTCAGGATAGACTTCGTTGGCTTTACACTCAAAGGGGAGTTACATACGTATCAATTTATGTTAATAGTGGTAAAGAAGCAGGCGGATCTATTACTCATCCTCACATAAACATTGTAACTTTTTCCACAATTCCTCCAACAATAGAGCTGGAAGCAGAGGCTTCGCATAAAATTTTAAATGAAAAGGGCATATGCCCCATGTGCCAGGCTGTAGCTACGGAAACAGGAGGGCCAAGACAGATACTCCAGACTGAAGGATTTCTTGCCTTTTGCCCATGGGCACCATCTCATCCCTATGAATTCTGGATTTATCCAAAAAAACACATAACAAGTTTTTCAAAGATTACGCAAAAAGAGATAAACGATCTGTCATTAATTTTACGTGCAACACTAGGTGGACTGGCAACTACAATGAAAAATCCTTCATACAACATGGTCTTTCATCTTTCTCCAGAAAAGAAAAACAATAGACAGATCCACTGGCACATAGAAGTATATCCACAAGCTGATTCTTGGTCTGGATTAGAGCGAGGTTATGGCGTATTTCTAAATAAGATTACTCCTGAAAAAGCAGCAGAAGAATTGGGTTCATCGTGTAGAAAGGAACTTGCTGGTCTTGTCGGCATTGTTTAACAAACTTTTTTTTCTACAATTGAATTAAAAACAACACTTGTCATGACAATCACTGGGTTTATTTATTGAGTTGAAAAAATAATCTTTATGGCAATTGAAAAATGGGTTGGCGCTGCAAGCCTTGGTTTGTTTATAATGTTTGTTGCTGAAATTTTATCTGTATTTAATTTTATCATACATCCTTCACAGGAAATCGAGCCGGGGCCAAAAATACTTGAATTTATTTCAATAGGGGTAGCACCAGCATTAATTCTAGCTGGCTCATCATTTCTGTTATCACGAAGATATGGTTCAAGACTTGTTGGCTCAATGATCATTGCAGGCGGGGCTGTACTGTTAGGCGGAATGTATTATGCTAACACTTTACTTTCTCAAATAAGCCATTCTTACCTTGTCACTGAAGTAACAATTACGCCGCCGCTTTTTATGGCTGTATCAATCCCTACAATGATAGTTGGTGGTCTGTTGTTCAGAATAAAACCAAGACCAAAAAAGGATTACTTTTTTGACGGATGATCAAATCGCATAGAATTTGAATGGCGTTTAAAACCAAGTTTTCCGTAAAATGGCATTACCTCATCGGTACAATCTAGTATGGTTTTGTAACAGCCTTTTTTTTCTGCGTATTCAAGAAGAGCGTTGATTATTTGTTGTCCTATTCCCCCTCCCTGATGTTCCTTTCTTACAACAACGTCCTCAATGTGGCCCACCATGCCTCCACAATGAATGAATTTTGGTTCAATGAATATGGTTGCGGAACCAATGACTTTTGAATCAGATACTGCAACATAGATTACATGATCTGGCCTTGATTTTATTTTCTTGAATATCTCCTTTGCTTTTTTTGGGTCTAAATCACTTGCTTTTCTAAGTGAATCCAAAGATTCTAAAAAACCATTGAAGAGATCTTTTTCTTGTAATTCACGAATTTTTACATCAGTCATGATTTAGCATCAGATTTGGCCAAGTCTTTCTGTGTAATGCTGGTGCGCCCTTCTATAGGAAGTTTTGTCCCCGATATCGATGAATCCTTTTTTAATTAAAAATCCACTTACTTTATTTTTGCGACCAATTGCACTTTTTATAACATCATCCATGCCATAGGGTTTGTTTGCAGGAATTAGTTTCAGGACTCTTGGTTCCATTACATAACACCCAATGTTGATGTTCCCCCTTATCTCTGGTTTTTCTTTCCATGCTGTCACTTTGCTGTTTCTGTCCGTTTCTATGAATCCATAATGAAGTTTTGTTTTGTATTCATATAATGCCATCGTAACAAATGATTTTTTTCTCTTATGATATTCTATCATACTTTTTAAATTAAAATCGAAAATAGAATCACCATATACACAAATAAAAGTGTCATCAATAAAATCTTCAGCAGTCTTTAGTTGTCCGGCTGTAGCAAGTGGTCTATTTGCTACAGCATATTCTATCTTCACTCCAAACCTGCTACCGTCCTCAAAATAATCCTCGATTATCTTTCTCAAATAACTGACGCAAAGAACAACTGAGTCTACGTTATTCTTCTTTATCCATTCCATCAAATGTTCAAGCAGAGGTTTTTCACCTAGAGGAAGCATTGCTTTGGGAAGAAATGTTGTATAAGGCTGAAGCCTTGTGCCAAGTCCACCTGCTAGAATTACAGCTTTCACGAAACTAGGTTTAAAATTCTGGTATTTATGTTGAAGGATGAATTGTTTCTATGTAACTATTTTGGTAAGCTTATCAAGAACTTGCTTTGGATTAGTTCCAAAAATCAAGATCATTGGTTCTTTCCCAACACCTCCTTTATGAAATATCAAGTCTGCTGGCTTTGTTGTACCTTTGATTGCATTTTTAATTCCCCATGATATTGTGTAGCCTTCTTTTATCTTTGTTGCAGCTGGCTCTGTAGATCGTTTATAATGTAACACAGAATAATTTTTTGAAATTGCTTTTTTGATCAACTCTTTATCATATTTTATGTTAATCGCAGATCTCATGGATGGAAATTTTTTTGTCATCTCCAAAACTGCAGATCCGATATGTTTTGAACCGGCATACTTTAGGCTGCCTGCCACAATTAAATTTTCGCCAGCTTTCACAATTCTTCCTGAAACACCTAGAATGTCATTTAGTGATTTTGGTTTTGGTTTTGAAAAAACAAAGTTTGTCTGAACTTCTGGTATGTATTTGAACATGGTTTTTAAGTTGATAAATTTGGAAATCGCGTCTGATAGTTCTTTTTCTATTTCGTCTCCTTTTCCAATTTTTGTAATCAATATACCTCTTCCAACTTTTTGTGAATTGCTAATAGACTTGACGGAGAACTCTTTTGCAAACTTTACCGCATTTTTGATACTGTTTCCTTTTGCAAGACTCACCGCTAATGAGGCTGAAAAATTACATCCACCACCATGAGTTGTTCTTTCTATTCTTCTTCCAGAAAATGTATAAAATTTATTTTCTTCTAGAACAAAATCAATCACAAATTTGCCATCAAGATGACCGCCTTTTATGACTATATTTTTTGCATCCATGCTGTGGATGATTCCTGCAGCCTTTCTGACGTCTTTGGGTGTCCTTATCTTCATCCCAGCAAGTCTTTCTGCTTCTTGTATGTTGGGAGTTATAACAAAAGAAAGTGGCACAAGCAGTTTTTTAAAAAGAGGCAAGGCCTGCTTTTTCAGTAAGACTCCCCCCGTTGTTGATTGAAACACTGGATCTAGAACTATTGGGGTCTTGGTTTTCCTGAGTTCTGAGTAAATTGCCCTTATCACAGAAGAGCTATAGACCATTCCAATTTTTATTACGTCGATATCAAAATCTGACAAAACTGATTCAAGCTGGCTTTTTATCATGTCAGCAGAAATTTCTTTTACTTTGGAAAATTTTGTAGTATTCTGACTAGTTATTGCTGTTACAACGGTTAGTCCGTGAACCCCAAGTGTAGAAAATGTTTTTAAATCTGCTTGGATTCCGGCCCCTGCGGATGGATCGGATCCTGCTATTGATAATATAATCACAAATCTAAATTATAAAACTCACGTTTAAATCCAATCATTTGGTAGAAATAATGTTTGGCTACGCAAATGAGTTCTGCACGTAGGGGCGTTGCAACTGAAGAAATGAAAGCAGTTGCAAGAGATGAAGATGTCTCCATAGAATGGCTAGTACCCAAGATAGCAAATGGGTCAATAATTATTCCGCATAATAATGAACGGCCACAGGAAATTAGAGTAGTAGGTATTGGAAAAGGAATGAAAACCAAGGTAAACGTAAACATTGGTAATTCCACTCTAACAAATAATCTAGAAGAGGAGATAAAAAAAGCAAAGGTTGCAGTAAAGTATCATGCAGATACTATAATGGACCTTAGTGATGGTGGTGATGTAGGACTCTTTAGAAGAACACTGCTTGAAGCTGCACCAATAACATTTGGTACTGTTCCTGTGTATGAAGCGTACAACTACGGTGTAGAGAAGAACAAGAATCCTCTTGATATTACTGAAGATGATTTCCTTAAGGCCTTTGAAAGAAACATCAAGGACGGTGTTGATTATACCACAATACATTCTGGCATTACAAAAGAGATAGCAAAAAGAATTCTGTCAGTAAAAAGACACGGCGGAATAGTAAGTAAGGGTGGAACCATTACTGCTGCTTGGATGTTAAAGTATGACAAAGAAAACCCATACTTTGAGCATTTTGATTACCTCATTGAATTGGCACGAAAATATGATGTGACCTTTAGCTTGGGCGATGCCCTAAGACCAGGTTCAATTCTGGATTCGCATGATGAATTACAAGTACAGGAAATGATCAATGTTTCCAGACTGACAAAGCAAGCTCACGAAAAAGATGTACAAGTTATGGTTGAGGGACCTGGCCATGTTCCACTAAATGAGGTTGCAGCAAATGTTCGACTGGCAAAATCCTTGATAGGCGAAGTCCCCTACTACGTATTAGGTCCACTTGTGACTGACGTTGCATCTGGCCATGATCATATCGCAAGTGCAATAGGGGCTGCAATTTCGGCAAGTGAAGGAGTAGACTTGCTGTGTTATCTTACACCGTCTGAACATTTGGCGTTGCCCACTCCAGAGGAGGTAAAGGCAGGATTGATTGCGTACAGAATAGCAGCACACGTTGGCGATTTGGTAAAGTTACGCGAGAAAGCAATAAGATGGGATATGGAGATGACTGAGGCAAGACGCACATTAAACTGGGAAAAACAAATTGCACTTTCTATAGATCCGGAAGAAGCAGCTCGCATTCACGGAAGAGTCGGTCAAATAAATGGTAATACAGTTCCGTGTACCATGTGTGGCGGAGCATGTGTGTATATTATGCTTCCACAACAAAGGTACAACACCCCCGAATAGATAGAAAAATTACAGCAAGCTAGCTAGTACCTTATCTAAGGTTGGCACCGTCTGATATTTTGAAATTTCATTAGCATCAACCCACTTGTATTCAGAATTTTCCCAATTCAATTTGAGCTTGGGTTCTTTGACAGAAAACAAAAAGGGAAAGACTATCCATTGGTGATTTTTATACTGTGGAGAGCTTATCTCCATTTGAGGTGCAGCCTTGAGGAGAACAATGAAATCTTCTGTTAATCCCACTTCTTCAAATATCTCTTTTTTTGCTCTTTCTAGCGGTTCTTCTTTTCCTTCTATGATTCCACTTATTCCAGCCCAAAGACCTCTCATGGTTTTTACGTTTTGACTACGCTTTAAAATGAGAATTTTATCTTTATCTGAAAGAAAAGATGTGACAATCCTTGTGGAATGCAACTATTTATCGATGGAATTTACCATCGTTATTAATTTTTTATATGCGTCTTCTAGGTCCACATTTTTTGCGAGTCTTTCTTTGGCAGAATTAATGTAATTTATCATTTCCTCATATTTGTTTTCCTGAATTAAAATTAACATTCTGCCAATGTCTTTCCATAATTCTTCAGCATATCTTCTGATTTCAGGATTTGAGATAATAGTCTCCAAAAGTTCAGGGGACTCTGTCATTATTGCCGCAGTGAGGATCTTTTGAGCTTTGAATGTTGTTCCTGACATTTTTTCTATTAGTGGAAAGTTTTCTTCTTTTCCTAGTATGTTGGCAAGTGAAAGATTGACAAGATGAGTCATGCCAAGAATTATTGCAATTTTTTTGTCATGCTCCACTGCATCAATTGAGACAAAAGTTGCATCGGGGAAAAGGGATTTGGCTGTGGCAAGTTCTTTTTTTGCATCTTTAATAGGAATTGAAATGATATTTTGACCTTTGAGTTTTTTTGTACCAGGTCCAAACATGGGATGAATACAAATAGGATTTATCTTGTCTGGCATTTTTGA
>Ga0137396_10000629_pt1 | contig 17192 bp, 16 predicted proteins | sample czc16metaG_FD_108284 | JGI IMG/M metagenome (GOLD analysis project Ga0137396, IMG submission 108284) | Vadose zone soil microbial communities from Angelo Coast Range Reserve, California, USA - czcobulk3.16 metaG | ecosystem: Environmental > Terrestrial > Soil > Vadose zone | place: USA...
CTTCGGCCTCACCGAGCCGCAGGCGGGCAGCGACGCGGCCGAGCAACGCACCACCGCCGTGCGCAAGCGGAGGGCGACGGCTTCGCCGGCGCCCGGGCCGGAGCCGGTCACGGCGGAGGCATACGGCGACAGCTACGTCATCAATGGCACGAAGAACTGGATCACGAACGGCCCGGTGGCCGACGCCATCGTCCTCTTCACCATGACCGATCTCTCGAAGGGGACCAAGGGCATCACCGCCTTCGTGGTCGACACCGACACGCCCGGCTTCCTCAAGCAGAAGGCCGACGAGAAGCTGGGCATCTGCGCCAGCCCCTCCTGCACCATCTTCTTCGAGAACATGGAAGTCCCGGCCGCCCAGCGGCTGGGCGCCGAGGGCGAGGGCTTCAAGATCGCCATGAGCACGCTCGACGGCGGCCGCATCGGGATCGCCGCGCAGGCCATCGGCATCGCGCGGGCCGCGTTCGAGGAAGCCCGCGACTATTCCAAGGTCCGCAAGACCTTCGACGTGCCCATCGCGCAGCACCAGGCCATCCAGTTCATGCTGGCGGACATGGCCACCGAGTTGGAGGCGGCGCGGATGCTCACGCTGCGCGCCGCCAGCCTGAAAGACCGCGGCTTGCGCCACACGCGCGAGTCCAGCATGGCGAAGCTCTTCGCCTCGGAGGCGGCCAACCGCGTCGCCGACAAGGCGGTCCAGATCCACGGGGGGATGGGCTACTCGAAAGAGCTCGACGTCGAGCGGCACTTCCGCGACGCGCGCATCACCGAAATCTACGAAGGGACCAGCGAGATCCAGCGCCTGGTCATCTCCAACGCATTGTTCATGTAGGGGCTAGGGGCCGGACACCACGGGGGGTGGGTCACATGGCCGTGCAGGGCGCAGCACAGAGAGACGGCTGGGCGGTGGGGGCGGAGTTGCCCGACCGGCTCACGCCCCGGCAGACGTTTTGCGCTCCGCTCCTCTCGGCCCTGTTGTTCGGGGGCGGGAGCGCGGGGATCTCGGACATCTACGTGCACATCCGTGACATCGTTCCGCTGTCGGGCCGGGATTGGGAGTCGAATCCGCTCGAACGGCGGCTCGCCCGCTGGCACACCTCGCTGGCGCGCGCCATCAACGACTTCGTCCGGGTCGGGGTGCTGCGCGAAGAGGGCCACGCCCGCTGGTCGCTCAGCGACAAGGGCCTCGCCGTGGCGCGCGAGTTCGGCCTCATCTCGCGCGACGGGGTCCTGATCGACCGGGCGCTCCTGCGCAAGCAGTTGCTCGATCTCGCGCTCGAGTTCGAGAAGATGTACCGGGTGGTTTCGCGCCCCGGACCGATGCCTGCCCCGGCTGCCGCGCTGGAGAAGTAAGAAGGAGACGGCGCGCCGGCTTTTTTGCTGCGGGCGGGAGGCCCTCGCTGTAGTGTCCCCGCCCCCATGTTCGAGCCCGACGAGCACCAGCGTCTGGTGCAGGAGACCGCGCGCAAGTACGCGCAGGACTCTCTTGCGCCCGTCGCGGCGCAGCTCGACCGCGAGGGCCGCTTTCCTGCCGATCAGCTCCTCGAGCTCGCCGAGCTGGGAATGATGGGCGTCAACATTCCCGAGGAGTACGGCGGGGCGCAGGCCGGCGCCGTCGCGTACGCGCTGGCCATGATGGAGATCGCGCAGGGCTGCGCGTCCACCGCCCTGACGATGGCGGTCACCAACATGGTGGGCGAGACCATCGTGAAGTTCGGGACGGAGGACCAGCGGCAGAGGTACGTGCCGGAGCTGACCAGCGGCCGGTTCGCGGCCGGGAGCTTCGGCCTCTCGGAACCGTCCGGCGGGTCGGACGCGGCGGCGCTGCGCACCTCGGCGCGGCGGGACGGTTCCGGGTGGGTGCTGAACGGCGAGAAGCAGTGGATCACCTCGGGGGACCTGGCGGGAGTGATCATCGTCTGGGCGCGCACCCAACCCGGCCGCGGGTCGCACGGGATCTCGGCCTTCCTGGTCGAGGGCGGCCAGAAGGGCCTGCGGGTGGGCAAGCACGAGGACAAGATGGGCTTGCGCGCCTCGACCACCGTCTCGCTCGCCTTCGAGGACCTGCGGCTGCGCGAGAACCAGCTCCTCGGCGAGGAAGGTCACGGGTTCCCCATCGCCATGGCGGCCCTGGACGGCGGCCGCATCGGGATCGCCTCGCATGCGGTCGGCGTCGCGATCGCGGCCCTGCGCGCCTCCGTGAAGTATGCCAAGGAACGCCGCGCTTTCGGGCATCCGATCGGCGATTTCCAGGCCATCCGCTTCATGCTGGCGGACTGCGACACGCAGATCGAGGCCGCCCGTCTGCTCGCTCTCCATGCGGCCGGGCGCAAGGAGCGGGGCCGTCCGTTCTCGCGCGAGGGTTCGATGGCCAAGCTCTTCGCCACCGAGGCGGCGAATCGGGTCTGCGACGTGGCCGTGCAGGTGCACGGCGGGTACGGATACATCGACGAGTTTCCGGTCGAGCGCCACTACCGCGACGTGCGGGCGAGCACTCTCTACGAAGGCACCAGCGAGGTGCAGCGGCTGGTGATCTCCAGGGACCTGCTCAGGGACTGAGAGACCGGCTCCGCCCGGCAGGACAGGCGGTTCGTGCGCTCTCTGGTCGCATGGCGGATCGCGTGTTATCTCGCCTTCATGAGACATCCGAAGGACCAGGATCCGGTCGCCCGCCTGGAAGCTGCGGAGGAGCAGTGGCGCAGAGAGGACCTGGCCGGGGCGGTGGCGAAAAGCCCCTTGCGGCGCGCCGAGTTCCATACCGATTCCGGAATTCCCATCCCCGACCTGCTCACGCCCGCCGACGCCGGCCGGCCCAGCGCCGAGGACGTGGAGAAGTACGAGCGCGACCTGGGATTTCCGGGGCGCTTCCCGTACACCCGCGGACCCCAGCCGACCATGTACCGGGGCCGGCTGTGGACCATGCGGCAGTTCGCCGGATTCGGTTCGCCGGAGGACACCAACCAGCGCTTCAAGTACCTGCTCGAGCACGGCATGACCGGGCTCTCCACCGCCTTCGACATGCCCGCCTTGATGGGCTACGACGCCGATCACCCGATGGCGCTCGGCGAGGTGGGGAGGGAAGGCGTCGCAGTCTCCACGCTCAAGGACTTCGAGATCCTCTACGGCGGCATCCCGCTCGACCGCGTCACCACCAGCATGACCATCAATGCGAGCGCGATCTTCGCGCTCGCCTGCTACGTGGCGGTCGCCGAGAAGCAGGGCGTCTCTCAGGACAAGCTGGGCGGCACCATCCAGAACGACGTGCTGAAGGAATACATCGCGCAGAAGGAATGGGTGGTCGGCCCGCGCCCGGCCACGCGCGTGGTCGTCGACATGATCGAGTACACCGCGAAGCACATGCCCCGCTGGCACCCGGTCTCCATCAGCGGCTACCACATCCGCGAGGCTGGGGCGACCGCGGTGCAGGAGATGGCGTTCACCCTCGCCGACGGCTTCGGCTACGTCGAGGAGTGCGAGAAGCGCGGGATGGACGTGGACGACTTCGCCGCCCGGCTCAGCTTCTTCTGGGACGTGCACAACGACTTCTTCGAGGAGATCGCCAAGTTCCGCGCGGCGCGGCGCATCTACGCGCGCACCATGCGCGACCGGTTCGGGGCCAAGAAGCCCATCAGCATGAGCCTGCGCACCCACGCGCAGACCGCGGGCGTGTCGCTCACCGCGCAGCAGCCGTACAACAACGTGGTGCGCACGGCGCTGCAGGCGCTGGCGGCCGTGCTGGGCGGCACCCAGTCGCTGCACACCAACTCGCTGGACGAGACGTACGCGCTGCCCACCGAGGACTCGGTCAGGCTCGCGCTGCGCACCCAGCAGCTCATCGCGCACGAGAGCGGCGTCGACCGGGTGGTCGACCCGCTGGCGGGGAGCTATTACGTCGAGTACCTCACCGACGAGATGGAGAAGCGCGCGCAGCAGATCCTCGACAAGATCGCCCAGCTGGGCGGCATCATCCGGGCCGTCGAGGAAGGCTATCCGCAGCGCGAGATCGCCGAGAGCGCGTACCAGTTCCAGCGCGAGGTGGAGACCGGCGAGCGGAAGATCGTGGGCGTCAACTCGTTCAAGTCGGACCGCGAGGAGCCCATCACCATCCTCAAGATCGACGAGAAGGTGGCGCACGACCAGATCGAGCGGCTGCACTCGGTGAAGCGGTCCCGCAGCCAGGCCGCGGTGCAGGAGAAGCTCCGCGCGGTCGAAGCGGCCTGCCGTGACGAACGGAAGAACCTCATGGTCCCGGTGCTCGAGGCAGTGAAGGCGTACTGCACCCTGGGCGAAGTCTGCGACGTGTTCCGCAAGGTCTGGGGCGCGTACCGCGAGAAGGGCAGTTTTTAGCGCGCCAGACCTCGCGGGTCGTGTTCAGGCGGCCTTGGCCGCGGCGACCGCCTCGAGCTCCAGCTCGATCTCCACCTTGTTGCCGACCAGCACGCCGCCGGTCTCCAGCGCCTGGTTCCAGCGGAGCCCGAAATCGGTGCGGTCGACGGCGGCGCGGGCGGCGAAGCCCGCCCGGTCATTGCCCCAGGGATCCTGCGCCCGGCCGGCATATTCGGTGTCGAGAACCACCGGTCGGGTCACGCCGTGGATCGTCAGGTCGCCGGAGACGCGCAGCTTGCCTTCGCCCAGCTCCTCGACCTTCGTGCTGCGGAAGGTGATGGTGGGGAACTTGTCCGCGTCGAGGAAGTCCGGCGAGCGCAGGTGCCCGTCGCGCTGAGCATCGGCGGTGTCGATGCTCGCCGCCTCGATGGTCACCTCCACGCTCGAGGAAGCCAGGTGCTCGGGATTGAGCCGCAGCTCGCCGCTCCAGCGGGTGAACCGGCCGCGGACCTTGGTGAACATCATGTGCCGCACTCCGAAGTGGACGGCCGAGTGGCCGGGGTCGATGCTCCAGGTCGCCATCTGATCTCCTTGTAAAAGGGAACGTACTTCTGTTTAGTAAGCCCGTAGATGCGCTGGCGGCGCCGCGGATTCGCGCGGATCGGGGGCCGTGTGGTTACACTGCGTCGCACCATGCGGCCGCAGCGGTACAGCACCGAGCTCTGCCCGCGGTTCCAGGCCGCGGTGGACCTGCTCGGCAAGCGCTGGACGACGCTGGTCGTGCACGTTCTTCTCCACGGCCCGGCCCGATTCGGCGAGCTGGCCACCACCATCCAGGTGGTGAGCGAACGCATGCTCTCGGAGCGTCTAAAAGAGCTGGAGGAAGCCGGAGTGGTCGAGCGCCGCGTGCTCGCCGGACCGCCCGTCGGCGTGGAGTACCGCCTGACCCGCAAGGGCGAGGCGCTCGGGCGTGTGCTGCGGGGGCTCGAGCGTTGGGCCGAGGAATGGGTCGATTCGCCCTCGCCCGCGCCGCGGCGCGCATGAGCCACGCCGATCGGATCTTCCTGGAGACGACCCGAAGGGTGGCCCCGCGCCGGCTGGCGCAAGAGGACGTGCACGTGGCCCTGCAGCTCGCCCAGGTCGAGCCCGGCAAGCCGGTGGCCGATCTGGGCTGCGGCTACGGCCGCCACTTGCGCGAGCTCGTCCAATATGGACATCGCGCCACCGGCGTCGACCGCAGCGCGCTCCTGCTGGCGGAAGCCCGGACAGAGGCGCCGGGGGTGACCCTGGTGCGCGCCGATCTGCGCGCGCTGCCGCTCCACCAGGGCAGCCTGGCCGCCGCGTTCTGCTTCTACAGCTCGATGTTCCTGGGCAGCGAGGAGGACGCCGCCCTGGCGCTGGTCGAGGCGGCGCGGGTGCTCAGGGCCGGGGGGGCGCTGGTCTTGACCACCGACAACCCGCTGCGCCTCGCCGCGAGCCCGTACGTCCGGACGGAGCACGAGGTCCGCGGCCTCGGGAAGGTCGTCGAGGAGGGCCGTTTCGACGGCGCGGTGGACCACGTGCGCAAGACGGTGCGGCTCGAGTCCGGCGAGGTGCTCGAGGCCGAGTTCCACATCCGCTACTACCGGCCCGACGCGCTCGCCACTCTCGCCTACGTCGCCGGCCTGCGCCTTTCGCGGCTGCACGAGCCGCTCACCGAGACGACCCCGCAGCTCGTGGCGCTCCTGGAGAAGTAGAGCCTACAGCGACTCTTCGAGCTCCTTGCGCGCCGTCTCCGCGAAGCCCAGCGTCACCTTCGCGCCCGTCACCACGATGGGCCGTCGCACGCGCGCGCCGTCTCCGGCCAACCACCGCAAGAGCTTCTCGCCTTGCAGCCCCTCGGCCTCGGCGCGGCGCTTGGGCGCGACCAGCTCGTCCACGCCGCCCACCCGCGAGGCGAGCCTCCGCAGCTCCTCGACCGAGAGAGGCTCCTTGAGGATGTTGCGCAGCTCGACGCCAGCCCCGACTTTTCGCGCGAGGAACTCCCGCGCCTTCACGCAGCCCGTTCAGCCGGGCTTCCAGATCAGCTGCACCTTGTCGGCCATGGAGCGAACCTTACACCCAGTGCTCGGTTGAATTGAGCGCGATCTGCTGGTTATCCTCTCCCTCGATGACCGACACGGGACGTAAAGTGCGCATCCTGGTGGCCAAGCCAGGGCTCGACGGCCATGACCGCGGGGCAAAGATCATCGCGCGCGCGCTGCGCGACGAGGGTTTCGAGGTCATCTACACCGGCCTGCACCAGACGCCGGAGATGATCGTCGCCGCCGCGGTGCAGGAGGACGTGGACGGCATCGGGCTGTCGATCATGTCGGGCGCGCACATGACGCTGTTTCCCGCGGTCCTCGAGCTGCTCAAGAAGCAAGGCGCGCAGGACGTGGTGGTCTTCGGCGGCGGCATCATCCCCGACTCGGACATCCAGCCGCTCAAAGGCATGGGCGTCGCGGAGATCTTCACGCCGGGGGCCACCACCCGGTCCATCGCGGAGTGGGTGCGCGCGAACGTGAGCCCGCGGAGCTGACCGTGTACCCTGCGCGCGTCACGCTGGTCGAGGTCGGCCCCCGGGACGGGTTGCAGAACGAGGCCGCGCAGCTGCCGGTCGACGCCAAGGGCCGGCTGATCGCAGCGCTCGCCCGATCGGGCCTCTCGCGCATCGAGGTGGGCAGCTTCGTCCGACCCGACTGGATCCCGCAGCTCGCCGAGACCGATCTGGTCGCGGACCGGGTGCCCAAGCTGCCCGGCGTCCGCTACAGCGCGCTGGTGCCGAACCGGACCGGGCTCGATCGCGCCATCGCCTCCGGCTTGAAGGAGGTCGCGGTGTTCATGTCCGCGACCGAGTCCCACAACCAGAAGAACACCAACAAGTCCGTCGCCGGCTCCCTGCAGCACTTCCGCGAGATCGTCCCCGCCGCGCTGAAGGCCGGGCTCGCGGTGCGCGCGTACCTCAGCACGGTCTGGGGATGTCCCTACGAAGGCAAAGTCGACCCGCAGCGCGCCTTGCAGATCGCCCGCCAGCTGCGCGACCTCGGCTGCTCGGAGCTTTCGCTGGGCGACACGATCGGCGTGGGCAACCCGCTCCAGACGCGGCGCATCCTGGAGCTGTTCCTGAAGGAGCTCCCGCCCGCCTTCCTCGCGCTCCATCTCCACGACACGTACGGCACCGCGCTCGCCAACTGCCTGGTCGGTCTGGAGATGGGCATCGCCACGTACGACACCTCGATCGGCGGCACGGGCGGCTGCCCGTATGCGCCGGGCGCTGCCGGGAACCTGGCCACCGAGGACCTGGCCAGCATGTGCGCCGACATGGGGATCGCCACCGGCATCGACCTGGAAAAGCTCCTCGCCGCAGGCGAGCTGGCGCAGGAGCTGATCGGGCACAAGCTCACCGGGCGGCGGCTGCAGGCGGCGCTGGGGCGGCGCGCGCCCGGCGAGGCGCGGCCCGCGGCCTCCACCTGACCATGCCCGAGCTGCGCAGCGAGGATCGCGGGCCCGTCCGCGTGCTGACCATCGACGGGGAGGCGCGCATGAACGTGCTCTCCCGGGCGTTGGTCGCGGACCTGGCGGCCGAGGCGCGCCGGGCGGCGGCGGACGCGGGAGTGCGCGCGGTGGTGCTCACCGGGGCGGGCTCTCGCGCCTTCTGCGCCGGGGCAAATCTCAAGGAGCGCCGGGGCTGGAGCGAGGAGGACGTGCGCCGCTGGCTCGGCGAGCTGCACGGCGGCCTGCGCGAGATCGAGCGCTGCCCCAAGCCCTGGATCGCGGCGGTGAACGGCCTCGCGCTGGGCGGCGGCTGCGAGCTGGCGCTGGTCTGCGACCTGCGCGTGTTCGATCCCGCCGCGCAGATCGGGCTTACCGAGGTGCGCATCGGCGTCATCCCCGGCGGCGGCGGGACGGTGCGGCTCGCCCGGCTGATCGGCCTGGGACGGGCGCGCGACCTGGTCTTCACCGCGCGCCGGGTGGACGCGGAGGAGGCGCTGCAGATGGGGCTCGCCAACCGGATCAGCGCCGCCGGCGACTCGGTCCCGGCCGCCGTGGCCCTCGGGAACGAGATCGCCGTCAACGCCCCCGTCGCCATCGCGGCGGCCAAGGCCTCGCTCGAGGACGCCTGGGACCTACCGCTCGATGCCGCCCTGGAGCGCGAGCGCGAGCACTACGACAAGGCGCTCCGGAGCGAGGACCGGCTGGAGGGCCTGGCCGCGTTCGCCGAGAAACGCCCGCCACGCTGGAAGGGCCGGTAGTCGCCGCGGTAGCTGGCGGCGCAGGCTTTCAGTTCGACCTACGGGGTCGGTCAGGCGCTCGCGCCGAGCAACCGCAGCTCGATCCGGTCGTCCTGCACGTCGGCCACCACGGTCCCGCCGCCTTGGAGGTCGCCGAACAGGATCCGCTCCGCGAGCGGCTTCTTCATGACCTGCTGCAGCAGGCGCGCCATCGGCCGCGCGCCGAATTGGGGTGAGAAGCCGTGGTCGGCGAGCCAGTTCCGGGCGGGCTCGGAAAGCTGCAGCTCGACGTTCTTCTCGCGCAGCTGGACCCGCAGCTCCTCGGCCTGCTTGTCCACCACCCGCAGGATCACGTCGCGCGGCAGGCCGCTGAAGGCGATCCAGCCGTCGAGCCGGTTGCGGAACTCGGGGCTGAAGGTCCGCTCGATCGCCGCCTTGGCGGGGCCCGCGCCGCGCCCGCCGTCGACGCTGACCTGCGAGTCCCCCGCGCCGGTGCCCACCACCAGCTCGGGCCTGCCGCCCCCGCCGAAGCCCATCCGGCTCGAGCTCATCTCCCGCGCGCCGGCATTGGTGGTGAAGATCAGCACCACGTGCCGGAAGTCGGCCGCCCGGCCGTTGTTGTCGGTCAGCGTGGCGTGATCCATCACCTGCAGCAAGAGGTCGAACAGGTCGTGGTGCGCCTTCTCGATCTCGTCCAGCAGCAGCACGGCGTGCGGCGACTTGCGGATGCCGTCGGTGAGCAGGCCGCCCTGGTCGAATCCCACATAGCCGGGAGGCGCTCCGATCAGCCGGCTGACCGTGTGCTTCTCCATGTACTCGGACATGTCGAACCGGATCAGCGGCACGCCGAGGATCCGGGCCAGCTGCCGGGCCAGCTCGGTCTTGCCCACGCCCGTCGGCCCGCTGAAGAGGAAGCTGCCGATGGGCTTGGTGGGACTGCCCAGGCCGCTGCGCGAGAGCAGGATGGCCGAGGCGATCGCCTCGATGGCGGCGTCCTGGCCGTAGACGACCTTCTTCAGCTCGGGCGCGAGGCTCTTGAGCGCCGTCTTGTCGTCGGCGGAGACGCTGCGGGGCGGGATGCGGGCGATCTTCGCCACCACCTGCTCGATCTCGCCCACGCCGATGGTCGCGACGCGCTTCTCCGGGGGCTGCATGCGCTGCAGCGAGCCCGCCTCGTCGAGGACGTCGATGGCCTTGTCCGGCAGGTGGCGGTCGACGAGGTGCTTGGCCGACAGCTCCACCGCCGCCTTGAGCGCCTCCTCGCTGAACTTGACCCCGTGGTGCTCTTCGTACCGGGACTTGAGCCCCTGGAGGATCTGCACCGACTCCTCGTGCGACGGCTCGAGGATCTCGACCTTCTGGAAACGGCGGGCGAGGGCCTTGTCGCGGTCGAAGCTGGCCTTGAACTCGTGGAAGGTGGTCGACCCGATGCAGCGCAGCGAGCCGTCGGCGAGCGCGGGCTTCAAGAGGTTGGAGGCATCCATCGAGCCGCCGCTGGTCGCGCCGGCGCCCACCAGCATGTGGATCTCGTCGATGAAGAGGATGGCGCCAGGCTTCTGCGCGAGCGCCTTCACCACGCCCTTGAGGCGCTCTTCGAACTGGCCGCGGAACTTGGTGCCCGCGAGCAGCGCGCCCAGGTCGAGCGCGTACAAAGGAGCGCCCTTGAGCACCGCGGGGACGCCGTTCTCGGCCAGCCGCAGCGCCAGGCCCTCGGCGATGGCGGTCTTGCCCACCCCCGACTCGCCCACGAAGATGGGGTTGTTCTTGCGGCGCCGGCAGAGGATCTGGATGGTCCTCTCCAGCTCCGCGACCCGGCCCACCAACGGGTCGATCTTGCCGGCGGCGGCGCGGGCGACCAGGTCGACGCAGTAGGCGCCGAGCGGGTCGTCGACCGGCGTCTCGTCTTCCTCCTCGGCGTCGGACCCTGGGGCGTGCTCGCGCTCGGCGCCGGGCTCGCCGTCCTGGTACTGCCGCATCGCCGAGGGATCGCGGACCTTGAGCGCTCCGTGGGAGATGTATCGGAGCAGGTCCAGGCGCGTGATGCCCTGGCGCTCCAGCAGGTAGACGGCGTGCGAGTCGCGCTCGCGGTAGAAGGCGACCAGCACGTTGCCGCCGTCGATCTGCTCCTTGCCGCTCGACTGGACCTGCAGCGCGGCCCGCTCCAGCACGCGCTTGAACGCCTGCGTGTGCTCGGGCTCCCGATCGGCCCCGCGCGGCAGGGACGGCTGCGACTCGTCGAGGTGCTGCTCCAGCTCCCGCCGCAGCTCCGGCAACCGGGCGCCGCAGGCGCGCAGGATGCGGGCGGCCACCGGGTCGCGGAGCAGCGCATAGAGCAGGTGCTCCAGGGTGACGTGCTCGTGCCGCCGCGCCTTGGCCTCCGCGAAGGCCAGGCCCAGCGTCGATTCCAGCTCCTTCGTGATGCTCAATGCCATACCCGCAAGTCTACTCCTCTCGCTCCATCGTGCAGAGGAATGGGAACTCGGCCTGCCTGGCCATCTGCTCCACTGCGGCCACCTTGGTCTCCGCCACTTCGTGAGTGTACACGCCCGCCACGCACGCGCCACGGCGATGGACCTGCAGCATCAGGTCGGTGGCCTCGGCGGCCGTCTTTCCGAACACCTCCGTGAGCACCTTGATGACGAACTCCATGGTGGTGAAGTCGTCGTTGTGGAGGAGGACGCGCCACAGGCGCGGCTTGGCCGTGCGCGTCTTCTTCTCCGTCGCGACGGCCGTGTCGCCGCCCTCGCGCGGTTTCCGCCTGGGCATCCCGGGACGATCGTACCCCACGCCGCGACGTTCTCAAGCTCACGGCTCGGCAAGGGGCTGGCATTCCGAGGTCCGGCCACGTGCTATCGTGCCCGCCCATGCGTGCCTACGGCATGGTGGGGATCGTGGGGACCTTCGCGCTGCTGGCCGACTGCACCTCGCACCGGCCCGGGCGGGTCCACCAATTCGGGAGCTGCAAACCGGTGGTCCAAGGCAGGGAGATCCTCTGCAACGGATCGCCGATGGCAAGCGTCGAGTGCCACGGGCGCGCCGAGCGTAGTTGCAGGGCGCTGGCCATCCGGTACCACGACGGCAACGTGGCGTGGTTGTACCAGGCGCCCTGGTTCAACCCGGAGCGGCCCGAATCGTCCTGGGAGCGGATCTCCGCGTACGACTGGGCGTCCGACGTCGAGATGACCCCGGACGCGGAGTACCTCTGGTACCGCACCGACGACGAGAATGGCACCCGGTGGATCGAGTACGACGTGCAGGCGGGCATGCAACGCCCGGTCGAGCGCTTCCGCATCGTCCAGCTGCGGGACGTCCGGTACCGCGGCGACGTGGTGCAGGTCCCGCTCTTCGATCCGGCTCAGGACGGCGCAGAGCAGAGCGTCCCCGCGGCGCACTAGCCGGCGCCCATCGGCCTTTCCGCTTTCGAAGCGCGCCCGCGGTTGCGCGGGGGCGATTCCGGTTAGCGCCCCGCCGGGCGCTCTGCTACAAGGCGCGCGCCATGTCCTCGGACGCGAAGATCAAGGCGGAGCTGCAGCGCATCGAGAAGGGCGGGGCGCCCAAGTACCATCAGAAGAACGCCGAGCAGGGGAAGCTCTTCGCCCGCGAGCGCGTCCGCCTCCTGCTGGACGAAGGCAGCTTCGTCGAGGACGGCGCGCTGGCGAACGCCGCCGAGGCGGATCTGCCCGCCGACGGCGTGATCACCGGGCTGGGAAAGATCGCCGGTCGCCCGGTCGCGCTGATGGCCAACGATTCGACGGTGAAGGCCGGCTCGTGGGGCCGCCGCACGGTGGAGAAGATCGTCCGGATCCAGGAGCAGGCGCTGAAGCTGCGCTGCCCGATGGTCTACCTGGTGGACTCCGCGGGAGCGCGCATCACCGACCAGCTGGAGATGTTTCCCGGCCGGCGCGGGGCGGGGCGGATCTTCCACCTGCAATGTCAGCTGAGCGGGCTGGTGCCGCAGGTCTGCCTGCTCTTCGGCCCCAGCGCCGCAGGAGGCGCGTACATCCCGGCCTTCTGCGACATCGTGGTGATGGTGGAGGGCAACGCCTCCATGTACCTGGGCTCGCCGCGCATGGCCGAGATGGTGATCGGGGAGAAGGTCACGCTCGAGGAACTGGGCGGCGCGCGCATGCACTGCACCGTGTCCGGCTGCGGCGACGTCCTGGTGAAGACCGAGGAGGAGGCCATCGAGGCGGGCAAGCGCTACCTGAGCTACCTGCCGACGAGCTTCGAGTCGGCCCCGCCCGTGGTCAGCCCCGTCCCGCCGGCCGCGTCGGGAAAGCGCATCGAGGAGCTGATCCCACCCGACCAGAACAAGTTCTTCGACATGTTCTCGCTCATCCGCGAGCTGGTGGACGCGGACAGCTTGTTCGAGATCAAGAAGCTGTTCGCCCCCGAGGTGATCACCTGCTTCGCCCGCATCGACGGGAGGCCGGTGGGCATCGTCGCCAGCCAGCCGAAGCACAAGGGGGGCGTGCTCTTCGTCGACAGCGCGGACAAGGCGGCGCGGTTCATCTGGCTGTGCGACGCGTTCGGCGTGCCGCTGCTCTACCTCGCCGACGTTCCTGGATTCATGATCGGTACCAAGGTGGAGCGCGAGGGCATCATCCGCGCCGGCGCCAAGATGATCATGGCGGTCAGCGAGGCGACCGTACCCAAGCTGTGCGTCGTGGTCCGCAAGGCGTACGGGGCCGGCCTCTACGCCTTCTGCGGGCCGGGCTTCGAGCCGGACGCCACCATCGCGCTCCCCCAGGCGATGATCGCGGTGATGGGACCGGAGGCCGCCGTGAACGCCGTCTACTTCAACAAGATCCAGGAGAAGCCCGAGGCCGAGCGCGCCGCGTACGTGCAGAAGCTTCGCGAGGAGTACAAGGCGGACATCGACATCCTGAAGCTCGCCTCCGAGCAGGTGCTGGAAGCCGTGGTGCCGGGCGACCGCCTGCGCGCCGAGATCGTCGCCCGCTTCGCCGCGGCATCCGGGCGCGACCGCCCCCGCCCCCCGAAACGCCGCAGCGTCACCCCCGTCTAACCCGCGGTATTGGCTAGAAGCGTTTCACGCGAAGCGCGGAAGGGGTGGAAGAGCGCGAAGACTTCTCTCTCGTGCCAGCACCAGCGCTGGAGCGCGCTCGAACCATGTGACTTCCGTGCTTTCCAATCTTCCGCGCTTCGCGTGAAACGCTTCTGGGCGACCCTCCGGCCGGCGGGATGTCGGGTGGGGAGCACATGGTTTGGGGTGGATTTGCGGGGCGAGGGAGGGTACGGAGAATGAAGGAGGGACGATGGATTTCGAGCCGACCGAGAGCCAGCGCAAGCTGGTGGAAATGGTGAGGGACTTCTGCGTGCGGGAGGTGAAGCCGCACGCGGCGGAGTGGGACCGCGACGAGCGGTTCCCGCGGCAAGTGGTCGCCCACCTCGCCGAGCTGGGTCTCCTGGGCATGGCGGTGCCCGAGGAGCTCGGCGGATCCCAGCTCGACACGGTGAGCATCGCGATGGTGGTGGAGGAGATCGCGCGGTGGGACGGGTCGCTCGCGCTCACCGTCGCCTCGCACAACGGCCTGGGCACCTCGCACATCCTGCGATTCGGCTCCGACGAGCTGCGCCGGCGGTTCATCCCCGACATCGCCTCGGGCAAGAAGCTCGCCGCCTGGGGCTTGACCGAGCCCGGCAGCGGTTCCGACGCGGCGGGCCTGCGTACCACCGCGGTCCGCAAGGGCTCGAATTGGGTGCTGAACGGGGCGAAGATGTTCATCACCCAAGGCTCGGTGGGCGACGTCTTCGTGGTGCTCGCCCTGACCAGCCCCGAAAAGCGGCAGAAGGGCATCACCGCCTTCGCCCTCGAGCGCGGCATGAAGGGCTTCTCGCAGCGCACGCTGCACGGCAAGCTGGGCATGCGCTCGAGCGACACCGCCGAGCTGATCCTCGAGGACGTCCTGGTCCCTGACCGGAACCGCGTCGGCGAGGTGGACCATGGATTCGTCGACACGCTCCAGATCCTCGACAAGGGCCGCATCACCATCGGCGCGCTCAGCGTCGGCCTGGGGCGCGGCGCGCTCGAGGAATCGATCGCCTATTCCCAGGAGCGCAAGGCGTTCGGCAAGCCCATCGCCGACTTCCAGGCGCTGCGCTGGATGATGGCCGACATGGCCACCGAGCTGGACGCCGCGCGCCTGCTGGTGCTGCGCGCGGCGGCGTTGTGCGACGCGGGCAGGCCGTACACCACCGAGGCTTCGATGGCCAAGCTCTTCGCCAGCGAGGCCGCCTGCCGCGCCGCCGCCCACGGCGTGCAGATCCACGGCGGGTACGGCTTCACCCGGGAGTTCCTGGTGGAGCGCATCTACCGCGACGTGAAGCTGTGCACCATCGGCGAGGGCACGAGCGAGGTGCAGAGGCTCGTCATCGCGCGCGACCTGCTGAAGAACTGATGGGAACGCTGGCCGATCGCGTCCTGCAGGGCGACGTCCGGGCGGCCGCCCGGCTGATGCGCCTGATCGACGACGCGCAGCCGGCGGCGGAGGGTGAGCTGCGCGCGCTCTTCCCCTCGACGGGGCGGGCGCAGCTGATCGGCATCACCGGCAACCCCGGCGCGGGCAAGAGCACGCTGGTCGATCGGCTCATCGCGCACCTGCGCTCGATGGGCAAGACGGTCGGGGTAGTGGCGGTCGACCCCACCAGCCCCTTCACCGGCGGAGCGATCCTCGGCGACCGCATCCGCATGCAGGACCACGCGCTCGACCCGGGCGTGTTCATCCGTTCGCTCGCCACGCGCGGACAGCTGGGCGGCTTGTCGCGCGCCACCGGCGACTGCGTGCTCGTCCTCGACGCGATGGGCAAGGACGTGGTCATCGTGGAGACGGTGGGCGTCGGTCAGGACGAGGTGGAAGTCTGCCGCCTGGCCCACACCACGGTGGTGGTGGTGGTGCCCGGGCTCGGCGACGACATCCAGGCGATCAAGGCTGGCATCCTGGAAGTGGCGGACCTCTTCTGCGTCAACAAGGCCGACCGCGAGGGGGCCGACCGCACCGTCCGGGACTTGCGCCAGATGCTCGAGCTGTCGGCCACCGACCGCGAGGTGGCGATCGTGAAGTGCGTCGCCTCGCAAGGGGAGGGGACCGGCGAGCTGTGGGACGCCATCGAGGCGCACTATCGATTCCTGAAGGGTGGTCCTGGACTGCTGCAGCGCGAGACGCAGCGCGCCCGGTTCGAGCTGATCGAGATCCTGCGCGATCGCATGCTGCGCGCGGCGGTCGAGCGGCTCACCGCGCAGGGAGCGCAGATCGACGAGCTGGCGCTGCGCATCGCCAGGCGCGACCTCGACCCCTACAGCGTGGCGGACGAAGCGGCGCGGGGATAGGCTCGCGCGATGCACGAGCTGACCAACTCCGAGCGAGTGGCGCTGCTCACCGCGCGGCTCGGCCTCCCCGAGGGAGCGCTGCGGCACGAGGTCGCCCTCGAAGCGCTGCGCCACGGGAGCTTCGTGCACGAGCGCCGGCTGGCCGGCGAGGTGATGGAGTCGAACGAGCGGCTCGAGTTCCTCGGCGACGCGGTCCTGGGGCTGGCGGTGTCGATGCGCTGCTTCGAGCGGCAACCCCTCTCCGCGGAAGGGGACCTGACCCGGCTGCGCGCGAGCATCGTCAAGGCGGAGTCGCTGGCCCAGGTGGCGCGCGAGCTGGGGCTGGGCGAGCTCCTGCTCCTGGGAAAGGGCGAGGAGCGCACCGGCGGGCGCGAGAAGCAGAGCCTGCTTGCCGACGCGCTCGAGGCGGTGGTGGCCGCCGTGTACCTCTCGCGCGGCCTGCAGACCGCGCTGGAGGTGCTCGATCGTCTGCTCGCCCCGCTGTTCGACGCGGCCACCTCGGGCCTCTTGGGGCGCGACTACAAGACCGAGCTGCAGGAGAAGCTGCAGGGGACCCACCGCGCCGGGCCCGTCTACCAGGTGCTCGACGCGCCGGGTCCACAGCACGCGCGCACCTTCGAGGTCGAAGTGCAATTCCAAGGCGTGACGCTCGGGCGGGGCTCGGGACGGACCAAGAAGGAAGCCGAGCAGGCCGCCGCCAAGGCGGCGCTGGACGCGGGGCTGCCCGATACCTTCTCCTGATCCGGACGGTCCAAAGCGCCGCCGCGCTTTTCAGGGGGCGGACGTTGTGGCATACGCTCCGGTTCCCGCGACTCTCCCAGGAGCAATCGGAGCATGCGAATCATCCTGCCCTTGCTCGCCATCCTCGCCCTCGCCGGCTGCAGGGATGCGTCGAGCGCCGACACCAAGGCTTCGCAGAAGAAGCAGCCCACCGCCACCTCCGCGAAACCCGTGGGCCAACCCGAAGGAAAAGCACAGGACACCACCATGGCCAATCCGAGCAGCGGGATCCCGCAGGGCAAGGGCGACTTGTACGCCGTCTTCCAGACCAGCCAGGGGAACATCACCGTGCGGCTCCTGGAGAAGGACGCTCCCGAGACGGTCGCCAACTTCACCGGGCTGGCGACGGGCGCGAAGGAATGGACCGATCCGCGGACCAGGGCCAAGTCCCACGCCAAGCTCTACGACGGGACGGTCTTCCACCGGGTGATCCCCAACTTCATGATCCAGGGCGGCGACCCGCTGGGGACCGGGACCGGAGACCC
>Ga0137396_10000630_pt1 | contig 17191 bp, 16 predicted proteins | sample czc16metaG_FD_108284 | JGI IMG/M metagenome (GOLD analysis project Ga0137396, IMG submission 108284) | Vadose zone soil microbial communities from Angelo Coast Range Reserve, California, USA - czcobulk3.16 metaG | ecosystem: Environmental > Terrestrial > Soil > Vadose zone | place: USA...
AGGGCTGGCACGAGGCGCTGCTTGGCGTTCTCGAGGTCCTTCACCGGGACCGCGCAGACGATCATGACGTCAGCACGACGCGCGCCAGCGCGATCTCGCGGGCGCGGTCGGTCATGAGCGTGTCGGCCGGCACGGCGGCCAGGCCGAGCCCGTGGAGCTCGGCGACGCACGCCGCGTCGCGGCGGTCGAGGACGAGGGCGTCGAGCCAGGGCGCGTACGCCGTCGCGACGCCGACCGGCGAGACGGCGAGCCCGCGGGCGCGCATCAGCTCGGCGGCCGGCCCGCTCACGGCCGTGCCGCCCACGATGGGGCTGACGCCGACGACGCGGGCGCGCGTGGCGCCGAGGGCATCCGTGACGCCGGGCACGGCAAGCACGGGGCCGACGGAGGTCACCGGGTTGGACGGGCAGACCACGACGACATCGGCCTCGCGGACGGCCTCCAGCACGCCGGGCGCGGGACGCGCCGCGGCCGCGCCCGCGTACTCGACGTCGAGCACCTGGACCTGCGCCTTCTCGCGGACGAAGTACTCCTGGAACGAGAGCCAGCCGTCGGGCGTCCGGACGCGCGTGCGCACCGGATCGTCGCTCATCGGGAGGATGCGCGCGGCAACGCCCAGGCGACGCGCGAGCTCCGCAGTGACCGCGGTCAGTGTCGTGCCCGCGCGCAGGGCGCAGGTGCGGAAGATGTGCGTGGCGAGGTCGCGGTCGCCGAGGCTGAACCACGTCTCGGCGCCGAGGTCGCCCATCGATTCGAGGCAGCGGAAGGTCTCGCCTGCGAGGCCCCAGCCCCGCTCGATGTCGAGCCGGAGGGCGAGCGCGTACGTGACCGTGTCGAGGTCGGGTGAGACGTGGAGGCCCCAGATCTCGGCGTCGTCGCCCGTATTGCCGACGATGGTCAGGTCGCGCGCATCGATGACGGCCGCCAGGCCCCGGAGAAGCTTGGCGGCACCGGTGCCGCCGGCGATCGACGACGCGCATCACTAGACGCCGGCGGGCTCTTCGCGGAGCGTCCACAGCGCCGTGCCGCCGCGCCACGCGTAGAGGCCGACGCCCGCGTGGCCGACGAGCCCGGCGGGCAGTGTGCTCTCGGGCACCGGGATGAAGCCGAAGCGGACCCAGACGCGATCGAGTCCCTGCGGACGCGCGTAGATGGTCCGGACGCCGGCGGCCGTGGCGTGGTCGAGTACCGCGGCGACGAGCTGAGCCGCGATCTCGAGCGGGTCGTCGCCGCCGACCACGACGGGTCCGTCCAGCATCGCCGCGCCGCCGCTCCGCTCGACGACGGCGGCACCGATCAGCCGGTCGGCGCCGTCGGCCGCGCCCCACGCGAACGCCACGTCACGCTCGGGCCACGGGAGGGCGGCGTAGTCGAAGAGCGGTCGGGCCTGAGTGGCATCGGCCAGCGGGTGATAGCCGATGCCCTGCCAGACCCGGGGGACGGTCGCCGCAGCGAGCGAGGGCCCGGGGGCGCGTCCGGTCCCCGGCCGTGAGGAGTCCGCCTCCCGGGAATTCGGCCGCGCTCTACTTCTTGCCAAGCACCGCGTCCTTGAGGCTCTTGGCGAGCCGGAACTTGCAGACGCGCTTCGCGGGGATCTTCAGGGGCTCACCCGTTTGCGGGTTCCGTCCGATGCGCGCCTTGCGGTTTGCGAGCACGAGCTTGCCGAAGCCCGGCAAGACGAACTGGCCGCTCTTCTTGGCCTCCCTGCACGCGAGCTGCAGCGTCTCGTCGAGGATGCCCTCGATCTGCTTCTTGGAGAGCTGGGTCTTCTCTGCAAGATGTGCAAGGGTCGCGGTCTTCGTCATCGTCTTCGCCACAGGCGGCCTCCTCTGGAACGTGTGTGATGGGACGCGGACTGAATTAATACCACAGGGCCCTGCGCTCGGCTACCCGCGCGTGAAGCGGAATGCACCCGAGGCGATCAGCTTCTTGTACGAGCCGAAGCGCCCCTCGACATCCTCGATCCGATCGAGCGGTGAATCGGGCGCCTCGTCGCTTTCATAGGTACGGAGGATCCCGTAAAGCGTGTCACGCTGAGCCGGCACGCGCCCGGCGTCGCGGATCAGGCGGCAGAGCTCGCCCGGACCCACGAGCTGACCGTAGCCGGCGCCGGCCGACGTCGAGATGGACTCGTTGATCAGCGTACCGCCCATGTCGTTGGCGCCGGCGTCGAGGAGGATCTGCGCGAGCTTCGGTCCCTCCTTGACCCACGAGCACTGGATGTTGCGAATGCTCGGGCCGAGCATCAGGCGTGCGAGCGCGTGCATCCGGACGACCTCGTTCCCGGTCGCGCCCGGACGCACGTCGGGGACGAGCCGCTTGGCGTGCATCGGCGCCTCCGAGTGGATCAGAGAGAGCGGGACGAACTCCGTGAAGCCGCCCGTGTCGTGCTGAATCGAGCGCAGCAGGTCCATGTGGCGGACCCAGTGCGCCGGGGTCTCCACGTGACCGTACATGATGGTCGAGGTCGTGCGGATGCCGAGCGCGTGCGCGGTCGTGATCACCTCGAGCCACTGGTCCACGGTGATCCGGCCGCGCGATATGGTGTCGCGGATCTCCTGGTCGAGTATTTCCGCCGAGGTTCCCGGCAGGGTTCCCAGACCGGCCTCCTTCAACTCCGTCAGGTATTCCTTGATCGGTATCCCGGATCTGACCGAGCCATACAGCACCTCCTCCGGGGAAAAGGCGTGGATATGGAGTCCGGGCAGCGCCGCCTTGAGCGCCCGCGCGAGCTCGATGTAGTAGCGGCCGTCGAGCTTCGGGGGGAGCCCCGCCTGGATGCACACCTCGGTCGCGCCGAGCTCCGACGCCTCGCGGGCCCGGCGCACGACCTCCGCGAGCGGCAGGAAGTAGCCTTCCTCTTCGCGGTGGTCGCGGCTGAAGGCGCAGAAGCCGCAGTGCTTGATGCAGACGTTTGTGAAGTTGATGTTGCGGTTGACGACGAACGTCACGACGTCACCGACCTGCCGACGCCGCAGCTCGTCGGCGGCCAGCGCGAGCGCGTGGAGATCGCGCCCCGCGGCCCGCGCGAGCGAGAGGCTCTCGTCGACCGAGACTTCGTGGCCGTCGAGGGCGCGGGCGAGGGCGCGCCGGACGTCGAGCGACGCCCAGTCGAGGGCGGGGGAGAGCTTACCAGCGTCGCCAGTGCTCATACGTGTCCTTTACCAGGCCGTGGCCGTCGACGAGCGCGGCGATCCGCGGACGGAGGGCTTCGTCGACGAACTCCGGGCGCGTCGCGTACTCGGGATAGATCGCGAGACGCTCCCGGAGGACGAAGCCCGCGCCCGCGCTCGCCCGCCGGAGCTCCGGGATGAGCGGCCACGGCTTCTCGGGATTGATGTGGTCGAGGGTGAGCGGTGAGATGCCGCCCCAGTCGTTGAGCCCTGCCGCGAGAAGGCGCGGGTAGTCAGGCGAAAGGTTCGGCGGCGCCTGGATGTTCACGTCGGGGCCGAGCAGGAGTCTGGCGACGGCGAGCGTGCGCAGCGTGTCGTGAAGCGGAAGCTCGGGGTGGTCATGCATCGGGATCCGCGGCTTGGCGCGAAAGTTCTGGACGATGACCTCCTGGATGTGGCCGTGCCTCTCGTGCAGATCGCGGATCGCGACCAGCGCGTCGACGCGCTCGCGCGCGGTCTCGCCGATCCCGATGAGGACGCCGGTGGTGAACGGGATCGCGTGCTTGCCCGCGAGCGCGATCGTCTTGAGGCGCCGTGCCGGTACCTTGTCCGGCGCGCGGTCGTGGGCCATCCCGCGCGCGAGCAGCCGCTCTGCGACGTTCTCGAGCATGAGCCCCATGCTGACGTTGACTTCGCGGAGCGCCAGCAGGTCGTGCTCGCTCATCACGCCGGGGTTCGCGTGGGGAAGGAGCGGCGTCTCGGTGAGCACCCGCGCGCAGACGGCGCGGAGGTAGGCGAGGGTCGTGCGGTGGCCGTGGCGCCGGAGGAATTCGCGGTGCTCGGGGAAGGCGGCCTCCGGCTTGTCGCCGAGGGAGAAGAGCGCCTCCTTCGCGCCGAGCCGGCCGCCGGCCTGTGCGAGCGCGACGACCTCGTCGGGTGTCAGCGTCCGTGCGCCGGGCTCGCCCGGATCACGTCGGAACGTGCAGTAGCCGCAGTAGTCGCGGCAGAGCGTGGTGAGCGGGACGAAGACCTTTGCCGAGAACGTGACCGTGCGCCCACGACCCCGATCACGCACCTCCCCGGCGCGCGCGAGGAGCTCGTCGAGGGCCGGGGGCGGCGTCTCGATGAGCCGGCACGCCTCGGCGTGGGAGATCACGCGCGCGCCCTCCGGAGTCGCGCACCTTTCACGGCTCGCCTCGCCGGTCGAACCGTCTCGGCTCGCACGACCGCCGGGCCTTTCACCGCTCGCCTCGCCGGTCGAACCGTCTCGGCTCGCACGACCGCCGGGCGCACCTCGTCAGCGAAGCGCTCCATGTTGCTGAGCACCTTGCCGAGCTCCTGGTGGGTCGGGTCGAAGACGAAATGCGAGACCCCGAGGGCCGCGTAGCTCTTGATGTCGCCCGCAACTTCCTCTGCGGTGCCCTGGAAGAGCGGCCGGTCGCCCGCCGCCGCCTTCTGCCGCCCCGAGCGCACTTCCATCGGACAGCGGAACGTGAGCGTGACCGCCCTCGGGTCCCGACCCGCGCGCTGGGCCCACGCGTGGACCTGCTTCGCCTTCGCCGCATACTCGTCGGGGTAGAGGAGCGCGGGCGGCCGGAGCCCGATCGGGTGCCAGCCGTCGCCGAGCGTGCCGGCGCGCTTGAGCGCAGCGTCGGTGTGGCCTCCGATCCAGATCGGGATACCACCCGTCTGGGCGGGCTTCGGCAGCGCGTGGACGGCGCCGAGCCGATAGTATGTGCCCTCGAAACGGACCGGGTCGCTGGCCCACGTCGCGCGCATGAGGCGGAGATACTCGTCGGTCACGGCGCCGCGCGCCTCGAACGGCGGCGCCGCGAGCGCCTCGAACTCCTCGCGGAGCCAGCCCACGCCGGCGCCGAGGATCACGCGCCCGCGCGACAGGCGGTCGAGGGTCGCGAGCATCTTCGCCGTGACGAGCGGGTTCCGGTACGGCACGACGAGGACGCTGGTGCCGAGGCGGACCCGCTTCGTCGCGTGGGCCAGCCAGCCCAGCAGCGCGAACGGCTCGAGGTAGTCCTGCGCGGCGCCGCCCGCGAGCTGCCCCGTCGTCGAGTAGGGGTAGACCGAGCGCGCCATGGACGCGGGCAGGACGACGTGGTCGGTGACGAAGACCGAGTCGTAGCGGAGCGCGTCGGCCGTCGTCGCCATGCGCAGCACGCTGTCTGGTGTGGCGAGCGGGCCGCGGCCGGGAAGCGAGAAACCGAACTCCACCGATCGTCCTCCGAGAAAAGGGAGCGTCTCGAACGCGACGGCGCCTATGGTATCACTAAGCCGTATGCAATTCTCCGGGCGCGCGTGGACGATGTGGTCCGTACCCGCACTGCTCTTCCTCATCGCGTTCTTCCACCGCGCCGCGCCCGGTATCATCGCGAAGGACCTCATGCAGGAGTTTCAGGTGACGAGCCTGATCGTCGGGCTGCTGGCGGCGACGTACTTCTACGCATACGCTGCGCTGATGATCCCCTCGGGGGTGCTCATCGACGCGTTCGGCGTCCGTCGTGTCGTGGCGGCCGGGGGCACCGTCATGGGGCTCGGGTCGCTGGCGATGGGTATGGCGCAAGCACCGCGCGCGCTCTTCGCCGGCCGGTTCGCGGTCGGTCTCGGCGCGGCGGTGACGTTCATCGGCGCGCTGAAGATCGCGGCGATCTGGTTCCCGCCCACGCGGTTCGGGTTCCTCTCGGCCGTCACCGCGACGGTCGGATTCCTCGGCGCGCTGATCGGGACGGCGCCGCTCGCCGCGCTCGTCGGCGTCGCGGGCTGGCGCGGCGCGCTGACGGTGGTGGGGGCCGTCACGCTCGCGGCCGCCGCCCTCTGCTTCGCCGTCGTCCGAGACCACCCCGGCGGGCACGCGCCGGACACGCCGTCGCCGCCGGGCCTCGCCGCGGTCCTCGCGGGCGGGGTCGCCGTGCTGAAGAATCCCCACACGTGGCCACCGTTCCTCGCGTTCTTCTGTCTCTACTCGGCCTTCGGCAACCTGTCGCTCTGGGTTGTACCGTGCCTCCGCGACGTCTACGGCCTCTCCGCCGAGCGCGCGGCGCTGTACGCGACCGCGCCGACGCTTCCCCTGCTCGTTGCCGCGCCGCTGACCGGGTTTCTGTCCGACCGGGTGCTGAATCGCCGGAAGGTTCCGTTCGTCGCGCTCGCCTCGGCGAGCTTCGTGCTCTGGACCGTCTTCGTCGCGACCCTCGGCCGGCTGTCCGTGGGCGGGCTCTATGCGCTCCTCCTCGCCCTGGGCGCGGTCGGAGGCGCGTTCGTCCTCGCCTGGCCGATCGGGCGCGAGGTCAACCCGCCGCACCTCGCCGGCGTCGCGGTGGCCGTCGTGAACCTCGGAGGGTTCCTCGGGGCCGCGCTCACCCAGGCGCCGATCGGCGCCCTGCTGGATGCGCGCTGGGCCGGCGCCATCGCGGGCGGCTCGCGCGTGTACCCGGTCGACGCGTACGCGGCCGCGTTCGGCGCGTGCGCAGCGCTCGCGCTCGCTGCGGCGCTGCTGAGCCTCGCGCTTCGCGAGACCCGCGGCCGCAACGTCTACGAGGAGCTGCTGCGGAGGTGACCGGATGATCACGGCGGAGGAATTCGTGACGCTGCTCAACACGGAGTGGAGCCGCGGGACGATGATCGCGACGAACCCGTCGGCGGAGCTCGACCCCGAGCGATTCCCACTCACCCTCCAGCTCTCCGTCAACCTGATCGGCAACACCGATCGGGGGAGCTTGACAGCCGAGGCCGAGATCGTACATCGTGGGCGCATCACTCTGGTCATCGAGGCGAGAGTCGATCGCAACGGCTCATCGCCAAACTCGTTGCCACCCAGTTGGCCCCGCTGATGACCGGGGCCGCCGCTCGCCCCGGGCGGTAGGGAGAGAAGGAGCGCATGCGGCTCGCCTCGAAGATCTTCCTGACGACAACGCTCGTCATCGCCGTGCTGGCGGGGGTGGGCGCGCTCAGCCTCCGCGCCGTGGACCGCCTCGTCACGGTGAACCGCGAGATCACGACGGTCACGGTTCCCGCGCTCCGTCTGGCCGCGAGCGCCCGCGAGGCGATCTCGGCGCTCACGCGTCTCGAGGCGCGCACGCTCGTCCTACGCGACGGGCGCTATGACGGCCGCTACGTGGCGGCCTGGCGCGAGCGCGCCGTGCTGGTCGCGCGGGACCTCGAGCGGCTCGCGTATTACGCGACCCGCGGGGCGGAGGCGGCCCGCCTCCAAGAGGCGCGCGTCGCCTTCGACGCCTACCGGCGCGTCTTCGACGAGGAGCAGCGGCTCGTGACGCAGGGTGAGCGCGAGCGCGCGATGCAGCTCGCCGACACGGACTCGCTGACCTACTCGGGCTGGGTCGAGGCGCGCCTGGACGAGCTGATGGACGCGATCCACGCGGGCGGGCTCGCCGCGCAGGCCGAGGCCGCCCGACTCGAGGCGCGCACATGGACGGCGGTGCTGATCTCCCTCGGCGCCGCCGTGCTCCTGGCGCTCCTCGGGAGCGGGCTCGTGGCCTACCGGATGACGCACTCCCTCGAGACGCTCTCGGCGGCGACGGCCGACGTCGCCGGGGGCTCCTTCAGGGAACCCCTGCCGGTCGAGAGCGCCGACGAGATCGGCCAGCTCGCGCGCTCGTTCAACTGGATGGCGGCGCAGCTGCGGCAGATGGAGGAGACCAAGGACGAGTTTTTCGCGACCGTCTCGCACGAGCTGCGCTCGCCTCTGACCTCGATCCGCGGCGCGACCGACCTCCTACGCGATGGCGTCCCCGGACCGCTCACCGAAAAGCAGACACGCCTGGTCGAGATCATCAGCGGGAGCTCCGATCGGCTGCTGCAGCTCGTCAACCAGATCCTCGAGATCTCGCGACTCCGCGCGGGGCTCGTGCCGCTCGACCGGACCTGGGTCGAGCTCGACCGGCTCGTCGCGCACGCGGTCGAGGAACTCCACCCGCGCGCCGAGGCGGCGGGCGTCCGCCTCGAGCGCGAACGGATCGGCACGGACTTCCGCTGCCACGGGGACGAGGGACGACTCCTCCAGGTCGTCGTCAACCTCGCGGCCAACGCGATCCGCTTCACGCCCAAGGGCGGACGCGTCGTCGTGCGGCTCGTGGACGCGGACACCGAGCTCGAGCTCCAGGTGGAGGACACGGGCGTCGGGATCCCGGCGGCGGAACTCCCCCACATCTTCGAGCCGTACCGCCAGGCGCATCGCGATCGTGGCGGCACGGGGCTGGGGCTCGCGACCGTCCGCGGCGTCGCGCGCGCCCACGGCGGCCGCGTCACGGTCGAGTCGCAGGAAGGGAAGGGGAGCCGCTTCACCGTGCTCCTGCCTCGAGCATGAAACGCGTCACGGCGCTCGCGCTCGTGCTGGTGCTCGCGGGAGGCTGCGCGACGGGACCGGGCTGGCCGCTCGCGCGGCCACCGGCCCCCCTGCTCGCGAAGGCCGACCGGCTGGCGGAGCAAGGGAACTACGAGGCCGCGGTCACGGCCTACGACGAATTCCTCGCCGCGTCCGGCGACGACTCGACGGCGCCACGCGCGCGGATGAGCCGCGAGACGGCGGCCGCGGTCGTCGCCACGCGTGTGGAGATCACACGCCTCAAGCAGGAGCTCGCGAAACTCCACGAGGAGCTGACCAAGCGGGAGGCCGACCTCGCGAAGGTGCGCGATGATCTGGAGCGCCTCAAGCAGGTCGATCTGCTCCTCGAGAAGCGCGGCAAGAAATGAAGCGGCGCGTGCTCCTCGTGGACGACGACCGCGGCATCCTCGACATTCTGGAGATGCGGCTCCTGGCGATGAACTTCGACGTCACCGCGCTCGACGAGGCGGGCAAGGCGCTGGAGGCCGCACAGAGCCAGCGCTTCGACGTGGCGCTCCTCGACCTCCGGATGGAGCCGCTGGACGGCGTCCAGCTCATGGAGGCTCTCCACACGCGGCAACCGCGACTGCCGGTCCTCATCATGACGGCGCACGGCACGATCGAGAACGCCGTCGAGGCGGTTCAGCGCGGCGCCTTCGATTACCTCACCAAGCCCTTCGCTCGCGAGGAGCTCGGTGCGAAGATTACCCGCGCGCTGGCGACGCGTCGGTGGGCGCGCGACCGCGAGCGGCTGCTCACGGTAGGCCAGACGCTCGCGTCCTCGGGGGTGATGGAGCGCGTGCTCGACGCCGTGGCGCAGGCGACGGTCGAGGCCACGGAGGCCGAGCGTTGCGTCGTGTTCCAGCTCGAACACGGGCGCCTCGTGCCGATGGCGAGTGCCGGCTCGGCCCCGTCGTCCTGGAGCGCGCTCGAGGCGGCGGCGAGCCTCGCGATGGAGAAGGGCGTGCCGATCAGCCAGCCGCCGGCCGGCGGCGACGCCGAGGCGGGTACGATTGTCGCCGCGCCGCTCGTGGTGCGGCGCGGTCCGGCGGGCGCCCTCGTGATCGAGACGCCCGCGCGCGTCGAGCCGACCGAGGACGACCTCGAGCTGCTCGCACTCTTCTCCTCGCAGGCGGCGATCGCCGTACGGAACACGCACGAGCTCGAGCGGCTCCGGAGCGGCGCGCTGGCCGCCCTCGGCCGCATGGCCACCCAGGTCGCGCACGAGGTCAAGAACCCGCTGGCCGGGCTCCGCCTCTACGCGCGGCATCTCGAGCAGCGGCTGGGCCGGGCGGGGGACGCCGAGGGCGTCGAGCTCGCCGGCAAGATCGCGACGACCGTAGACCATCTGGCCTCGGTCGTCGCCGAGATCACCGCCTTCGGCCGGCCGCCCGAGCTTCACCGCGCGCCGACGCAGGTCCACGCGCTGCTCGACGAGTCGCTCGCCCTCGCCGCCGCGCGCTTCGAGGGCTCGGCGGTCGAGGTCGTCCGCGCGTACGATCCCGCGGTCCGCGAGGCTCCGCTCGACGCACGCGAGCTGCGCAAGGCGTTCCTCAACCTGATCCTCAACGCATTCGAGGCGCTCGCGGCGGGGGGGAGCCTCACGGTCACGACGGCCTACGCATCCGACACGGCGACACTCGCCGTGACGATCGAGGACACGGGCTCGGGCATGACGGACGAGGTCCTCACCCGCGCGTTCGACCCCTTCTTCACGACGAAGGCTGAGGGCACCGGGCTCGGCATGTCGATCGCGCGCTCGGTGGTGGACCTGCACGGCGGGACGCTGACCGTTCAGAGCCGCATCGGGAGCGGAACCAGGGTGCAGATCAAGCTCCCGGTGCCGTCATGAGAGGTGCGCTCGAGGGACGGAGCCACGGCGCACCCGGCGTTGGAGTGAAGAGCGACATGCGGACCGGAGCCGGCGCGCATCGGTCTCGGGCCACCCACGGAGTGCCGCCGGCCCCGCGGCCCCCGCTACAATGAAGCGGGACCGGACCGTGCTGGTCGTGGACGACGAGAAGACAATCGCCGACGGCCTCCGGCTCACGTTCGAGAGCGAGGGCTACGGGGTCCGCACCGCGGGGAGCGTCCGCGAGGCACTCGTCGGCGGCTCCCAGTCGGAGCCGCACGTGGCGATCGTGGACCTGATGCTGCCCGACGGCGACGGTCTCAGCCTGACGCGCGAGCTCAAGCGGCGCGACCCGGCGCTCGAGGTCATCGTCATCACGGCCTACGGCTCGGTCCGGAAGGCGATGGAGGCGACGAAGAGCGCCGGCGCGTTCTACGTGCTCGAGAAGCCGTTCGATCCCGACGAGCTGCTCGGCCTCGTCAAGAACGCCCTCGACCATCGCCGGCTCGCCGCCGAGAACGCGGACCTCCGGCGCCGGCTCGTCGAGCAGGTCGCGGATACCGAGATCCTCGGAAGCGCGCCCGGGATCCAGCGCGTGATGGAGATGGTGGCGGCGGTCGCCGAGGCCGACGCCAACGTACTGATCATCGGTGAGAGTGGCACGGGCAAGGAGCTCGTCGCCAACGCGCTGCACGAGCGGAGTCGTCGCCGCGAGGGACCGTGGATCAAGATCAACTGCGCGGCGCTCCCCAAGGACTTGATCGAATCGGAGCTCTTCGGCCACACCAAGGGCGCCTTCACCGGCGCGACCACCGACAAGACGGGCCTTCTCGAGGAGGCCGACGGCGGCTCACTCTTGCTCGACGAGATCGCCGAAATGCCGGTCGACCTCCAGGCAAAGCTCCTGCGCGTCCTCGAGGAGCGCATCGTCCGCCGGCTGGGTGCCGGGAAATCGGCTCCCGTGGACTTCCGGCTGATCTCTTCCACGAACCGGAGTCCGGAGGCGGCGCTCAAGGAGGGACGCCTCCGCCAAGACCTCTTCTTCCGCATCAACACGGTGTCCATCCAGGTACCGTCGCTGCGCGAGCGCCGTGAGGACATCCCGGTGCTCGTCAAAGCCTTTCTCGAGCGCTATAGCGCCAGGCACGGCCGCCCGGTGGAGGGCATCGAGCCGGGGGCGTACAGGCGGCTGCTCGCCTACGCGTGGCCGGGGAACGTGCGCGAGCTCCAGCACGCCATCGAGCGCGCGGTGCTCGTGACACGCGGGCCGCAGCTCGTGCTCGACGATTTCCCCGAGCCCCTGCAGCGCGCGAGTGCCGACCCGGGCGCTGCGATCACGGTCGCGCCGTCAGAGGTGCCGGCCGGCTCGCTCGAAGAGATCGAGCGCGCGTCCATCCTGAAGGCGCTGGAAGCCACCAAGTGGAACAAGCAGGCGGCCGCGGCCCTGCTCGGGCTGCGGCGCCCGACCCTCTATTCGAAGATGCGCAAGCACGGTATTCCCCAGCGCCGGCCGTAAGTCGCCCGTCGCCCGAAACGCAAGCAGTTTCCCCGCCTCTGCACATTTCGTAGGCAGAGAGCTTCCGTCCGCCGGTCGCCCGAGCCTCGGAATGCGTTGATTTTCTGCGCCTTGCACCGGACCGGCGCGGCACGGGGGTTGCTTCGCTTGTCGCGCCCGGGAGGGCCCGTGATGAAAAAAATCGAGGCCATCATCAAGCCGTTCAAGCTCGACGACGTCAAGGAAGCGCTCACCTCCATCGGGGTGATCGGGATGACCGTGTCCGAGGTGCGCGGCTTCGGACGCCAGAAGGGCCACACCGAGCTCTACCGGGGCGGCGAGTACACCGTCGACTTCCTGCCCAAGATCAAGATCGAGGTCGTCGTTCCGGACCATCTCGTGGACAAGGTCGCCGAGGTGATCGCCGGCGCGGCCAAGACCGGCAACATCGGCGACGGCAAGATCTTCGTGAATCCGGTCCAGTCGGCGGTGCGCATCCGCACGGGTGAGCGCGACGAGAGCGCGCTCTAGGGACTCGCTCCCACAAGGAGGATCACGTGAAGCGATTCAGTATTGCACTAGCAATGGCGCTGGTGGTGAGTGCCACGGCGAACGTGGCGTGGGCTCAGCAGCCCGCAAGCCCCGCAGCGCCCGCGGCGCTGTCAGCCCCCGCTGAGCCTGCGGCGTCGAAGATCGACAAGGGCGACACGGCCTGGATGCTGACGTCCTCCGCGCTGGTGCTCCTGATGACGGCACCGGGGCTCGCGCTGTTCTACGGGGGCATGGTGCGGCAGAAGAACGCCCTGGCGACGCTCATGCAGAGCTTCATCATCCTGGCCGTCATCTCGATCCAGTGGATCCTCTGGGGCTACTCGCTCGCCTTCGGCCCCGACAAGGGGGGAATCATTGGCGGACTCGAATGGTTCGGGCTGCGCGGCGTCGGCGTCGAGCCCTTCGACGCGTACTCGAAGACGATCCCGCACCAGGCGTTCATGCTCTTCCAGATGATGTTCGCGGTCATCACGCCCGCGCTCATCACTGGCGCGTTCGCCGAGCGCAAGAAGTTCTCGGCGTTCCTGCTCTTCACGCTGCTCTGGGCGACGTTCGTCTACGACCCTCTGGCGCACTGGGTCTGGGGCGACGGCGGCTGGCTCAAGAAGCTCGGCGCCCTCGACTTCGCGGGCGGGACCGTCGTCCACATCTCGTCCGGCTTGTCGGCGCTGGTCTGCGCGATCATGCTCGGCAAGCGCAAGGGCTACGGTCACCAGCCGATGCAGCCCCACAACCTGCCGATGACGGTGACGGGCGCGTCGCTCCTGTGGTTCGGCTGGTTCGGCTTCAACGCGGGTAGCGCGCTCGAGGCCAACGGGCTCGCGGTGAGCGCGTTCACCGCGACCAACACGGGCGCGGCCGCCGCGGCGCTCGGCTGGATGTTCACCGAGTGGATGAGCCGCGGCAAGCCCACGGTGCTGGGCGCGGCCTCGGGCGCCGTCGCCGGGCTCGTCGCCATCACGCCCGCCTCGGGCTTCGTCGGGCCGATCTCGGCGCTCATCATCGGCGCCGCCGCCGGAGCCGTGTGCTACCTGGCGTGCAACCTCAAGGGGAAGCTCGGCTACGACGACTCGCTCGACGTCGTCGGCGTGCACGGGGTGGGCGGAACGTGGGGCGCGCTCGCCACGGGGCTCTTCGCCTCCAAGGCGATCAACGACGCTGGCGGCGACGGGCTCTTCTTCGGCAACCCGGGCCAGCTCTGGACCCAGATCGTCGCGGTCCTGGCGACGTACGGGCTCGCGATCGTGGGAACCGCGATCATCCTGAAGGTCGTCGATGCGCTGGTCGGCCTCCGGGTCTCCGAGGAAGACGAGGTGGTCGGGCTCGACCTCTCCCAGCACTCCGAGACGGCGTACGCGGCCGGCGGCGGGTACGGCGACGTGGGCGCGGGGCATCCGGGCGCGTTCGGCGAGGCGCGCCCGCGCGTGGCTCACTGAGTCCCATGGCCACCACGCCGAGGCGCTTGATTCGGCCCGGGAGTTCCCCTAAGGTAATCGGGCCATCCATCACTTCCTGAGGAAAAGGAGCTCCGCATGACCGCGAAGGACGTGCTCAAGCTGGCCAAGGAGAAGGGCGCCAAGATCGTCGACCTCCGATTCATCGACCTGCCGGGTCTCTGGCAGCACTTCTCGATCCCGATCTCCGAGCTGAACGAGGACATCTTCGAGGAAGGGCTCGGCTTCGACGGCTCGTCGATCCGCGGGTTCCAGACGATCGACGAGTCCGACATGCTGCTCATACCCGACCCGTCCAGCGCCGCCATGGATCCGTTCACGGCGGTGCCCACGCTGGTCCTCGTCTGCAACGTGAAGGACCCGGTCACGGGCAAGTGGTACACGCGGGACCCCCGCTACATCGCCCAGAAGGCCGAGGCATACCTCAAGAAGACGGGTCTCGCCGACACGGTCTTCATCGGTCCCGAGCTCGAGTTCTTCTTCTTCGACTCGATCCGCTTCGACCAGAACTACAACTCGGGCTACTACTTCATCGACTCCGAGGCGGGCTTCTGGAACTCGGGCAAGGAAGGGACGCTCGAGCAGCCGAACCTCGGGTACAAGCCGCGCTACAAGCAGGGATACTTCCCGGTCCCGCCGATGGACAAGTTCCAGGACATCCGCTCGGACATGGTCCTGGCGCTCGAGTCCGTGGGCGTCCGTGTGGAGGTCCACCACCACGAGGTGGCGACGGGCGGGCAGACCGAGGTCGACATGCGCTACGACACGCTGACCAAGATGGCCGATAAAGTCATGTGGTACAAGTACTGCGCCAAGAACACGGCGCGGAAGTGGGGCAAGACCGCCACCTTCATGCCGAAGCCGCTCTTCCAGGACAATGGCTCGGGCATGCACACCCATCAATCGCTCTGGAAGAACGGGAAGAACCTCTTCTACGAGCGGGGCGGGTACGCCGACATCTCCAAGAACTGCCTCTACTACATCGGTGGCATCCTCAAGCACGCCCCGGCGCTGCTGGCGCTCATCGCGCCCTCGACCAACTCCTACAAGCGGCTGGTGCCCGGCTACGAGGCGCCGATCAACCTCGTCTACAGCCAGCGCAACCGTTCGGCCTGCATCCGCATCCCGATGTACTCGAAGTCCGAGGGCGCCAAGCGCATCGAGTTCCGGACGCCCGACCCGACCTGTAACCCGTACCTGAGCTTCTCGGCATGCCTGATGGCGGGGCTCGACGGGATCGCGAACAAGATCGATCCGGGCAAACCGGTCGACAAGGACCTCTACGAGCTGCCGGCGGCCGAGGCGAAGAAGATCAAGCAGCTCCCCGGCGACCTCAGCATCGTGCTCGACAACCTCGAGAAATCCCACGACTGGCTGCTGAAGGGCGACGTCTTCACGCCGGACGTGATCGAGACGTGGATCGAGTACAAGCGCAAGAACGAGGTGGACGCGGTGCGGCTCCGCCCGCATCCGTGGGAGTACGCGCTGTATTTCGATATTTAGATTGGCGGGCCGCCACGCGAGCGCGGCGGGCGTGGCGAAGCCCGGGGGCCCGCCGCTCTAAATGTCCGTGCCTGCAAAAGGGGCACGGCGCGAGCGATGCCGAGGCGATAGGCAGGTCCTCGGACGCCTGCGCCGCTAAGCCCCTGATTTTCTGAACTGCGGTTCTGGCATTCGGCTTGCCCCTGCGAACGGCATGGGTGCGACTCCGCGCTGGCGCGTGGCGATCGTCGACGACCACGAGCGCTCCCGCGCGGCCCTGCGCGGGGCCATCCGGGCCGCCGGCGGTGAGGTCGCGGGCGAGGCGCTCCGCTGCGTCGACGCCGTCCCGCTGATCAAGCGCACCGTCCCGGACGTCTCGATCTTCGCCGTTGGGTTGCCGGACGGCGACGGGGTCGACGCGGCCGCCCACGCGATCGTCGCGACCGACTGCCCCGTGATCGTCTTCACCAGCCACACCGACGTCGAGCTCGTCGCCCGCGCCCGCGAGGCGGGCGTCATGGCCTACCTCCTGAAGCCGTTGCGCGCCGCCGAGCTTGGGCCCGCGGTCGATTTGGCGATCGCGCGATTCGCCGAGAACCGCCAGCTGCGCCAAACCCTCGAGGGGCGCAAGTATATCGAGCGGGCGAAGGGCGTGCTGATGACGCGCTTTGGGCTCGCGGAAGAGGAAGCCTTCCGGCGCCTCCGCCGCGCGGCGATGGATAGCCGAAAGTCCATGGTCGACATCGCCAAGGCGTTGCTTGTCTCGGAGTCAGTCGCACACGATCTGCCTGCGCGTTAGGCAGATCCTGCCTGAGCCGACCAGCCTAAGTCCTCGTAAAAACAGGGCGGGAAGTTCGGTACGACCCTTGCTGTGAATTCCCGCATGCCGCGGCCAGAGACGTTCGCGGACGACGCGCCAGCGATGTCGCGATCGAGACCAAACCATCTGAAAGGAGACGGTATGGCAGACTTCTCACGTCGCGACTTCTTGAAGGGCTCGCTCGTCGCAGGGACGGCGCTCGGCGCGGGCCTCGGGTTCCCGCACGTTCTGAGGGCGCAGGAGACCGTCAAGATCGGCGTCCTGCACTCGCTCTCGGGCACCATGGCCATCAGCGAGGTGTCGCTGCGGGACGTGGTGCTCATGGCGGTCGAGGAGATCAACGCCAAAGGCGGCGTGATGGGCAAGAAGATCTCGCCCGTCGTCGTCGATCCCGCGTCGAACTGGGACCTCTTCGCGGAGAAGGCCAAGCAGCTCCTGCTGCAGGACAAGGTGGCCGTCGTCTTTGGCTGCTGGACGTCGGTCAGCCGGAAGTCGGTCCTGCCCGTCTTCGAGAACAACAACGGCCTGCTCTTCTACCCCGTGCAGTACGAGGGCGAGGAGTGCTCGAAGAACGTCTTCTACACCGGCGCCACGCCCAATCAACAGCTCATCCCGGGCGCCGAGTATCTGATGTCGAAAGAGGGCGGCGGCTACAAGAAGTTCTACCTGCTCGGGACGGACTACGTCTTCCCGCGCACGGCGAACAAGATCCTCCGCGCCTTCCTGCTCGCCAAGGGCGTACCCGCGGCCAACATCGAGGAGGAGTACACGCCGTTCAACCATCAGGACTACCAGACGATCGTCGGCAAGATCAAACGCTTCTCGTCCGGCGGCAGCGCCTGCGTGCTCTCGACGATCAACGGCGACAGCAACGTGCCCTTCTACAAGGAGTTCGCCAACCAGGGCCTGCGTTCGGAGAACGCGCCCATCATGGCCTACAGCGTGGCCGAGGACGAGCTCCGCGGCATGGACACCTCGGCCCTCGTCGGCCACCTCGCCGCCTGGAATTACTTCCAGTCGGTCGAGAGCGAGAACAACCGGAAGTTCGTCCAGGCCTTCAAGGCCTTTGC
>Ga0137396_10000631_pt1 | contig 17187 bp, 18 predicted proteins | sample czc16metaG_FD_108284 | JGI IMG/M metagenome (GOLD analysis project Ga0137396, IMG submission 108284) | Vadose zone soil microbial communities from Angelo Coast Range Reserve, California, USA - czcobulk3.16 metaG | ecosystem: Environmental > Terrestrial > Soil > Vadose zone | place: USA...
CGATGACCCAACACCTGTCGTCTGAGAACACGACTCTGTCGTAAACGTCCTTGCTTGACCGCAGTTCGAGATTGCCTTTCTTCGTGTACGCCCCCACCAGTTGTGGTCAGGAAAACGGGCGGCATAAGTCTATTTTTTGCGGGAAGTTTGGCGTTTCCGGGGAACTACGTTGCGCCAGCACAGATGGCTCTGCGGATAGCCGTGGAGAAGCAGGACCGGTTCGCCGGATCCTTCATCCACATACCTAAGTTCCGCGCCATCGATGGCGATGGGGGGCTTTCAGAAGAGGAGTTAGGCGCTTTATGGATGTCCAAAAGTTGCTCAACAAGTTAACGGAGGCAAGAAGGAAGCCAAGAACACGACTCTGTCGTAAACGTCCTTGCTTGACCGCAGTTCGAGATTGCCTTTCTTCGTGTACGCCCCCCACCCGTTGTGGTCAGGAAAACGGGCGGCATAAGTCTATTTTTTGCGGGAAGTTTGGCGTTTCCGGGGAACTACGTTGCGCCAGCACAGCAGCAGCAGGTTGCCGTGAATCGGGCGTCTCATGGTGGCAGGTGCTCCCACCGGACGCAACACAGTCTCCCGTCAGCATTCGGCATCTTGAACGTGGATATTGAGCGAGAGTTGAAAACCGCCACCGGCCAACTCTTTAGCCGGTCATGCCAAAGGCCAAAGCAGCTCGTTATAGGGTAAGGCTTCCGTTCCAAGCCGCTGTTGCGAAATATCGAGCAATCGTCATTTCGATGACCGGTATAGCGTCTTTGCGAACTGGTAAGTCCTCCAAGCCAGCGTCTGTCTTATTCTGCTCAAAGTTCAGCAACCTACCCAGGTGTTGCAATGCGCGAGCTCGGGCTGCGGTTATATTCCTCTGCACGCAACCAAGAAGAATTGAACAATCGTGATCGGAATAGCGTTCGAGAGCTGACATCACGAAAACGAATCGCTCGAGCGGTGCCAGCTCGAGTATCGCACAGACCTCCGCCTGTAACGCCAAAGGCAAGGAATCAATAGCTCGCGCGGCAGCAGGATTTCGCGGTACTCTTCCGGAGCGCTGCCCTGGCACAACTAGCCGGATCGCACTCTGAATGATAGTGCGCCGAGCCCAGGAGCGCGCCCACTCCTTGAATACCTTGTTTCCTTTTGTGGATTCTCCGATGCCAGCGACAAAGCACTCCTCCGCCATGTTTCGGTCCCCGGTCAAGAGAAACGACAGCAGATAGAGACCGTTCATGTCTTCGATGAAAATCTGCTCGAAGTCAGCAGCCGTTGCGTATGCGTCAGAGCTTGCGATCTCCCTGCTATTTGCCCGTACCATACTCACCCCACACCCGCACCCTTCAGCAGCTCCACAACACCAGGACCGGCCGAATTGCCTTTCAGCTGCGTCTGAATCAAGCTTCACCCCGTATCAGTTGGATGCGATGCGCCAACCATCGACTCAGAATCTCGCAATACCGAAGTCTCACAATCCTGATCTGCTGGTGCTGGCTTCCCCAAAACGGGGTGGGATGAAACGTTAACCGAGAGTCGACTACGCCACCGCGCGATTTACATTCTCGTTTGTGCTATCGAAGTTGCAAAGAACCTCCACTGCGTCGTCCACCGATGAGACATGCAAGAAAGATGTCAGCCCGGTCTGTTCCAACATTTCGCGCGCGAAGTTGGAAGGATTAACGAGCTTCAGCTGAATCCCGTTGTCGCGTGTCCAGCAATACAAAAAGACCAACATGCCGAGACCGCCACCGTCGACCATCTCCACTGCTGACAAGTCCAGCACGATAACCCGCGGTTGGCGCAGACTGGTCACTGCATCCTTGAGAAGCTGGAGCGCCTCACCACGCACAATTCTTCCGGCGCACCGCAGCACGGCGACGTCACCTGCTTGCTCGCTCTTAATGTGTAATAACATAACTCCCTCGTCTGTTACAGGGATGGTCTCCGGGTCACTATCCTTGTGAGCCTTCCGGTCCCTCTTCGTCCATTCACTGCTTAGACGAACGAGACCTTCAATTATCGACAACTCAAAGCAAGAAATTCCTGCAAGCGACTATCCCCCAAGCCGCACTCGAAGAGTCACTGGAGACTTCTTTCCCGAAAATACGCCTTGCCTCCGCGGCGGCGAACATCGCTCACCTTGCCTCTGCTACATCCAATCGTCGACCTGAGGGTATCGTGAATCACCCCCCCTGCATCTTGGCAGTGCAGATGATCACAGGCTGAGGATGACAATTGTCATTTCCGTGAATGCCGCCTGCGAATCAGGGCAATCTCAGCCGCCATTCCAGAGTTCCACAATGCGTATGCTGTCGTCGACCCTACAAAGCCGGCCCTCTGCGAAAATCGGTTCGGGCCCGGCACACGGCGGAGTGTTCAGGCAACGACTCGCTACGCTGATTTCTTCACCTGCGAGCAAAACTCGATAACCCTGCAGCGTTGCGGTTGAGGAGCCCACTTCAATTGCTTCCGGAAGTTCTTCGGTACGTAAAACTTAATCACCTTTGCCATGACTATCTCCTTGACCCCATGAGCCTGTGTGGGCAGAGCTGCAATCAGCTTTCGAACTCCGACAGCCCCTCTCCTCCTTATCTAGGTAGTGACGAATGCTCGTTGACCGTTGCGAAAGGCCTGTGATTTTGTCCGATGGTTGCGACAGTTCCCGTACCCTGAAGGAAGCGTCCCGCTCTAATGTGATTCAATCCATGATTGACAGGGTCGCCGGCCAGGATCTCTGGGCACGTTCGTCTGCTTCGTGGTCTGCAATAACGTGCAGACGAGGTCGGGCGCACCTAAGAGGTCGTAACAATATAAATATTACTATTGGTAAGTCCGCAAGCTAAGTTGCTTTCGTCCTCGGAGATAAGGTGTAGTTCAAGTCTGGGTGGAAAGAGTGCCCACGAAGATGAAGTTCTTGGATTTGGTAACTGGATACCTTCTGCCATTTTTCATAGGTGCGCGTGTCCAGCAGGGCCTTCACGTGTAGCCCGCTTTGACTGCACGAACCTCCACCTTCGCGCGGGCCACGACTGCTCCTGATTTGTCCAGTACTGTTCCAACAATCTCCGCCAACCCATTCAGTGCTTCGCGATTGTGCTCGATCCTGACATCGATCGGTGTAGGGGCAGAATCCCCGCTCCTTTTTCGGCGAATACGCAGATTGACCTGAAGGTCGTCGGATGTGTTCAGTTTCCGGTCTGGGCCGGCGCTGTGCACCAAAAGGTTTGTCTCTGTAGAGTCCCAGGGAACCGGCTCCAGAACGAGCTTCGTTACCCCAAGCATCGCGAAACTCTGGGCCGCCTTCCTTTGCCAGCTTGGCATAGACCCGTAGTGGGTCTGTGTTCTTCTGGTCTTCCTTGAACGCGCGATTCAGATCTTCTGCCAGCCGACCAGCCTGCTTTTGCAGGCGCGCACGATAGCGCTGGGTGTATTCCCGATATTTGGTCATCGGCAGGTCCCTGCCGAGCTCAACGTCAAACTTCTCCGGGCTTGCCCATCTCGGTTGCCGCAAATAAAGCCTGCGCTGCGTCGGCGGCCGAGCATGGTAGCCTGTGCGCAGCAGGCAAACCGGTCGGCCTGGCTCGGGCAACGACCGAGACTCGCAAATCCAGAGTTTTTCAGGCTGATGGCCTTCCCCAACGATCCCCGGCGACCGTCCCTAAACCCTTCCTCTAAAGGGACTTCCCAGGACTTACCGGACGGTCAGGATACGCAACTTTCTGACTCCACTGGGGTTGATACTCATGTGAGCAGCGTAGCCATGGACCGGGGACTCCTAGCAATGGGTTCCATCGGAAGCCAGCCCGCGACTGAAACGACTGCCCCCCTTCCTGGATCTGCCGCCGGGCTCACCGACGCCGAAGTCATGCTGCGAGTCAAGGCTGGCGATGAGTCGGCCTTCGAATATCTGGTGCAGAAATATCGCCGGGCCATGGTGAGCTTCATGTATCGGATGTCGCACAATGCCGCGGCTGCCGAAGATCTGGCTCAGGAAGTTTTTTTGCGGGTGTACCGGTCGCGCACGGGATACGAAGCGAGCGCCAAGTTCACCACCTGGTTGTATCGCATTGCGACCAACCTGGCAGTGAATCATGCCCGCGACACCCGGCACGAGCGGCCGGAAAATCAGGTCAGCCTGGACGAACCGGATGAGGAAACCGGGACCACGATGGATGTGGCCGACGCTTCCCCCACCGTGGAACAGGCGATTTTGCGGCGCGAACGCATGGCGGCGATTCGCGCGAAAGTGCAGGGTCTGCCAGAACGACAAAGGATGGCAGTCATCATGCACAAGTACCAGCAGATGGACTACAAGCAGATCGCGGAGATCCTGAAGCTGAGCGAGTCGGCAACCAAGTCCTTATTGTTCCGCGCCTATGAAACGCTGCGCGAACAACTGAAAGAGTTTGTGTAGAGGAAGTGGATCATGAAGTGCGAAGAGATCAAGGAAATGATATTGGATGTGGCTGCAGAAGCGGGCGAGGCGACGCCCGCGATGAACGAGCATCTGTTCGGCTGCGCGTCTTGCGCGGGCAAGCTGGAAGAAATGCGCAAGACGCTCGCGCTGCTCGATGAGTGGCAGGCGCCCGAGCCGACTCCGTATTTTGACACGCGGCTGGCGGCGCGCATGCGTGAGGAGCGCGCCCGGCCAATGCGCGCGGGATGGCTGTCGTGGTTCCGCGCTCCGGCGCTGGCGGGTGGGTTGGCCCTGGTGTTGATGCTGGCCGGAGGAATCACTTGGTTTGGGCATCAGCCACCGGCGCCAATTGCACAGGTCCCTGAAGCCCCAGGAACTGCAGTGGGCGACCTGCAGGCGCTCGACAACAACGAGGATCTGTACGCAAATTTTGATGTGCTGGACGATTTGCAGGCCCCGGACACCGACGTCGACCAGAGCGCGACCCCGTAGAGAGTCAGTCGTTTTGTGTCATGTCACCAAGAGAATCCGCACTAGGCGGGGAGTGAGAGGGAGATTGTGAAGAGCAAGTCCATGACGGCCATGACGACGGTCGCCAGCCTGATGCTGGCGATGGCGTTGCCCATGCCTGGTTTCGGACAGCATCGCAATCATGAACAGACGCCTCCTCCGCGCCATGAAGCTCCCCGGCGCGAAGCTCCGCGGACGTTCCAGCAGGGGAGTCCGGCCCGCCAGAATACTGGTGCTCCGCGAGAATTCCGGCAGAGCCCTCAAACTGCGCCTCGCTCTTATTCCCAACCCAGAATCCAGGATCGCTCCCCAGCCTACAGACCGGAACAGCGAAGGGAAGTGCCCCATCCATCGACGCAAATTACCGGGCCTCCTCAGCGGCCGGTTCCCGGTTTTTCGCAATCGCGGCGCGAAGTGCCGCGTCCACCGAATCAGGGTCAGCCCCGCCCCCTGCAAGGTTCCCAGTATGGGCAAGAACAACGGCGGGAAGTAGCCCATCCACCGGCACCGATTCAGCCGCGCCCGGCGGGCTCGTCATCGGGATTTGCGCAGGGGCCGGCACGCCCGGTGCCCCGGCCGCCCCCGTCTTCGAATTTCTCGGGGAGCAGTCCGCAAGGGCGCGTGGTACCACGTCCGCCGCAAGCGGGACGTGGCGGCGAGTGGCTGCGGAGTCACCGGGAACTCCCGCCAGCCGAGCAGCAGAAGGCATTGCAGAGTGATCCGCAGTTCCGCAAACTGCCTCCGCAGCAACAGGAGCGTCTTCAGAACCGGTTGCAGCGGTTCAACAACTTGCCGCCCCAGCAGCAACAGCGCATTCTCAACCGGGCGAAGACTTTCAACAGCTTGTCGCCCCAGCAGCAGGCACAGGTGCGGCAACTGAACTCGCAGTGGAAGCAACTTCCTGCGGAACGCCAGCAAATGATGAAGACAGCCATCGGCGATCTGCGCGCAATGCCTCCCGATCAACGCGAGAAGGTCCTGGATTCGCCCCGCTTCCAGGGAATGTTCTCCGACCAGGAACGGAACATGCTGCGCGAAACCGCCAAATTGCCACTGGCGCCGGCACAGTCGACGGTGCCGCGACCACCGCAGCAATAGCGAGTTTCGGCGATCTGGCGCCGGCTCGCGATGAACCGGCTGAACTCCTCTTCTGGGCTGTCCCTTCGTGCTGTGCCTGGGGCCGGTCGCCGCGTGTGCGGCCAGGGCGTTGACGCTCCTCCGGGACGGACCGTGACACATCGCGGTTCCACCCCGGACCTGCAAACCCGTGCGCATCGCTGGGAATTGGTTCTTCACGCACGATCGAAGGTCGGCAGCCACACGGTTGCAACCAGGATTCGGGGGACTGGTAGCACGCACGGGTTGAAGCCGACGCACAGAGAACAGGAAACCGCGAGGTTCCCACCCGCTGCCCGGCAACAGGTCCGACCCTCCCGCTGGATTGCGAGTTGATCGTGACACGAATTCTCCCCGCTGGGCCATCCACCTGATAGAGCGACCGCGCTTTCTGGGCACCGGGTGCTCTTCTGCTTTGCGCCCGCAAGCAGGGTCGAATCCTAATTCCGGTGAAGACTTCCGTTCCGCGCGAACACTACGTCGGCGCAAACTGCCAGGAAAGCAGGTTTCAAACTTCCAATTGTCCGGTCGTGGCTGACGGGCCTTGTGAGCGGCGCTTAGCTTCGCAGCAGGTTCTTCGCGATAAACAACACATTCGCGGGTCGCTCTGCCAGTCGCCGCATGAAGTACGGGTACCACTCGGTACCGAAGGGAATGTAAACCCGCATGCGCCAACCATCGCGCATCAGGCTCTGCTGGAGATCGCGCCGGATTCCGTGCAGCATCTGGAATTCGAAAGCGTCGCGCGGGATATTCTCGCGCATTGCGAAGGCCTTCGCTTCGCGGATGATGTTCTCGTCATGGGTTGCCAGCCCGTGGTAGATGCCACTCTTCAGCAGCACCTTCATCAGCTTGACGTAGTTCGCATCGACATCGGATTTCTTCTGGAACGCAATCTCCGGAGGTTCCTTGTACGCGCCTTTGCACAGACGGATACGGATACCATCGGCAAGTAGTTTCTCGACATCCGCTTGCGCACGCAGCATGTAAGACTGGATCACCGTCCCGACGCGTCCGGCATGTCGGGGCATGCGATGGAGCTGGTGCACAAAGTCGAGTGTGCGCTGAGTATAAGGAGATCCTTCCATGTCCACGCGCACAAAGTTGGGTGGGTTCATGCCCGCGGCCTTCTGCACGAGGCCAGTGACCAGGTCGCGGGCCAGCTGTTCATCCACGTCGAGACCCATGTGCGTGAGTTTCATGCTCACGTTGGCTTCGAGCTTGTTGGCTGCGATCTGATCGAGAAGTTGGTGGTAGAGTTGTGCGCTGGCGCGCGCCTCATCGATGTTCGTTACGTTCTCGCCGAGGTTGTCGACGCTGACCGTGATGCCCTTCCGATTGAGTTCGGCGGCGACGCGGATGGCATCCTCAACCTGGGTGCCCGCCACGAATCGGCTGGAGAGGCGCTGGCCGATCGCCGATCTTTCGGCGACGCCGCGCAGAGATCGGCTCTCCGAGAGTGAGATAAACAGGGCTCTCATCACGGATTACCGTCCGCACTCCCGTTGGTTGTGGGATTTGCGCCTGGGACGTGCATGCGGCTCACAGGAAGTTGTATCACAAACTGCGGAGCATGGCGGCGTGACGCGGGTCACCGATCATCGGCCGGCGGCGGCTCTCCCGTGCAGCGTCATGCAGGTACTGGAGGCGCGCGCCACCAGACTTCCCTGCTCGTCGGTGATATCGCATTCCGTGAGCCCGACGGTACGGCCCCGTTTGACCACGCGCCCCTCGGCGACCAGCTTGGCATTCCAGACAGGCTTCAGAAAATTGATCTTTAGCTCGAGCGTGGTAAAGCTTTCATCTTCCGCGAGGGTAGTGGCGTATGCGATGCCCATGGCGGCATCGGCGATGTCGCACAGAATGCCGCCGTGCAAGGTCCCCATCGGGTTCGCGTGTTGCGGACCAGCTTCGAGAGCAACGGTGGCGCGCCCCTCAGAGACCCCGATTACCGTGAAGCCAACCAGCCGGGCAACTGCAGGTGCTGGCAGTTCACCGCGCACCGGGGCGTGCAACTGATCAAGGATGCGAGGCTTGTTTGTTTGCGGTTCTGCCATGAAGAGAGTTCTCCTGGTTGGCCCAAGGTCTTACAGAAAGAGTTCGTCGATGTAACACCAGCGCCAGTCTTCACCCGGCTCGAAGGATTGCATTACCGGATGTTTCGTCTGGTGAAAATGCTTGGTTGCGTGCTTGTTCTTCGAAGAGTCGCAGCAGCCCACGTGGCCACACTCGAGGCACAGACGAAGGTGTACCCAGGTGTCATGCATCTCCAGACACTCCTTGCATCCTTTTCCACTGGGCGTGACTTTGTGAATCTCGCTCAAATGCGCACAGGTCTTTGCCATGAATCACCCCTTCACTCATTTCTTGGTGGACTCCACCGCATCCCGCACTGCGGCGTCTGTCGCGAACGTCTGAAACCAATTTGGGTATAGCGGAGTGGGGGCGGTGAGCCGATCAAGCTCCGCGAGTTCGTCGTTCGTGAGTGCCACGTTGGCGGCTCCCAGATTGTCGTCGAGTTGCGCCAGTTTGCTGGCACCCACCAGAATCGTGCTGACGTACGGCTTGCCTAGCAGCCAGGCAAGCGCGATCTGAGCCACACTGGCGTGGTGATAATCGGCCATCGCGTGCATCCGTTCGATCAGGTCGTAGCCCTTCTCCTTGTCGATGGGAAGGATGTCAAAGGTCGCGATGCGGCCTTTGCCACCGGTGGGATCCTGACGCGTGTAGCGGCCGGAAAGAAAGCCGCTGGCCAGCGGACTCCACACGAGAATGCCGATGCCCGCGTCCTGGCAGAACGGAACCACCTCATGTTCGAGGTCGCGGCCCACCAGGGAGTAATACATCTGCGCCGCGACGAAGGGTGCGCATCCCCGCTGCTTCTGTATCCCCAAGAATTTCGCAGCCTGCCACGCGGTGAAGTTCGAAAATCCGACGTAGCGCACCAGACCGCGCGAGACCAGATTTTCGAGAGCCCGTGCAGATTCTTCGAATGGAGTCCAGGCGTCGAAGCGGTGAATGGAGAGCAGGTCGATGTGGTCGGTACCCAGTCTCTTCAGGCATTCTTCGGCGGAGTTCACGATATACCGCATCGAGCTGCCCGCTTGCGTGATCGCCGGTCCGGTGCGGAAACCAATCTTGGTGGAGAGGATGACGTCTTTCCGGCGCGGGCCGAGAGCCTTTCCCAGCATGACCTCCGACTCACCGCCCGCATAGCTGTCGGCGGTGTCAAAGAAATTGATTCCCGCTTCAAGGGAGCGCGCGACCAGCGCATTCGCCTCCTCCTGCCCGGTTTTCCAGACAGCTCCCATCCGCCCTTCATCGTGGCCGAAAGTCATCGCTCCAAAACCAAAGCGAGAGACAATAAGACCGGTACTACCAAGCTTGTTATATTGCATGACCTTTAAACGGTACAGGGCTTTGGACGCGCAGGACCCTGGAAGGGATGCAAAACCTGACCGTTCGAGCACAAATCCTCGGAACGCTTGGGCGATTCGGAATCCGGCCCGGCAAGAAAAGCGTTCCGACTCTGCGCGACCGATCACTCGGGATGTTCTTCCAGGAAGCGCTCCGACTCGATTGCCGCCATGCAGCCGGTCCCTGCCGCGGTAACGGCCTGCCGGTAGCGGCGGTCGACCACGTCTCCGCACGCGAAGACGCCTGGAACACGTGTGAAAACGTAGTCCAGTGTCTTCAAGTAGCCTTCATGATCCATGTCGAGCTGGCCCTCGAAGATCTTGGCGTTGGGCTCGTGGCCGATGCCGAGAAAGAGCGCGCCGGTCGGAAAATCGTAGACCTCGTTTGTTTTCACATTGCGCAACTTGAGGCCGGTGACCTCTTTCTGGCCAACGTCATAAACGTCTTCCACCACCGTATCGGTGAGAAAGGCAATCTTTTCGTGCTTTCTGGCGCGGTTGAGCATGATTTTGGATGCACGAAAACTGTCGCGGCGATGGATGATCGTCACCTTCGTCGCGAAGCGCGTCAGAAAGTTCGCTTCCTCCATGGCAGTATCGCCACCGCCGACCACCGCAATCTCCTTTCCGGAGAAAAAGAATCCATCGCAGGTGGCACACGAGCTGACGCCGTGGCCGATCAGCTGCTGTTCGTGTGGCAGTCCAAGCCATCGCGCCGATGCGCCGCTGGCAATGATCAGGCTCTTGGTGTGCACCTGATGCTTGCCCACGTGCAGGGTAAATGGACGTGTGCTCAGGTCGGCGCTGGTGACATGGCCAAGTTGATACTCGGCGCCAAACCGTTGCGCCTGCTTGCGCATGTTCTCAATGAGTTCGGGCCCCTGGATTCCCTCGGGAAAACCCGGAAAGTTTTCGACCAACGTGGTGATGGAAAGCTGGCCCCCGGGCTCGTGGCCCTCGATGACCAGAGGTTTCAGGTTGGCACGCGCAGCGTACAGCGCGGCAGTGTGTCCGGAGCAGCCGGAACCGATGATGACGACGTTGCGAATATCCATAGTGTCAGGTGCTTAGATTGCGAAATTTTAAAATGGGTTCAAGAGCGCTCAGTGCGCTGTCTTTCCGCCGGACTTGGACCGGGCTCCCTGCTTGGGCTTGGCAGCGGTATCTGCCGCCACGCGGGTCAACTCGTCGGGCACCGTGCGCCGCGCGCCCAACAAGGCTCGATAGTTCGACAGAATCGACGTGGCGCTCGTGAACAGCGGCTCGTATGCGCTCTGATCAGGAGGCGTCCCACCCTCTGAGCCCGCGCAGCGCGCCAGCACCACGGAAGCCTTGCCAAAGCGTTCCAGTTTGATGCGGGTGGCTGGCGTCGCGGTGCTGAGCATGGCAGCCGGAGTCGTCACGGCGCTGGCACTGTCCTCGATCGAGACCTGTACCAGGTCCCGGGGATCGCGCAGGTGCAGCACGAGCGTCTCTACCATATTCTTGCCATCATTGCTGAACGAATACTGCACGGTTGAGAACGCGGCTTGCACCGCAAACTCGCGCCGCAGCCGGACCCAACTGGCCACCGAAGGCTCGTCGGAAAGTTGCGCGCTTTGCCCGGCCTGCAGGAATCCGGGGCCCTCCGCCAGGCTCGATCGCCCGCGGTCCACCTCGAAATCCTGGCTGAACAAAGGTTGTCTCGGCACGCGTGCAAGCGCCGAGGCGATTTCCTTCTGCTCTTCCGCCGACGGCGTGCAGACGTTCAGGACGTTGACCTTGACCTGCGGTTGCTGCTGAGCCCAGAGCACGGCCGCAGCCGTCAGAACGAACGCCAAAATGAAACCTGGGAATTTGCGGAACACGCGGGCCATTCTAAATGACGACCGCAATCGTCGCCGAATTTTCCGAACGGAGATTCCAGCGCCCCACGTGAACGACAAGATCTACGACGTTTCATTAGAATTCTCGAATGGCAAACTTAACCTTGGTGTACGGCATGCGATTGCTGCCGTCGGACGAAGTGGTGGAGGTGGGCGATGCGACCCTGAAGCTGAAGAACGGCCGCGAAGCCCACGTTACCATGCACGTGCTCGAGGGCAGCAAGGAAGAAATCGAGAAGCAGTTGAAAACGAGCCTGGAAGCGTTCTTCGACTTCTACCCGGAGATCTAGGGGCATCTCTCGTCACGTCCCCTTCACCGCATACCAGTCGGCGTTGTTGAACGCATATCCCTTCCATTTCTCCGGAAGGTCATCGGCAGGTTAGATCGCCGATACCGGACAGGCCGGGACACATACCCCGCAATCAATGCAGTCGTCGGGATTGATGTAGAGCTGGGATGCGGTTGCGAACTCGGCTTCCGCCTTTGTGGGATGAATGCAGTCGCACGGGCAAACATCCACGCACGCAGTGTCTTTTGTGCCCACACACGGTTGAGCGATTACATAAGCCATAAAACCTCCTCTTCACATCGAAACGTTCCAGCACGTAGCACATCGGCGCCAGACTCTGTTCGGCGAATTCGACTCGATGCCGTGAGGCTAGGAGTTGTGGTCGATCACCTCCATGACTTAAGTCATGGATTTCATCGAAGAAGTAGGGTGTCGAGCCGTCGCGGAAGAGTCAGTCGTTCCCAAGTTCGTCCCGCAGGATGCTCAGATCAGGAATATTCACTGTCCGCCGAGTCATTTCAATCAAGCCGGCGCCGTGCACGTCCGAGATTGCGAGAAATCAGGTCCCGAACAGTTCCGAGCCGGGCGGCCAATTCCTCGTTATTTTCTGTCAGTTGAAATTGAATTCCGCGCGGAGTCAGCTCCCCGGTTTCATCTGCAAGTCGAATCAGACGGGCGATCAAACGCCCCCGGACAGTAGAGAAGGACAACTCCTCGACCAGACTCGCGAGATGGCCCAGCCGATGCCCGAGAACTTTGAAAACCTTCAGCCCCAGTTCGGGGTTTTGAAGGCAAATTCGCCGGAACTGATCGGCTGGCAGTCGTAAGAGCACCGCGGAGACAGCTGCCTCAGCAGCGGCGGGATAACGTCCGCCGTCGAAGACAGGCACTTCTGCCAATGAATTGCCCGCCCGTTCAATCCCGATAAGCTGCTGCCTTCCGCTGGCCGCTGACTTGAAGATCTTTACCGTTCCTTCTTCCACGATCAGCAATTCGTGACAGGCATCGCCTTCGACGAAAATAGTGGCGCCCCGATCGAAGCGTAGTCGGCTCACACTCCGGGCGATGAGAGTCATCTCCTCATCGGATAGATCCGTAAAGAGCGGTACCCTGCGAAGGGTGCCAACCAACTGCGATCGGGGTGGCTCCATGGCGTTATTCCATTACGGCACAAACCCCGCCCCGCGCAGCACCTTCCCCGGCAGCATCCCCGTCATCTCGCCCTGATCAATCACCGCAACCCCATTCACCAGCACGTACGCCATCCCCTGCGACAACTGATTAGGGTGTTCAAAGGTCGCGACGTCCTTGATCGTGCCGGGATCGAAAAGCACCACGTCCGCCCACATTCCGGCTTTGAGCACGCCCCGATCGGTGAAATGCATACGCTGCGCCGCCAGCGCGGAGAACTTGCGGATCGCGTCTTCGAGCGTGAGCTTTTTCTCTTCGCGTACGTATTTGCGAAGAATACGCGGAAACGTTCCATAGGCACGCGGATGCGGGTGCTCCTGGCCCAGAAGGCCCTCCGGTGACGCGCCGGACGAGTCGTTGTTGACTGAAACCCAGGGCTGCTCGAGGGCGAACGCAACGTCGTCCTCCGACATACCGAATACAGCGACCCCGGTGAAGGCCTGGTCCTCGATCAACAGATCAAAGAGCGCATCCATCGGATCTTTATTCCAGAGCTTGGCCACTTCGGCGAGCGTCTTGCCCTGCAATGGGAGAAGTTTGGGATTCTGCACGGCGGTGATGAGAACCGACTCAGGGCCCGGGATTTCGTTCCATTCGTTGTCCCAGTCCTGTGAAGGCGTCAGCATGTCTTTGCGGATGCGAGCTCGGGTCGCCGGATCTTGCAGACGCTCGATCAGCTTGGCATCGCCGCCATCGTGCGCCCAAGGGGGAATAAAGGCCGAGAAGCCGTTCTCCCACGCCGGGTAGGCGTAGGTATCCGCCGACACGTCGACTCCTTGTGCCCGGGCGGCGTCGATCTTCGCGATGATTTCCGGCATGCGGTGCCAGTTGGCTTTTCCGGCAACCTTGAGGTGCCAGATCTCCACTGGAATGTGCGCCTCCCTGCCGATGCGCACGGTTTCGTCGATGGATGCACTGATGGCGTCGGCTTCGCTGCGCATATGGGTCGCGTAGATGCCGCCGAACTTCGAAGCTTCCCTGGCCAGCGCAATAATTTCTTCAGTTTTTGCGTACGGAGCAGGTGAGTACTCGAGCGAGGTCGAGACGCCGACCGTTCCATCATGCATGGCGTCGCGTACCAGAGTCTTCATCTGTTCGAGTTGCGCGGCGGTGGGCTGCACATCCGCGTCCCCCAGCACGACCCGACGAACCTGGGTAGCGCCGACATAGTCCGCGACATTTATGCCGATTCCCTGCTTCTCCAGCCGGGCAAAGTATTGGCGGAAAGTGCGCCAATCGGGTGTGATCTGGAGGTGCTCGTACTTGGTCTTGTCGGCTACGACCAGCGCAGCGGTGAGTGGCGCAACCGACCCACCTTCGCCCGTCACTTCGGTTGTAATTCCCTGGAAGATCTTCGAGGGCAAGCGCGGATCGACCAGGATCGTCTCTTCTGACTGTCCCAACATGTCGATGAAGCCGGGAGCAACCACCATGCCACCGGCATCGATCGTGCGCTTCGCGTGCGCGCTGGAGAGATTGCCGATCGCTGCAATCTTGCCGTCGCGAATCCCGATGTCCCCTGAATACCATGGAGACCCGGTGCCGTCGATGATATGGCCGTGGGTGATGATCAGGTCGAATGCTTGGGATGTCTGCGCGGAACCTAGCCCGCTGACGCACAGACTGTAAACAATCACGAACAACACCTGAACACGGGGCATGGGTGGCTTCCTCGATCTGACGTTCTGCAATCCTAATCTGCAGTCACAGCATTGGCCGGGGCTCGCTCTGCCCGCGCCCGCCCAGGATCGCCCCAATCGCCGCCCAGATCGCCAGTGACAGCCATTGGTAGCCGCTGAAGTGTCCGGGAATCAAGGGCACGATCTTCATGAGAATCATCATGAGTCCAACGGCGACTCCGACCATCGCGACCACACGTTCCCGTGCGGGCGGCCCCATGGCGTAATAGGCCGCGCATGCTGCCAGCCATCCGGAGGCCGACGCCACTGAGCCGACCTCAGAGATGGGCACCAGAATCGCATCTCCCAGAAACGTGCACAGGGCCGTGGCGATTCCCACGCAGAGCACGGCGATGGATGGCGTTTGATTTACCGCATGCACTTCAGCCACGCGCTCATCGATCAGGCCCCGTCTTCCCATGGCAAACAGCAGCCGGCTCGCGGCGACAAAGTTCCCGTTGAAGCATTTCAAAAGCGACAGCAGGGCCGCCGCCAGGATCACGCTCACGATCCAATGCGATCCAATTGCTCGCTCGAACACGGCGGCAGTCATGAACTCGTGACCCATGAATTGCTTCCACGGTGCGACATAGCCGACCGCCGCAATCACGAGCGCGTAGAAGAACGCACCCACCAGAATGGCCATGGCGATCGCCTTGAAGAAACTGCTCGACCGAAATTCCGGATTCGCTTCCTCCGCGGCCTTCGTCACCGACTCGAAGCCGGTCATGTAGTAGGGAACAATCTGCATGACCAGCAACACCGAAAGGAATGGGGGGTGGGTAAACAACGGTCGGAAGTTCGCCGGCGCCCCATGGCTCGCGCCCAGGGCCACAAAGATCACAAACAGCCCCAGCGTTCCGAAGGCCGTCCAATTCTGAAAACTGGCGCTCAACCGGATGCCCCGATAGTTCAGCAAGGTCAGCAGGCCGGTGAGGGCGAGCCCGATGATGAGCCGGGGCAGAAACACCGGCTTGCCCGCGATTCTATACAGTTCCATCGAATTGAGTCCTGGGAGAATGTAAGCCGCGATCCGCCCCACCGCAACTGCCTCCCACGGACAGACGATGAAGTAGGCAAGGATCATCATCCAGCCAGTCGCAAAGCTGATCGACCGCGGAAACACTTTCGCAGTGTAGGCGACCTCGCCGGCCGCATCCGGCATGGCTGAGACCAGTTTGCCGTAGACGAATCCGACGGGCAGCAGCAGGGCCCCGCCGATGAGAAATCCGAGAATGCCGCCCAGCGGACCGCCGCGCAGCAACCAGTCGTCCATCACCACCAGCCAGCCAACTCCAACCATCGTCCCCCAACCGAGCGTGAAGTAATCGGTCAAGCGAAGTTTGCGGGCCAGTTGGGTCATGGGGTTCGCCTCAGAGAACGCAAAGCAACTCGTAGAGCAGGTTCGCGGCCAGGAGCGACGTGATCTCCCCCGTGTCGTAAGGCGGTGAGACTTCCACCAGGTCGCAGCCCACGAGGTTCAACCCCGGCAGGCAGCGAACCAGTTCGATGATCTGTGCGCTGCTCAGCCCGCCCACTTGTGGCGTACCGGTGCCGGGAGCAAACGCCGGATCAACCACGTCGATGTCGAGCGTGACATAGACCGGGCGTCCTTGAAGCTTCTTGAAATGACGCTGAACCAGCGAACTTCCGCCCTGGTGGAGCTGCTCTGATGTAACCACCCGAAAGCCGTGCTCGCGGCCGAAGGCGAAATCATTCTTGGAGTACACCTGGCCGCGGAGGCCGATCTGCAGAACATCGGTACCGACAATCAATCCTTCTTCAACCGCTCGGCGCACCGGCGTGCCATGGGAGTGTGGACTGCCAAAATAGCCTCCCCACGTATCGTTATGCGCGTCGAACTGGATCAGCCCGACGGGCCCGAAGCGCTTGTGGATGGAGCGCAGAATGGGCAGCAGGATGGAATGGTCTCCGCCGACACACGCCGTGCGCGCGCCGGCCTTCAGGACCTCGTCAAGTTGTCGGCTGATGCGCCCGAATGTGTCTTCGAGTGAGAGCGGGTTGATCGACAGATCGCCGCAGTCACCGATTCGCCATTTCTCGAAGGGATTGACCTGCAGCACAGGATTCCACGGGCGGATGATGCACGACTGGTCGCGCACGTGACGTGGTCCGAATCTCGGACCGCTGCGATAGGTCGCGCCGCCATCGTACGGAATCCCGATCAACGCGATGTCCAGTTCTTCGGCGCGAGGCACGTACGGCAGGCGCATGAATGTCGCGATTCCGGAGAAACGCGGGTAGACGAGCGCGTCGACCGGCTGAGGACGAGGTTTGGCGATTTTCCGGGGGCTCGCCTCTTTCGTGGGCTTCATCGGCGCCGCGAATTATAGAACATGACGCGACGGCGCCCGCGCCCAAGCTGAACGCAGCCCTGTTGTCCGCGCTTTAGACCTGAGCAGTCTCCTGCACGGGTTTTCTCGTCCAAAACGACGAATCGGGCCGCTGGCCCGAAAAGGATGAAATTCGCTTGTACCGAAGAGCCGCGCGGTCGAACGACCGGCTAGGCTACTGCGCGATCGCTCTGTCGGTCTGCGGTGAAGGATGTGCAGAGAATTTCTACCGCATCCTCCACCGAGGAGATATTGAACACACGGGACAGGCGGGTGCGATCGAGCATTTCGCGCACGAAGCCCGAAGGATTCACCATCTTCAACTGAATGCCGTTGTCTCGGGTCCAGCGATGCA
>Ga0137396_10000633_pt1 | contig 17173 bp, 20 predicted proteins | sample czc16metaG_FD_108284 | JGI IMG/M metagenome (GOLD analysis project Ga0137396, IMG submission 108284) | Vadose zone soil microbial communities from Angelo Coast Range Reserve, California, USA - czcobulk3.16 metaG | ecosystem: Environmental > Terrestrial > Soil > Vadose zone | place: USA...
AATCATCCAGTTCGCGATGTCACCGCTGTCGGTCACTTCGAATGCGCCAAGAATCGCGAGATCGATATGTCCGCCGCGAATCTGGCCAAACGAATCCGCGCTCGAGAAAAACGCCGAGCCCGGCATTGTGGTGATGGTTTGTTTGCCGGCGTTGATCAGATCGGCGTCCACTTCGTCTTCTTTTGGAAAAGGACCGATGCCGAGCAGGCCGTTCTCGGATTGGAGCGTAACGTGAATCCCTTTCGGAATGTAATTGGCCACGAGCGTCGGAATCCCGATGCCAAGATTGACGTAGTAACCGTCGCGCAATTCCTGCGCGGCGCGTTTCGCCATTAACTCGCGCACCGGGTTTTCCTTCTTCGACGCCGCCGCGCCCTGGACCGTGCGAAACTCGATCCGCTTTTCGTACTTCTCACCTTGAATGATCCGATTAACGAAAATGCCCGGCGTGTGGATCTGATCGGGATCGAGCTCGCCGATTTCGACCAGTTGCTCGACTTCGGCCACGCAAACTTTCCCGCAAGTGGCGATCATCGGATTAAAATTCCGTGACGTCTTTCGATAAATGAGATTTCCGGACTGATCGCCCTTCCAAGCTTTTACGATCGACAACTCGGCGGTGATTCCCGGTTCGAGCACGTAATCGCAGTCGCCAAATTTCTTCGTCTCCTTGCCCTCGGTCAGTTTGGTTGCGAAACCAGTGCGCGTGTAAAACCCGGGAATCCCGGCGCCACCGGCGCGCAATCGCTCGGCCAATGTGCCTTGCGGAATGAGCTCGAGTTCTAGTTCGCCGGCCAATACCTGCCGTTCGAACTCCTTGTTCTCGCCGACGTAGGAAGCCATCACTTTTTTCACCTGGCGCGCAGGCAGCAGAATTCCCATCCCGAAGCCATCGACACCCGCGTTGTTGCCGACAATCGTCAGGCCTTTGACGCCGCTGTCGTGCACTGCGGCGATGAGATTTTCGGGAATGCCGCACAATCCGAAACCGCCGGCGGCAATCGTCATGTTGTCGTGCAGCAGGCCGTCGAGCGCGGCCTTCGCGTTGGGATAAACTTTGTCCATCTGGAAAAGATTGTGCCCGTTTTCGACCGCAGGGCAACACCGACAATCGCTTGCCGACCTGATTTTCGTCGGCAGATTGGACGTTCAATTTGATGGCCACAAAAACACTCGCGCATCAACTCGCGGAATACGCGTGCTCGTTGAATTTCGAAGATCTTTCGAAGGAAGTCGTTCACCAAGTAAAGCGGCGCGTGATCGACTCGTTGGGTTGCGCGCTCGGGGCCTGGAGTGAAGAGCCGTGCATGATTGCGCGCAGCGTGGCTTCGGAATTTTCGGCCAGGAATGGATCAACAATCATCGGGACTTCGCACAAAGCGCCGCCGGATTGGGCGGCATTCGCGAACGGCTGTTGTATTCGGTATTTCGATTACAACGACACTTACCTTTCAAAAGAGCCAGCGCATCCGAGCGATAATATTTCCGCCGCGCTGGCGATAGGAGAAAGCTTGGGTTCGACCGGGCTCGAATTGATCACTGCGATCGCGCTCGCTTACGAAGTGCAATGCCGGTTTTGCGATGCAGCCAGCATTCGTGCACGCGGCTGGGACCACCCGACTTACGGTGATTTCTCCACCGCGCTGGCTTGCGCAAATTTAATGAAGCTCAATCCGGAGAAAACGCGCCACGCCGTCAATATCGCCGGGGTCGCGTGTGCAGCGATGCGTCAGGCGCGTGTTGGCGAGTTGTCGCATTGGAAAGGGGTCGCCTTCGCGAATGCCGCGCGACATGGAGTTTATTCGGCGTTGCTCGCTCGCGCCGGAATGACTGGACCGGCGCCAATTTTCGAAGGCCAAATGGGTTTTGAAAAACAATTGGGCGTCTCGCTCGGCAACGTTGGCGAAAAATTTGTGAAGCGGCCGGGCGCCAAGAGCGCGATTGAAGGCACCGCGGCCATGATTCTGAATACCAGCATCAAATTTTGGCCGGCCGAATATCACAGCCAAAGCGCGATCGAAGCGGCGTTATTTCTACGCAAGTCGATTGTCGATCTTGCGCAAGTGAAGGGAATGACGATCGAGAGCCACGACGCATCAGTCGACATCATCGGGAGCGAACCGGAGAAATGGAAACCGGAGACGCGTGAGACCGCGGACCACAGTTTGCCATACATCACCGCGATCGCGCTGATCGACGGGGAAGTGACCGAGAAACAATTTCAGCCGAAACGATTCGCTGATCCGAAGATCTGGAAATTTTTGGAGAACGTGAAAGTGGAACGAAACGCGGAATTGAGCGGGATGTATCCCGGCGCGGTCGCCAACATCGTTCATGTCGATCTTGCCGACGGGAAACGCTTGACCAAGCGCGTCGATTATCCGCTCGGTCACGCGAAGAATCCGCTGAAGGATTCTGAGGTTGAAGGGAAGTTTCGCGCCTTGGTTGAACCAAAACTCAGCGGCGACCGCGCGCAGAAGATTGTCGATCTTGTCTGGAAGTTGGATGCGGCAAAAAACGTAGACGGGTTGATGTTGGCTCTGGTGCTGAAATGAAAAATAGGGCTGCTCGTCTCCGAGAATTGATTTCCAAAGGAACGGTAATGATGCCGGGCGTGCCGAACGCTTCAATGGCAAGACAAGTCGAGCAGGCCGGGTTCGAGGCGGTTTATGTGAGCGGCGCTGGGCTGGCGAATTCCACCGCCGGCGTTCCGGACATCGGATTGTTGTCGATGGAAGAAGTGGTCAGGCTCGCCGGTTACGTTGCGCACGCGGTCAGAATTCCGGCGATCGTCGATGCGGACACCGGCTTTGGCGAAGGCGAAGCTGTCGCGCAAACGATTCGCGAGTTCGAGAAAGCCGGACTTGCCGGCTGTCACATCGAAGACCAGGAATTTCCAAAACGTTGCGGCCATCTCGCCGGCAAAACGATTGTCGATGTTGGGATGATGACGCAAAGGATCAAAGCCGCGGTCGAGGCGCGTCGCGACAAAGACTTTCTGATTATCGCGCGAACGGATGCCCGTGCGGTGGAAGGTTTCGATCGCGCAGTGGAGCGAGCGGGTGATTATCTGGCCGCCGGAGCGGACGCAATTTTTCCGGAAGCGTTGCAAAGCGCGGATGAGTTCCGCGATTTTGCCAAGGAGATTGACGTACCGTTGCTCGCGAACATGACCGAGTTTGGCAAAAGCCCGCTACTTTCCTTCAAAGACCTCTCCGATTTCGGGTACAAGATGGTGATTTTCCCAATGAGCGCGTTCCGGGTTGCGATGAAGGCGACCGATAAATTCTTGCGCGCCCTGAAAAAGAGCGGCACCCAAAAGGATTGGATCGATAAGATGCAGACGCGGCAGGAACTTTACGAGCTGCTCGATTACGATCCGGCGGCGGAAGAATGGTTAGGTTTTCGCGACTGATCATTTGTCGAACGGCGTATCGTTGTTAACGTGACCAAAGACGATGAGCACTGAAGCAAAACCAGAGTACAGCCCGGGGCTTGCCGGCGTGATCGCGGGCGAAACCGCGATCTGCTGGGTCGATCCGAATGCCGGGTTGATGTACCGCGGCTACGACATTCACGAAATGGGCGACAAAGCGACGTTCGAGGAAGTCGCCTACCTGCTGCTCAATGGCGAGCTGCCCAATGGCAAGCAATTCACGGATTTCAAACAGCAGATTGCGGCCCAGCGCGATTTGCCCAAGGAAGTTATCGAAATGCTGCGGCTCCTGCCGAAATCGACGCACCCGATGGACATGCTCCGTACTGGCGTGTCGATGTTGAGCGCGTTCGACAAAGACATAAGCGACAACTCGCACGACGCGAACATTCGCAAATCGATCCGGCTCATCGCGCGCGTGTCGACTTTGATCACTGATGGCTGGCGCATCTCGCATGGCGAAAAATCGTTGCCGGAAAAACCGGAGCTGAGTCAGGCGACCAATTTCTTCTACAAGCTGAACGGGAAAGTTCCGGAAGCGTGGCAAACGCGCATGCTGGACACGATTTTCAACTTGTATGCCGATCACGAATTCAACGCGTCCACCTTTGCTGCGCGGGTGACTGCGTCAACGCTGGCGGGAATTTATGCGGCGGTGACATCGGCGGTCGGTACGCTGAAAGGCCCGTTGCACGGCGGCGCCAACGAAGAATCGATGAAGATGCTCGAGGAGATCAAAACGCCGGACCGCGCGGAAGACTGGTTGAAGAAACAACTCGCCGCGAAAGCGAAGATTATGGGATTCGGGCACCGGGTTTACAAAAAAGGCGATTCGCGCGTGCCGATCATGCGCGAGATCGCGCGCGATCTCGGCAAGCGCACGGGAAAAGAGAACTGGGTGCTCATTTGCGAAAAGCTGGAAGAAGTGATGGATCGCGAAAAAGGCCTGTGCGCGAATGTCGATCTTTATGCGGCGCCGGTTTTCTGGATGCTCGGTTTCGCGCCGGCGTTGAATACGCCATTGTTTGCCGCATCGCGCGTGGCGGGTTGGTGCGCGCATGTCGTTGAACAACACGACAACAACCGGTTAATTCGCCCGCGTTCGCTTTACACTGGACCGCAATTGCGAAAGTACCCGGGTCCGGCCGACCGGTCTTAAGATCGACATCGTCATGGAGCAATCGCTTCAAGAGAAGTACGCTCCCGAAAATTCGTGTTGGGGTTGCGGGCCGTCGAATCGCGAAGGTTTGCGGATCCGCAGCTTTGCCAAAAACGGCGAAGTCGTTGCCGAATGGCAACCGGAACCGAAATACGAAGCGTTTCCTGGCGTTTTGAACGGGGGCATCATTGGCACGTTGCTCGACTGTCATTGTAATTGGACGGCGGCCTATCATTTGATGAAACACGCGGGCACAGATCATCCGCCTTGCACCGTCACGGCCGAATATTCAATCAAACTCCTGCGGCCGACTCCGACAAACGGTCCGATCACGCTTTCGGCGCACGTTGTCGATCTAACCGGTGATCGCGCGACCGTTGAAGGCACGTTGAGCGGCGGCGGAAAAGTTTGTGCGACTTGTCGGGGAGTTTTCGTCGCAGTGAAAGAAGGCCACCCCGCGTTTCATCGCTGGTGAAACGCGCCCCAGGGTGATGCTCGACAGCCAAACGAAGCAGCGCTAGCGCGATCGCCGTAATTTCGGTGCCGGTGCCTCGATGGCCATCGCCGAATAATAGAATCCTCCGAGGCCGATTGAGTGGACAAGCACTCGCTCGGCGTCGAGATCCAACGGCTCGCGCACAACACGCAAAGGACCGCAGGCAGGATCGAGATGGTCGCAGTTGAGTGTCGGCGGCACCTGTCCGCGCGCAATTGTCAGACATGCTGCCGTTACCTGCAATGCGGATGATCCGGCGCCGTGTTGACCCAAGGCGCCTTTGGTTGAATGAATCGGCAACTTGGCCAGACGCGTTCCGAATGTTGCGGCCAACGCCATGCCTTCGAGCCGATCGTAATTGCGCGAAGCGGAGCCGTTGGCGTTAAATACGTGCACATCGCTTGCCGACCATGCCGCGGCGGCCATGGCGTTGCGAAAAGCACGGACGCACGGACGCATATCGAGCGCCGGCCGGGTCGCATGATAGCGCCGGCGCCCGGCCGATTGAACTGCGCTCCCTGCGATCGCGGCGTAAGCACGAGCGCCACGTTTGCGCGCGTGCGATTCGGATTCAACGATGAAGGCGGCGGCGCCTTCGCCGATAACGTTCCCGTCTCGATCGACATCAAACGGCCGCGACGCCGCTTCCGGACGATCGTTCCATCGCGTCGCGAGCGATGCCGAGGCGTTGAGAAGCGCGAGGATTTCGGGCGTCAGCTCGCAGTCGGTGCCGACGACGAGCGCGGCATCGACTTCGCCGAGAGCGATCGCGCGCGCGGCGAGACCGAGGGCATCCATACCGGAATTGCATCCGGTGGAAGTAGTATGCACCGGCCCCTGTAAATCGAATTGCGATGAGATAACGCACGCCACAGAATGATTGAACGCGTGAAATGCGCCCGAAGCCGTGAGGGGTCGATCAGCCTGCCATTGATCACGAAGCGCAAAACAATATTCTAACTGGCCAACCGAGGTGCCGATAAAGACTCCGATCCGTTGTCGATTGGCCGCGGCAACGTCGAGGACAGCATCTTCGATTGCGAGCGCGGCCGCGCCCAACGCTAACACGACCGGTCGCGGGGAGGTTCGCGTGATCGCCCGCCCGCCCTCGACATAACGCTCAAGTCGAAAATTTCGCACCTCCGCGCCGATCTTCGAATCTGACCGACTCACGTCGCAGCGCGTGATTCGTGCAATACCGGAGCGACCGCTGAGAAGGTTCTTCCAGAACTCATCGACGCCTTCGCCAATGGCGCTAACCGGGCCGATGCCGGTAATGACCGCCTTCGTCATTGAGGCCCGAATCGCCTATTGGTATCGACCAAAGAGCCAATTGCCCGCGGCGGCGGCGTCGTTGCTAAAATAAAATTCTTTCACGCGTTCCAACGCTTCCTCCTTCGAGATGCGACCATTTCCACTCAGGTCTACCTTTTGGTAAGCCTCGGCCACGGTTGCCTGATCGCGGATGCCGTAAGCATCAAAAAAATCGCGGAAGTCATCGCGCGAAAGATGCCCGTCGCGATTGCGATCGAATGCCTCGAATAAAAGATCGACAGTGCCGACCGTGATCTGCTCGTACATTTCCGGCGTGCTTAGCATCTGGTCATGAAATTCCAAAAACTCATCGGGACTCACTTGCCCGTCGTTGTTCACGTCCGCGAGCGCTTTAAGGTTGCCCCAAATCGTCAGATAAAGCGTCTCAACCGCCGAGTACTCCTTTGATCCGGGCTTCCATCCGTGCATTCGTGCGAGATTAGATACCACGTTCGTATAATCGCTCTTCTCGAGTTGACCGTTGTGGTCCGAGTCGAGCACGGCAAACAGCCGGCCCAGTTTCTTTTTTTGGAAATCCGTTAACATGATAGGGCTCCTATTCTCCGAGTAAGTAGGATCGCACTTACCGTTTCTTGCAGAACGATAGTTTCTTCGGCGCGACTTGACGGTGTCAAGGCGGATCGTGGCGCAAGAGGTGACTCTTTCTGAAAAAAAAGCGCGCCCGGGGTGACTCGAACACCCGACCTACGGATTAGAAATCCGTTGCTCTATCCGGCTGAGCTACGGGCGCAAATTGCCCAAGACATATACCGATTTTCGTCCTGAATGAAAGCAAGCGAGTCGATGTTAGATTATGTCGATGGAGAAGATGTCGATCTGGGTTTCGCTAGGAATTGCGATCGTAATGATCGCCCCTCGTGGTTGTGTTTGCGAGCTTGCGCTCTTCAAGACAAACACGAACCGTTCGTGACGTGAACGCGCTTCTGGTCATCGCGCCTTACAAATATCAAGGGACATGGGTATTCGACGATCCCGCAGTCGGTTTGTCGCGCGAGCCGTTCATCGCCGGGATCGACACCATGATCGATAAAGCAGTCGCCGACATTCCGAACGCCGAGAAAGGATTTCGCGCAATTTTTAGCGCGTCGCCATTTCCAGGAGCGAATTGGAAACTCGACTGGCGCCGCGAAGAATCGGGCGGCAACTGGTATTACAGCGACCGGTTTAAGATGGAAGGGTGGCTCTGTCCCGCGCTCTTGAAATATTTCCCAACGGCGCCGCGTGAGATTTACGTAAAGATCGAGCCGAAGAATTAGCGCGCGAGCTACCGACGCGAATTAGCCGAGCCCACGCCGTTATTCGTGGATGCGGTGTTTGAGCTCCCAAACCCGCAATGCCGCGAGCAAAAGCGCTTTCGTGCGCGTAAGCGTGCCAACCGCGGCCATGGTCGTCCCGGAATCGTTGCCGGTCTGATGGCCGTGAGAATTTTTGCCATTTCGGCCGCGGTTACGGTGGCGTTTGTGCGCTTTGGTTTTCTTGACGCGACGGGTGGCCGATTCGCTGACCGCCAGGTGACCGCTGCTATTCATAAAGTCTCTCATTCCCGAGCAGCTTCCAGGCCAGCAATTGTGGAGAGCAGGCCAGGCACGGCAACTCTGTGCTGGTGACATTTTGGTGACATTTCGCGTCTGTTGGGGTGCGAAAAGCGCTTGTGCGTCCGCTTGTTCTCCGCCAGTTTCAACGCCTAACCCATGGCTGATCGCAAAATCGGGTGTCTCAGTATTTTTTTGTTCGTCGCGCTCTGTGCCAGCGTGTTCATCAACTTCATTCTGGCGATGGCCGCGTTCCGCGGGTTCGGAGGGGCGGGTATGCGCGTCGAAGAACCGGTGCCGCGCTTCCGGGAAATGGTGGTTGAACGCGGCACGCGCATGGTCCCCGACCGGATCGCGCTGATCACGCTGCGCGGTCTGATCAGCTCCTCGATTCCGGGCAACGTGAGCGATTCGATGGTCGAAGATATGCGGTTGGCGTTGCAGCAGGCGCGCGATGACAGCCGTGTCAAAGCGATCGTGCTCGAAATCGATTCGCCCGGCGGCGAAGTCACGGCGGCTGATCAAATTTACAACGCGGTGACCAAAGCCCGCGCCCGCAAGCCGGTGGTCATTTACATGGATTCGCTGGCGGCGTCCGGCGGCTATTACATTGCCTGCGGCGGAAAATTTTTGATGGCGAACGAGACCACGATTACCGGAAGCATCGGCGTGATCATTCAAACGCTGAACTACGAGCAGTTGTTCAATAAAATCGGCCTCGCCTCCGTTGTTTTCAAAAGCGGCAAGTTCAAAGACATTCTGAATGGCGCGCGGCCGATGACTCCGGAGGAACGCGAGCTGATCCAGAGGTTCGTTATGGAAACCTACGACAAGTTCCTTGGCGTCGTGGCCAAGGAACGGAGTCTGCCGGCCGACATGCTGCGCAATAACATCGCGGACGGCCGGATTCTTTCCGGCAAAGAAGCCCTGAACGCCAAGCTGATCGACGGGCTCGGTCAGATCGAGGACGCCTATGCAAAAGCGAAGCAGCTCGGCAACGCACCGCAGGCGACGGTGGTGAAGTACGGTCCGCCGTTTAGTCTCTCTCGATTTTTCCGCGCTTTCGGCCAAACCGGCGATTCGAAAATCGAGCTCCAGTTGCCGAAGCAACTCGTGCCGCAACTCGAGGGCGGGCGCGCCTATTTTCTGCCGAGCTTTTACGCACCGTAGCCGCGGCCAGCCAAGCAAATGTTAGCCGGTGCTTCCTCAATCGCGCTGGGATTCTTCTTGGTCGCGTTCGTTTTTGTCGGTTTAGCGATTTATTTCGCACTTGCCTGGCAAATCAGCACTCGAAGATCGACAACAGAAGCGGCCGCTGGCGGCGCGCCGGTGAGAACGTTTGGATTGCCGGAGGTGTTCTTGGGCGGCGCCCTGGTTTCTCTTGTCTTATTGAACATTTACACGGCGTTGACTCGGTCTCGGGTGCAACTGAGCAGCCGCAGCCTCACCGAGAACCTGCTCGCTACTGTCTTCATCGTTTTCTTTGTCGCCGCTTTCCTAAAGCTTCGCCGAATCGACCTTGATTCGTTAGGCGGATTTTCGAAAACGAGCCTGAAGCGGGCGCTCAGCACCGCAGTGATTCTATTGCTCGCAGCCACGCCGTTGATTTTCCTGGCCGAGGTGTTGACTCAAAATGCGTTCGGCAGCGGTTCGAGCAGACAGGAGATTGTCGATCTTTTCAACAGCTCAAGCACGATTGAACAGCGCGTCATGATTATCGTTCTGGCGGTGGTGGTCGCGCCGATTTCTGAAGAGTTCATCTTTCGCTTTTTCATCTACGGTGTGATGCGGCGCTATTTCGGCATCGCTGTTGGATTGGTTTTTAACGCATTGCTCTTCGCCGCCGCGCACACCCATTTGCCATCGGCCGCGCCGCTCTTCGTTCTCGGAACATGCTTCACCCTTGCCTACGAATGGAGCGGGTCGATTCTGGTTTCCATGGCCATGCATTCTCTTTTCAATTCCGTTCAACTGATTTTTCTCGCCTTTCCTGAACTGGTTCAGCAATGAAACTGAGTCAGGTTGGGGAAGAGGCGCTCTTCGCGTCGTTGCTGCGCGACTTGCCGACCTCGCGTGGAGTGATTGCTGGTGCCGGCGATGATTGCGCGGTCGTCGAATCTCCGGGGAAAGGAAATCTGCTCGTCCTCAAAACCGATTGCGTGGTCGAGAAAATTCACTTCGCACCGGTGACCGATCCTATTCTCATCGGCTGGAAAGCGATGATGCGGCCACTGAGCGATTTCGCCGCCACCTCCGCTGTTCCGCGATTCGCTCTCATCACCCTGATCGTGCCGGCCACAAGATCGACATCGTGGGTCAGAAAACTTTATCGCGGCTTGCGGCGGGCCGCGGCGCGTTTCGACGTCGCCATCGTTGGCGGCGAAACCAGCGCCACCCGCGGACCCGCCGTTATTTCGGTGAGCGTGTCCGGTTTTGTTGAAAGAGATCGATGGATTTCGCGAGCCGGCGGGAAAAATGGCGACGATCTTTTTGTCACCGGTCGGCTCGGCGGATCGTTGCGCGGCAAACATCTCAAATTCGTCTCGCGCATCGACGAATCGCGCTGGTTGACCAAGGATTTCCGGGTGCACGCGATGATGGACCTGAGCGACGGTCTCGGCGTCGATCTGCCGCGACTGGCGAAAGCGAGCAAGCTTGGATTCAAGATCGACAAAAAGAGTTTACCGCTCGCACGTGGCGCGAAGATCGACAGCGCAATCTCCGACGGCGAAGATTACGAACTACTCTTCGCCATTTCTCCGCGGGATCGCGAGCGTTTGCAAAAAAACTGGCGCAAACAATTCCCGAAGCTTTCGCTCACGCGAATCGGTTCTCTCATTCCGCAATTCGCAATTCGCAATTCGCAATTGAAACGTGGCTACGTTCATTTCCAATAGTCCGGACGAAACGGAAGCCTTCGGCCGGCGCTTCGCGGAAAAAATTAAGCGGGGTGGCGTGCTTGCGCTGACCGGCGGACTCGGCAGCGGCAAGACGCAATTTGCAAAAGGTCTCACTGCGGGCTTGGGCGCGACTACGGCCGCGACCAGTCCCACTTTCACACTCATTCACGAATATTCCGGGGGGCGCTTGCCAATTTATCATTTCGATTTTTTTCGCGTCGAAGATCGACAGTCCGCGGAGCGGCTTGGACTGGACGAATACTTTTTTGGCGACGGCGTGTCGGTGATCGAATGGGCCGATCGATTTCCGGATTTGATTCCGGAAACTGCGCGCTGGATTTCTTTCGAGACCAAATCTGAAACGCAGCGCGCCATTACTGCTAAATGAAAATTCTCGCGCTCGAACTTTCCAGCGCGCGGGGCAGCATTGCGTCCCTCGACGACAAGAAGGAAATTTTTTTTCGCGAATGGGCGAACGACCGAAAGAATTCCGGACCGTTCTTCGAATATTTGGTTGAGGTGCAGAAGCAATTGGGAAAACCGGATACGATCGTCGTCGGACTTGGACCAGGCTCGTACGCCGGAACCCGGATCGCAATTTCAGCTGCGATTGGCTTGCAAACCGCGTCAGGCGCGCGGTTGATCGGCTTTCCTTCGATCTGCGCGATTGAATGCGACGCGCCCGAGTATTGCGTTATCGGCGATGCGCGCCGTCAGACATTTTTCTTCGCGCGCGTTCGCGACCACAACCTGGTCGAGGGCCCAATCTTGATCAGCGAAGCTGAATTGCGGGAAAAGTTGGATAAGGTCGACCAAACGATGTCGATCTTTGCCACCGAGAGACTTCCCAGATTTGATCTCGCCGAGGTTCGTTATCCTTCGGCTAAAGTGCTGGCGCGGATCGCGGCGGATTCGAAACGAACTTTCGTGGAGCCGCCGCTCGAGCCGATCTATTTGCGCGAGCCGCACATCACCATTCCGAAGAAATGACACAGGGTTATCGTTGCTGGGCTGAGATCGATCGGAGCGCGTTGCGCCACAACGCGACGGTTGTGCGGGAGCGAATTGGCAACGCCGAAATGCTCGCGGTCGTGAAAGCGAACGCCTACGGCCACGGTTTAATGGGCGTTGCCGAAACTCTAGCCGAACAAACCCAATTGTTTGGCGTGGCGAATCTGGAGGAAGCAATCGCGCTCCGAGAAAGATTTCATCTTCCGGTCATCATTTTGGGTCCGTCACTTCCGGAAGAACTGGCGACTATTGTCGAGCGTGGATTCATTCCGACAATTTCGACTTTTCAGGAAGCTGAAGCATTCGATCGCATTGGAAAGACAGCCATCAATTTCAAAGTCGACACCGGAATGGGGCGAATGGGTGCGGTGGAAACTGCAGCGGTGGAAATTTTCAAGCGCGTTGCAGCACTGGCGAAGATCGACATTCACAGCGTTTCGACCCATATGCCGGTCTCAGACGTGGACGCGGTTTACACGCGCGAGCAGCTCGTTCGGTTCCGTAAAGATGTTGAGCAATTGCGCGCCGCGGTTCCCGGCGGTTACAAAGCGCACGTTCTCCAAAGCGCCGGTACGCTCGCGTTCAACAACCCGACCTTCGAGATCGTGCGCGCGGGAATCATTCTTTACGGGATTTCGCCATTGCCGGAATTTCAAAAGCTCCTCAAGCCGGCGATGACGTGGAAGACGCGGATCGGTTTGATTCGCGACATGCCGCAAGGAAGCTCAATCAGTTACGGGCGCACGTTTATCACGCCACTAAAGATGCGGGTGGCCACGCTCACCTGCGGTTACGCTGACGGTTACCCGCGACATCTTTCCAATCGCAACGCCGACGTGCTAGTCCGCGGCAAACGTTGTCCGCTGCTCGGGCGGGTGACGATGGATTTGATCGTGATCGACGTTTCGCACATTCCCGATGTCGATCTTGGCGACGAAGTCGTGTTGATGGGCAAGCAAGGTGACGAAGAGATTTGCTGCACCGAGCTTGGCGACAAAGCGGGCACGATCACCTGGGAAGTCACGACCCGAATTGGCCAGCGAGTGAGGCGCGTGTTTGTTTAAGTAGAAATGTTCCAGATCATTTTCAACGAACTGAGCGCGGCCGAGATGTCGGCGTTGCCGAAGAAAATGCAGCTCAATTTGCTCGAGCAATTTGAGATTTTGCCCGAAGACCTCGATCATCTCGACGCCAAGCATTTCGGTGTGATCGAGCGAGAAGGGAAAAAGCTATATCGCTACCGCGCCAAAGATTACCGGATCTATTTCGCGCAAACCCCGGAAGGCGTGACCATTCATCGCGTTCTGCACAAGAACACGTTTCGCGATTTCCTTTTCCGCAGCAAACTGCCGGTCGCAGAAGATCAGGCCCTCGGCAAAACCCGCGAGTTCTGGAAACTGATAGAACAGGGCGAGAAAACGCGGAAAGCGTAGCTGCATTTTATGGCGCAACTCAGCACGAGGCTTCCTCCAGACGAGTGTGTTCGTCGATTGCGGGAACAAGTTGAGCCGCTCACGATATTTCGGCGCTTGAACATTTTTCGCGCCGCTAAGTCCCCCGTTGTAGGAGACATCTCCCACGATCGCTTTTTGCTCGAGAGTGCGGCCGATATTTTTTCAAAGCGCCTTATCGGAAGATTTGAACGCAGCGGAGATCAGACAATTATCGATTACAACTGGAAGATTCCGCTCATGCACCGCATTTTCGGCGATTCGTCAGGAGATGAATCAGAAATTCTCTCGTTTCTAGCGCGATGGCTTAACGCCGAAGCCATTTCACGACAGCCATAGGATTAAAACTTCGAGAGATGATCCCTCGACTGCGCTCGGGATGATTTAATTCGCGGATGCGAATCAAATCACTTCATCAGCAGCACGGACCGGCTGCGTTTGATCTCGCGGGTGATTTTGCGGTGGAGATGGGCCGGCATGCCGGTGACACGGCGGGGAAGGATTTTGCCACTCTCGGTCACGAATTTCTTGAGGAGATCGGGATTTTTGTAATCGATCGCTTCGATCGAGATGTCGATCCGGCGCCGGGGCATGGCGCGATTGGCGCGGCGAAATGCGGAACGGCGTTTGGCGGTCTTTGGTTGCATCGACGGTTACTTGGTTTCGCGATGAAGCGTGTGCTTTCGCAAAAATGGATTGTATTTCTTTTTCTCGAGCCGGTTCGGTGTGCGCGGACTTTTCTTGTTCCGAGAAGTCATGTAACGCGAAACCGGTTTGCCGAGCGCTTTCGCTTCGGTGCATTCGAGGATGATAATTTCCTGGGCCATCGCGGCTATTCCTTGGATTCGGCTGCCGGCGCCGCTTCTTCTTCTTCGCCTTCGCCGCCTTCGTCGTCGGTCAGACCGAAGAGCGAAGTGACTGATTGGCGAACTCGCGACATCTTATTTTGTTTTTCGAGCTGCGACTGACATTGAACGGTGAAGCGCGCGAACGGGATCGCTTCCAAACGCGCATGCGGGATCGGTTTGCCCGACATCTCGCAAATTCCGTAAGTGCCGAGCTCGATCCGCTTCAGCGCCTGATCGATCTCGTAAAGGGCGTCCTGTTCCTGTGACAGCAGGCTGAGCGCGAAATCGCGATCGTAAGCGTCGGAGCCGGCGTCGGCCTGATGCATTCCAAACGCGGAGGCTTCGCTGCCTTCGGCGCGTGAACGCAACGTGTCCTGCGCCACGCCGGCCATGGAATCGACCATGGCATCGCGCAGGTTGAGCAGCTTTTCCTTTTGCTTGCGGGTGAACGGATTCAATTTGCGCTGAGCGTGATTGCGTCCGAGGAGGGTCTCAGTCGGGTGCGAGCTGGCGCGAACGCGCGCCGCTTTGGATTTTTTCGCAGAAATCTTGCTGGCTGGCTTCGCTTTGCGGGGGGCAGCTTTCCTGGCTGAAACTTTCTTCTTCTTTGGTTTGGCCATAAGTCAAAAGGCGCCCCAGCAGTCGGGCGCCGGAAAAAACGGAGGCTTAATTAAGGACATTTCCTAATTGGCGCAAGGGGAGATTTAGGAGCTGTAGGGGAAGTCGTTGGCTTCCCGATTTGGACACTAACAGCGTCCCCTACAGCGATTTTTATGAGCTGGCGCTGGAGTATCGCCGGAGGGCGAATCCCCAGAAGGCGCGAGAAAGGCAAAAGACAACTGTCGACGCCACGACGAGCTGAAGCACGAGCGGGCCGGGCTGGCCGAACGACTTGATCAGCAGTCGCGCGGGAATGTTGGCCACGATCACGACCGGAACGATCCACCCGAAAATGATTTTGAAGAGGCGCGGGAAAATCGAGTCCGGGTAACGCGCGATGTTCAGGAAGTTGAAGTAGCCGTAAACCAAACCCTGCGCGCGCACGATCCAAAAACTCACCGCGGCCAGGCTGAGCATGATCGAATAGTGCACCGCGATGCCGAACCCGATCGCGATGATGTAAAGCAAGATCGACATCGGAGTGGGCACGACGCCGAGTTTGGAGAGCGCGACGCCGACAACCATGCCGCCGACCGCGGCGTTGACGACACTGTCGAGGCCGAACTGCTTTGTGGAAACGGCGAATTGACTGTCTACCGGCAGGACGAGAAGCGAGTCGAGCTTTCCGGTGCGGACCAGCTCAGGAACGGCGGCGACGTTGACAAAAAAGAACGCCTGGAAAAGTTGCGCGATTATTTGGTGGGTGCCGATGAGCAGGACGACTTCCCATTTTGTCCAATCACCAATGCGATCGACATTGGCGAAGATGATGGAGAAAAAAACGATCTGTCCGACGAACCAGAGGACTTCCACCAGCATCCAAAGCAGAAAATTCGCTTTGAAGCTCATCTCGCGGATGAGCGAGTTGCGCAGCATGATGGAGTAGATTTCGAAATATCTGCGCATCGGATAAACTGTAGCGGCGGTCTATGACCGTCGCATATTAAAAGCATGGCTGAACAGAAGGGCTTCCAGGAATTGGTCGCGGACGCGAAGAAGAAGATCACCGAGATTTCTCCAACCGATGCTGCCGCGAAAGCGAAGAGCAGCGACTCGGTGATTGTCGATGTTCGGGAGAAAGACGAGTTCGACGAATCGCACATTCCCGACGCAGTCCACATGAGCCGCGGAATGGTCGAACTCGAAGTCGAAGAAAAATTTCCCGATCGCAACATGACGATCATTTGTCACTGCGGCGGTGGCGGGCGCTCCGCGCTCGCGGCCGAAAGTTTGCAAAAGATGGGCTACAAAAACGTCCGCTCCATGGCCGGCGGCTTCAAAGCCTGGAAAGCCGCCGGTTTACCGACCACGAAGTGAGAATCGAAGATATGCGAACTATTGCAGCGTTTTTCCTCACGATGGTGACTATGTCTTTCGCTCAAAGTCCATCGCCGACAGCGACTATTCAGCCCGCCAGAGAAATCGTATCGTACGCGCCAAAGCCGATTTACCCCGAATCGCTACGCAAACAGCATAAGGGCGGTGCCGGTGTTTTCGTGTTGCATGTGAATCCTTCAACCGGTGTTGTTTCGTCCGTCACCGTAAAGCAAAGCACGGGGGTTCCATTACTAGATCGCACATGCAAAGAAACGTTTGTTCGTTGGCGATTTAAGCCGGGTCGCGCCGCGCCAACAGTGTTGATGCCGATCACGTTCACTGCACAGGGCGCTCAGTATTAATTTTTCGCTCCCGACGCGGTAACATCATATTTTAGCCATCCACAGCTTGATTTTGGTGCAGACCGAAGTGCCACATCATTCGCGCGCTTGTCTTCGCTTGCAGAACTTTCTAAGCTCGCGATCTAATCCGTGAGCAACAAACCACAGATTTCGAGACCGATCGCAGCGATTGGGCTGGTCATTGTCGCGTTTTGTATTGCGGGCTCTTCGACCAATCCCGCCGATATTTATTTGCCGCAGTTGAAAGATAAAGACGCTGAGGTGCGGATCGCGGCGTTGCGGGAGCTGCTGACATCGCTCGATTCGAGAATGCCCGAAGCAATGCTTCCGCTTCTTTCGGATGAAGGGAATTCGATTCGACGGCTCGCCGCGCGCGCGATCGGCAGCCGATGGTGGCAAATTCCGAAAGAGAAAGCGGAAAGTTTCGTCAACGCCCTCGAGCATAATTTGCGATCGGAAGTTGACTTTGAAGACGAAAAGAATATGGCCGAGCGTGCGATCGGACTGCTCACGCGACGTTATGATTCTAAAATGTTCTCCCGGAGCCAGAACGGACGATGGGTCATTTACGAACGGCGCGGTTTTCCGTGTTTGATCGACACGACAACTTACACTGAAGAATTAGTGGGTTGGGCTCCTGTTTATGATCGCAACTCAGAAATGCCG
>Ga0137396_10000634_pt1 | contig 17171 bp, 17 predicted proteins | sample czc16metaG_FD_108284 | JGI IMG/M metagenome (GOLD analysis project Ga0137396, IMG submission 108284) | Vadose zone soil microbial communities from Angelo Coast Range Reserve, California, USA - czcobulk3.16 metaG | ecosystem: Environmental > Terrestrial > Soil > Vadose zone | place: USA...
AGAGGTAAGGAAGTAAAGAGGTAACGAGGTAGGGACGAGAGAAAGATAACGCGGAGACGCGGAGCGCGGATTGTTTACGGTTTGGGGACTCCCTCCCCCCTCCCCTGTTTTTTCATAAGTGTCATTCTAAAGGGACTTGAAGTCGTGTGTTTTGATACACTTTTGTAAGTGTTGATTCTAAAGGGAGTTAGATCGCACCAAAATTGTGCAAATCGGGCTCGTTTTCGGCCCTTTCCGCCTCTTTTCTCATAAGTTGATTCTAAATAGTTTTAAGTTGTTTAGAATGAACACTTGCAGCATTCCTATGAGTGTTGATTCTAGGGGGGTTGCCCTTCGCTGCTCAGGGCAAGCGAGAGGTAGGCACACGTCTGCTGGTGAGGGAGTAAGAAGAACAGCGTGGCGAGCGAGCATGTTCGGTGAGGCACCCTCCTGCCAGACTGAGGGTGAGTGCCGACTTAACTATATCATTATGACTAATCCAGATGATTTGCCAATAGCTATCTATAAGTGGTTTAGATAGTGAGGGATAGTGGCTTGTTTGGCGGAAAGGGCGCGGCGTTTCTCGCGTGCGGCAACGCGGCGGGCGTGTTCTCTGTACTTTTCACCGTAGACCCACTGGAACAGGACGTATAGCAAAAAGTCAAAGCCAAGAATGCAGAACGCCAGGAATACCGTAAGCGGCATGGGAACCTCACGCGGGCTAATGTGAGTCCGAAGCCCAGACAAGGAAAGGGTAGGAGGGGGAAGGCTAAAAAGTCCTGAGAGGTTTATTAGGAAGTTGTTAGCAAGCGGGGGGATGCAGGTACAAACTAGAAGGCAGAAACTAGAAACTAGAATTTGGGAGGGCTGGGAGAAAGCAGATCCCTCGCTGCGCTCGGGATGACAAGGGAGAGGGGGCGAGAGAGGACAGCGAACACCGCACAGCCAAGAGTGGCTGTGCCACACGGTATCGGAGCGAGGATTGCATTCCGGGACGGTCAGTTGTAAGTTGGCGGGCGGGTCGGCAGCAAAACACAAATGCCGGTTCATAAGTTGATGAGAGGCGCGACGTGCGCGGTAAAAATAAGGCGTCTTGCTAGAGCCCGGCATGTTTATTTGGCTCGGGCTTGGGACCGCGCAAGACACGTGCGATATAAGAGAAAAGAGGGATTCCGATGTCCTTCAGACCTGTGACGATTTCGACCGTGAATTGCTTCGCTTCCCTGGTGATCGCAACTGCGGTATTTGTGGGAACGGGAGTGTCGGGCGAAAGAGGAAAGTGGCGAGTGGCGGGTGACGTGTGGCGAGAAACTCGGCAAATGCACGAAGCCGCGAGCGCGCGACAACTGTATTCAAGCGCTACTGCGCAGACGCCCGAAAGCGCTACCGCGCAGGCGCCTCGGGTGTCGCCGCTCGGTGCTCCCAACGAGCTCCCTAATCCCTATCGCCCGGGCGTTAGTTGGGGCCAACTGCCGAACGGAAGAAAATGGGGATCGACGGCGGGGATCGCCATTGGTTTGGACGGCAACATCTGGGCTATCGACCGGTGCGGCGTCTCCGGATCGCAAGGCACAAACTGCGCCGATTCACCGCTCGACCCGATCCTCGAATTTGACCCTTCCGGCAAGTTTCTCAAGGGATTTGGTCATGGGATGTTCGTGAGCCCGCACAAGATCACCGTCGACAAAGAGGGCAACCTGTGGGTCGCCGATAATGGCTTGAAAGACGGCAGAGGCCAGCAGGTTTTCAAATTCAGCCCGGAGGGCAAGCTCTTGCTCACCCTCGGCAAGGCCGGTGTGGCAGGACCCGGTACAGACACATTTGATCAGCCGACGGAGGTTGCCGTCGCTCCCAACGGAGACATCTTCGTAGCCGACGGCCACGGCCGTGCCCCCACGGCCAACGCCCGCATCATGAAATTCGATAAGAACGGAAAGTTCATCAAGGCCTGGGGAAAGAAAGGAACGGGGACCGGCGAATTCGATTGCCCGCATACTTTGGCGTTCGACTCCAAGGGACGCCTTTTCGTGGGCGACCGCCAGAATAACCGCATCCAGATCTTCGACCAAGACGGCCGTTTTATCGCCGAGTGGAAACAGTTCGGCCGGCCGAGCGGGATCTACATTGACAGGAACGATGTGCTGCACGTGGCCGATTCGGAATCGCGCGGCGGCGAGGAAGGCTACGGTTACAACCCGGGGTGTCGGCGGGGCATTCGCATCGGGAGCGCTAAAGACGGCGTCGTAAAATACTTCGTGCCCGATACTGCGCCGTATCCGCCCTCTGCGGACTCCACGGCATCGGAAGGTGTTGCAACGGATGGCGCGGGAAATATCTATGGGGCGGAATTCACGATGGATGTGAAAAAGTACGCGAAGAAGTAGGTAAGGAATTGCCGACGAAGCCATGATGGCAGCACGTTGCGTCCGGGCAGCCGCCAAAGGTTTACTGGGTGGCAGGATTCGCGTCGGGGCTGACCAGGTCGGGTTCACCGCGGAAGGGCAGTTTGAATTTGCGGGAAATTTCGGGCCAGAATTCGCGGAGCACGTCGAAACCCATGTCTTGAAGGATGCTGTAGCCCACGCGCTGCGCTGCCGAGGAGAAACCGCGTTGGTAGTCCGGGTGATAGGTGTTGCTCAGCACGACGGTGCTTGCGGTGCCCAGCCATTCAGAAAAATTGAACGTGCGATTGCCATTGTCGCGTTGAGCCACGACGGCGTGCTCGGCGGCATGGAGCAAGCGTCTGCCGGCGCCGCCATGGATCACGCGGTAGTAGCGCGGGTCCTCTGAGAATATCGAAGGATAAGCAAAGTCCTTAAAGAACCTGGAGGAGGCCTGACCGGCGAATTCGGCCCCAAAGCGTTTGGCATAGCCCTGAGCGCCCTGTCCATAGCTGCGGTCCGAGTCTTGCGCCTGGTCAAGCCCGGCGTTGAAACCGGTGGCGAGAAACGTCACCGGGTCGATCGAGTCCTGGACGAAAAGGGCGAATTTATCTTTCAGTTTAAGCGTGCACAATCGCAAGCCGGGCTTGTAGTGCGGGGGGTGCACGGCTTGGCGTTCCAACGGCCGGGCGAACGTGCCTACGACCTTCTTCAACGGCCCATCGTAGTCTTCCAGCCGTACCATCGGCGCCGGCTGAACGCACGGCGCCGCCACATTCATGGTCGCTTCCTGCTGCAGAGGCACAGAAGCAGCGGGTGGCTGCTGAGGAGCAGGCAGCGGCCCCTGCGCGCTGCTAGCCACGCCACCTGCCAGTCCAGCCAACGCGGCGAGGAAGGAGATTCCTGCTACTGTGCGAAAGCTAGTTCCATCTTCCACGGCTAGCCCGAAGCCTAGCATTTTTGCCTGCGAGAACACGACAAGCGATTTGCTATTGCTAAATTGCCGGGAAACAAAAAGAGATGCGGTTGGGGCGCGAGGAAGAAACCTGAGCGCCGCGCTGCCAAACAGTCCGCCGAGTGTTCGAAAACACGGGAGCCCGCTGGGAAAGCAAAAGGGTGGCGCCCGGCAACTTTTCTCGGGGACATGGGTTTACTGGGTTTAAGAATGGGTGTGCGTGTGTAACCCCTTTATTTTGTTGAAGTAATGTAAATTATCCTATTGCCAAGAGACCAGGGAAAGAGTAGGTTTCGCGCAGCTAAGACTTTAGCGGGCCCAGGCAAGTCAAACTTTTTTTCGCGTCCCCGGCTTCTGGTTTTGCGTGCCGGCCCGCAAACCGGGAGGTAGCACATGCGACGCATCTCAGCCTATTTGATTTTCTCATTGGTGTTTCTGGGGCTCCAAGCGAGCACGAAGGCTCAGGATATCCTGGTGCCCGCTGGTACGCTTCTTCGCTGCACGCTCGACGAGCCAAACTTTTCCTCAGCTACTGCCGATATTGGTGACCCGGTGATTTGCCACTTGAGCAGCCTCCGGGAATTCGGACAGAATGTTTTTCCGAGGGGAAGCTACCTCGGAGGACACCTGGAGGCGGACAAGGAGCCCGGACACTTAGTCGGTAAGGGCTATCTGAAGCTGGAGTTCGACCGCATCGGCTTCCCCACTTCGGATGTCCCCGTTCCCAGCAAAGTGATCGCTGCCAAGGGATACAAAGTGGATCGTCACGGGGACATCGTGGGCCGGGGCCACGCGACGCGAGACGTGGTGGAGTGGATGATTCCTCCGCTGTGGCCGTGGAAGATCATCACGCTGCCGAAGCGCGGCCCACGTCCTACGCTGAAAAACGAAGAGCAGATCACCGTGCGCTTAATGGACGATATCCAAGTGCCTCCGCTGGTGGCTTCTACTCAGTATTCTGAAAGGCCCACGTCTTACGACCGGCCGCGCCCGACCTATAGGCCGCAATCTTTTGACCGGCCTCCGGGTGCCGGGGGGAAGAGACCCTCCGAGCAGCGATCCTCTGAACCGGTGGAGGCGGTGAACATGCCGGAAAACAATATCGCCGATGTGGGCTACGCCGCTCAGAGCACCGCGGTGCGAGTGAGTCAGCTGGACCTTTCGGAAGCATTGTCAGCGCAGGCGTCAGCGCAGACGGAGCCAGTGGCTCCAAACGACGCGACTGGGCGCCAACCGCCGCGGATTAAGTGGATCGCCCTCAAGCCGGGCAACGTGTATGCGGTCACGAATTACCGCATCAATGAAGGCAGCGTGACTTATGTCCTTTCCAGCGGCGCCAAGGGGTCAGTAGACATCACCGAAGTCGATTGGCGCAAAACGTCTCACCTGAACGCCGAGCCAATTGCTTCATCGGTTGCAACTCGCGCGGCCCTAACGCAAAGTGCAGAGCAATTTTCGGCGCGCCATTGAGTTTGGCGATTCTTGGAAAAGGGCGAGCGGGTGACCCCGACAAAGCCGGGGCAGGCTGGTGACTAAAAAAAGGCCGGCTCTGAGGGAAGCCGGCCCCTTGGTGGGTAGGACTACTGCGGAGACATGACGGCTGCAACAGGTTGCAGGCTGAGGGAAATGATCTTGGTACCGATCATTTCGCCTCAGACGATCAACTCGACGCAGCGATTTTGCTGGCGACCTTCGGAAGTATCGTTGGACGCGATGGGCCGAATCTTACCGAAGCCCGTGGCGGTGGTCGAAGATTCCGGGACGCCTTGCTGGGTTAGATAAGTGCGGATGCCTTCGGTGCGCTTCTCCGAGAGGTCCTGGTTGAATAATTCGGTGCCGACGCTGTCAGTGTTGCCTTCGACGGCGAGCTTGAGCGAGGGATAACCGAGCACGATACCGGATATTTTGGCGAGCTTCTCGCGGGCCAGCGGGCGGAGCGTGTATTTGCCGGAGTCAAAGAGCACGTCCGACATATTGACGACGAGGCCGCGAGCGGTGTCGCGAGTTTCCAGGATGAGGTTGAATTGCTGGAGGAGACGGACGCGAAGCTCTTCGCGGTCCCGCACGGCGTCTTTGAGCTGTGCGTTGGAATTGGCCGCGGCGGCGCGATTCAGGTCGGAATCGATTTCGGCGGCTTGTTGCTTTTTCTGGGCGTCGTTGCAGTCTCTTTCGGCGTTGGCTTGGGCACCCAGCAGACTGTTGGGCAGCGGCTTGCGCGTCACGGTTGTTGCGATCCGCTACATTGCGATCGCGAACGGCTTCGGCGGTGGCGGCTTCGGCGTTGAGGCGGCGCTCGGTTTCTTCATTGGCATGGGCCTTGGCGTGAGCTTCACGGCCTGCTCCCGCGGTGCGTTCGGATTCGGCGCGTTCTTCGTCAATATGCTTCACGGCGATTTCACGGGCGTCTTCCGCGGTCTGCACGACTTCGCGAGACAGAACAGAAAGCGACTTCTTGTTTTCATGCTTCCCGCTGGCGAGCGCGTCGGCTTCGTTCATTTGGTTAACGGCTTTTTCGTAGCTTGAGTTGGCATAACGTTCGGCACCGACGAGAGCCTTTGAGGACTCCCTCTCCGCCAGCGAGGGATCAAGGGAGCGTTCGCCGACTTGACGGGGACTGTGGCGTTCGATAGCGTAAAATGGCGGTGAGACGCGCGGTGAAAAAGTCGTGAGAATACTGTTTGTGGCATCGGAGGGGCTGCCGTTTTCGAAGACGGGCGGCCTGGCAGACGTGGTGGAGGCGCTGCCGAAGGCGCTTGCGGCACAGGGCCACGAGGTGGCGGTGGTCTTGCCACGATACCACGAGACGAAGGCGACGGCGGTGGTGATGCCGAGCTTGACGATTCCGATGGGCGGGACGCGGCTGCGATTTCCGGCGATTGCCGATGGCACGGTGCTGAACGGGGTGCGGTATTTTTTTGTGGAAGATGCGGAGTATTTCGATCGCGATGGATTGTACGGCAGTAAGACTGGGGATTATCCGGATAACCCGGAACGGTACGCGGAGTTCTGCCGCGCGGCGATTGAGGTCAACAAGCATGTCTGGCCAGCGGATGTGATTCATTGTCATGACTGGCAGACGGCGCTGGTGCCGGTGCTGCTGCGGACGTCGTATGGCGATGATCCGCTGGTGAAAGACATTCCAGTGGTTTTCTCGATTCACAACATGGGGTATCACGGGCAGTTCACCAAGGATGTGATGGAGCGCGTGGGACTCCCGCAAGTTCTATTTCATCCGTCAGGGATTGAATTTTTCGGGAGCGTGAACCTGCTGAAGGGCGGATTGATTTTTTCGGATTATTTGACGACGGTGAGCCGGAGATACGCGCAGGAGATACAAACGAAGGAATATGGTTACGGGTTGGAAGGCGTGGTGCACGGGCGCGCGGACCGGCTGGTGGGAATTCTGAACGGCGTGGACTACGCGGCATGGAATCCGGAGAAAGACAAGCTGATCGCGGCGAAATATTCGGCAAAAGATTTGAGCGGGAAGCAAGTGTGCAAGCAGGATCTGCTGGAAGTGTTTGGATTGCCTGCGGAACACTTGAGCAGGCCGTTGATTGGAATCGTGTCGCGATTTGCGGATCAAAAGGGATTTGATTTGATCGCGGAGAAGGCCCACGAGTTGATGCGCGAAGATTTGGCGCTGGTGGTGCTTGGGGCTGGTGAGAAAAAATATGAAGATTTGTTCCGGGCGCTGGTGGCGGCGTATCCACGTCGCGTGGGCCTGAAGATCGCATACGACAACACGCTGGCGCACAAGGTGGAGGCGGGGTCCGATATATTCCTGATGCCTTCGCGGTACGAACCTTCAGGGTTGAATCAGATGTACAGCTTGAAGTATGGTACGGTGCCGATTGTGAGAGCCACCGGCGGGTTGGACGACAGCATCGAGCCGTTCGACGTGGAACACGGGACAGGGACCGGGTTCAAATTCAAGGAGTATTCGGGGGAGGCTCTTTTGTTTGCGGTTCGGCAGGCGCTGCATCACTACATGGACGAACGAATCTGGAAGCGCATCCAATTAAATGGGATGGCGAAAGATTTTTCGTGGAAGACGCCTGCAGCTGAGTATGCGAAGCTGTACGAGGCCGCGCGAGCCCTGCGAGGCTCCGCTCGCAGCTCGGGACAAGCAGGGCAAGGCGCACAAGGATTGTCCCCACTCGCGCAGAGTTCAGGAACGGCCGCTGAGGGCACGGGAGAACCCACGCAAGATTTGGAGCAAGCCTCTCGAAGCTCGGGGCAAGAGGGGGCCCAGGCGGGGCAGACGCCGCAAGTTACGGAGGAGGCTCCGAAACCGTCAGGGCAGTCTCGAAACCCGGAGCAGGCTCCGAAGAGGCCAGGGCAGGGCGCACGAAACCAAAAGCCTGCTGGAACATCTAACTGAGTCGAACAAGGAGAAAAAAACAACGGCTGGCCGGAGGCGGCCAAGCCGTTGAGGACAAAGAACATGGCAGACAATTCAATTAAGTCAGCAACGGATGGATCAATTCAGTCAGCAACCGATGGAAATTTTGAAGCCGAGGTTTTGACGGCCAGCAATTCGCAACCGGTGATGGTGGATTTTTGGGCGGAATGGTGCCGTCCATGCCACATGTTGGCGCCGACGGTGGCGGAGATCGCCCACGACTATGCGGGTAGACTCAAGGTAATGAAGTTGAACGTTGACGAAGCGATGAATTCAGCGGGACGCTATCGCGTGCAGGGAATCCCCACGTTGCTGCTGTTCAAGAATGGGCAGGTCGTCGAGCAGATTGTGGGAGCTGTACCGAAGGAGCAGATCACCAAGGCGCTGGAGCGGCACATCGCTTGACGGGAGTTTGAAAATACTGGGGCGTGCTGCGCAGTAGATGGCGGCGCGCCCTTTTTTTACGTCTGGACGGTACCTGGAAGGTCTGGAATCAGGAAACAAAAAACCAGCGACAGGAATTACGAGGACACTTGGAAGCGGTGGCTTGCAATTTGTGCGGGTCCGAACGGCAGACGGCGGTGTATGCGATGCCGGACCGGCGCTATTTTCGCGAAGAATTCTTCACGGTAACCGAATGTGACGAGTGCGGGCTGGGATTCGTGAATCCGAGACCGACGATCGCAGAAATGCAGAAATATTATCCGGCAGAGTATTACCGGAAGCCACCCACGAAGAGCCATGAAGGTTATCTGCGGAGACGGTTCACGGCGCAAGCCAGTTTTCTGACCCAACTGGAGGGCGGCAACGGACGCCGGAAGATATTGGACGTGGGCTGCGCGAACGGGGACTTTCCGCGGTTCATGGCGGCACGGGGATGGGATGTCGAAGGCGTGGAGATTTCGGAGTCGTCGGACAGAATCAAGGATTTTCGAGTGCACACACAGGAATTTCAGGACATCCCCGTTAACGAGCCGACTTACGACGCAGTAACGGCGTGGGCGGTGCTCGAGCACGTGCACGATCCAATGGCGCAATTCAAAAAAGCCTCCAGGGTGGTCAAGAAGGGCGGGTTGTTCGTGTTTTTGGTGCAGAATTTCGAGAGCATAGCTTCACGGAATCTTTTCTGCGAGGACGTTCCGCGGCACTTGTATTTCTTTACGCGGGGAACGGTGCGGCAATACCTGGAGAAAACCGGATTCGCGCTCGAAAAAGAAGATAATGGCCGTAGCATATACAAATTGGCGCCCTACAACTGGGTGGCGTTCATGGTGCGGACGAAGCTGCTGAGGAAAAAGTACCGCTACGAAGATGTGCCGATGACGAGCAAAGAGTTCCGGTATGTGAATCATCTGCAAGGCGGACTGGTGACCGCGCTCAAGTACGCGGCCTACTCGCCTGCGTCGGTGATCGACAGAATGTTGTGGCCCGCGATTGAAACGGGGCAGATCCTGCGAAGGACGTATGGCGTCAGCACGTTTGTGGGACGCAAGCTGTGAAAGCAAGCACGCAGGTCGCGGGCACCAAGTGCTTTGGTTAGCGCTGCGGGCAGGAATCCTGACATAATCTTCGCGCCTGGTCGGTTGGCATTATTGCGGCGGAGGAAGAGTGCATCAGCTGCGAGGCTCGCAGGCGGAAAAGCAGGACCCGCCTTCCCCGGCAGCCACGCCGCGCGGCGCCTATCCTCGCTTGTTTTTTTGGTGCGTGGTGCTGATATCGGGACTGTTGAATGTGTGGGCGCGGCGCAATGACCTGTCGCCCGACAGCATTTCCTATATCGAACTAGGCTCGGCCACGGCGCGCGGTGGTTTGCACCAGATCGTCAACGCTTACTGGAGTCCGCTCTATCCTTTCCTGCTGAGTCTTGTCTTTCGTTGCTTCCATCCGCCCGTGCAATGGGAATTCACGCTGGCACACCTGCTGAATCTTGCCTTGTACATCGTGAGCTTCGTCTCCTTTGAGCTGTTCTTGAAAGAGTTGATTCTGGAACGGGAAGCCGCGGGCGAATCTGCCGAGAAGTGTCTGCCGGTTTCGCCACGAACGATATGGATCTGGGGATGCGTCTTCTTTCTCTGGGCCAGTTATTATTGGCTGGGCCCGGTGTGGGTAACGCCGGACCTGTGCGTTGCCGTGCTTGTGTATTTGGCGACCGCACTGTTGTTTCGCATCCGGCGCGGGCAGGGCAATTGGTTTGTGTTCGCGGGATTTGGAGTATTGCTCGGACTCGGTTACTTAGCGAAAGCCGCGATGTTTCCCTTATCGTTCGTTTTCTTGTTTAGCGCTTTCTGGCTCAGCCGCCGCGCCGGAGCTTCCTTTCGAGTCGTTGGTCTCCGCACGTTGCTCGCAGCCGGCGTGTTCGCGATCCTCGCAATGCCTCTAATTCTGGCGATCTCAGCCGCGAAGGGAAGACCGACGTTTGGCGATTCCGGACGCATCGGCTACACAGAATATATCGACGGCGCGACAAAGACCGTTCATTGGCAGGGAGAACCGTTGGGTACGGGGAATCCCGCGCATCCGACGCGGAAAATATTTTCTGACCCGGCCGTGTATGAGTTTGCTTATCCAATTCCCGGATCATATGCCCCGTGGTACGACCCTTCCTATTGGTATGAAGGAGTGCGTCCGCATTTCCTGTGGAAGGGGCAATTGTGGGCTCTCTTCCGCGCGGCCAACCTATATCTCAAGATATTTTCGAAGAGCGGGGCGCTTTGGGTGGTATTGGCGGCCATTTGGGTCGTCGGGAGAAAGGCTCTACGGTGGGGAAGTTCTGGTTCGGGAACGTGGCTGGTGTTTTTGCCTTCTGCTGCGGCTCTAGGCATGTACGCGCTGGTTCTTGTCGAGTTTCGGTACGTCACTCCGTTCGCCCTGATGCTGCTGCTCTGGACGCTGGCGAGAATAGGTATTGTCGTTGGAGCGGAGCCGCAATTGATGAAGCGCTTTCATGCCGTGGTCGTTCTGGCTCCAGCGCTCGCCGCGGGGTGGGCTGCGACGCATGACCTATATGACATAGTGCGTAACGAGCCGTATGAGCCTTGGATCGTTGCCCAAAAGCTTCACGAGATGGGGATCCCCGCGGGAACAGACGTTGGGTACATCGGGGCCGGAACGGACGCGTACTGGGCGCATCTCGCGGGCGTACGGATTATCGTGGAGATCCCGAGAACCGACCAGCCGCGCTTCATCGCCGCGGATACGGCGCGAAGGCAGGAAGTCCTCGCCCTGTTCACCTCGGTTGGGGCACGTGCAGTCATTACCCGAAATGTGGATGTTGCAAATCCGGCGGAAGGCTGGTGGCCGATTCCAGGAACGCATCATTTTATCTGGCAGCAGCCGTGGCTTATCGCGGCGCCGGAGAAGAAGTGAAGAGTTTGCTAGGAGACTACAAAGGCCATGACCACAAGCCAGCGGATCACCAGAGTGCGGTGTACTTGGGCGGCAAACGAGCTAAACATTCCTTATCATGATGAGGAATGGGGTGTGCCCGTACATGACGAGCACAAGTGGTTTGAGTTCCTGATACTGGAAGGGGCGCAGGCGGGATTGAGCTGGGACACAATCCTGAGGAAACGCGCGCGGTATCGCGAAGTGTTTGACGGATTCGATCCAGAGAAAGTAGCGCGCTATGACAAGAAGAAGGTGCAGGAACTGCTCCGCGACGCCGGAATCATCCGCAACCGACTGAAAATCGATGCCGCTATTGGCAACGCGCGCGCGTTTCTCGAAGTCCAGAAAGAATTCGGCACGTTCGATGCGTACATCTGGCGCTTCGTCGGCGGCCAGCCCAAACAAAACGCGTGGAAGACTCACAAACGCATCCCAGCGAAAACGCCCGAATCCGACGCTCTCAGCAAAGACCTGAAGAAGCGAGGATTTCGGTTTGTTGGATCAACTATTTGCTATGCGCTGATGCAAGGCACGGGGATGGTGAACGATCATCTGCTGAGTTGTTTTCGGTATAGGGAAATAATTGATCGGTAGAACCGCATAGCCAAGCGCGTGGATAATATTAAGAGGAGCCCTCCGATGCGCGATGAGGTCGAACTCTACGTCACATTCCCCGATGGCCGCGAGTTGCTTTATATGACCCCTCTTGGCCCCAACCAATACCGCCTTGAAGTAACTTCCATTGGCGGGCATCTGGGTTATGGTGACACAATCGAAGTTGGTCCTCCGCAAAGTGACGGCGCGGTTCCCTATCGACGAATCATCAGGCGGTCGGGTCTCAGAACGCAATGTTTTGTGCTTTCGAAGAAATTGATGGGGAGTCCTGGCATGCAGGATTTCGCCAAACAAATTGAAGCGCTCGGGGGCCACTGGGAAGGTATAGCCGGAGGAGTGCTTGTCGTACATGTCCCGAGGAAGCTTGATCTGGACATTCAACAAGAGCTGAAGCGAATTCAGAGAAATTTGGGATAAGCAGCGGCTCGCTTGCGTTGGTGGCGGGGCGAGCTTACGATAAGAACCTGCCGTTTCTTGGTGCTTCCTAAAGCAGTCTTGACAAAGTGATGATTGCGGCGCGGACGTGTGGTTGAGAAGAGGGAAGCGACAGGCAAGAATGGCTGTCCTACCATTCGGAGAGGGCCTGGATGAAATCCGTCGTGGTGGTGGGGGCGCAGTGGGGCGATGAAGGAAAAGGCAAAGTCGTCGACTATCTTTCCGGCTCCTTTGACTATATTGCTCGAGTGGCAGGCGGCCACAACGCGGGGCACACGGTCATCATTGGAAAAGACCGCTACGTGCTGCAACTCATCCCTTGCGGGATTTTGCGGCCGAAGCAGCATGCGGTGATTGGTACGGGAACCGTGGTGGATCCAGCAGCGCTGGTGGCGGAAATTGCGATGCTTTCCAAGGCGGGCATCGACGTCAAGGGGCGACTGCACGTCAGCAATCGCGCGCACCTGATTTTTCCGTATCACCGGGAGCTGGACAAAGCAGCGGAAGGCGCGCGCGGCGCAAACAAAATCGGCACGACGTCGCGCGGAATCGGACCCGCGTACGAAGACAAGATGGCGCGGCGTGGGCTGCGCATGTGTGATCTGCTGGAGCCGGAATTGTTTAAGAAGAAAGCCGCGCATGTGGTCGCGGAGAAGAACCGGCTGGCGAAGGGCGCTTACGGCGCAGACATCGACTTTTCACACGAAGTCGTGGAAACCCTGAAACTGGGCGAACAGATTCGCGGCTACATTTGCGATACCGCGGAACTGTTGAACCATGCGCTGGATGAAGGGAAGTCCGTGCTGTTCGAAGGCGCGCAGGGGACGATGCTGGACATCGACCATGGAACGTATCCCTACGTAACGTCTTCCAGTGCGACCTCGGGTGGCGCGGCGACGGGCGTGGGCGTGCCACCGACGAAAATCAAGCACGTGCTGGGGATTTCGAAAGCGTACACCACGAGAGTAGGCGGCGGGCCATTTCCGACGGAGATGCCCGATCTCGATGCGAAGGAAGTACGCGAGCGCGGAAAAGAATTTGGCGCGGTGACGGGGCGGCCGCGGCGCTGCGGCTGGCTCGATCTGCAGGTGCTGCGTTACGCGAAGATGATCAATGGGATCGATTCGCTGGTAATCACCAAGCTGGACGTTTTTGATACGCAGCGCGAGATTCAAGTTTGTGTGGGGTACAACTACAAAGGCACGCCGCTGAAAGAAATGCCGGCACTTGCCGAGGAATATGAGCACGTTACTCCGGAATACAAGACGCTGCCTGGGTGGAACGAAACTACGTATGGTGTGAAGGATGGGGCTAAGCTGCCGAAAGCGGCCATCGAGTATTTGAGATTTATTTCAGATTTTTTGCAGGTGGAGATTGGGATGATTTCGACTGGGCCGGAGCGGGACGCTACGATTGTGCCGGCGGGTACGCTGCTGGCGCGGTGGTTATGAAGAGAGTTTAAACGTGGAGACGCTGAGAACGCAGAGAAGAGCAGAAGCGAAGAAAAGCAAATAAGAGCGACAGGGCTAAAACCCTGCTGCTACGAAACCTCACCATGCTCAGCTACGAGCAAGCCCGAAGCAAAGTCGTCGAAGAAGTTGGAAAGAGGAAAGGTCCGCGCGCGACTACGGTGGTAAGCGTGTGGGAGGCGCTGGGATTGGTGTTGGCGCAAGAGGTGAGGACCGATCGGGAATATCCACCGTTTAACCGTTCGACGCGCGATGGGTACGCGGTGCGTTCGAGCGAAGCGGCGCCCGGTGCACAACTGAAGTGCGTGGGAGAAATCAAAGCGGGCGACACGGTTAGGGAAGCGTTGGCATCGGGAACGTGCTTGCAGATCATGACCGGCGCCGCAGTCCCGGCCAACGCGGATGCGGTGGTAATGATCGAACACACGAGCCGGGAAGGAGATTTCGTGCGTTTCGAACGAGCGGCGCAGTCCGGGCAAAACATCGTGCCAAGGGGAAGTGAAGCGGCAGCCGGGCAGACCATCTTGACGCGGGGCATGCGGCTCGGATTCGCAGAGCTGGCGCTGGTGGCGCAGGTCGGTGCGGTGCAACTGCAATGTGCGCAGCGGCCGCGCGTGGCAATTCTTTCCACCGGTGACGAAGTGGTGCTGATCGACGAAACACCTGGCCCGTTTCAAATTCGAAACAGCAATAGCGTCTCACTCGCGGCGCAAGTTCGGATTGCAGGCGGAGAGCCGGTTGTGCTTGGAAATGCAGCGGACCGCATTGAGGATTTGGGAGAGAAAATCGACCGCGGCCTGAAAGAAGACGCACTTGTGTTGTCGGGTGGTGTCTCGATGGGGAAGTACGACCTGGTTGAAAGCGTGCTTAAAGCCATGGGCGCGGAATTGTTTTTTGACGCGGTGGCGATCCGGCCGGGGAAGCCGGCAGTATTCGGAATGTGCCGGGGAAAGCCGGTGTTTGGTCTACCAGGGAATCCGGTTTCGACGATGGTGACATTCGAATTATTCGTGGCGCCCGCGATTGATTTATTGAGCGGTGCGGAGGTCCGTGCGCTGCCATTGGTGGAGGCGCGACTGGCGGAAGCAATGAAGGAAAAGACCGGGCTGACGCATTTCTTGCCGGCGCGTGTGGAGTGGCACGGCGCGGTGCCGGAAGTGAAGGCGTTGAGATGGCAAGGCTCAGGTGACATCGCGGCCCTGGCAAGAGCGAATTGTTTTCTGGCGGTGCCGGCTGACCGGGAAAAGATGGAAATCGGCGAGAGCGTTTCCGTGTTACTCAGGAAGGACGTAGTTTAGGCGAGAGTAGATGGCCAAACTGTCACACTACGGGGAGAAGGGTGAAGTGCGGATGGTGGACGTGTCGGAGAAAGCGGTAACGACACGAACGGCGGCGGCGCGGGGTTTCGTAAAAATGAGGCCCCGTTTGGTGAGCGCGGTGCGGCGGCTGAAAAACCCCAAGGGGAACCCACTGGAAGTGGCGCGAATCGCGGGAATCGCCGCGGCAAAGAAGACCGCGGAGTGGATACCTCTTTGTCACCCACTGCCGCTGACGCACATTGATGTGACCGCACGGCTATGCCAAAATGGCGTAGAAGTGCGATCCACAGTGACCACCGCCGCCCAGACAGGCGTGGAAATGGAAGCACTGGTCGCCGTAACCGCCGCGGCCCTCACGGTCTACGACATGTGCAAAGCCCTCGATAAAGGAATGGAGATCACGGACATCGTTCTGCTGGAAAAGACTGGCGGGAAGAGCGGAGACTTCCACCGGCGAAAGGCTGCGCCGAGGCGCGCGCGATGAGTTCGAGCGGGCACAAAACCATAAAATTGCTCCTGGCGGACGATAATCCGCTGGTGCGCGAGCTGATTGTGAAGGGGCTCGAGCCGTTCTGCGAGGTGGAGACTTCCACGGACGGCGCGGACGCGCTCTTGAAAGTAGTGGACGCGCCTCCCGATGTGATTTTGTGCGATTACAAGATGCCCGGGCTGGACGGCAGGCAACTCTTCGAGAAATTGCGCGGGCGCGAGTCTACCCGGCACATCCCGTTTCTCTTCATGGCCAGCCGGCCGGACATCGAGGAGCGGCTGCGGCCGCTGGTGGACGGCGTCGAGGATTTCATCACCAAGCCGTTTTTGATTAAGGATTTGGTGCGCATCACCAAAAAAGTTGTCGATCGCTTGCACCTGGAAAAGCTGCAGAAGAAAGCGTCGCGCCCGGGCGTCATTCAAGGACGGCTGGAAGAGATGAGCATGATCGACCTGATGCAGTCGCTGGAGATGGGACAGAAGTCATGCCGGTTGATTGTGCAGCACGACGGCGCGCAAGGAGAACTGTATTTTGCCAGCGGGCAATGCCGCGACGCGAAGATCGGAAAAATCGAAGGCGACGACGCTGTTTACAAAGTCGTGTTGTGGACGGCGGGCGAATTCGAGATCGACTTTAACGCCGCGAACGCTTCGACAAAAACAACAACAACACGCAACACCACTGGCCTCTTGATGGAAGCGATGCGGCTGATGGATGAAGCCAATCGCGACACGGTAGAGACGCCGTGAGTCTTGCGAAGAAACCTTCCTGATGCGCGTAGCGGTCCTCACCATTAGCGATTCCGTGAGCAAGGGCGAGCGCGAGGATTTGTCCGGCCCTGCAGTCGTGGCGTTTTGCCGCGGGCTGGGCTGGGAAGTTACCTCTTCCTTATGCGTGTCCGACGATCCCGCGAATATCCGCGAGCAGTTGCGCGCTGTGGCAGATTCCAGCCGCGTGGACGTGCTCTTAACGACGGGTGGAACAGGAATTGGGCCGCGGGACAACACGCCGGAGTCTACCCAGGCAGTCGCTGACCGGATTGTGCCAGGACTCTCCGAAGAGATGCGCCGCAAGGGCATGGAGCATACGCCGACGGCTGCGCTCTCGCGCGGAACCGCGGCAGTGCGAACCAAGACACTCATCGTGAACTTGCCGGGAAGCCCCAAAGGCGCGGTTGAATCGCTGGAAGCGATCGCGCACTTGCTGCCGCACGCGGTGAAAGTTCTCCACGGCGCACGGCACGACTAGAGCACGTTCTACGTCGACTTCGGAGTTCGCAGTGGAATGAGTGCACGCAAGCGGTCGTCGCGCAGGTAAAGACCGCCCCAGAGCAGCACGCCCAAATACGTCGGGAACAAAACATGGCTGAATAATGGATCGCCGACGCGAAAGTGTGTGGCAACGGCCCCGCCAAGATAGCCAGTCAGCAGGACCGCGCCGAGAACGGACGTGATCGGGATGACATAGAGGGTAGTGGACACCAATAAGATGATTCCTAGAACCGGCGCGAGGCTGAGGGACCAACCCACATGAGCCATCGTCTCCACGACGGGGGGCGGAGCCGGCTTCAGGAATTTAAAGACCACGTCAAAAGCGAGAAACAAGATAACCAGTGTGCTCATGATGCGTCCGGCCCAGAGGCCTTTCTTCGAGACGGGAGCATTTTGTGTGTCTGAGGGCATGAATTTTCCTCCGTATGTCGTTTGATCCCAAGAAACAAATGATACGTGAAATCT
>Ga0137396_10000638_pt1 | contig 17148 bp, 13 predicted proteins | sample czc16metaG_FD_108284 | JGI IMG/M metagenome (GOLD analysis project Ga0137396, IMG submission 108284) | Vadose zone soil microbial communities from Angelo Coast Range Reserve, California, USA - czcobulk3.16 metaG | ecosystem: Environmental > Terrestrial > Soil > Vadose zone | place: USA...
ACCGTCAGCGCGCGCGCCATGACTTCGCGCCAGGCGTCGAGGTCCCCGGGGCTATACGCGGCGACGGTCGGCTTGCCCTTGGTGCCGGAGGACGCGTGGATGCGGGCGACCTCTCGACGGGGCACCGCCAGGAGGCCGAAGGGGTACTGCTCGCGAAGATCCGTCTTGCGAACGAATGGCAGACGGGCCAGATCCGGGAGCGCGCCGATCGTGGCGGCGCCCAGCCGCTCGCGGTGAAACGCGACGTGCTCCGTGGCCCAGCGGAGCGTTGCCTGAAGGCGCTCGAGCTGCAGGCGCTCGCGGACCGCCCGTGGCATGGTTTCGGCCTCGGGATTCCAGATCAATTCGATCTTACCGGGGTCGCCGGGCCCGCCGGGCGCCGGCGCGGCCGAGGGCCGCCGCCTTCTCCTGCGTGATCTCGGCGGTGATCCGCCGGTGGGTGTCCTGGAGCCGAGTCACCGAAAACGCGCGACCGCGTCGGCGTAGACGGCCATCGTGCGGTCGATCTGGAGCCGGACATCGAAGAGACGCTCGGCGTTTTCGCGGGCGCGGCGGGCCATCACGCGCCGGCGCTCGGGATCGAGCAGGAGCCCGATCACGGCTTCGGCCAGCGCGGTCGGATCGCCCTTCGTGAGGACCCCGGTGTCGCCGTCGCGGACGACCTCGTCGCACCCTGGGGCGTTGACGGCCACCGCCGGCAGGCCGCACGCCGCGGCTTCGGCCAGGACGAGCCCCTGCGTCTCGGTCTCCGACGCGAAGAGGAAAACGTCGGCGGCCTGGTAGCACTCGGCCAGCAAGTCGTGGGGCCTCAGTCCGAGGAAGCGGATGCGCTGGGCCACGGGCAGGCTCGAGGCAAGTCGCCGCAGGCGCTCCGCCTCGGTGCCATGGCCGACGAGAACGAGTCGCGCGGCCGGCAGCGTGGAGGCGACGCGCTCGAAGGCGACGAGGACCCGATCGACGCTCTTTTCCCGGTCGAGCCGCCCGACGTAGAGCACGAGCGGCTCGCCCTCGCCGACGCCAAGGCTCCGTCGCGCGCCGGCGCGGTCGCCCGGTCGAAAGCGCTCGAGGTCGACGCCGGTCGGCACCACCGCGATCGGCGTCCGGACGCCGCGCGCGTGCAGCTCGTCGCGGATCACGGCCGAGGGCGCCAGCACAGCGTCGGCCTGCTTGGCGAAGCCCGCGGAGAGTCGCAGCGCGGCGGCCTGCACGAGACCGAGCGGCAGCGGGACGTAGTGCGCGTACTTCTCGTAGCGCGTGTGATAGGTGAAGACCAGCGGACGTCGAGCCCTGCGGGCCAGGCGGCGTGCCGCCGGGCCGAGCAGGAAGGGATGGTGCGCGTGGATGACGTCGAAGTCGAGCGCCGCTACCATCCGGTCGATGCGGCGCGAGTACGGCACCGCCAGCGCGAACTCCGGATACGTCGCGACCGGGATCGACGGATAGCGGACGACCTTGACCGAGACGTCTTCCGCGCCGGTCAGGCGCGGGCCGAAGACCCACGCCTCGTGGCCGGCCGACTCGAGGCCCTGTCGAAGCGTCTCGACCGAGATCGTGACGCCCCCGCAGAATGGCAGATAGTTGTTGGTGAAGAGCGCGATCCGCACGAGAAGAAGTCCGTCAGGCCTTGTTGAACTTCTCGAAATCCTCCGGCTTGATGTTCTGCAGCCACTCGCGGAGCTGGTCGGGATCGTCGGGCTTCACGGGCTCCGCCTCTTTGGTGACCTCGAGGCTCTTCGCCTTGCGCACGACTTCCTCGTCGACGTAGATCGGAGCCGCCACGCGGAGGGCGAGCGCGATGGCGTCCGAGGGACGCGAGTCGACGGTGTACTCGGTCTCGCCGAGCTGCAGGTGCAGCACGGCGAAGAACGTATTTTCCTTGAGGTCGGTCACGACGACCTTGAGGACCCGCGCGTCGAGCGTTTCGAGGATGTTCTTGATGAGGTCGTGCGTCATGGGGCGCGCCGGGGCGACTTTTTCGAGCTCGAGCGCGATCGCGTTGGCCTCGAAGATGCCGACCCAGATCTGCAGCGATCGCTTGTCCTCCTCGTCGCGGAGGATGATGATCGGCATATTCGAGACGGCGTCCAGGGCCAGTCCGCGGACCTTCATTTCGACAAACATGCGGCCTCCTCCGGTTGGGAAGCGAGTGTCCCCCGCAGACTGTGCGGCAGCACCTGGTCGATGTGGACCTGCGCCAGGTCACCGACGGACGCGCTCCCCTGCCCGTCGAAGTTGACGACGCGATTGCAGCGGGTCCGGCCCGACAGCTCTCCCGCATTTTTCTTCGACGTCCCGTCGATCAGCACTTCCACCGTCTGGCCGGCGAGCCGGCTGCTCCGCGCCGTCGCCGCGCGCGCGGCCGCCTCGAGGAGCCGCAGGTTGCGGCGGGCCTTCACATCATCGGCGACCTGGTCCGGCATCGTGGCCGCGGGCGTTCCGGGCCGCCGCGAGTAGCGGAAGACGAACACGTTGTCGTAGCCGACCGTGTCGACCATCTCGAGCGTCTGCTCGAAGTCCGCCTCGGTCTCGCCGGGAAAGCCGACGATCAGATCGGTCGACAACGCCATCTCGGGCACCGCGTCGCGAATCTCGGCGACCAGCTCCAGATAGCGCTCGCGGGTGTACCCGCGGTTCATGCGCTCGAGCACGTCGTTCGAGCCCGACTGGAGCGGCAGGTGGAAGTACTCGCACACCTTGGGGACGTCCCGCATGGCGCGGATCAGCTTGGGCGTCAGGTTGTAGGGATTCGACGTCGTGAAGCGGATCCGGGCGATGTCCTCGACCTCACCGACGCGCTCGAACAGCTCGCCGAGATCGGTCGGCGGCGTCAGGTCGCGACCGTAGGCGTTCACCGTCTGGCCCAGCAGGGTCACCTCGCGGCAGCCCTCGGCGGCGAGCCGGCGGACCTCGTCGACGATGAGCTCGGGCGGGTGGCTGCGCTCGCGCCCTCGCGTCTGCGGCACCACGCAGAAGGTGCAGTGCTTCTCGCAGCCTTCCATCACGGTCACGAACTCCCTGAGACGCCCGGCGGCCGGCGGGCGCGTCGTGATCTTGACGAGCGGCCCCTCACCGGTCTCGAGCACCGGCCGGCGCTCCCGCCGGACGCGGTCGACCAGCTCGGCCACGCGGGCGATCGCCGGCGAGCCGAAGACCAGGTCAACCGACGGAGCCCGGCGCTGGATGGCGCCCTGGTGGAGCTGTGCCATGCAGCCCATGACGCCGATGACCAGCTCCGGTTTGCGCGTCTTGAGCAGGCGCAGCTCGCCGAGCTTCGAGAAGACCTTGTCTTCGGCCTTCTCCCGGATCGCGCAGGTGTTGACGAGGATCAGGTCGGCTTCGGTCTCGTCGGAGGTCAGCTCCCAGCGGTTCTCTCGGAGCAAGCCCGCGACGCGCTCCGAGTCGTACTCGTTCATCTGGCAGCCGTATGTGATCAGGTGGAGCTTCGCCATGAGTGCTTGGAAAATCCCACGGTTGCGTTGGTCCGACCGTAGCACCCGCGGTCGGGCAAGTCAAACGAGGGCCGCGGAAAGTCGCTCAAGTCCACCCTCTCAGGCTCTCGATTGCTCGGTCGAGGAGCCCACCCGGATGACTTTTTGCTCACGGACTGGCGGATGAGTTGACTGATCAACATTGTTTGATATATTGGCGGCCGTGAAGACCGGTGAGAGCACCAGCCGTCGCTTTCACGCCTTGGCCGACGAGACCCGCCTGAAGATCATCGATCGCCTTCGTGACGGCGAAGAATGCGTCTGCAACTTGACCGGGCCCCTCGGGACTCGCCAGTCCCTTCTCTCGTTCCACCTTCGGACGCTGAAGGACGCCGGAATCATCCAGGACCGCAAGGAGGGGCGATGGGTGTACTACTCACTGAACCTCGATGTGCTCGACGGGGTGATCGCGGCCCTCGAAGCGCTCAAGAAGCCACGCAAGGGCCTGCGGCTGATCTCCCCGCGCTGTCCGTGACCCCCTTTTTGGCCGAAGCCATCAAGTTTTCTTGATCAGAGGAGACGCGGCATGAGCGACGAAGGCATCAAGGACCTCGTGAAGCAGAAGTACGGACAGGCGGCGCTCCGGGTGACCGCGACCGGGACGACGTCGTGCTGTGGCGACGCGTCGTCGAGGAGCGGCTGCGATCCTGTCACCTCGAATCTGTACGCGCAAGACCAGACCGCGGAGCTGCCCGAAAAGGCCGTGGCCGCCTCGCTCGGCTGCGGCAACCCGACGGCGCTCGCCGAGCTGACCGCGGGCGAAACCGTCCTGGATCTCGGGTCTGGAGGCGGACTCGACGTGCTGCTGTCGGCGAAGCGCGTGGGGCCGTCGGGCAAAGCGTATGGCCTGGACATGACCGACGAGATGCTGGCCCTCGCGCGTGACAATCAGCAAAGGGCCGGCGTCACCAACGTGGAGTTCCTCAAGGGCGAGATCGAGGCGATCCCCCTCCCGGACAACTCGGTGAACGTGATCATCTCGAACTGTGTGATCAACCTGTCGGCGGACAAGGATCGCGTGCTCGCCGAAGCGTTCCGGGTGCTCAAGCCGGGCGGGCGGCTCGCCGTATCCGACGTCGTCGTCCGGGGTGACGTGCCGGCCGCCATCAGGCGCAGCGTCGAGCTGTGGATCGGGTGCGTCGCGGGCGCGCTCGAAGAAGGCGACTACTGGGCGAAGCTCGCGAAGGCCGGATTCGAGGGCATCGAGGTCGAGCCGACCCGGATCTACCGGACGGAAGACGCCCGTGAGTTCCTCGACCGAGAGGGTGTCGACGCGAACGCCGTCGCGCCGTTGGTCGACGGCAAGTTCATGAGCGCGTTCGTCCGGGCGCGCAAGCCGTCGACGGTGTGACCGGTCGCGAGCGGGTCAGTCTCGGTCGGCGCCTCGTCGCAGAGGCCGTCGGTACGGCGTTTCTGCTCGCGGCCGTGGTCGGATCCGGAATCATGGGAGAGCGGCTCGCCGGCGGCAACGTCGCGGTGGCGTTGCTCGCCAACACGCTCTCGACGGGGGCGGCACTCGTGGCGCTCATCCTCACCTTCGGGTCGATCTCGGGGGCGCACTTCAATCCCGCGGTCACGCTGGCCGAAGCCTCGCAGGGCGGGTTCGCCTGGGGCGATGTGGCGCCGTACGTCGCCGCCCAGGTCGCCGGCGCCTTCGGGGGCGTCGCGGCGGCGCACGTGATGTTCGAGACGCCGCTCTTCATCGCGTCGCGCCACGCGCGCGCCGGCCCCGCCCAGGCCTTCAGCGAGTTCGTGGCAACCTTCGGGCTGCTGGCGGTGATCTGGGGGTGCGCGCGTCTCCGCTCCGGCGCCCTCCCCTTCGCGGTGGCGGCGTACATCACGGCGGCCTACTGGTTCACCGCCTCGACGTCGTTCGCGAATCCGGCCGTCACCCTCGCGCGGTCGGCGACCGATACATTCGCGGGGATTCGCCCGGCTGACGCGCCCGCGTTCATCGCCGCCCAGTTGCTCGGCGCCGCGTCCGCGACCGCGCTGTTCGGCTGGCTGGCGCCACGGTCCGCATGAGCGGTCTGATGGTCCGCCTCGCCACGGTCGAAGACGCCTCGGCCATCGCGCGAATCCACAACGAGGGCATCGCGGACCGCGTCGCCACGTTCGAGACGGAGCCGCGGACCGCCGTCCAGGTCGCGGCGGCACTGGCCGAGAGGGGCGACCGTTATCCGACCATCGTGGTCGTGCGCGATGGTGAGGTCGTGGCCTGGGCGAGCGCCGGTCCCTACCGCAATCGGGCCGCCTACGCCGGCGTCGCCGAGCATTCGGTCTACGTCGCTCGCCGCGCACGGGGCGCCGGCATAGGCCGGGTCGTCCTCGACGGGCTATGCCACGCGTACGCGGAGCGCGGCTTCTGGAAGATCGTCTCGCGGATCTTTCCCGAAAACGTCGCCAGCCTCGCGCTTCACGAACGCTGCGGCTTTCGCGTGGTCGGGGTCTACCGGCGGCACGGACGCCTCGACGACGAATGGCGCGACTGCGTCATCGTCGAGCGACTTCTCGGTTGATCACGCCGCGCGTCCTGTTCCTCTGCACGCACAATTCGGCGCGCAGCCAGATGGCCGAGGGTCTCCTGCGCACGATGGCGGGCGACCGCTTCGAGGTTCAGAGCGCGGGCACCGAGAAGACCGCCGTACATCCGCTGGCGATCCGGGTGATGGCGGAGCACGGGATCGACATCAGTGGGCACTCATCGAAGGTGTACGACGGGTTGATCGCCGCATCGTGGGACTCGGTGATCGCGGTCTGCGACGACGCGAACGAGCGCTGTCCGGTCTTCCCCGGCGCGATCGAGCATCTTCACTGGTCGTTCGAGGATCCTTCCCGCGCCACCGGCGACGAACAGGCGCGCCTGGTGGTGTTCCGGCGTGTTCGGGACGAGATCGAGGCTCGGCTCGTGGAGTGGCTGGCGACGCGCTAGATCCGGATCGGAAGGCGTGACCGCGAACGGCTCGGGGGGAGCGAGGTCGCTCCCCCCGAGTTCGTATCAGTCGATCTCGTCGGGCCGGCCGCCCTTTCGCGCGCCCGCGGGCTTCTTGCCGGCGTCGGCGCCATGCCCGTTGCCGTTGCCGAACGTGAGCGGCGGCTTGATCTCGAACAGGCCCTCGAGGCGATTGCGACGCTCCTTCCAGCCCTCCTGGTACTCGAGCTCGTCCTCGTGCAGGGTCGCCGGCTGCTTGATCCCGTGCGCGTGCCGGAACTGGATGGCCAGCTTGGACGCGGTGCGACGCACTTCGTCCCACGGCGTGCCGAGCGCGAACTGGTCCGAGATGGCGCCGATCCGGCCGGTGTGGATGTTGCACGACAGCGTGACCGCCGACAGGATCGGACCCGACCAGTACGAGGTCTGCGAGTTGATCGGCATCGGCAGGATGTGCAGGTTGTGGCTGCCGCGGCAGTCACCGGCCACCATCGGCGCGGTCGCCCACGGCGAGGTGATCTCTCCAGGCGCCGGCCAGTCGCCCTGGGCGAAGGCCAGGAGCACCGGATCGTCCTTGCCGCCGTAGGAGAAGCCCTTCTTGGTCTTGATGTTGTGCAGCCGCTCGGCCGAGCAGATGTAGCCGAGCTGGTCTTTCTCGTTCTTGTCCCCTCGGGTCCAGATGCGGGCGATCACGAAGCGCGAGGAGCGCGTGAGCCCCTCGATGTCGTAGAGGTCCTCGGGCGCCCGCAAGGTGATCACCTTCTCCTGCAACCCCTTGGCGACCTCTTCCATCTTGTTGTCGAGCGCCCGCTGGTCTCGCGGGTGGGCGCCCGCCTCGACCGCCTGGGCCTTGGTGTCGAGGTCGACGATCTCGAAGACGTAGCCGCGCTTCATCTTGGAGGCCGCGATGACGAGACCGGTGTTGAAGCGGGGCAGCATGTAGGCACCGGTGGCGTAGTGGTTGAACGCCATGGGCTCGGTCTTGTCGGCGAACGACACGAGGACGGTCTGCGAGGCGTTGTCCTTGCGGACCGGGAACGGCAGCGCCACCGTCGCCGGACCGGTGCCGCGCAGGTTGCCGGTGAAGGCGTCGGCCACCAGGTCCTGGCCCGGGCCGTAGAGACCCAGCTCGGCCGCCTTGGTCGCGCCTTCCTGGAGCGCGTCCCACATGAGCTCGTCGACCACCGACATGTCCACCGTCTCGGCCATGATGCCGGTGACGGCGCAGTCGTCGCCGGTATGGGTCACGATCATCGAGGTGAAGATGGGCTCGCCACGGTAGCTGTTGTTGTCGAGGACGTACTTGGCGATGATCGACTTCACCTCGTCGGCCGCCACGACGTGGCCGCCGACGCCGCCGACGTCGGCCTTGGTGGCCTTGATGTAGCGTTGCACGAGGGCCGGGTTCTTCGCGAACACGTACGACTTGTACGAAAAGATGTTCGGCGTGTTCGTGACCGGGATCTTCTCCGCGACGGTCACTGGCAGCCCGGCGAGCTCGTCCTTCGACTGGTGATAGTCCGTCATCTTGGGGGGCTGACCATCTTGTGGGCCGTAGCGCCGCGCAGACATGCACGCCTCCTTGCGTAGGTGGGGGAATTGGATACTTGCATTCGAGAGTAACGAGGTACACTGGTGGCGTCAAGCAAGAAATTTACGGAAATGAAATTTATTTCTGGAGCGTGATCACCCCGTGAAAACGGCTCCCCTCACCTCGCGTGAGCTCCGGCAAACGGTTCACTGCCTCGAGCTGTACTACCGCAAGAGCCAGAGCCAGAAGGACATCGCCAGTGCGCTCGGCGTCTCGGCGGCGACGGTATCCCGCCTGCTCAAGCGCGCGTTCGACGAGGGCCTCGTCCGCGTCGAGCTCGATCTGCCGCGGCGCGAACAGCTCGAGGCCGGGCTGGTCGAGCGCTTCGGGCTGCGCGACGCGGTGGTGATCGCGGCCGGCGGGCGCGGCGACGTCAAGGAAGAGCTGGGCACCGCCGCGGCGGCGTACTTCGAGAAGATCGCCGCCAACGGTCTTCGGGTGGGGCTCTCGTGCGGGTTCACGCTCTATCAGACGATCCGCCAACTCCACGAGCGCCGGTTCCGCGACCTCGCCCTCTACCCGCTGTCCGGCGAGAGCACGCTCGAGCTCGTCGATCTGTTCCCCAACACGCTCGTGGGGATGATGGCGGCGAAATACCGGCCGCACGTGCACGCCTGGGCGCTGCCGGTGCAGCATCTTCTCTCGCTGCGCGAGATCGAGCGCGAGCGGCGGCGACTCCTGCGCGATCCGGCCATCCGACGCATCTACGAGGCCGCGCAGGACGTCGACATCGCGCTCGCGGGCATCGGCCTCATCGGCGAGGAAACGCCGGGCTTCTGCTCGCTGGCCGAGTCCTACGGCATCAGCGTCAAGCGGCTGCGCCAGCTCGGGGTCGTGGGCGAGATCAACTATCAGCCGTTCGACGCGGAAGGGCGCATCGTGGATCGGCCGGAGCTCCGGGCGCTGATGAGGCGGGTACTCTCGGTGCCGGGTGATCGCCTACAAGCGCTCTCGCGACGTGACGACCGCTACGTGGTGGCTATCGCGGGCGGCCGGGCCAAGCTCGAGGCGGTGCGCGGGGCCGTGGCCGGGCGATTCATGAACGTGCTGGTCACCGACGAGGACGTCGCCGCGGCCCTCTTGCGGCGCGCGAGCTGAGGCCCGGGCCCTACGCGCCCCGGGCCGGTACCGACGTCTCCTCGAACGCGCCGATCCGCCTGAACTTCTCGTAGCGCCCGGCGACCAGATCTTCCGCCGACCGCCCGGCCAGGTCGCGCAGGTTGCCGCGGAGCGCATCGCGCAGATGCACCGCCGCGCCCTCCCAGTCGCGGTGCGCGCCGCCGACGGGCTCGGGCACGATCGCGTCGATCACGCCGAGCCGCAGGAGATCGGGCGCGGTGATCCGCATCGACTCGGCGGCCTCGGGCGCCTTGCCGGCGTCGCCCCACAGGATGGCGGCGCACCCCTCGGGCGAGATGACCGAGTAGATCGCGTACTCGAGCATCAGGACTCGATTGCCCATGCCGATCGCGAGCGCGCCGCCGCTGCCCCCCTCGCCGGTCACGATCGCCAGGATCGGCGTCCGGAGGGCGGCCATCTCCCGGAGGTTCCGGGCGATCGCTTCGGCCTGCCCGCGCTCCTCGGCGCCGAGACCGGGATAGGCGCCGGGGGTGTCGATGAACGTGATGACGGGCTTGGCGAATTTCTGCGCCATGTGCATCAGGCGCAACGCCTTGCGGTAGCCCTCGGGGTGCGGCATCCCGAAGTTCCGCGCGATCTTCTCGCGCGTGTCGCGCCCCTTCTGATGGCCGATGAGGACGACCCCCTGCTCCTCGAAGCGGGCGAGGCCGCCGACCACCGCGGCGTCGTCGCCGAAGAGCCGATCGCCGTGGAGCTCGACGAAATCGTCGAACAGGAGCTTGATGAAGTCGCGGGTGTGCGGACGCTTGGGGTGCCGCGCCAGCTGCGTGCGCTGCCAGGCCGTCAGGCCCGCGTAGGTCCGCTGGCGCAGGCGCGCCAGCCGCTCCTCGAGCTTCGCGATCTCCTCGCGCGCCTTCGACACATTCTCCTCGGCCTGGAGCGTGGCGATCCGGTTCTCGAGATCGAGCAGCGGCTGCTCGAAGTCAAGCGCGTCCGGCATAGTCCACGCTGATGTTGCCGGGACCGAGGAGCGTCTCGCCCGCGGTCACGAGCTCCTTGCTGCCATCCACCGAGAGACCGCGGGTGCGGACGACCACTTCCTGGCCGCCGAGTACCAGGTGCAGGAAGACGGGGACGCGTCCGGGATGCTCGCTGCAGAGCTGCCGCACGGCGGCGAGGGCGGCGCTCGGGTCCTCGCCCGGCGTCAGGCGGATCCGGCACGCGTTGGGCTCACTCACGCCGCCGCCGTTCTTCGCGCGTCCGCCGGACTCGGCCAGCGCCTGCGCGAGCAAGCGCACGTCCTCCGCGAGCACGACCCGTCCCTTGTCGCCGTCGTCCACGCGGCCGCGGACCAGCACGGCCTCGCCCGAGCGCAGGCAGGCGGCCGCCGTCTTGAACGGCTCCGGGAACACCGTGACCTCGACGGTGCCCTCCATGTCCTCGAGCGTGAAGAACGCCATCCGGTTGCCGCCCTTCGTCGAGGTCTCCTTGAGGCCGTTGGCGTGGCCGAAGAGGATGACCCGCGCCCCGTGGCCCTTGGCGGCCAGATCGGCGGACGTGGTGATGCCCAGCGGTTCGACGACGCCGCGATATCGCGCCAGCGGGTGGCCGGAGATGTAGAAGCCGAGCACCTCCTTCTCGAACGCGAGGCGCTGGTCGGCTTCCCACTCCGGCGTGATCTCGGCGAGCGCGCTCGCCCGGACGGGCGCCGCCGGCAGGATCTCGAAGAAGGACCCCTGCCCTTCGGCCCGGTCGCGCTGCTGGCGCTGGCCGCTCTCGAGGGCTCCGTCGGTCGTGGCGAGCAGATGCGCACGGGTGAGGCCGAGTGAGTCGAACGCGCCGGCCTTGATGAGGCTCTCCACCACGCGCCGGTTGACCAGCCTGAGATCGACCCGCGCGCAGAACTCTTCCAGGGTCTGGAATGACCCCTCGCCACCGCGCGCTTTCAGGATCGACTGCATCGCCGCCTCGCCGACGTTCTTGATCGCGGCCAGGCCGAAGCGCACCGTGTCGCCGGCGACGCTGAACTGCACCGCCGACACGTTCACGTCGGGCGGCTCCACGCGGATCCCCATCGCCCGACACTCTTCGATGTACTTCACGATCTTGTCGGTGTCCCCCATCTCGGAGGTCAGCAGCGCGGCCATGAACTCGACGGGATAGTTCGCCTTGAAGTACGCGGTCTGGTAGGCGACGAGGCCGTACGCCGCTGCGTGGGAGTTGTGGACGGCGATCCCGTTGGCAATGAAGCTGCGCGCGCCCGGGACCTCGAAGTCGTACGTCGGCTCCACGCCTTCGAGGGTGAACCGCCTGGGTCTCGACCAACCCATCGCGGGATCCACGAGTCTTTCGAGTGCCGGCGAATCGAGGCGATCAGCGACATACTCCAGTGTGTCCCGACGAATGCCTCTCTTGCCGCGATCGTGGGCGACGAGCCGATACGAGAGGCCCAATGCCCTGCATCCTGCCTTCAGCGTTGCGTAGTGCTTGAGGATCGCCTCACGCAGCGGCTCGAGGCAGATGGCGATCGGAACAATGTCGACAGCCCCACGCGCTAAGAGAGTGCGAGTGCCTACGTACGAGGTGGTCAGCGCGACGAGGCCGTTCCGCTTGTCACCGACGAGGTGGCCGCCCACGAGCTCAGCGAAGCGAGCATAGGCGCGGCGACCACCGATGAGATTGACCGTATACCCGATGCGTCGCCCACCCCGATACGCGAAGCTCTTCCTATGAATCGTCGACGGGATTCCGAGTTTCAGGAGCAAGCGGCGAACGTCGCCGGCTAGTCCCTCGGAGGAAGTCGCGTAGTAGATCGACTGAGTCTTCGGGTGTACGCAGCCATCCCCCTGGAATAGTTTTCCGACGAGCACCGCGACGGCTTCGCGATCCCAGCGGTCAACGATCGCCGGGACTTGCTTGTTCGTGGCGGTCTTCCCCTGAAGCCTACATTCTTGGAAAAGAAATGTGACAGCTTCGGACGGTAGATGTCGATCGATGCGGACCGGACGAACCGACGACGCCTTGGGCTTCGGGCGCTCTTCGAGGCGGGCCGTCGTATTGCCGAACGACCCGACGATCTTCGCCATATCGTCGAGCTCGGCCGTGACCGTCGAGTAAAGATAGAAGTGGCTGTCGTATCCTAAGCTTCCTTCCGCGAGGGCGTAGCCGAGGAGCGCAGGCCAATGGTCGGGCGCGGTCTCCGCTCCACTTGGGAGCTCCCGCGCGACCGCGACAAAGTCGTCAGTCGTCAGATCCTCGGCATTGACCCATCCGCGCTGCGTGAAGACGGGATGATCTGGAGTGCAGCGAAGCGTCATCCCGTTCGCGAGTCCGAGGCGTCCGACCTCCCGGCTCCCGCTGGAGCGAACGCCTACCGCCCTGAAGGCGCCATCCTTCGTGAGCACGAGGTCGCCGTCGCCGATCTCGGTGATCGGCTTGCGGCTGCCGTCGGCCATCTCGATCAGCGCGTCCTCGGTGAGGCACTTGTTGAATCCGTAGCCCGCGAACTTCTCCATCAGCTCCCAGACGCGCTCGGCCTTCGCGGCGGCCGTGTTGCGTTCGCGACAGCCGGTGATGAACTTCTCGCGCTGCTTCGCCATCAGCTCGCGGTCCTTCTTGCCCATGGCGCGGCGGAGGATGTCGGCCTCGCCCATGGTGAAGCCCCCCATCTCAGAGGCGATCTGCATGATCTGTTCCTGGTAGACCATGATCCCGTACGTCTCTCGCGTGAACTTCTCCATCGCGGGGTGCTCGTACGTGATCTTGGACCGCCCGTGCTTGCGCTGGATGAAGTCGGGGATGAGCTCCATCGGGCCGGGTCGGTAGAGCGAGACCATGGCGATGAGATCTTCGAGCTGCTCGGGCTTGAGACCGCGGAGCGCGTCTCGCATCCCGGATGACTCGAGCTGGAACACGCCGAACGTCTTCGCGTCGGACAGCATCGCGTACGTTTTCTTGTCGTCGAGAGGCAGCCGGTCGAGGTCCAGCTCGAGCCCGCGGGACTCCTTGATCAGCGCCACCGTGTTGGCGAGCACGGTGAGCGTGCGGAGTCCGAGGAAATCCATCTTGAGCAGGCCGAGCTTCTCGATCGGTCCCATCGCGTAGCCGGTGATCAGCTCAGGCCGCTTGGGATCCTTGTAGAGCGGGATGTATTCCTCGAGCGGCTCGTCGGAGATCACGACCGCCGAGGCGTGCACGGACGCGTGGCGCGTGCAGCCCTCGAGCGTGCGGGCGATCTCCCACAGCTCGCGCACGTTGGCCTGGCTGCGCACCATCTCGGCCAGCGGCAAGGACTTCTGGTGCGCGTCATCGAGCGTGATGTTCAGCGGGAAGTTCGGCACCAGCTTCGCGATCCGGTCGACGTCGGCATACGGCATGCCGAGGACGCGTCCCACGTCGCGGATTGCCGCCTTTGCGCCAAGCGTCCCGAAGGTAATGATGTGGGCGACCCGGTCGCGGCCGTAGCGCTCTGCCACGTAGCGGATGACTTCGTCGCGGCGGTCGTCCGAGAAATCGATGTCCATATCGGGCATCGAGATCCGCTCCGGGTTCAAGAATCGCTCGAACAGGAGCCCGTACCGAATCGGGTCGATGTTGGTGATCCCGAGACAATAGGCGGCCAGCGAGCCGGCCGACGAGCCGCGTCCCGGCCCGACCGCGATCCCCTGCTCGCGCGCGTAGCGGATGAAGTCCCACACGACCAGGAAGTAGCCCGCGAACCCCATCTTCTCGATGACGGCGAGCTCGTGGGCCAGCCGCGCCTCGACGGCGTCGCCGGGGCCCGGCCCGTACCGACGCTTGAGCCCCTCGTGCGCGAGCTCGTGCAGGTAGCTGTCGAGCGTGTGCTCGCTGGGAACCACGTAGCGCGGCAGGTGGAACTGGTTGAAGTCGAGGGTGAGGTTGCAGCGCTCGGCCACCGCCAGGGTGTTCCGGCAGGCCTCAGGCAGATCGACGAAGACCCGCGCCATCTCCTCGGCGGACTTGATGTAGAACTCCTGCGTCGAGAACCGGAAGCGGCTGTTATCTTGAAGATTCGTGCCGGTCTGGATGCAGAGGAGCGCCTCGTGGGCGCGGGCGTGGCCGCCCTCGAGATAGTGCGAGTCGTTGGTGCCGACGACCGGGGCGCCGATCGACTTGGCGATCCGCAGGGTCTCGGCCATGACCCGCTCCTGCTCCTCGAGCCCGTGCGCCTGCACCTCCATGAAGTAGTGGTCCTTGCCGAAGACCTCCTGGTACCACCCCGCGGTCTCTCGCGCCCGCACGGCGTCGCCAGCGCTGAGCATCCGCGACACCTCGGAGTTCAGGCAGCCGGAGAGGACGAGGAGACCGTCGGCGTGTTGGGCGAGCAGCTCGCGATCCACGCGCGGCTTGTAGTAGAACCCTTCGAGGAACGCACGGGACACCAGCTTGACGAGGTTCTTGTATCCCGTGCGATTGCGCACGAGAACCGTGAGGTGGTTCGCGCCCTCGTACCCGCCGTCCTGCGAGCCTCGGTCCTTCCGGCCTCCGGGTGCGACGTAGAGCTCGCAGCCGAGGATCGGCTTGACGCCGGCCTTCTGGGCCGCGTTGTAGAAGTCGATCGCGCCGAAGAGGTTGCCGTGGTCCGTGAGCGCGATCGCCGGGAACTTGAGCTCCTTGGCCTTGTCGACCAGTTTCTCGAGCTGGGCGGCGCCGTCGAGCAGGCTGTACTCGGAATGGACGTGTAGGTGGACGAATTCGCTGTGCTGCATCGAGCTCCCGGTCACTCCCACTCGATCGTGGAAGGCGGCTTGGACGAGATGTCGAAGACGACCCGATTGATGCCCTTCACCTCGTTGATGATCCGGTTGCTGATCGTGCCGAGCAGATCGTAGGGCAGTCGCGCCCAGTCCGCGGTCATCGCGTCCTGGCTCATGACCGCCCGCAGCGCGATGACGTGCGCGTAGGTGCGGAAGTCGCCCATCACCCCGACGGTGCGGATGGGCAAGAGGACCGCGAACGCTTGCCACACCTTCCGCTCGAATCCGGCTCGGCGCACCTCTTCCTGGACGACCGCGTCCGCCTCGCGGAGCAGATCGAGCCGATCCGGGGTCACCTCACCGAGCACCCTGATCGCGAGCCCGGGCCCCGGGAACGGCTGTCGCCAGACGATCTCGGGCGGTAGCCCGAGGAGCTCGCCGAGCTTTCGCACTTCGTCCTTGAACAGCTCGCGGAGCGGCTCGACGAGCTTGAACTGCATCTTCAGCGGAAGGCCGCCGACGTTGTGATGGGTTTTGATGGTCGCCGACGGTCCGCGGAAGGACACGGACTCGATCACGTCGGGATAGAGCGTGCCCTGGGCGAGCCACGGGATGTCCCCGAGCTTTTTCGCCTCGTCCTCGAACACGGCGATGAACTCGGCGCCGATGCGCTTACGCTTGATCTCCGGATCCGTCACGCCGCGGATCTCGTCGAGAAATCGTCGGGATGCGTCGACGTGGATGAGGTTCATCTTGAAAGCGTCGCGGAAGGTATGGACGACCGACTCGGCCTCCCCTTTTCGCAGGAGCCCGTTGTCCACGAAGACGCACGTGAGCTGGTCGCCGATGGCGCGGTGGACGAGGACGGCGACGACCGAGGAGTCGACCCCCCCGGAAAGCGCACAGAGCACGCGCTGGCCACCGACCTGGGCGCGGATGGCGTCGATGGTGGTGTCGACGAAGCCGGCCATCGACCACGTCCGGCTCACGCCGCACACGGTCAGGAAGTTGTCGAGGATCGTCCTGCCCTGAGGGGTATGCAGAACCTCCGGGTGGAACTGGACGGCGTAGAGCCGTCGCTCCTCGTCAGCCATCGCCGCGACCGGGCAGTTCTGAGTCTTCGCGAGCGCCGTGAAACCCTTGGGCGGGCGAAGCACGGTGTCGCCGTGGCTCATCCAGACCGTGACGTGCCCGGATGCTTCGGGCTCGACGTTTCGGAGCAGCGGGCTCGACCCCTGGAGCGTGATCTCGGCCTTGCCGTACTCGCGGCGCTCGGCGGGAATCACGTGACCGCCCAGCAGATAGCCCATCGCCTGCATGCCGTAGCAGATCCCGAGGACGGGAATGCCCGCGTCGAAGAGCTCCTTCGGCGGCAGCGGCGCGCCGTCTTCGTAGACGCTCGACGGCCCCCCGGAGAGGATGATGCCCTGATAGCCGGCCGACAGGATCTCCCCGAGCGGATGGGTGCAGGAGAAGATCTCGGAGTACACGGACATCTCGCGGACCCGCCGCGCGATCAGCTGGGTGTACTGACCGCCGAAATCGAGAATCGCGATCTTGCCGGCGCCGGCCGACATCGGCGCCCCGCTACCGCGGGCGCCCGAGTTTCTGAGCCTGCTGGAAGACCTTGCCTTCGGTCTTGATCGTCGGCGCGATGATCAGCTCGGTCTGCTGCAGCTCGCGGATGGTGCGAGCGCCGACGGAGCCCATGCACGTCCGGATGGCCCCGACGAGGTTGAGGGTGCCGTCTTCCGTGAACGCCGGCCCGAAGAGGATCTGCTCGAGCGAGCCCGCGATGCCGACGCGGATCCGGGTGCCGCGCGGCAGGTTGGCGTGCGGGGTCGCCATGCCCCAGTGGTAACCGCGCCCCGGCGCCTCGATGGCGCGCGCGAACGCGGACCCGATCATGACCGCATCGGCGCCCGAGGCGAACGCCTTGCACACGTCACCGCCCGTCGTCATGCCGCCGTCGGTGATGATCGGCACGTAACGACCGGACTGCTTCCAGTAGAAGTCGCGCGCGGCCGCCGCGTCGGCGGTGGCGGTCACCTGCGGCACGCCCAGCCCGAGCACCTCGCGGCTCGTGCAGGCGGCGCCCGGCCCCACGCCGATCAGCAGCGCGTCGGCACCCACCTCCATCAGCTCCAAGCACGCTTCGTACGTCACGACGTTGCCGATCACGAGCGGGATCGCGAGCGACTTCTTGAGCTTGCGCAGATCGACGGGCGTGTACTCGGTCGCGATGTGGCGCGCGGTGGTCACCGTCGACTGCACGACGAAGATGTCGGCGCCCGCTTCCTGCGCGATCTGCCCGAAGCGCTCGGCGCGTTGCGGGATCGA
>Ga0137396_10000639_pt1 | contig 17132 bp, 20 predicted proteins | sample czc16metaG_FD_108284 | JGI IMG/M metagenome (GOLD analysis project Ga0137396, IMG submission 108284) | Vadose zone soil microbial communities from Angelo Coast Range Reserve, California, USA - czcobulk3.16 metaG | ecosystem: Environmental > Terrestrial > Soil > Vadose zone | place: USA...
ACGAGAATACTTACACACAATTGGCCGTCGAGCAGGAATAGCGCGCGAGCATTGCGACAGAGGCTGATTTCTTCTAGCAGGACTGCTCCGAAGCGCGAGGAGTATTCCTGGAGCGGCCTAGTGCAGGCCAATCTTGGCCATGAGCTGGGCAAAGCGAGGATCGGAGCGCAGCGGATCGGCCATGGCATCGGTGCCAAGATAGACGAGGCGGTCGTTACGCTCCTTGTAGGCTCGATCAAGCCAATCGAAAGCGGCGTGGTTGTCACCGAGGCCCGTGTAAATAGCCGCGAAATAGAGAGAGGAAACGTAACGCGATTGGGCAAGGCGCTGGAGATCGGCGAGAACTTTGCGAGCGCCCGCGGTGTCGCCGGAGAGAGCCAACGCGTGCCCGTACAGGGCAATCATGACGGGATGATCGCCGGAGAGTTTCCTTCCTGCGGAAAACTGCTCCAAAGCTTGGCTGTACATCTTCTTCTCGCGATAGGCGGAGCCCAGCCAAATGTAGGCCAGCCAGTAAGTTGAATATTGCTCGATCGCCCGGCTTGCCTGGGTGATCGCCGCGTCGTAATTGCGCTGGTGATAATAGATCTCAGCGCGGTTGGTATTGAACAAAGGAGAGACGGGCTCAATATCAAGCAGGCGGGAGTTTTGCTCCAGTGCCTGAGCCAGGCGGTTGCGCGCAATACAGTAGTGACTGTACCAGAGGTGCGGAGTGGGATTGTTTGGACCAAGGGCCAAGGCACGCTGAAACTCCTTGTCCGCGACCTCAAAATCCCAGTCGTAGCTGAAGGAGACATTGGCGAGGACGGCGTGAGGCTCAGCAAGCTCAGGGTCGAGTTGGAGGGCGTGTTCGGCGGCAGCGCGGGCCTTGGGCTTAGCCTGGTCTGGCGGCATATCGTCGTAGGGGACCTGCCCGAGCAGAGCATACGAGCCGGCAAGGCCCGCATAGGCGAGAGCGTATTGGGGATCTTTCTGGATCGCCAGTTGATAGGCTTCGATGCTTTTGTGAAGGTCGCCGCGATTGGTCCAATAGAAGCGGCCCCAGAGATAGGCATCGTAAGCTTCCGGGTTGACAGAGCGCGTTGCGATCCGGGGGCTGCTCGTTTCGGTAGCAGTGGCTAACGCCAGTTTAATCTGACTTGCTACCGCAGCGCCGACTTCGTCTTGAACGAGCAGGATGTCGTTGAGTTCGCGATTATAGGAATCAGCCCACAGGTGTGTTTGGTCGCTGACCTGAATGAGCTGGACATCAATGCGCACGTGGTTGCCCTCTCGTCGCACGCTGCCTTCGAGCGCATACTGCACATTGAGGGTGCTTCCAACCTCGGCGAGCGGTTTTCCAGAAAGCGCATTGGAAGAGGCGGCCGCGATCACGCCGAGGCGCTGCGGGTCGAGGCTGCCCAGCCGGGTGATCATTTCATCGGTCAGACCGGCGCTGAAGTAGTCCTGCTTTGGGTCACCGCTGAGATTGGCAAAGGGGAGCACGACAAGGCGAATTTTATCGGTCACCCCTACGCTGGGGTGAAGCCAGCGGTACACGCCAAGAGACAGGGCGCTGAGAATTCCGAGAGCGAACAAGGAGACGACGACGCGCTTCCCTGCCGAAGGAGGAGCAGTCTTAGTGGAGACCACGACAGAGGGAGTCGGAGGTATGTCAACTTGCCCTGCAACGGGAGTCGGCGCCTCAGGATCGTAGATCTCCTCGTCGGAGTCTGCCTCATTGATATCAGGCTCGGGGATGAACTCGGCGTCAGCTTCGGGATCGTCCACGGGCTGGCGCTTCTTAAACCATTCGTCCAACTCGCTGGTGAAGGCATAGACGGTGGATTTTTTCTGGTGCTCGTGGCGATGGACGGGAAGGTCTTCGGTTCTCTCCCAGCGCTGCACGGTGCGCACTTCGCGGCCAAGATAGGAGGCAATCTCTTTCCAGGAAACCAGTTTCCTGTCTGCAAGGGGCGACCCCTTGGGGCCTGGAGTGGTTCCGCTTGCCGGTATGTCGGATGGCGCCATTAAAACGATTCGGTGCGCGGATTATACCTCAGGAATTGTGCAGGAATTGTGAAAACCGTATTAATGGGCGGTCTTGGCGGCAACGGCGCCTGCGGCGGCGCCGATCGCGAACCATTTGGCGGCACGGCCAATGCGGCGCCAGGCGCTGCCGCCGCGCGCGATACGCAGGGCGTCGTCACGTTCCGCGGGTTAGAGCAGTAGTTTTGTTGCGTTCATCAGCGAGGTCGCCTTGGGCCGCAGCTACCTTGGCCTGGCAGGTCTTGCAGTCGATGGCAAAGTCGTAGAGCGGCTTCAAGTCTTCGGCGGGAATGACAGCGTTGGTTTGGGGAGTTGGAGAATCTGGCGATGCTTGCGCGGATTGCAGAACGATGAGTGATGGCAAAGGGAGCTGGTTGGGGAGGTCGTGGATGATTTGCGCAGGCGTCACGATGCGAGCGGCAAAACGCACTCTCGGCCGTGGCTCGGCGCGCACTAGGAATCCAGCGATTCCCATCGCGCCCGTGCCGGGACATAAGCAATACACTTCATGGTTGCCGCGATTTGCCGCCAACCAGTACATCAGATAATGAATTGATGTGAAGACAAATCTTTACCCAGTCGCGGCGGCAGAGTGTCCACGATCTTGCTTCCAGTCGCCGTCCGTGAAAAAGAACTCCAACCCCATGACAAAAGTGGCGCCTCTTCCCTGCTGACAGTGGACCACACGGGCAAGACCATTGAAACTCCCCTGCAGAGACCGCACGTCGATGCGCCGGTTGGGCGTCCACTGCTGTTTCGTCAAAACGCAAGCGCCGTGAAGGCTCACATCCTGCGTGGTCGTGACCTCGTAGGTGGCCAAGTCCAAGCTTACCAGCGTTATGGCCACTTCAAGACGCGTGCGATTCTCGGTCCGGCGAGAAGGACGCGAGTCCATATACCACCCCGAATGCCGTGGATTATCCACAGCGCTGCCGGACTGGTGGCAACACGGATAGACTCTGCTAGGGCCAGCACGACAACTCAATCAGGTATTCCACGGATAGCGGGCTCAGGTCTTCACCCTAACCGGGCTCGGAGCAAAGGTGTGGGAAACCGCCTCAGTCGCTGCAACTCAATGACAAAGAAGACGTAAAGGGAATTTTCGCTGCCCTAAAAAGCAAAAATCCCGCCGATTGTTTTCAAGAGGATAGTCAAGCGATCCCTCGTAGTTTTTCCCCGTGTCGACTGTACTTACGGTCGCGTTAAAGATCGACCGTTTTACGGTCGCCTTAAGCGACACCGCTTGGCGGATGCTGCAAGGTAAGGAGGCCTACTATGCCGTTGTTTCTTCATCAAGTTAGTTACACGCCCGAAGCACTCGCGCGGCTCATTGCTAATCCGCAGGACCGCACCGAGGCTGTGCGCGGGCCTATCGAAAAGTTAGGTGGCAAGATCAAAGACTTGTATTTCGCGTTCGGCGAACACGACGCCATGCTGATTACCGAAATGCAGGACAGCGTTTCGGCCGCGGCGATCGCCCTGGCGTTCGCCGCCGGTGGCGCGTTGCGCACCTGCCGGACCACGGCGCTGATGTCCACCGCCGAGGGCCTTGATGCCATGCGCAAAGCCGCAACCTGCGGCTATAAACCGGTCACGGCAGCATCCAGCACAGCTGCCGCGCGCCCGTAGTCGGAAAGATCCGAGAAGGGCCACAGTTTCTAGCGCAGCATCGCCCAATGGGTCTAACTCGTTGAGGGCGTATTGGATGTGTGCGTCATCGCCGTATTTCGCAAGCCGCCAGTGGTAGACTTCGCAGGAAGGAGAGTCCGATGCGCCTCAAAATTCCCCTTGCTGTGTGTTTCTCACCGCTTGCCCTTGCCGTGGCAGCACTCGTGGTCTGCTCTTTCGCGGGCCCGTCCGCGAAAGCCCAATCTTCTCAACCGCCCTTTCCGGCACAGTCGCAACGGCCCGACCAGACGAAACCCCTTGAGGATAAGAGTGTCCAAGCCGCTCCGCAGCAGCAGCCGACCGCCGCCGAAATGAGCAAGAAGGAAACCGTGGCGTCGGCGTTTCTGCGCGGCTTGCAATACCAGGAGTACGAAGTGCGCTCCCCCGCCGAAGCCATGCCGGAAGAAAAATACGGCTATCGCCCTGCTGAGGGCAAATTCAAAAATGAAAAACCACAATTCGGCCCAGCCGAAGTTCGCACCTTCGCGGAACAAGTGAAGCACGTGGCGTGCTCGAATTTCGGTTTTGCCGCCGAACTTGACGGTCAGAAGCCGCCCGAAGGTTGCGACAAAGAGGGCCCCAGCCCCGCGAAAACCAGGAAAGAACTATTGATTTATCTGCGCGATTCGTTTGCCGCGATTCGCAAGTCACTGGGCGCCACGGACTCAAAAAACATGTTCGATCCCATCGAAGGTCCCTATGCCGGACCGAACACGCGGCTCGGCTTGGCCACCGTGGTGATCTGGCATGCCGCCAACCACTATGGCCAGATGCTCCTGTACTTGCGCGAGAACGGTATCGTCCCGCCCGCCAGCCGCCCCAATCCGCCGGAGTTGCATGAACAATACTGAATCCCGCGTGGAATCCGCTTGACATTTTAATATTTGTACGTTATTGTCCCAATTGTAATATTTGTACAAATATGTGCATGATTCATTTATTGTACGTTTCCGTACAAACAGCAAAAACCGGCCTTGGACGACTATATGCCTGACGGAATCTACGCCGTATTGATTGCCGACATCGTAGCCTCAAGCGTTCGCGGGAGCGTGCGTTCCCTGCTAGGCAAAAAACTCGCGGCCGCATCGGAAAAACATCTGCGCCAGAAGCTCATCCGGCTGCCGTATGCCGTGACCGCCGGGGACGAATTCCAAACCATTACCGCAGAGTTGCCGGCGCTCCCCGCGTTGATTCTGGATTTGCGGTCCGCGCTCCGGCCTCTGTCGCTGCGCGTCGGAGTCGGCATCGGCGACGTTGCCGACCGCATTCAGCCGCCCGTCAATCAACTCACCGGCGAAGCCTTTCAATTGGCCCGCCGCGCCATCGAAAGCATCAAGACCGGCCACCTCTTTAAATTCGACGTGCTCACGGCCTTTGCATCCGGCAACGAGGACTTCAATGATGCCATCAACCTGATCTACGGCTTGCACGACACCCTGGTGCTCCAGATCACCTCGAAACAATGGGGCGCCATTGGGGCATTCCTCAGCCGTGAGACCCTTGAGCCGACCGCCCGGAAGCTCCGAGTAGACATTTCCACGGTTTCCAGGAATCTCAAACGCGGCTACTATTGGCAATTGGCGGAAACGGTGAACCGGGCTGGATCGTTCATTGAACGTACTTTTAGCTAGTTGTACAGAAACGTACAAATCCTGAATCTTGCGCGAAAGTATGCAAATATTCCTGCGAATTCTGCTTGCCGTTTACCTGGGCCACTTGGCGGCCGATTTTGTTTTTCAGACGCGCCACCTCGTTGACGAAAAACTGCGCGGCCGGCCCAACGCCTATCTTCTGCACGGGCTCACTCACTATCTTTCCGCCATTCTCCTCGTGGGATTTTTTATTCCCGGCTCGATCGTTTCTCTCGGGACGCACCTGGTGATCGCCGCGCTTGCGCTGGTTCATTTGCTGGTCGACTTTGCCAAAGTGCAGCTCGTAGCCAGGCGCGTGATCCGCGGTGGCGCTGGATCCTACGCGGCCGATCAATTCGTTCACTTGCTGACTGTGGTTCTTGCGGCCTGGCTGCTCTCCCCGGGGATGTCCTTCACGGCGCTCTCCGCCCCGCTGCAAGCTTCCCGCGGCGTCGGGACCAAATTCCTCGCCGTGCCGGTGATCTACCTCGGAGTGATCTTCGGCGGGGGTTATCTGATTCGCTTCATGACGCGTTCCCTGACAGAAAGCGTAAAAGAGGAAGAGTTCGGGAAAGCCGGAGAGCAATTGCAAAACGCGGGGTTGTACATCGGCTGGCTCGAGCGGTTCCTGATTCTCACCGCGCTGCTCCTGCGATCTCCCGCGGCCGTGGGACTGATTCTTACCGCGAAAGCCATCACGCGGTATCCTGAATTCAAGTCCGCGCGTTTTGCCGAGTACGTTCTGATTGGCACGCTGTTGAGTGTCTCGCTGGCGTTCGTGGGCGCTGTTTTCCTTGCTTGGCTGTTCCTCGGCACGGCCCACGTCTCCGGATAATACGCGCAAACGGCGCCCGTCCGCTGCTTCCCAGTTCCCTTCTGCTAAACTCTTTCCGTGATTTCTGCAATCCCATCGGCGCGCCTCGCGAACATTCGCCTTCATCCCATCAAGTCGCTCGATCCGGTGCATGTAAAGGAAGCACGCGTCGGGCCAGGCGGCGGCCTCGAACTCGATCGTGCCTGGGCGCTCTACTCCCTTGACGGCCAATGGGTCAACGGCAAGCGCACCGCCGCCATTCACTTGATCCGCGCAGCTTTCGCGCCGGACCTCAGCTCCGTCACGCTCTCTGTTTCCGGTGACCAGCGCAAAATCCCGGCCACCACGTTTACCTTCCCGTCCGACACGGCAGCCGCTTCAACTTGGTTTTCTAATTTCTTCGAGCAAACTATCACCGTGCGTCATTCTCCCGAAGGTTTTCCCGACGATACCGTCGCCAACGGCCCGACAATTGTTTCCAACGCGAGTTTGCAGGCTGTTTGTGATTTGTTCCCCGGCATGGACCTCGACGAGGCGCGCAAGCGATTTCGTACCACGCTCGAAATCGACGGCGTGCCCGCGTTCTGGGAGGATCAACTCTTCGGCGCAGAAGAACGCAGTGCGGTGCACTTCCGCATCGGCGAAGTGAATTTCGAGGGCAGCAATCCCTGCGCGCGCTGCCCGGTTCCCCCGCGTAACCCGCGCACTGGTGAGATCATCCCCGCCTTCCAGAAGACCTTCAGCGATTACCGCCGCTCGCATATTCCGCGGTGGTCTACCGAAGCCCGCTTCGATCACTACTATCGCTTCGCCACCAACACGCTCGTGGCTTCCACGGAAACGGGCAAGTCAGTCCGCGTCGGCGACCAGGTACTTTTTTAGCTGCGAGTTGTAGTCAAGGGCAGTTGGGCTTCAAGCCGTAGACCGCCATCAACGGGCAACACTACTCCCTGATGAATGGTGGCCGGGTTGACCAGATGCGGCGGGACGATTAGACCTTGTAGATCGGCGAGCGCAGCCGAACGCGGGAGAGCTGGGTAACTAGCGTCTTTCGGTCGCCGAATGGCAATTCCCATTGTTTAGCGCGACCGGTCAAGGACCGAAAGCCGCGCACAAGAGCAGAATAGAGCCTCCGGGGCATGCGCTTCCCTTCGCTTGCCAATCCGCGAACCACAATGGGCGCATTCTCTCTTACTTCTCTCAGCAGCCTGCGCCATGCGCGCCTCGTTTCGGGGTCCATTTCTTCCCTCCACTCCGGGCTGTCCCCCTTACTTTAACGCCATCCGCCTTACAACGCAAAATTAGAACCCTCACCATGGAAGATCCACCTTCGACTATTCCGTATTCGTGAAATATTTTCGTGGCGGGAACATGCTGCGGCCCAGAAGTTCTTTGCCACAGCGGTGGCGGATTTGTTCCGTCCAGTTTACCCAGTTGTGCTCGCTCAAGCCGAGAAAGTGCCGCGCGTTTTCGTACGGAGCGAGCCACAGATAGTAGAGGCGGAACAGCACCATGCGCGAGGCCCAGTCCGGTCCATCGAGCGCCGACTTCCCCGCCAGCGCAAAATCCGCCACCCACTCGTTGAGCCGTGGGCGAAAATCCGGCGGTTCAGCCATGCTGCCAATCTCCGCAAGGAGATCGGCGCGCTTCTCGATCTGTGGATGGAGGAAGACTCCGCCGGCATGCTGGCGCGCTGGTTGATGGAGTAGCGGGAACGTCCGCAGCAAACCCCTGAAGATACTCTCGCTGCTGAATCTCTCCCGAAGAATGGGACATTCCGTGTCCGATAATCTTTTTGCGGATCGGACCGCCGCGCCGCCCACAAACCGAGGCCCTGCTTGAAGTGAAAACGATTTTTCGGCGCTCAGTCCGCAGTTTGCCGCCAGCTCTCGCGCTCACCGAACGCCGGTCGTTCGGCTCCGAAAGTGTGCCCGGCATCGTGTTCCTTGCCGGCTTCCACTCTCTCTCCCCAACGTTCCCGCTGAACGCCTCGCAGAATCGTCTTTGCCCAGTTTCTTCCATGTCAATCGCAGCCCTCGCGTCCCTGCCTTTCACCAAAGACTTACGTCTTGGCTACTTTATATTTATTAGAGGACGTTCCTTTAGAGATAATTTAAGGACAGTTCAGCGTGGAACACTGACAGGTGTTGAATGCGAGGTGGCTAGTCTAAATTAGACTAGCTCGGCAGCAAGTTAACGTGCAGACGCAACCGCAGCGGCGGGTTCTTTTTCGAGGAGTTGTTCTTTCCTGTAAACCAGCGAGTTGATGTCGTAGGTCGCGAGCTCGAAGCCATGGCCGTGCGTGATGGCGTCCGTCGGGCAGGCTTCCACGCAATAACCGCAAAAAATGCACCGCGAATAATCGATGTTATACACGCTGGCGTAGCGCTCGCCCGCGGAGATCCGCGTCGCATCCGTGTTTTCCGCGGCTTCGATGTAAATGCAGTTCGCGGGGCAGGCGGCGGCGCAAAGGAAGCAGCCAACGCATTTTTCAAGGCCGCTTTCGTCGCGGTGCAGGACGTGAATCCCGCGGTAGCGCGGTTGAAAATGAACCGGCTCGTACGGATAGTTTTCTGTGACGGTTTTGCGAATCATGTTGCGGAAGGTCACGCTGAAGCCCTTCACCAGCGCGCCAAATGTCTCGCCCACTTCCCGAATGATGGATGCCATGAAGTACGAGTCTAGCAAACGCATTCGAGGCGAGCAAATTTGGCCCGCGAAGCGAATCCAGCGAAACTCATGTTTTCAGTGCTTGAATGATTTGCTTCCCGTGGAATCGCCCGTTTTCGATGAAGATCTCGCCGGTGTGCCGGCCTCCGATAACCACACCCGCAAGGTGGATTCCCGGCACATTGCTCTCCAGCGTATGCGGATCCAGCGCCGGCCTGCGGCTTTCCGGATCAAGCTTCACGCCAAGGCTCTCTATAAATGAAAAGTCCGGGTGATATCCGGTCAGCACGAACACTTGCATAGCCGGGATTCTCTTTGTTTGAGCGTGCTGCTCCACCGCCACTTCGTCTTTGGTAATCTCTTCCACTCGCGCGTTGAGCAGCGCCTTGATTTGCCCCGCCTTGATGCGGTTTTCAATGTCCGGACGAACCCAGTATTTGATTGTTGCTCCCAGATCTTTGCCGCGGTGGACAAGCGTGACTCGCGCCCCATTCCGATAGAGATCGAGCGCCGCCTCCGCCGCGGAATTTTTTCCGCCGATCACCGCTACGTCCTGATTCCAATATTCGTGTGGCTCCGTGTAGTAGTGCGATACGTGGGGAAGTTCTTCGCCCCGCACGCCGAGCAGGTTCGGCAAATCGTAATACCCTGTGGCCACAGTGATTTTCTTGCAGTGATATTTCTGCTCGGTTCCCTTCTCCGACACCGTTACGAGCGTAAAGTCTCCATCCTGCCCATCGACGCGCAAAACTCGTTCGTATAACCTCAACTCCAGGGCATAGTGTTCCGCGGCCTTCCGGTAATATTTCAGCGCCTCGACGCGAGTTGGTTTGTCCGCGGCGCAAACCAAAGGCAGATCACCGATTTCTAACAGCTCCGGCGTCGTGAAAAACACCATGTTCACGGGATAATGGAAAATCGAATTGCAGAGGCAGGCTTTGTCGATGACCAGCGGCCGCAATCCGGCGCGCTTGGCCTCGATCGCCGTTGCCAAGCCCGTCGGTCCCGCTCCAATGCAGACAATGTCGTAAGTATCCATGAGCAGTTGAGTTTGCCGGGAGTCTTTCGGAATTGCAAATTGCCGCAAGTTTACTGCTTTGCAGGCAAGTCTAAAATTTCTGTGAGCTCACGCCGGAACGATTCGAGTTCCTTCAATTTCTCCGGCGTCGCTTCCACTTCCGTCTTTTTCCAGATGAACACTTCGCCCGATCCGCGCTTAAGCTTCACGCTCAAATTCCCGTCCACCAGGTACGAAGGCGGCGCAAGCAGTTTGATCCCGGCGTTCGGGACTGGCGCGAGCAAGGCAGCGCAATTCCCTCTTTTCATGCACAGCGCACTTTCGTACGGTGGAATTGCAATAGGCCTAAAACCAGCCGCAAACAGCCGCTCGATCAACTGCATTTGCTGTGGGCTGAGTTCAACCATGTAGCGGGATGTTAACTGCCGGACTTGCCGAATCCGTTCTAATCGCCGTCAGGCCGCCGTCGAGTCGGCTTCTGAAGATGATCGTTCAAGCTGAGCCAGGATTTCGCGCAGCGTCGAAATCAATTCATCGCGCGAAACGTGGCTCTTCTTAAATTGAATCCGGAACCTGAAAGTCTCGCCCGGCGGTTCGAATTGAAAGATGAACGGCTGCGGCCTTTGCGGTCCCGCTTGCTCTTCGCGGCGTTCGCGGCGCGCTTCATCGCGGGTCAACCCGCCCTGCATGATGCGGTGAAACATCTCGATCATTTTCTTCTCGGTGGGCTGCCGGGCAATTTGGAGCAGCAGCGACTTGGACAGAATGCCGTGCTCGACGCACTTCTTCCGTAAGGACTCGGGAATATTGCGCAGCGACAGCGTCTCGGTTACCGAAGACCGCGCCCGCCCGATCTTTTTGGCGACATCCTCGTGGGTGTATTCAAATTGCGTGCTCAGCCGGTGCAACCCATCCGCTTCTTCAAACGGCGTCAAATCTTTCCGCTGAATATTCTCGATCAACCCGATTTCGAGCGTTTCCGCGTCATCGGCGGTCTTTTCGATGCACGGCACTTCTCGCAATCCCGCTGCGCGCGATGCGTGATAGCGCCGCTCGCCGGAGATGATGTGGAAGCAATCCTCGCGGGGAACGTAACGCACCAGCAACGGCTCCAGCACGCCTTTCTCGCGAATGGAATCCGTGAGTTCGCGCAAGTCGCCCAGGGCTTTGCGCGGCTGGTCCGGATTCGGGCGGATCTGGTCCACGCGAATCATGCGCCCGACCGCCGCGCCGCTATAACTCGTCAGCGATTCTACATAATGCGCGTCATGCCGCATCTTCAGCGTGATGGGTAGCCCGATTCTCTTCGACACGTTGGATTACCTCCCCTGCCAATTTCTTGTATTCGACCGCGCCGGGTGATTTCGGGGCAAAGGTCAAAATCGTTTCCTTGTAAGCGGGACTCTCTTCCAGCCGCACGTTCTTGGTGATTTTCGTTTTGAACAGCACTTCGCCGAACACCGAGCGGATTTGGCCGTGCGTATCCTTGGAAATATTGGTGCGCTTGTCATAAAGCGTAATCACCACGCCCAGAACTTTCAGGGCCGGATTGGGACGCGCGCGGATTCGTTCGTAGGTCTCCAGCAAATCGTCGGTCCCTTCGATCGCAAAGTACGCTGCCTGAATGGGCACCAGCAAATGCGTCGAGGCCACCAGGGCATTCACCGTCAGGATTCCCAGCGATGGCGGAGTATCGAGCACCACGTAGTCATAATCTTTCAGGACGGGCGTGAGCGCGTCTTTCAACTTGAACGGCGCATCGAACTGTCCCGCCAGCACCTGCTCCAATTTTGCCAGAGCCAGCCGCCCCGGGGCGAGAAACAGCAGCGGATCCTTGCTAGGCTTGATGACCGCGGCCATCGTGACGCGGCTGTCGCTCAGCACATCGAACATGCTCGTGGAAATTTCTCCGGAATCATAGAAGGCGATGGTCGAATTTGCCTGTGGATCCAGATCAATGAGGAGCGTGCGCTTGCCGCGATGCGCAAGAGCCGCAGCCAAATTGATCGCCGTCGTGGTCTTTCCGACGCCACCCTTTTGATTCGCAATGGTGATGATGGCAGTCATCTGTTCGTGCCTCCGCCCGCTTGTCCTAAGCGGACACCAAGGGCGCGCGAAAAAACGAGCCGCAGCGATCCGGCAACTGGGTTCCTATATATGGGTGCCGCCTTCTGAAAACCCCCAAGGCCTAGGCCAACTCTACGTTTGGAGCCCGTGCATTGGCAAGAGAAAAGTGGACCAATCAGCGGAAGGAACGGTGGAAAACGGGCGCCTGGAACGGAGCGACGGGGTGCTGCTCGAGAAACCCTAGAAATCCAGACCCCAAAAATCGGCCGATGGTTCCTGCAATTCCAATCCGAGTTCCCACCCTGTGCGCCCTTCATGGCCCCGCCAGATCAAGATTGCTTCGCAAGAAATCTGGTTGATAAGATTCACGAGTCGCAACTTCTGCCCCACGGTAAAACCCTGCGGTACCACGGCTAGACATCCCTTCGCACCAATGTCGATGGTGTACCCCTCCGCGCGCAAGTTTCGGCCCGCGTCAGTCCACTCAACCGCCACTGCCACCCGCGAATTAAGCCGTGGGGTGCTGCGAACGTCCCCCATCCGGGTTTCGAAACCTGAATCGTTCAAGAGCGCCACGTAGCCTCCTCAGTACCCGGGTTCAAGTACGGCAGTCCGACAAAGTCAAAGGTTTCATGAGCGTATGAGTGTTTTCATGGCCGGTCAATGGGACTGGCCACCCAGTACGCTCGGAAGTTACCCCTGGGGAGGGTATGTCGCTTTTTGGAACACGCTTCGCATTAACGTTTAGCGAATCCAAGTACTAAATGGAGTCTTCCCAAAGCGGCCGATTTGCTCAACAGTCCTAGCACGGTACCAACTCTCCGCCTGCGCCATCGTCCCCCTTGGTGCGAGGAGGCACTCATGGAAGTGTATCCATCAGAGAAACGTGTTTCTCACCGTTACCCCTTGAAAGCTACCATGCGCTTACGCGTTCGGAAATCCGGCCAAACCGAATGGAGCGTGGAATCGGACAATCTCTCGGAAACAGGAACCTTCTTCTCCACGGATGCGCCCCTGGTCATTGGATCGGCAGTCGAGATACTTCTGGTAATGCCGCAAGAAATCAGCGGTAAGCCAACGACAGAGTGGCGATGTGCGGTCCACGTGGTGCGTTTCCAGCCCGGTGATACTGCGGGAGGCGAGTTGGGTGTCGGAGTTGAGTTCGACTATTACGAAATCTTGCGGTCAAAAGCGCCTATTCCGCCTAAGGCGGCTTGACTTAGAGGCTATTGCGAGACATATCCGTAACGGCTTTTCCTCATCGCGCCCTACATTTTACTCACAGCTCCATTCTCTTCAATCCCTGTCCGCGACGCACCTGTTTGCTCCTTCTGTCAGCTCCGCTTAAACTCGTTCCTCTTGTCTTCGACCATGCGCGCACTCCAGACACTTCGCGCCGAGTTCCGGCCCACTTTGCGGCTTGCCGTTCCCCTTGTCCTCGCCGAGCTCGGCTGGATGAGTATGGCCATCGTCGATACCATGATGGTCGGGCGGCTCCCCAACAGCGCCGTGGCCATTTCCGCCGTTAGCTTGGGTGGCATTCTTGTTCACGTGCTGGCGTTTTTTGGCGGCGGGCTTTTGATTGGCCTGGACACACTTGTTTCGCAAGCTTTCGGTGCGGGCCGCCGCGAAGATTGCCATCGTTCGCTTCTGCACGGCATTTATCTCAGCGTCGCTCTTACTCCTTTCCTCATGACGCCAGTCTGGTTCTTCGATCCACTGCTTCGTTTCGCGCGCATCGCACCGGACATCATTTCCGTGGCCGTCCCCTATTCCAAGGCAATGGCCTGGGGCACGTTGCCCCTTTTGCTTTATTTCGCAGTACGGCGTTGCATGCAGGGCATGAACATGGTTCGCCCCATCTCCTTTGCGCTGGTGACCGCGAACATCATCAACGCCGTTGGCAACTGGCTTCTCATCTATGGAAGGCTTGGTGCGCCCGCGATGGGAGCCGTCGGCTCCGGTTGGTCCACCGCCTTCGCCCGCATCTATCTTGCGGCCATCCTCGTTGGCTACCTGCTCTGGTATGACCAGAAACATCGCACCGAGTTGCTACGCACTCCGATTCAGCCGGAACTGGCGCGAATCCGGCGGCTCATCGCCCTCGGCTTTCCCGCAGCGATGCAGATTACTCTAGAAATTGGCGTCTTTGCACTGGTCACGGCGCTCATCGGCCGTCTCGGAGCCGTTGCTCTTGCCAGCCATCAGATCGCGTTGAACACGGTTTCCCTTACCTACATGGTTCCGCTTGGGATATCCTCCGCAGCCGCCGTGCGCGTGGGCCAAGCCATTGGCCGCGGAGATCCGAGAGGAGCGGGAGAGGCCGGCGGAACCGCTATCTTGCTTGGTGCCGCCTTCATGACCTGCGCCGGCGGGGCGCTGCTCCTGTTCCCTCGATGGATTGCGCGCATGTACACACCAGACGAAACCGTCATTCACAGCACCATCCTTCTGCTGGCCGCAGGCGCCGCCTTCCAGCTTTTCGATGGCATCCAGACCGTTGCCACGGGCGCGCTCCGCGGTGCCGGTGATACACGCACGCCCATGTTTTGCCATTTCACTGCCTATTGGATCATTGGTCTTCCGCTAGGCGCATGGTTGTGTTTCTACCGCGGATGGGGCGCTTTCGGCTTATGGTCGGGCTTGAGCCTCGCGCTGATCTTAATTGGGATTGTCTTGCTGTGCGCCTGGCGCCGCACGGTTCGGCGTATGGCCCTAAGCTCAGAAGAAAATCTGCCGGTGCGCATCTGAATTCAGTTGCAACATCGGCTTGCATCCCTTTCCATTTTCGTCGCATCCTAATCCAAACAGAAGAAATCCTCGGCGAGGTCGGTCAGTCGATCCTGCTTTGCCCTGCAGCCCTGAAAACAAAATAGAGGAGGCATCCGTGAAACGTACGCATCTGATTCTGGTCGTGGCTCTAATCTTTGCCTGTAGTTCGCCGGCCTTTGCACAACGTTCGCATCCTGGCGGTGGTCCACCTGCGGGACATGGGCCCTCCGGGGCGTCAGGTTCCGGCATGGGAGAAGCTAACAAGGGCGGTGCAATGAGCAGTTCAAATATCTCCCACGCTTCCCCAAATGACGTTCTCAGCCATAACACAGCGATCGCGGGAAAGATTAAGACGCTGACCGGCGAAGACGCTCAGACGGCATGCAGCGGCTTCAAGAATTTGGGTCAATGCGTCGCAGCGGCTCACGTAGCCAAGAACCTGGACATTCCAGGGGGCTTCGACGCGCTCAAAGCAAGAGTTACCGGCACCGGTTCCATGAGTCTTGGCAAGGCAATTGCCCAGCTTTCACCCAACGCGAATGCCAAATCCGAGACCAAGAAAGCAAACAAACAGGCTGACGATGACATGAAAGAGTCCAGCTCGTAGACCAACGGCATCCAGGATTGCGGATTCTCATCCAGGTGGCGGGTAATTTCACTCGCCACCTTTTTTTTGTCTTAGCAGGCTTACTTCAGCGCAGATGCGTGTACACATGCGGCAATCGCACGACGTTGAGGTTATCTGACTGCTTACATCTTGTAGCGGCCGAGGTCCTCGTCGGAGAGGCCATCAAGCCAAGTGCGGAGTTGTTCGTTGGTGTTGCGCTCGGAAAATGCGCTCGATATTTTGGAGTTCTTGAGCACGGCTTCATCCACGAAGATTGGGCAGTCCATGCGCAGCGCCAGGGCTAGAGCATCACTGGGCCGCGAATCGATGGTCATCATCTGCCCCTCGCGCTCCACCCAGATCATGGCGTAAAACGTATCGTCCTTCAGATCATTCACTACGATTTTCTGCACGCGCACTTCGAGCCCTAACAATACATTTCTTAGCAGGTCGTGGGTCATCGGGCGGGGAGTTTGCACTTTCTCGATTTCCAGCGCGATGGCGTTCGCTTCGTACACGCCCACCCAGATCGGCAAGATCGCCTGGCCCTGCACATCCTTGAGCACCACGATGGGCATGTTTGTGACGGGATCCATCATCAGGCCGCGGATTTTCATCTCCACTTCCATCGATGCCTCCCCAGAGCTAGGTGACGTGCTCTCCCACCAGACCGTTTGGTGTCGCTCCCGTAACTCGCACCTGCACGTAGGTTCCCAGAAGCTCTCGCTCTTGTGAAGCGAAATTTATCATGCGGTGCGAGGTGGTATACCCGGTCCACTGGTTCTCGCGCCGCGATTTTCCGCTAACTAGTACTTCGTACTCATCTCCTACAAAATGTTCATTCTTGGCCGCCTGAATCTCTCGCTGCCGGTCTTGCAGAATCGCGAGCCGGCGGCTCTTCTCTTCTTCAGAAATCGAGTCGCTCATGGAGAGCGATGGCGTATTCGGCCTGGGCGAATACTTGAACGAGAACATGCTGTCGTATTGCACTTCATCAAGCAAACTCAGTGTTTCTTCGAACTCGTATTCCGTCTCTCCAGGAAAGCCCACGATGATGTCCGTCGTAATGGAGATGGGCCGCTTCGCGCCGCGTATCATGGCGATCTTTTCCTGGTATTCTTCGCGGGAATAAGTCCGCTGCATGGCGCGCAGCACTCTCGTCGAGCCGGACTGTACTGGCAGGTGCACGTGGTCGCAAATCTTCGGTTCCCGCTCGATGGCTTGCACGATGTCGGGAGTGAAATCGCTGGGATGCGAGGTCGTGAAGCGCACCCGCCGAATTCCCTCCACATCCGCTACGGCCAGCAGCAATTCTGAAAAACGCATCTTTCGCGCCGTCGGATCAGCATAAGAATTCACTGTTTGGCCGAGAAGCTGCACTTCGGAATATCCCAGTTCCGCAAGTTGGCGCACTTCTCTCAAGATCGAATCGCTGGCGCGGCTGCGTTCTGGTCCGCGCGTGAACGGCACCACGCAGTACGAGCACGCCTTGTCGCAGCCTTCGATGATGGTCAGATAGGCGCGCCAGGGATTGTCGCGGCGCGTCACGGGGGTTTCAAACGTTTCATCGGTGTCCGTATCCAGCCCGGTGACGCGCTGATTTCCAGCCTCCAACCGCGCCAGCATCTCCGGCAACTTGCTGTAGCTGGCTGAACCGCACACCAGGCTCACCCACGGTGCGCGCTTAAAAATATCTTCGCCTTCCTGTTGCGCCACGCAGCCCAGCACTCCAATAACCTTGGCGTCACTCTGCTTTTCCCGGTATTCACCCAAGCGTGAGAAAACTTTTTGCGCCGCTTTTTCACGAATGCTGCAAGTGTTGTAGAGGATTAAGGAAGCGGCTTCCGGCGTCTCCAC
>Ga0137396_10000640_pt1 | contig 17125 bp, 18 predicted proteins | sample czc16metaG_FD_108284 | JGI IMG/M metagenome (GOLD analysis project Ga0137396, IMG submission 108284) | Vadose zone soil microbial communities from Angelo Coast Range Reserve, California, USA - czcobulk3.16 metaG | ecosystem: Environmental > Terrestrial > Soil > Vadose zone | place: USA...
ATGATTAACGGTATCTCGTGGCTGGTCGTGACCAAACTCGATGTGCTCGATGAACTCGATCAGATTCCGGTTTGCATGGCTTACACCATCAATGGCCGCAGCACCACCGAAATTCCGGCGCAATCCAGTGTCTATGATCAGATCAAATGTATCTATGCGAAAATGCCTGGCTGGCGTACTCCCACTCTGGGGATCACAAAGCTTGAGAAGCTGCCAAAAGCAGCCCGTGAGTATCTGGCTTTCCTCGAGAAAGAAAGTGGAGCTCGCATCGGCATGATCTCCACTGGTCCCGGACGAGAGCAAACTATTTTCGTGGATGAGTTTGCCGATGAGTTAAAAACTTTGGCGGAACGAAAAGTAAGGACAACTAAAAATCTAAAACGGAGCAGCAGGTAATGGTCGTTCTGGCGGTGACGTGGATTGCAAAGGCAGGTCAAGAAGCGGAAGTAACTAGTATCTTTTCCAAGCTGACCGAAGCGTCACGACAGGAACCCGGCTGTGTGACTTTCCAGGTACATCGCCACAAAACTGAGCCTCGCCGCTTTTTTATTTACGAGCAATATAAGGACGACGCAGCCCTCGAAGCTCACCGCGCCACTGCTCACTTTCTTCAATACGCTCGCAAGGAATTGCCCCGCGTCGCTGATCGCGTCGAGGGCGTCGTCTATGAGCCGCTAGGCTGAACGTGTGACAATCTATTTCCCCTTATCCGCCATCAATACTCCGGCGGAAGCGTAACTCTCGCGCTCAACTTCGAGGAATGTAATTACAACCGCTTCACGCCTGGCCCCGGCTTCTTCGACCATCGCATCGGTAATACGCGTTGCCAGCTTGCGTTTCTGATCGGCCGTGCGGCCGGTCAACATTGTGATTTGAACCAAGGGCATGAAAGCTCCTAGTAAAGCTACGGTCTCGACACGACCTAGCCGTAGCTATTTCGCCAGCTCGAATCCGGCAAAGAAAAAACTCAACTCAAACCTTGCCGTATCTTCGGCATCCGATCCGTGGATGGCATTAAATTCGATGGTCGAGGCCCATTTCTTTCGGATCGTGCCCTCCTCCGCATTGGCGGGATTGGTCGCGCCCATGAGTTTGCGCAGATCGGCGATGGCATTCTGTTTTTCCAACGCCAGCACCACGATCGGTCCGCTGGACATGAAATTGGTAAGCGAATTGAAAAAAGACTTGCTCGCGTGCACGGCGTAAAACTGCTCCGCCTGATGCTTCGAAATCTCCAGCATCTTCATGGAGAGGATGCGGAAATCGTTTTTTTCGAATTGCTCAATGATGTCGCCGACCGCGTTTTTGCGCACCGCGTCCGGCTTGATGATGGTAAGAGTACGTTGTAGGGTTTTCATTATTTGGATTTCGTGATTTTCGATCTCAACTTCGCCACTTATAAATTAAGCTCTCGCAGTCACACCCAGAGCTGCAATCACAGTCTCACCGATGTCGGCTGGAGACCTGGCGATATGAATGCCCGCGGCTTCCATCGCCTTGATTTTCTCCGCTGCAGTTCCTTTTCCGCCGGAAATAATCGCTCCCGCATGGCCCATGCGGCGTCCTGGAGGCGCCGTCTGCCCGGCGATGAATCCGATCACCGGTTTCCGCATGTGAGTCTTCACGTACTCGGCCGCGGCTTCTTCCGCGCTTCCGCCGATTTCGCCGATCATCACAACCGCCTCGGTCATCGGATCCCGATTGAACAGGTCGATCGCGTCCACGAAATTACTGCCGATGATCGGATCGCCGCCAATGCCGATCGCTGTCGACTGCCCAACGCCACGAGTGGTGAGCTGATAAACCGCTTCATAAGTAAGCGTGCCGGAGCGCGAAACAATTCCCACCGGGCCCTCGCGGTGAATGTGACCCGGCATGATTCCGATTTTGCAATGTCCCGGCGAAATGATTCCAGGACAATTTGGTCCGATCAGCCGTGAGCGCCGGTTCTGCAAGAACTCCCATGCGCGTACCATGTCCAGCGTGGGAATACCTTCGGTGATGCAGACAATCACCTCTACCTCGGCATCGGCGGCCTCCATGATGGCGTCAGCCGCATACGGAGGGGGAACAAAAATGACGGAGGCATCCGCCCCAGTCTTGTCTACGGCTTCCTGCATGCTGTTGAAGATGGGCCAGCCTTCATGCGTGGTTCCACCTTTTCCAGGTGTGACCCCACCCACAATCCTGGTCCCGTACTCCGCGCAAGTCTTAGCGTGAAATGTTCCTTCCCGCCCCGTCAGTCCCTGCACGATTACCCGTGTCGATTTATCTATAAGAATGCTCATGACGCTCGCGCCGCCGCGACTACTTTCTCAGCCGCGTCCTTCATCGTGTCCGCCACAATAAAATTCAAACCCGATTGCTTCAAAATCTCGCGTCCCGCCTCGACATTCGTACCTTCCAGCCGCAACACAACCGGCAACTGAATATGTGTCTTGCTCGCGGCTTCGACTACGCCTTTCGCCAGCGTATCCACGCGCAGAATGCCGCCAAAAATATTAATCAGCACGGCCTTCACATTCTTGTCGCTAAGCAGGATTTCGAATGCATGCGTCACCTGTTCTGCATTCGCCCCACCGCCAACATCCAAAAAATTCGCCGGCATCCCGCCCGCGTACTTGATGATATCCATGGTCGCCATCGCAAGTCCGGCGCCATTCACCATGCAGCCCACGTTTCCATCGAGCTTGATGTAGTTGAGGTTGTACTTCGAAGCTTCCACCTCGAGCGGATCTTCTTCGCTGATATCCCGCAGCTCGCGAATCTCCGGATGGCGGAAGAGCGCGTTGTCATCAAAGTTAATCTTCGTATCCAGTGCGAACAGCCGCCCATCCGTGCAGGTAACGAATGGATTGATCTCCATCAGCGAACTATCGGTCTCCGCAAATGCCTTGTACAAGCTGGTCATGAATTGCGCTGCGGAATTGATCTGCTGCGCCTTCAGACCCAGCGCGAAGGCCAGCTTGCGCGCCTGGAAAGCTTCCAGGCCCAAGCCCGGATCAATGTATTCCTTGAGAATCGCAGCAGGATTCTCCGCCGCCACCTGCTCGATTTCCATGCCACCCGCGGCCGACGCCATAAATACCGGCCTGGCTTCGGTTCGATCAATCACGATTCCCAGGTAGAGCTCTTTTTCGATGGGCAAAGTTTCTTCGATCAGCAACCGTCGCACGATACGGCCTTCGGGCCCGGTCTGATGTGTGACCAGTCTCATCCCCAACATGTTCGTGGCGATCTCGACTGCCTCCTTCACTGACTTTGCAATCTTTACCCCGCCGCCCTTTCCTCGCCCACCCGCATGAATCTGTGCCTTTACGACTACTGCCGAAGCTCCGGCGCCAAAGAGATGCTGCGCGGCGGCTTCGGCTTGATCGGCCGTCTCGGCTACCTCGCCGCGAGGCACAGCCACACCATACTTTTTCAGGATGCCTTTGGCTTGGTACTCATGAATCTTCATAATGATTCGATTCCGGATCGGCAGGACCATGCTTGCGGCGTACTACTGCGGCAGCAAACCTTAGATTTTATCTCAAAACCCGGCGACGGCGCCCCCGCGCTCCGCCTTTTTCGAAGCAGCGGATGATATCTGCGAGAGGGTCCTTGTTTGCGCTGTGAACTGGGAACTGAGAGCTAAACACTGCCTTGGAAACACCGTCTGAATGAAGGCTACTCTCCAATTCATATGTTGTACGTACATCCTGGTAACCACAAATGTTCCACGTGGAACGTTTCGACATTTTGGCAGATGTCTGGAATAGGGAATTGTCCCGCAATGCTACCCTTATACCCACACCATGATCCTCGACGCTCTCCACCGCATCGCCAACCATCGCGAATCACTCTCGCGTGAAGAGTCCCGTCAGGTCATGTCCCAGATTCTTGCCGGCGAATGTACGGATGCGCAAATCGCAGCCTTGCTTGTCGCACTGCACATGAAAGGTGAAACCGTGGAAGAGATCGTCGGTTTCGCCGAGGCGATCCGCGCGGCTGCAACGCCTTTGACCACTCTTCAGAATTCTACGGTGGATGTCAGTGGCACGGGCCGCGATGCGCTGGTGGATACTTGCGGCACCGGCGGCGATGCCAGCGGAACCTTCAACATTTCTACGGCAACGGCGTTCGTAGTCGCTGGCGCCGGCGTACGCGTCGCCAAGCACGGCAACCGCAGCGTGACGTCAAAATGCGGCTCTGCGGATGTGATGGAATCTCTGGGCGTGAAGATCCAATTGCCTGCGGCGCGGATTGCCGCCTGTTTGAAAGAAGTTGGAATCGCATTTCTTTTTGCCCCCGCCTTGCACTCGGCGATGAAACACGTACAGAGCGCCCGCCGCGAGCTTCGGCTGCGCACCGTCTTCAATCTCTTGGGTCCGCTCACAAATCCGGCTCACGCCCCCGCGCAAGTAGTCGGAGTTTATTCCGCCGAACTGGTAGAGAAACTTGCCGAAGCGCTCAGCATGTTGGGTCTGCACCGTGCGCTGGTTGTGCATGGAAGCGATGGCCTGGATGAAATCACCGTGACTGGTCCTACACGCATTGCGGAAGTCCGCGAAGGAACAGTCCGAAACTACGAAGTGACTCCAGAAGAATTCGGAATAAAACGAGCACGAATCGAAGACCTGGCGGGAGGAGGCGCTGCCGCTAATGCCGCCATCATTCGCGAAATCCTGACTGGAAAGAAATCACCCCGACGGGATGTCGTCCTCTTGAATGCGGCGGCCGCATTGGTGGCGGCGGGCAAGGCTGATCATCTAGTCGATGCGGTGGCTCCCGCGGCGCAGTCCATCGACTCCGGTGCCGCGGCGGGCAAACTAGATGCCCTAGTACGTTTCACGAACGCATGACGGTCGAGCAAACATAGCGGCTTATTTTCCCGCCGATTCTTTCTTCAGCCGTTCGATTTGCTGCAGATGACCGCCGCCATGCCCCGACATCTTTTCGATCATCTCGGCCACAGTCACTTCCCGTTGCAATTCGGGATGAAACGCCGACTTGGCGAGATCTGGCGGCTTCAGGCGACGCAGTAAACGCAGGGTAGAATGCCGGTTCAGTCCGTACAGAGCTACGAGTTCTGCGGGCGGAGTTTCGGTATAGCCAAGATTGCGCGCCCAGTCGTCGCCGTCCATGGGAGCAATCACAGGCTTCTTGTCGGCAAGCATCTGGCGTATGCGATACGCGTATACAACTTCAATGTCAGCCAGATGGCCCAGCACTTCCAGAATGCACCACTTGTGTGGCGCGGGCTTGTAGCGCAGAGTCTTGTCGGGCAATCCAGATACGGCTGCTGCGATCTGCTTGGGGCTTTTTTCCGCGGCTTCGAGGTGTTGTTTCAGTTCGGCTTCGTTCATGATGTTCTCACTTGATTTCGACTTTTTGCATCCACTGCACGACCTCCACGTCCCAGCCCAACTCCTTCTTCATGGTATCGCGCAATTGCGTTGACGCGGCGGGTTCCCCATGCACCAGATATGTGACGGCGGGTTTGCGCGGAAAAGTGCCCAACCATTGCAGCAATTCCGGCGGATCGGCGTGGTCGCTGAATTGTTCGAACGCGGCCACTTGCGCCCGGATGGGGACTATCTGGCCGAATATCTTCACTTCAGGCGCGCCGCTTTTTATCGTGGCGCCGCGCGTTCCCGGCGCCTGGAATCCGATGAAGATGACCGTATTCTTTGGATCAGGAAGTCGTTGCGCGAGGTGATGCTGGATCCGTCCGCCAGTCACCATGCCGCTGGAGGAAATAATAATCAACGGGAACCTATTCTCATTGATCTTCTTTGACTGCTCCGGAGTTGAAGCGAAGGTGACTCCAGGCCAATTAAGGGGTGAGCCATATTGCTTGATAAGCTGACGAGTCTCCTCGCTGTACTCTTCGGTGTGTTTGAGAAAAATCTGCACCGCCTTGATGGCCATTGGGCTGTCGCAATAGATAGGAATGCGTGGGATTTGCCCAGCCTCCATCAACTGCTTAAGGATGAACAAGAACTTCTGGGTTCGCTCCACCGCAAAAGCCGGCACGATGACGCTGCCGCCGCGCTCGACCGTTTTACGAATCAGCGCCGCCAGTTCCGGACGTGGGTCGTTCGTGGGATGTTGCCGGTTGCCATAAGTGGATTCCATCACTAGCACATCCGCGATCTCACCTTCGGTTGGGCCAGAGCGAAGCACTTTTCCTGGATCAGGGTCACGCACTCGTCCAATGTCCCCGGTGAAAAGCAATTGCCGTGACTGCCCATTGGTGGTGAGTTTCAGCTCTACCATGGAGGAACCGAGAATGTGGGCAGAGCGCACGAAGCGGAACGAAATCTCCGGGGAGAGTCGTTTGCTCTCCTCGAATCCCAGCGGGCGGAAATATTGCAAACACTCTTGTGCCTCTTCGAACGTGTAAAGCGGCAGCGCTGGGTGGTGCTTCGAGCTTTTGGTTTTGTTGTAGAACGCCGCGTCTTCTTCCTGCAGGTGACCGGAATCAGGAAGAATAATTCCGCAAAGATCGATGGTGGACGACGTCGCGTAAATTGGGCCCCTAAATCCTTGCTTCACCAGTCGCGGAATCCAGCCGCAGTGATCGAGATGGGCGTGGGTGAGCACGACTGCATCAATTTCACGCGCGGGCACCGGAGAATACTGCCAGTTGCGATCGCGCCATTCCTTTGGGCCCTGAAACATTCCGCAATCAATTAGAGTTTGAAGGCCATTTTTCCCACTATCGTCCGGTGAGGTGTTGATGAGATGCTTGGATCCGGTAACTGTTCCGGCTGCGCCGAGGAACTGAATGTAGGCCAATGAAGCCTCCGGTAAGATGGCATTGATTTCAAATTAATATCGCTCACCATTTCAATTTTAATATTCAGAATCAGTTCGCGTTGGGTTTGATCTTAAATATATTGTTTGTCATGTCGCTCTCCGGCACACTGCCGTCATTGACGACAATTTCCTGAGGCGTACCCGCGGCCTCGATTCGCATTACGCTCTTCGATTTCGAGTGCACTTCAACAAGACGTGTAACTTGGCCGCCCTCCATAAGTAGAGTTACAGGTACCTGGGCGCCAGCTTCGCCAAGATTTTCAATGGTGATGGTTACGACGTAGCCGCCGCCCAGCAGTTGACGTGGATACGCCGATTCCACACGAAAGTCGGGTAGTCCGCGGTCGCGATATACCCAGTCGTCGAAAAACCATTCGAGCTCTCGCTTGGATTGCGCTTCGATCAGACGCTGCAGGTAGGATGCCTCTTTGTCCTGGTCTGGACGATAGAGCGCCAGCGCCTTCTTTAATGTTTCTTCGCCAATCATGTCGCGCAGCATCCACCAGACATACATTGCCTTACTTCGGTAGAACTCCTCGCGAGAGGTGCTGACCAGCGACTCGTTCGCGGACGCGCTCGAGCTGCGCTCCGCGGCAAATGCTTTCTCGGCGTCTATGAGCGCGGTGCGATGCTGGGCCATGAAATCGAGCGCTGTCCGCCTTCCGCTCTGTTGCTCAAGGTAAGCCGCCTGAGCAAAGTGGGCGAGGCCTTCGTAAATCCAGAGACGCGGAGACTGAAACGCAGAGTGCGTCAATTGGTGAACGACGGTTAGGGCTGCGATCCGCGAGTCACTGTTAAGCGGTGTCAGCAACATGCTGCCGCTTTCAAATGGCGATGCTTTGGCGTCAGCAAGTTCTACGATCTTTAGTTTTCGTCGAGAGACGCCGAACCATTCTTTAACGAAGGGCATAGCTAACTGCGTCGCGAGTTCATAGTTTTCTGCTGCCGGTTTGTGCTCAGGAAAATAGTGAACGTCGAGCGTCGATGGATTCAGGACAGAGTAGGTTGCGATAGCAAATGCCTGGACCGTCGCGCCGAGTGGTTCGAATGAACAATCGATAAGAGCGTTCTGCCCGTGTCCATTGTCAGCAGAAGCTGGCTTGCATGCTTCAGCGTTTACGATGAGTTCCGATGAAGAGCCCGCGCTGTCACCTACCACGCCGAAATGAATCTGCATTGTTGAGGCCGCCTCACGCGTCTTCCACCGGCCCAGGGTTTCGAACAAATTATTACCTTCCGACAAATTTGCAGATAGCAGGCCCACCGGATACCAGGCTACATATCCAATTCCGCGAATTGCGGTAGACGATGCGCCGATCTGATCCCAATCATTGTGCCTGGCTAACTCCTCGGGCACACCGATTCGAGTCAAGCGTGTGGCATCAAGCGGAATGACGCCTTCGTAGCCAATGTCCAGCTCTACTTTTCCTTTCGGAGGAATTTCCTGAGGGAGAGTGATGATCGCTTCGGAGAGTACACCGGTGTGATCGATATCCGAGGTGTAGGGCTGAGAAACGAACTGCACGGCTTTGCCACCGAGTTTGATGGACCTCCAGTCCAGGGTTGAGGAAATCTGGAGGGACACGTTTTTCTGGGGACCGTTGGAATCATTGCGCAATGTAATCTGCCCGCGCACCGCGAGCCGCTGCTGTGCGGGCTCAATGCGAACATTCAAGTCGTATTTGGTGAAAGTGAAGGCTTCGCGGTCGAGGGCAGACGCCGGAGCCAGTAAACCACACAGGACACAGAGGACAAGAAGCAACTTCATTTCGAATCCGTGGTTGCTTTCTCGCGGCGCTGGCGCACGATTTCATAGAGCATGACTCCCGCGGCCACCGATACGTTCAGCGATGACACCTTTCCCAGCATGGGGATCGAGATCAGAAAATCACATTTCTTGCGGACCAATTCGTGCACGCCTTTACCTTCAGCGCCCAGCACGATGGCGCAATCCATTTTGTAATCGAGCGAATCATAGTTTTGGGGCGCACGTTCATCGAGCCCAACAATCCACAAATTCTTGGACTTTAATTCTTCCAACGTGCGCCCGATGTTCGTCACCTTTGCGATAGGCAAATGCTCACTGGCGCCGGCGGAGGCTTTGGTCACAGTGGGAGTCACTCCCGCGGCCCTCCGCTCGGGAATCACGACGCCGTCGGCGCCCGCAGCATCCGCGGTGCGAAGAATCGCGCCCAGATTGTGCGGATCTTCCACGCCGTCGAGCACGACCACCAACGAAAATTGGCCTCGCTTGGCTGCGACTACGTCGTCGAGATCGTTATATTGTTTGGCCGAGGTGACGGCGACCACGCCTTGATGGGCGTTGTTTCCGGCCATGCGATCGAGTTCCGGACGCGAGACAAAGCGCACAGCGACTCCTTGCCGCCGGCACTCGTCCACGACCCGCTGTAAGCGTAGGTCGTGGCGTTCTTTGGCGACCCCTACCCATGCAAAAGAGCGTCCACGAGCTTTCAGTGATTCGGTGACGGCATTGATGCCGTAGATGAAATTCATCGCTCATTAGTTTACTGCGTTGACTCGTTTTCGCGAGGGTGCGCGGCCAATTCGTCCCCTGCGCACCCAGCGCTGGAAGCGCTGGGCTAAATTGTTTCGTCCTCCGGACTGGGCCGTTGGTTGCTCGACGCGCTCGAGAAACAAGGCGCTTGGGGAATGCTAGACTGAAGACTCGGCGCATTGAATGCAAGACGTCTACATTCTCTCAGCGGTACGCACGCCTATCGGCAAGTTTGGAGGCTCGCTGGCCTCGTTGACTGCGGCTGACATGGGCGTGGCGGCGGCTAAGAGCGCGATTGAGCGTGCCAGGATTCGTCCGGAACAGGTCGAGGAGACCATCATCGGCAATGCTCGGCAGGCGGGAGGTGGTCCTAATCCCGCACGGCAGATTTCCATTCGCTGCGGGGTTCCACAGGAAGTGCCCGCGTATACGGTGAACAAGGCTTGTGCCTCAGGGATGAAATCCATCGCTCTCGGATACCAGGAGATCGCAACCGGCAATCTGGATTGCGTGCTGGCGGGTGGGACTGAGTCCATGTCGCGACTTCCGTATTATCTGGATGGCGCACGCTGGGGATATCGGCTGGGCCACCAGGAATTGGTGGATGGGATGTATCGTGACGGATTTTCCTGCCCCATGGCGAAGATGGTGATGGGCGAAACTGCCGAGGTGCTGGCTGAACAATACAAAATTTCGCGCGAGGAGCAGGATCAGTACGCACTCTGCTCCCAGAATCGCGCCGCGGCAGCCACTCAGTCGGGGCGCTTTGATGACGAAATGGTTCCTGTCATGCTGGAAAGTAAGAAAGATACACAGATTTTCAACCGGGACGAACATCTTTTTACCGGGGCTAGCCTGGAAAAACTAGCTAAATTGTCCCCGGTGTTTTCCAAGTCTGGGACCATTACCGCTGGCAGCTCTTCCGGAATTACGGATGGCGCTGCCGCGGTGGTGATCGCTGGCGAATCGTTTGTATCGAAACATAATCTCAAGTCGCTGGCTCGGATTATGGCTGTGTCTGCAGCAGGAGTTGATCCGCGAATCATGGGGATCGGCCCAGTGCCGGCGCTGCGAAAAATGGAGCAGAAGCATGGGCTTCGTCTTGAGGATTTCGATCTGGTCGAATTGAACGAAGCATTTGCCGCCCAAGTGCTCGCTTGCGACCGCGAACTACACTTCAATCACGAGAAGCTTAATGTGAATGGCGGCGCGATTGCGTTGGGACATCCCATCGGCTGTACTGGCGCACGCATCACGGTGACGTTGCTGCATGAAATGCGCAGGCGCAAGGCGAAGCGCGGGGTGGCAACGCTGTGCGTGAGCGGTGGCATGGGTATGGCGTTGGCGCTGGAGAACGTCGCCTAAGGCCGATATACTTTTGTTGACTGGAGTAACGATGCCTCTGTCGGCCGTCATTGTGGATGATGAGCAGTTGGCGCGAGATGAACTCGCATTTCTGCTGAAGAGTGTGGACGATGTGAATGTCGTGGCGCAGGGGAAAAATGGCGTGGACGCCATCAACCTTATCCGCGAATTTAATCCTGACCTGGTTTTTCTCGATGTGCAGATGCCGGGGCTGGACGGCTTTGGAGTCATCAAGAAGCTGCTCGATAAGAAAATTCCGCTGCCGAAGATTGTTTTTGCTACTGCCTTCGATCAGTATGCGGTGAAGGCATTTGAGGTGAATGCAGTTGACTACTTGCTCAAACCTTTTGATAAGAAGCGGGTGGCGCAGTCGGTGCAGAAGGCAAGGGCCAAAATAGAAACCAGCGGCACTTCGTCAGAGAAATTAGAGACGCTGGTGCGGATGCTGGAGTCGCAGAAGCCGCAAGCGTCCAAAGTTCTGCTGAAATCCGCGGGCCGGTTGTTTCTGATTAGTCAGAAAGATATTTGCTACGCTTCCATCGAAGATGGCGTTATCAGCGTGATGACTACTGGTCCCAACGGCATGGAAGGTCAGTCGAACTGCCGTACCTTGGAAGAGCTATTGGACAGTCTGGATCCCAATCTTTTTTGGCGAGCGCATCGCTCCTATCTGGTGAATATCAATCGCATCAAGGAAGTTGTTCCCTGGTTCAAGAGTTCGTATCAACTGCGCATGGATGATAAGAAACAGACTGAAATTCCGGTAAGTCGCGCCCAGACCAAGCGGCTGCGGGAATTGTTCGGACTATAGAATCCAGCCCAAGTTACTTAGTGCCTGCGATGCATTGTTCCCACAACAGGCCAAGCCGGCTCCAAAGAGTTTCCGAACCAAGTACTCTCGTTGCATTCACGTCTGGTTGCGTGTAGATTCAATAAAAGTAGCCGGTTATCCACATCTCAAGTAGCGTTCCTTTCTCAGGCAGTATTACTGATCTTTTCAAGACATTATCAAAGAATGGCGGGCAGGCGAGAGGCGCGGGCGGGATGTTGCATAAAGGCGAGTTGACCGGCCAGGCTGCTGAGATGCTGATAGTTATCCACCAATCTTCCAGCGGAGAGGTGAGCTCCGGGCAACGCGATCCCTAGATACAGCCTGACGGTTGCCAGAAGAGCATAGAGTCGGAGACGCAAAGCGGTATCGAGCAATTGGCGCCCCGCCTCAGCAATCTTGGGGTCGAGGCTAAGACGCGCAGCCTCTCCCAACCGCACCAGGACGGCGGCATTGTGCGCCGCGCAGCTCACGTATTCCATCGCAGCGTACAAGCGCTCCTTTTGGATGGCAAGAAACTCACTCGCCGGCAGGTTCTCACGAAGGAAATCTTCTTCGGCAGGATCAATGAGATTTCGGAAGGCCTCGATATCGACGGGCCGTGTGCGGCCCGCCAAGTCGTCCAAGTCGCCGATGGCAGAAGTCTTTCCTCGGGCAGCGTACATCAACAACAGTGCCGTCAAGGAGACAAGGACGAGAACAAAAGCAAGAGTCATCGTAGTAGCAAGCGTTGCATTTCAGTATTCCACTGTTCGAGGTTATTGTCAGGCACGTGTTTGACCGCACGTCTGGCAGTATCGGGCGCCAGCAGATACACAAGCCAGATCAGTACACAGCAATGATAAGTTGCCATCGTAATAAAATCCAGGCTGTAACTCCCGGCAGCAGGCCCGGTTCCAATTCGCAGCGCCGTAGTTGCTAAAGTTACGCTTGAAAAAATTCCCAGTCCCGCGGCAACGCCTTAAACATAATTTTTCCAGGAAAGCCCAAAGTAGGATGAAAATAGAAACAGGAACACCAACAACCCGCTCTGCATGAGACTAACGGCACAATTCGCAACGTGAATTCCGGAGAGTAGCGGCGTCGAGTCGTTGGGTGCGCGCGCGGCCACCGCAACTGCCACAAGCAGCAAAACTACTACACCCCAGCGAAATAGTATTCGACCGAGTTCCGCAAGCGCAGGATAGGGATCGAAAATCCGGTTGAATATCTCGTAAATCAAAGCGAAACGCAGCACGATACTTCCGATAGTATCTACCCATTGTGCATTGACGTACTGGTCGGCCGAGACGGCTGAAATGTGGTCCAACATGAAAAGCGTTCCGCCCATTACGATCTGAAACAGCGTATAGGTCAGGAATACCGGAAATTCACGTACCAATCGACGGCGGATCATAATAAGGGCGATCACCACCTGGAGGACGTGGGGCGCGACCCAGAGATAGTGCCATATTGGCGAGTGAGGGTACATAGCCGACGCTCCGGCAATATACCCTCTTTTGCCGATCACTAGCAATCGCAATGGTGTGCCTACCGCCCTGTTTCAGGCATTTTTACGTCGCACACTTGCACACCAGGCATGTTATGGTTTACATACCTGATTGGGCAGACAGCTCGGACCAGGGTTTCCATCGGCCTTCAGAGTTGCAGGGATAGACAGCGCGCCTGCGAGCAATAGCGCATTTAACAGCAGGAGTAGGATCTTTTTCACGGTAGAACTCCTTTGTGTAGTTCAGGTGGTTCAACCGTGGTAATGTGGGCGGGATTCCGTTAGTCGGAGAGCCGAACGCTGGATCGTTCGGTTTTCTGAAATTGGAACAAGGGAATGACTCTAAAATCTGCGCTCGACGACGTGCTAGACGTGACGCTTACTGCGGTTTCCGGGATCGTCGGAAAGCTGGAGTATCTTTCCGGTCTGCAAGAAACGTCCTACTCCTATTCCCATTGGGGACTGTCGAGAGTTTATGGGGAAGGGGCTGCACAACAGGCGTTGGGGGAAGCGCACTCCGCGTGTTTCCTGGCTACCCTGCGTACTTCCTTGCGAACATTACGGGACGATGTAGAAGTTTCAAGCCGAGGGAAACAGAAGCCGGCAGAGGAATATATAAAGAACTTACGGGGTCGTTGGGCTGCCTTATTGCCAGCTGATCTTGGTGGGGGGTCGGCGCGGCATTTCAGTTCAGTGCTGCACGCCCTTTCGAGTCTGGCTTCGAATCAGACAAAGAGTCAGCCGCGCGCCACTCCCCCAAGCTAACCGCGATGCCAATCACTTGGCCGATCACTTCCGCATCCTGTGGATGACGTAAGATGCGCACCGGCACTGGCGATAAGGGGTGGGGCTGGAGGACGACGTGGTCTCCCTTCAGAGTGCACCAACAGCAAGTGTAGCCGTCGCGTGTTTCCACGAAATAAATGGGACGCTCGTATTCGGAACGCCACATACCTTGCAGAATCTTATTTCTGGACTCATCCACTTGAAGGAAAGTTCCCGGCGGCAAAATCGGATACATAGTGAAGTCTTCACTGCCAACGTAACCGTACGTGTATTTATCGCTGGCAAACTGGGACAAGTAAGCCAGTGGAACCAATCCCCATTGCTCCACCATACGGCCTAAGTTGTTAGTCCGGCGTGGGTCAAACGCAGGATCCAATCTGGTGGGCATTTGCACTACCGAAGCACCTTGCAGAAGTTCGGACGGATGAGACTTGGGGGGAAGGTTAAGCTTCATATCCGCAGTGCTGGCATTCAAATCGATGCCATACCAGGACAATATTTCACGCAAGTCGCGCCGATAAATCACCGCCAAGGAATATAGACGATAGATACTGGGCACCAGACCCTTAGTCTCGATGTCGGAGAGACGGCTGGGACTGACCGAGAATTCGTCGTTTCCGTGTTTGTCAGCGATGCGCGCACTTGCAGTTTCGACCTCTCGCATTGTGAGGCCCAGACGTTCCCGCGAGATTCGTAGATTCAGGCCAGCAACAACGATGGCAATCTTCCTTTCAGCAGCTGGTTCAAGCTGCATTTACAGAAGTGTCAACCAATTACTAAGCCCGTATTTCAAACCGGCTAAGTATTCATCGCCCGAAAGCTGTAGTGCACGCCCTGGAAGTTGAAACAAAACTTTACACTAGTCAGCAGCATATTAGACCAGCTTTCGTCACCGACACAAGCCATGGAAGAATGCTCTTTCAGGTAGTCAGTGCCGACATTTCGGCACATGATGTGACGAGCAGGACTGGCTATAATTTATGCATGGCACGAGGGTGGGAGAGCAAGGCAGTTGAGGAGCAACAAGCCGAGGCAAGGACGAAGCCGGATCCGAACAAAGTGCGGCTCGAACCTGAACAGGTGGCCAAGCAAAAGGAACGGCAAGGGCTGTTATTGTCTCGGCAACGTGTGCTGCAGCAACTTCAGACTGCGCAGAACCCCTTTCATCGCAAGATGTTGGAAGCGGCTTTGGGGGATTTGGAGGCACAACTCGCACGCCTGGGCTAGGTCTGAGGTTTAATTAAAAGAGGGCGGCGCTGAAGTATAATAATATTCATCATCCCCCATGAAAGCATACGTGTACGTTTCGCTTAAGAAGAGCGTACTGGACCCCCAGGGCAAGACTATCCAAAGCGCTCTCAAAAAGATGGGTTACAAGGGTTTAGAGGACGTTCGACAGGGCAAGTATTTCGAGCTCACCCTGGATGGTGGGCTGACGCGAATTGAAGCTGAGACTGAGATCGCACGCATTGCCCGCGAGGTTCTCACGAATCCGGTCATGGAAGAATTCCGATTCTCGTTAGAGGACTAACCGAACCTCCCCGATTCGGTGAGAAAAATTATCCTGCTCAGGCAGGCTGTAGTGACGGAATTCGCGTGCTTGCCTTGCGCGGCGCAGCGTCTTCCTACTTTCATTGCGAACCTTCGGTCCCCTGCCGAAATAAGGAGCATACAAGATGTGCGGGATTGTCGGATACGTAGGTAAGAAGCGGGTGGTGCCGGTCATCATTGACGGGCTGAAGCGACTGGAGTATCGGGGCTACGACTCAGCGGGAATTGCGGTGTGCGGGAACGGCGAAGGCTTGCAGATTCGGCGCGCCGAGGGCAAGTTGCGCAATCTGGAAGAAGTCATTCGTCTCAAGCCGCTCGATGGCACTTACGGCATCGGCCATACCCGCTGGGCCACGCACGGGCGTCCCACGGAAGAAAACGCGCATCCCCACCGTGATTGCACCGGGCGGGTTGTGGTCGTACACAACGGGATTATCGAGAATTACGTCCTGCTGAAAAAGCAGCTGATCGAAGAAGGTCACAAATTCTCCACCGAAACTGACACAGAAGTGATTGCGCATTTGGTGGAGAAATATTACTTAAAACGCAGTAATGGAAGCCGACCGTCGCTGGAAGAAGCGGTGCGTAAATCCGTAGGACAGCTAAGCGGTGTTTTCGCGCTGGCCGTGATTGCGGTGGATGAACCCAACAAGATTGTCGCTGCTCGAAATGGTCCCCCAGCAGTTATCGGCCTCGGAAAAGATGAGTATTTTGTAGCGTCAGATGTGCCCGCAATTCTCTACCACACTCGCGATCTTTTCTTTCTTGCCGACGGCGATCTGGCGGTCATTACGCCGGACGGCGTACAACTCACGGATTTCAACGGGCAGCCGATCGTAAGACAAGTTCAGCACGTCACTTGGGACCCGATCATGGCGGAAAAGGGCGGGTTCAAGCATTTCATGCTGAAGGAAATCTACGAGCAGCCGCGCTCGGTACGCGACACGACGCTGGGGCGCGTCTCGCAGGAGACGGGGCACGTTTTCCTGGACGAGATGGAGATCACGGAAGCGGAATTTCGCGCCGCAAAAAAGATCAACATTGCAGCTTGCGGGACAAGTTGGCACGCCGCCCAGGCAGGCAAATTCATGATTGAGCGCCTGGCGCGTGTGCCGGTTGAAGTGGACTATGCCAGCGAGTGGCGGTATCGCGATCCGATTCTCGGGCCCGACACTATTACGATGCTGATTTCTCAATCGGGCGAGACTGCAGATACCATCGCCGCCCAGAGAGAAGCCAAAGCCAAAGGCTCCAAGACGGTGGCGATTTGTAATGTGGTGGGCTCGATGATTACGCGCGAGTCCGGGGGAACGATCTACACGCATGCCGGTCCCGAGATCGGGGTTGCGTCCACCAAAGCGTTTACCGCTCAACTCACTGCCCTCTACCTTTTTGCACTTTATCTGGGCCAGCTGCGCGGCACACGCAGTGCCGAGCAGGCGAAGGATGCAATTCAGGAACTGACACGTATTCCGGGCAAACTCGAACACTTGTTAACCCACGAAGAGGATTGCGAAGACCTGGCCAAGGAGTACGTACGCTCGCAGGATTTCCTCTTCTTAGGACGAGGCATTCACTATCCCATTGCGCTCGAAGGCGCGTTGAAACTGAAGGAAATTTCCTACATTCACGCCGAAGGCTATCCGGCGGGAGAAATGAAGCATGGGCCGAACGCGCTGATTGATGAGAATCTGCCGGTAGTAATTATCGCGACTCGCGATCCGAAAGACCCCCTCTCGATGGTGCGTTATGAGAAGACGATGTCTAACCTGAAGGAAGTTAAGGC
>Ga0137396_10000641_pt1 | contig 17122 bp, 14 predicted proteins | sample czc16metaG_FD_108284 | JGI IMG/M metagenome (GOLD analysis project Ga0137396, IMG submission 108284) | Vadose zone soil microbial communities from Angelo Coast Range Reserve, California, USA - czcobulk3.16 metaG | ecosystem: Environmental > Terrestrial > Soil > Vadose zone | place: USA...
CCAGGCGCCACACGAGCAGGAGCGCCGTCCCTTGATAGATCCGCTCGAACCCGCCCTCCGAGAGGGACACGGTCTCCACCGGGCCCCACGCGAGCTCGGCGCCCTGGCTCCACCGGAGCCGGGCTTCCACCGCCGCCCACTCGTCCACCATCGTCACTGCCGAGCGATCGACCGTGCGCCCGAAGCTCCCGAGCGTGGGACGGCCCACGAGGTCGAAATACCGATCGGGCGCGGCGCCGGCCGTCAGAGCCAGATTCCACTGCACCGCCCAGCGTCCCGTGAGTCGCTGCCCCGCCGGCGGCCGCAGGCGGTAACGGACCTCGATCGTCTCGTCGCGGATCGTCAGCCGCTTCTCGAGCGCCACTGGCACCTCGCGCGTCGCCGCGCGCGAGAAGACGATCGAGACGCCGCCCGCTTCATCCTGCACGACGCACTCCAGACGCTCGGCGCCGATCACGCCTCGAGATGTCCTCCAGGGCGCGACGGGATCGAGCGGATCGCTACCGTCGGCAAAGAGCCCCTCGATCAGCGAGCCGCGCCGGAGCTCGTCGTAGGCCAGTAGCCCGTCGAGCCCGGGCTCCTTGGGCGAGGCCGAATCATGGATCGTCCGCACGGCGTCCGAGGCGGCGGCGGCGCGCTCCCTTACCTTGTCGTGGTAGGCCTCGGGCCGCCGGGCCAGCACGTCGACGACGTCGAGTCCCGCCGGGTAGTAGCCGAGCTCGGTGATCATTCCTCCCGCTTCGGGCTCGAGCGTGACCGAGAGCGCGCGCGTGCGGACGTAGACCTCGGCGCGCCCGTCGCCGTCGCCGTCCTCACGCGTCCACGCGGTCTCGGGTGCGGCCCCGGCCTCGACCAGCGAGCGCTCGGCTTCCAGGAGCGAGGTTTTCACCGCGCGACGCAGGTGCGGGAGGTAGCAGCCGCCGAACACGCCGTGCCAGTAGGCGTCGTTGGCCTGGGCCCGCCAGAGCGCGACCTGACCTCGCGCGAGCCGCGTGTCGTCGGGACGGCGCGCGACGGCGCCGTGGATCGCCCGCGAGACGCGCAGCATCTTCCAGTAGGTGTCGCCGACCTCCGGATACTTCACGAGGAAGTTCCGCCAGAAGCCGCCGCGCAACAGGCCGGCCAGCCGCTCGCCGTCGGCCAGCCCGCTGATCTCGGCCTTGGCCGCCTCGAGCGCGCGCGCGCCATCGGCCGACAGCGCCCACTCCCCCATCTCGCCGTACGAGGCCGTCGGCAGATACGCGCGGCCGCTCGCCGGCACGCGCTCGACGACATCGGCGAGCGTCGTCGGCTCGAGCCACGGTGTCGACAGCAGTCGATCGAAGAAGCGGTCGAGCCAGCCCTCTTCGTAAACGTGGGCGTAGGTGCCCGGCCACACACCGAACTTCTCGCCGTCGTCGACCATCGTGATCGCCGTCGCGCGCCCCCGCCAGGCCGCGAGGTACTCGAACGTCTCGTCGACGCCGGCGAAGGGAATCAGGTACCGCAACCGCTGGTTGATCGGGAAGACGCGAAGGCTGTGTCCCTGCTCGTCCGTCAGATAGTAGCCGCCGAGCGTGTCGACGTCGAGGCCGGCCAGCGCGAAGTGTCGGTCGTCGACCAGCACGTACTCGACGCCGGCCTCGCTCAGGACACGCGGCAGGTGCGGCTCCCACACACGTTCGGCGAGCCACATACCTCGGGGGCGCACGCCGAAGTTCGATTTCAGGAACGTCGTCAGCCGCTCGATCTGACCGATCTTGTCGTGGTCGGGCAGCACGGCCAGGATCGGCTCATAGAATCCCCCGGTCAGGAGCTCGACCTGACCGCGCGCGGCGACGGTTCCGAGGAGATCGAAGGTGCGGGGCGAGCGCTCGCGCAGCCACTCGAGCAGGCTGCCGGTGCAGTGGACGCTCAGCCGGATTTCAGGCCGGTGGTCGAGCCGCTCGAGAAAGGGCCGGTAAGCGCGCTCCGTCGCCTCCACCATCACGTGGTCGAAGTTGCCGATCGGCTGGTGGTTGTGGACTCCGAAGCAGAACGCCAGGCGATCCATCGGCCACGGAGCCCTCACTCACGCTCGAGGTCACGATGGACGACGGTCGGCGCGTAGCCGAGCCCCGTGAGGAATCGCCCGAGCTCCTCGGCGAGCGTGACCGACCGGTGGCGGCCGCCGGTGCAGCCGATCGCGACGGTGAGGTAGGCCTTCCCTTCCCGCTCGTAGCAGGGCAGGACGAACTTCAGGAAGTCCTCGAGGCGGCGGAGCATCTCCTTGCTCTCCGGATGGTCCAGCACGTAGGCGCGCACGCGCTCGTGGCGGCCGTCGAGCGGGCGCAGCGATTCAACGAAATGCGGGTTGGGCAGGAACCGGACGTCGAACACGAGATCCGCGTCGAACGGCACGCCGTGCTTGAATCCGAACGAGACCAGCGACGTGGCCAGGCCGGGGCGCGCCTTCGGCGCGACGTAGAGCTCGACGAGCCGATCCTTGAGCTGGTGCACGGTCAGCGTCGTGGTGTCGAGGATCCGGTCGGCGATCTCGCGCAGGTCCGAGAGCGCCTTGCGCTCGGCCCGGATCCCGTCGAGCGCGTTGCCCTCCCCCGCCAGGGGATGACGCCGCCGCGTCTCGTGATAGCGGCGCACCAGCGCTTCCTCGCTCGCCTCCAGGAACAACACCTCGACGGTGTGGCCCCGCGTCCTGAGCTCGCGGATCGTATCGAGCAGACGCGAGAGGTACGCGCCCTCCCGCACGTCGACACCCAGCGCGACGCGATGGATCGGCTGCTCGGACCGCATGATCAGGTCGGCGAAGGTGGGGATGAGCGTCGTGGGCAGGTTGTCGACGCAGAAGAACCCCATGTCCTCGAAGCACTTGATCGCGTAGCTCTTGCCGGCGCCGCTGAGCCCGGTGATGACGACGACGGACAGAGGTGCTGGCATCAGGCTATGCTCCGATCAATGCCTCACCGCTTTCGCGGCGCCAGCCGGCGCTGGTGCGAGGGCAGGATGCCGAGCTCCTCGCGGTACTTGGCGACCGTGCGCCGGGCGATCGTGAGACCGCGCTTCTGCAGCGCCTGCGCGACCTCCTGATCGGACTGCGGCTTGGCCGGATCCTCCGCCGCCAGGAGGTCCTGGATCATCTTCTTGACCGAGACCGACGAGACCATCTCCCCGTCGCCCGACGCGATCCCGCTGTGGAAGAAGAACTTCAGCTCGAACAGCCCCTGCGGCGTCTCGACGTACTTGTTCGTCGTCACGCGGCTGATCGTCGACTCGTGCATGCCGATGTCCTCGCCGACGTCCCGCAACGACAGCGGCCTGAGGTGCGGTAATCCGCGGTCGAGGAAGTCGCGCTGGAACTTCACGATCGACTGCGTGACTTTTCGGAGGGTGCGTTGCCGTTGGTCGACGCTCTTGATCAGCCACAGGGCCGACCGGAGCTTCTGCTCGACGTACTGGCGCGCCTCGTCGACGCCGGAGTTTCTCAGGAGCGAGCGGTAGAGCGAGTTGACCCGCAGGCGTGGGACCCCATCCTCGTTCAGGACGATCGTGTAGTCGCTGCCGAGCTTGTAGACGTAGACGTCGGGCACGATGTAGCGCGAGTCGTTGCCGCCGAAGCGCCGGCCCGGCTTCGGCTCGAGGCCCATGATTTCCTCGACCGACTCCATGATCCGGTCGACCGAGAGCTTCAGGGCCCGCGCGATGTCCGGATAGCGCCGGCGGCTCAGATCGTCGAAGTGCGCCTCGACGATCTCGACCGAGACCGGATCGGGCAGCGGGTCGCGCGTGAGCTGGAGCAGGAGGCACTCCTGGATGTTGCGCGCCGCCACGCCCGGCGGGTCGAACCCCTGCACGAGGGTGAGGACCTTGTTGACCTCCTCGCCGGTGACGCTGCACCGCTGGGCGAGCTCTTCGATCTCGGCGCGCAGGTAGCCGTCCTCGTCGAGGTTGCCGATGATCTCGTTCCCGATTCGTCGCACGACGGGATCCTCGCTCGCGAAGCGCAGCTGCTCGTCGAGATGGTCGGTCAACGACACCTGCGTGCGAACGACGTTCTCGAACGGCAGGTCCTCGCGGTCCTCCTGCGAGACCAGCGAGCGCTCCTCGTGGTCGTCGTCGGACGATATCACCGCGTTGAAGTCGAACGGCAGCTCATCGGTCTGCCGCTCGGCCGTGGGCGGGGGGTCCGTCGTCAGCTGCTCGACCGTCGGCGCCGGCGGTGTGTCGGCGGTGACCGGCGCGTCGGCGGGCGTCTCCGGCGTGTCGGGGGTGACCTCTTCGAGCAGCGGATTCTCGAGCAGTTCCTTCTGGACGACCTCCTGGAGCTCGAGCGTGGACAGCTGCAGGAGCTGGATGGCCTGCTGCAGCAGCGGAGTCATGACGACCCGCTGGCTCTGCCGTAACGAGAGACGCGCTTCCATGGCCATGAGGGGTTGTCCGCCTTCGCCTAGAGCGCGAACCGCTCGCCCAGGTAGATCTCCCGGGCCACAGGATTGTGGGCGATTTCGGTGGCGGTGCCGGCCACCAGGATCTTGCCGTCGTAGAGGATGTACGCGCGGTCGGTGATGGCGAGCGTCTCCCGCACGTTGTGGTCGGTGATCAGGATGCCGATCCCGCGCTCGCGGAGCCGGCCGACGATTTCCTGGATGTCGCCGATCGCGATCGGATCGATCCCGGTGAACGGCTCGTCCAGCAGGAGGTACTGGGGTGAGGTCACGAGCGCGCGCGTGATCTCGAGGCGACGGCGCTCGCCGCCGGAGAGCGTGTAGGCGGGATAGCGGGCCAGCGGGGTCAGGTCCAGCTCGGCCAGCAGCTCGCCCGCGCGGTCGCGCCGCTCGTCGCGCGTGAGATCGAGCGTCTCCAGGATCGCGAGGAGGTTCTCCTCGACGGTCAGCTTCCTGAACACCGAGGATTCCTGCGGGAGATATCCGACGCCCATCCGACACCGCTGATACATCGGCAGCGCCGTGATCTCCTGGCCCTCGAGGAAGATGCGGCCGCCATCCGCGGGCAGGAGCCCGACCATCATGTAAAACGACGTGGTCTTGCCCGCGCCGTTGGGACCCAGCAAGCCCACGATCTCACCGCGCTGGATGTCGAGGGAGACGGAGTCGACGACCTTCCGGGTCTTGAACCACTTCATGAGTCCCTGCGCGACCAGGCCCTCCATCGCTCAGTTCTTGCAGACTTCCGCCGAGCGCCGAGGCGCCGGCTGCCCGTCCTGCCTGGTGGCGCCGTCCTTCTGGGAATAGAAGATGCCCTTGACGCGCTCCTGCTTGCCGCCTTCCACGATCGTGCGGTCCTGAGCCATGTAGATCGTGATCGTGTCGCCGGACACGACGTTGTCGTCCTGCCAGACCCGCGCGTCGCCGCTGAGCACCACGCGCTGGTCGAGGTCGAAGTACTCCGCGCGCTGCGCCGTGCCGGTGCGGCAGTCCTTGGTGATGATGCGGCCCGCGCCGGTCGAGACCGTTCTCATCACTCGGTCGCCCTTCTCGTCCATGTAGACCTCGACCCGATCGGCGTACTGGACCGAGTTGTCTCGTCGGGCCACGACGTTGCCGCTGAAGATGACGAGGCTCGCCTTGCCGAACCGCTCCATCTTGTCCGCGTCCACCGTGAGGGGTTGGGCGTTGTCGTCCTTGGTGTCTTTCGCCTTGGGCGCGCTGAAGCCCGCGGGCGGCTGAGCAGCGGGAGCCGCCGAGGTTTTCGGCCCCGACTGCCCGCCCGACACCGCGGGCGTCAAGAGCAGCAGAGCCGCGGCGAAGATCGTTGTCGACCTCACCGGCGCGCGTCCGTGAAGACCGAATGCACGCGTCCGGCCATCGTCGTGTACTCCTCGGCCATCCTCACCTCGAGCGCCGAGCCGTCGGCGACCGCGCCCCCGCGCGAGAGCCGCACCGGCGCGTCGGTCCAGAGCCGCTTCTCGGCGCCCTGCCAGCGGAGCACGCTCGTCTCCAGGCGGATGCCGTCGCTCGACGTGAGCACGACGTTTTTCCGGATTTCCAGATTCTTCGTCGCCTGGAACAGATCGCCTTCCTCGCCCACGATCGTCCACGAGCGGTCGCGCTCGAACACGTTCACCGCGATGGCCCGGAGCGCCGTGCGGCCTTCGGCGTCGAAGATCAGGGCTTGCTCGGCCTTGAGCCTCCAGCGCACGCCCCCGGTCTCCTCCTCGATCTGGGCTTCCTTGATGCGCAGGTCGGCGCTCGAGGCGAGCGCGCCAGTCGACTCGGCGGGAGGTATCCGGCTCTTGGCGATCAACGTTCCCGCGACCGCCAGAACGAAGACGACGACCATTCCAAGAATCGCCGCCGCCACGAATCGTATTCTCATCGCTCTGTCGATTCTAAAGGGAAGTCGGACCTGAGTGCAATTTTGATACCACGCTATCATGTACTCAGAGCCTGAAAAAGCGGGAACACCTTGAAATCTATACGATCTTCGCCCGGAGGATATCGTGCATGTGGATCAGCCCGGCGGGCCGTTGGGCCGGGTCCACGATGACCAAGCTGGTTATTTGCCAGGTTTCCATCACCTCTAGCGCCTTAGCCGCCAGGTCGTCGGCGCGGATCGTTTTCGGCTCGCGGCTCGCGGCTTCACCCGCAGACAGGTCGTCGATGGATTTGCCGGTCAGGTGAAGCCGGCGAAGATCGCCGTCCGTGATGACCCCGGTGAGCCGCCCGACTCCGTCGACGACGGTGGTCATGCCCTTGCGCTTGCGCGTCATCTCGACGATGACTTCCCGGAGGGGGGTGTTTTCCGGCACGACCGGGACCGCGTCCCCTGTGAGCATGAGGTCCGCGACGCGGAAGAGGGCCCGCCAGCCGAGCGCGCCGCGCGGGTGCAAGGCCGCGTAGTCTTCCGGACGCAGCCCGCGGAGCTCGAGCAGCGCCAGCGCCAGCGCGTCCCCGGCGGCGAGCGCGGCGGTGGTGCTCGACGTGGGCGCGAGATTCATCGGGCACGCCTCTTCCTTCACGCTGACGTCGAGCACGACTTCACACTGGCGAGCCAGGGACGAGGTCGGATGGCCGGTCAGCAGCACGATCGGGACGCCCAGCCGCTTGAGCGGCGGAAGGATTGCCAGCACTTCGTCGGTCTCGCCCGAGTTCGACAGCGCCAGCACCACGTCGCCTCGCGCGACCATTCCCAGATCGCCGTGGACGCCCTCGGCCGGATGGAGGAAGTACGCCGGAGTTCCCGTCGACGCGAGCGTGGCCGCGATCTTGCGACCGATCAGCCCGGACTTCCCCATGCCCGTCACGATCACACGCCCGCCGCAGGCGCGCAGCACCTCGACCGCGCGCTCGAAGCGCTCGTCGAGCTTGGGGATGAGCCCGAGGATCGCGTCGGCCTCGATGCGCAGCACGCGCTCGGCCAGACGGCGCAGGTCCGGTCTCGGTTCCCCGCTCACGGCTGGACGGCCGCTCCGATTGCGCCGAGCTGTCCCAGGAGCCGCGGCAGGTCGTCGATGCGGAGCATGTTCGGCCCGTCCGAGAGCGGGCGACCGTCGGGCAAGGCCCGGTCCGGATCCTCGTGCATCTCCATAAAGAGCGCGTCGACGCCGAACGCCACCGCGGCGCGCGCCAGCGCGGGCACGTATTCGCGCTCGCCGCCGGAGCGGTCGCCGGCGCCGCCCGGCAATTGCACGGAGTGCGTCGCGTCGAAGACGATCGGGTAACCGAAGGCGCGCATGATGGCGAGGCCGCGCATGTCGACGACGAGGTTGTTGTAGCCGAAGCTCGTGCCCCGCTCGGTCAACAGGATCGACTCGTTGCCCTTGGACAGGACCTTGTCGACGACGTTCTTCATGTCCCGCGGCGCGACGAACTGCCCCTTCTTGACGTTCACGGGCTTTCCGGTCGCCGCCGCGGCGAGCACCAGGTCCGTCTGACGGCAGAGGAACGCCGGGATCTGGATGACGTCGAGCACCTCGGCGGCCGGATCCACCTCGCTGACCTGGTGGACGTCCGAGAGCACCGGCACCCGGAGCGTCTCGCGCACCTTGCGGAGAACGCGGAGCCCTTCGATGAGACCCGGCCCGCGATAGCCGTTGACCGAGGAGCGGTTGGCCTTGTCGTAGGACGACTTGTAGATGAACGGCACCCGACAATCGGCGGCGATGCCCGCCAGACGCTCGGCGGTCATCAGCGCGTGTCGCTCGTTCTCGATGGCGCACGGTCCGCCGATCAGGACCAGCGGCGCGCCGCCGCCGATCGTGACGGAGCCGACCGTGACCGGCCGCGTGGTCATTGGGCGGAGTGCTCGAGGGCGGCCTTGACGAAGCCGGCGAAGAGCGGATGCGGCTCCCACGGCCGCGAGCGGAACTCGGGATGGAACTGGCCGGCAACGAAGTACGGGTGCTCCGGGATCTCGATGATCTCGACCAGCTGCTTCTCGGCCCAGATGCCGGACACGCGCAGCCCGTTCTTCTCCAGGCGCGGGAGATAGTCGTTGTTCACCTCGTACCGGTGGCGATGGCGCTCCTGGATGATCCCCTGCCCGTACAGGCGTGAGGCCTGGCTGCCCTCGCCCAGCACGATCGGGTAGAGCCCCAGACGCATCGTGCCGCCCTTGTCGGCGAGCCCGCGCTGCTCCGGAAGCAGGTCGATCACCAGGTGCGGCGCCGACGTGTCGAACTCCGACGAGCTGGCGCCGGCGAGCCCGCACACGTTTCGCGCGTACTCGATCACGGCGCACTGCATGCCGAGACAGATGCCGAGATACGGTACGCGCCGCTCGCGGGCGTAGCGCACCGCCTCGATCTTGCCGAGGATCCCGCGGTCGCCGAAACCGCCGGGTACCAGGATGCCGTGGACTCCCGTGAATTGCGCCTCGGCGCCGTCGCGCTCGATGTGCTCGGCGTCGACCCACTGCACGTCGACTCGCGCCTCGTTGGCGATGCCGCCGTGGGCGAGCGCCTCCACGAGGCTCTTGTAGGAGTCCTTCAGCTCGACGTACTTGCCGACCACCGCGATGCGCGTCTCGACCAGCGGCGACTTCACCCGGCGCACGACGCTCTCCCAGCGCGACAGGTCGATCCGCCGCGGCTCGAGGCCGAGGAGCTTGACGATGATCTCGTCGAGACCCTCCCGATGGAAGACCAGCGGCACCTCGTAGATCGTCTCGACGTCCTTGGCCGTGATGACGGCCTCCTCCTCGACGTCACAGAAGAGGGCGATCTTGGACTTGATGCCCGGCGGCAGGTAGCGGTCCGTGCGACAGAGCAGGACGTCGGGCTGGATCCCGATCGCCCGCAGCTCCTTGACCGAGTGCTGCGTGGCCTTCGTCTTCAGCTCGGAGGCCGCCTGCATGTACGGCACGAGCGTCAGGTGCACGTAGATGACGTTCTCGCGCCCGACGTCCTTCCTGAACTGGCGGATCGCCTCCAGGAACGGGAGCCCCTCGATGTCGCCGACGGTGCCGCCGACCTCGACGATGACCACGTCGGTGTCGCGCGAGACCTTCCGGATGCACGCCTTGATCTCGTCGGTGATGTGGGGAATCACCTGGACCGTCCGTCCGAGGTAGTCGCCCCGGCGCTCCTTCTGGATGACCGAGTAGTAGACCTTGCCGGTCGTCACGTTGTGGTCGCGCGTCACCCGACTCGACGTGAACCGCTCGTAGTGGCCCAGGTCCAGATCGGTCTCGCCGCCATCGTCGGTCACGAAGACCTCGCCGTGCTGGTACGGGCTCATGGTCCCCGCGTCCACGTTGATGTACGGATCCATCTTCTGCAGCGTCACGCGAAAGCCGCGTGCCTCCAGCAGCGCCCCGATCGAGGCCGCCGCCAGACCCTTGCCGAGGGACGACACGACGCCGCCGGTCACGAAGATGTATTTCGGGGCCAACTCATCCTCCTTTCGCGATCCATTGTCGGACGTGCGCTTCTTCCATGGCGCGGGTTGCGAGCGTCCCGTCGAGACGCGCGTCTCTCATCTCGGCCAGGACCCGCGCGACCGCGGGGCCGCGCGGGACCCCGAGCGCGACGACGTCGTCGCCGCTCAAGGACACCACGCGCGGATCGAGGCCCGCGAACCACTCGACCGTCGCGCGGACCTCGCGGCCGCCGGTCAGCCAGAGCCAGGCAAGCTCGATCGGCGTCGCGCCGCGGAGCTCGCGCGCGCGGGCGCTGGGCGCGACGGCGGCGGCGCGCCGCGACGCGAGCGCTCCGGCGCCCGGTTGCGCCCGCTCGAGGACGGCCAGCGGCCCGCCGGTGAACCCGAGCCTCGTGAAGAGCGCGGAGGCGGACGCCCGCCGCGTGTCGGCCAGCGCGAGCGCCGCGAGCCCGACCCCGTCGACGTCGAACCCGTGGCCGCGCGCCCAGGCGAGCGCCGCGGACAGCGCGCCGAGACGGCGCCCGCTCGCCGCGGTGAACCGGTAATCTGCGTCCAGCAGACGGAAGGCTCCCGAGCGCCCGAGCCGGAGGAGGATGGTTCCGGCTTGCGATTCGCTCAGGATCAACTCGAGCTCGGCGGCGATTCGCTGGCCCGAGAGCGCTGAATACGGAACGAGGCGAAGGGCGAGCGCCTGCGCGCGCGTGGTGGCCCTGTCCGGCGAGAGACCGAGCCGGGCCGCGTACCTCGCAGCGCGAAAGATCCGAGTCGGATCCTCGACGTACGAGAGCGGATGCAGTACGCGCAGCCGGCGCCGCGCCAGGTCGGCGCGCCCGCCGAACGGATCGATCAGGCCGAAGTCTCCGGACGAAAGCTCGATCGCCAGCGCGTTGACCGTGAAGTCGCGACGCCTCAGGTCCTCGGCGATCCCCGCCGGCAGCACGCGCGGCAGCGCCCCCGGCGACTCGTAGCGCTCCGAACGCGCCGTGGCCACGTCGATGCGTCCGAACGTCGGCGCCTCGACCGACGCCGTCAGGAATCGTCGGTGCTCGACGACCGAGCCGCCGAGCGCCTCCGCGAGACGGCGCGCCAGCACGGGGCCATCACCCTCGACGACGATATCGAGATCGCGACGACCGAGCGTGGCGCCACGCCACAGATCGCGGACGAGCCCACCGACGAGATATGCGCGGCCGTCCTGCTCCTCGGCGGTGCGCCCGATCGTCTCGAGCAGCTCGCGCACCTCCGCCGGTAGACCACGGCTCACGCGGCCGGCCGCCGACGCCTCGGCGAGACGCAGGCCCGCGAGCCGTCCACTCACGGCGCCGATCGCCCCGCGAGGGCCGCGCACCACGACGAGCGGCGCCCCGGTCACGAACTGACGACGAACCTTCACTTCGCTCGCGCCGGCCTCGACGACAGGCAGCGAGCGCGCGATCTGTGCCGCGCGGAGCGCGCCCAGGCCGAGCGAGGTCGCCCGGACGAGGTCGTCGCGTAGCACGTAGGACGAGCCGGCCGCGACCAGGCCGGCGTTGCGCTTGCGCGCGAGGACGAGCGCGTCGGACACGCCGAGTCCGGCCGGCCCCGCCGCGATCGCGACGTCGGTGAGATCGGTCGCCGCAAGGCTGATCTGCGGATACACGTGCGCCCGCTTCGCCATGATCACGCCCGCGGGTGGAACCGTCGGTACATTTGCAGGAGAGTCGCCGACGGCAAGTGCGTGTAGATCTGCGTCGTCGCGATGTCGGCGTGGCCGAGCATGGCCTGGATCGAGCGCAGGTCGGCGCCGCCTTCGAGCAAGTGGCTCGCGAACGAGTGCCGGAGGACGTGGGGCGAGATGCGCTGGCGCAGGCCCGCCCGAGCGGCGGCGTGCCGGACGATCGTCCACAGCGACTGCCGGGAGAGACGTCCCCCGCGCGGGTTCACGAACAGGCGGCCGCTGTCGCGGACGCGGGTATACAGAGGGCGGATGTCCCGCAGGTAGCGGCTCACCCACTGCGCGGCTTCGCCCCCGACGGGGACGAGGCGCTGCTTGCGCCCCTTGCCCGTGCAGACCACGTAACCCGCGCTCAGGTTGACGTCGTCCAGGGTGAGACCCAGACACTCGGACGCGCGCATGCCGGTGGCGTAGAGCAGCTCGAGCACCGCGCGATCCCTCCCGCCTCGGGGCTCCGCGAGATCGGGCGACTCGACGAGCGCGGCGACGACCTCGCGCGAGAGCGTGCGTGGCAGCGATCGCGCGCGACGCGGCGCTTCGAGATTTTCGGTGGGATCGCGCCGGAGCTCGCCCTCGCGGACGAGATGCTTGTAGAGACCCCGGAGCGCGGAGATGCGCCGCGCGACGCTGGCCGGGCGCAGCCCGCGCGTCCGCAGGCGCTCGAGATACCCGACGATGTCGTCGGGACCGGCGCGACGAAGACTGCGATGCTGAGCGTCGAGGAACTGGGTGAAGTCGGTGAGATCGCGGCGGTAGGCGCTGAGAGTATTTCGGGAGGCCCCCCTCTCTGCCTGGAGGGCACCGAGATACTCGACGACCACATCGGTCATAGAGTGACCACGTCGGATTCTATCACGACGCTCGACAATCGAGAAGGGTGCGCGCGCGACGCGAGAGCGCGTCGTCGCTCGCTGCCGCGTCAGGCGTCGCCGTCGCGCCCGCGCCGACGGTAAAGACTCAGGAGCGCCGTACGCTCGGAGATGCCGAGGGCGGCGCTCGCGGCCCAGAACACGCCCGCGCCGACCGCGATCGTCGCGGCGAGCCACGCCGCGTCGATCGCGAAGGACGGCCGCGCGGGCCAGAGCGCCACTGCGACCCAGCACAGCACGCCGAGCGGAAGCGACGCCAACAGCGTCCGGAGCGCGCCGCTCAGCAGCGCGCGCCCGCCGAGCCGGCCGAGCCGCTGACGCGCGATCACCAGGAGCGATACCAGATTCACGTAGGCGCCGACGGACGCGGCGCCCGCGAGACCGGCGTGCCCCAGCGGCCCCATCAGCGCCAGGGCCGCCACGACGTTGGCGGCGATCGAGACGATGCCCCATCGCACGGCCGTCGCGGCTTCGCCCCGCGCGTAAAACGTCTGGGCGACGATTCGGGAGCCGGCGAATCCGACGAGGCCGACCGCGTACCACGCGAGCGCCTCCGCGGTGGCCGCCGTCTCGGCGGGACCGAACCGGCCGCGCTCGAAGAGCACGCGCACGATCGGGGTGCGGAGCACGACGAGCCCGACAGTGGCCGGCACCGAGACGTAGAGGGCGAGCCGCAGCGCGAAGTTCAGGGTGCCGGCCAGCGCGCCGTGGTCCTGCGCCGCCGCGTGGCGCGACATCACCGGCAAGGACGCGGAGGCGAGCGCGATCCCGAACACGCCGAGCGGGAACTCCATCACGCGGTCGGCGTAGTAGAGATACGAGATCGAGCCCAGCGGCAGCAGCGAGGCCAGCAAGGTATTGAGGAACACCATCAGCTGCACCGCCGCGAGACCGAAGACCGCCGGCAACAGCAGTCGGGTGATCCGCGCGATCGCCGGGTGGCGCAGGTCGCGCGACGGCGGCAGCAGGAGCCCGCCCGCCGAGAGGCTCGGAAGCTGGACGACGAGCTGTCCGACTCCGCCCGCGAGCACGCCGATCGCCAGCGAGACGATCGGCTGTTCGAGGTGGCGCGCGAGCAGCAGGACGGCGGCGATCATCCCGACGTTGAGCACGGCGGGCCCGATCGCACTGGCGAAGAATCGCCCCTGCGAGTTGAGGACGCCCGTGGCCATCGCGGCGAGTCCCACGAGCAGCAAGTATGGAAACATGATTCGCGTCAGAGACACCGCCAGCGACGCCTGCGCCGGATCGTTCATGAAGCCAGGCGCGATCGCCTGGAGAATGTAGGGCGCGCCGAGGATGCCCAGCCCCGTGGTCACCGTCAGGGCCAGGAGCGACAGCCCGAGGACGGCGCGGAGCATGCGGTGGAGCTCGGACCGATCGTCGCGGGCCATGTAGTCCGTGAAGACCGGGATCATCGCGGTGGAGAGCGCGCCCTCGGCGAGCAGCCGCCGGAGGATGTTGGGGATGCGGAAGGCCACGAAGAAGGCGTCGGTGATCGGGCCGGCGCCGAACGCTCGAGCCACGACCATGTCCCGCACGAATCCCAGAAGACGGCTCAGCAAGGTCGCGCTGGCGATCCCGCCGAGCGCCCGGACGACCTGCCCCTCGCTCGCGCTCACCTTGAAATTCCTCGGCGCCTGCGGCATGATGCAACGCGGAATCGATATCGACTCGATCGACGAGGAGCTCTCATTTGGCGAACACGAAGTCGGCAATGAAGCGGATCCGACAGGCCGAGCGCAGGCGCCTGCGCAACCGGGCGATGCGCTCGAAGATCCGCGGGGCGATCAAGACGGCGCGCTCCGCCGAGGGCGCCACGCGCCCCGCCGCCATCCTCGATGCGATTCGCACGCTCGACAAGGCCGTCAGCAAAGGCGTCGTCCACCGCAACACCGCGGCGCGCAAGAAGTCCGCGCTCGCCCGCCGTCTCGTCGCCGCGAAGTAACCCGCCGGTTCCGCTCACGCGCCGCCTCGGCCCCGGCCGGGGTTCCCGACGCCCGCGAGGGGTCGTCGCGATTCCGGTCATGAATCGCAGCCCGATGCGGCGCGCGTCGCCGGTCGCGTCTCCGCGCGGAGTCCGCGGATGAGATCGATCGCCGCGTCGGTCAGACAGCGGCCGGCGCCAGGCCCGTAGACCGTCGCGCACGCGACATACCTGGCGCCACGAGCGTCTTCTCGGGTCGTGAAATACCCGAGGTAGTCGTTCGACAGGCCCGCGACCAAGACCGACGCGAACAGCGCTCGGCCCTCGCGCTTGATCGTCTGTCCGAGCGAGGTCTGCAGCTCGCCCGGAAACGTGACCCACGCGGTGTCGCCGAGCGACGCCGCGACGAGCGACGCCTCGCGGGGCATCGCGGAGCCGAGCGGGATCGCGAAGAACCCCGGCAGCCAGCTTCCGAAGCAGCGCTCGAGCGACACGGCCGCCGGGGGCAACGAGACTTTTCGCTCGGAGACTCGCAGGGCCGTGACGGGCACCGGCCGTGCCTGCGCCCAGCCGCCCTCCACGGCCGAGGCCAGCGCGCGGGCCGTGTCGAGCATCGCGGCTTCGCCATGGTGGGCGGGGCTCACGTCCGCGACGGCGCCGTTGACGAAGAGGGCGGGCACCCCGAGCTTCTGCTCGAGCCGAGCGGAGGCCAGGCCCGTGACGTCGCCCGACAGCCGAAGATTGCTGGCGGAGAGCATCGTTCCGTGGATCGCGAAGTTCCACAGCAGCGCGAGCGGCGCCCCGCCGGCAGTGGTGAGCTTCAGCACGACGATCTCCTGGTCCAGCGGCTTGCCGAGCCGGCTCGCTGTCACGGCGGGCGCCGCCACGCTTGTGGCCGCGACGAGCGCCGGGGCCCGCGCGCGGTCAGCCTGCTGGACGGCCGATACGGCACCCGACACGAGCGCCTCCCTGACGGCCGGATCCAGCCGGTCCACCGCGACCAGACCCATCAGCCCCGAGTCCATGAAGGCTCCGGGGCCCGAATGGGTGTGGGAGGCGGACACGACGAGCGCGGTCGACGGCACGCCCGCGCGGGTCAGCTGATCTTGCACGGCGCGTAGGAACGCGCGATCGACGCCAATGAGATCGAGCGTGACCCACGCCAGCCGCGCCGCCGGTGTCTCGAGCACGAGCGCCCGCGCCGTCATCGGATCACGCTCACCGACGGAGGGCTTGAACCAGAACGCGTGGGCGTAGCGGCCGAACACGTCGGGAAACAGGAGTCGTCGCTTCATGCCGCCGTAGCCCGCGAGAGGCGTCCCCGTCGGCACGCGCACGGTGACGGACGACGCCCCGGCGGTCAGACACTCGGCGCAGGGCTCCGCCGCCGTCGCGATTCCCGTGAAGCCGGCGCCTGCCAGGAGGAGGCCGAGGAGAAGCGAGCGACCGATCACCTCTCCGCGCACAGGTCGGCCACCAGGGCCACCATTTCCGCTCGCGGCTCCCCACTGCTCTTGAGCCGGCGTTCGGCGTCCCAGCACCGACGGAGCTTCCACGCGAAGTGGGTCTCGGAACCGCTCGTGGAACCGGTCAGCGTCTCGATCACGACCGGCGGCCGTCGAAGCGCCCGGGCGATCTCGTCGACCGACCGGCCGCGCCGCCGCATCGCGACCGCGGTCCACGCCGTCCTCACGTCGCGCGCCAAAACCGTCAGCAGGAGCATCGCGTCCTCGGTCGCGAGGAGGCGGTCGAGCAGCTTGAGCGCCCCGGAGCGGTCGCGGCGCTCGACGGCCCGGGTCAGGTCGAAGATCGCATCCAGGCGCTGCTCGCCGACGATCGCGCCGACGTCCTTGACGCCGACGTTGCGGTTGTCTGGCCCGCCGGCGAGCGCGGCCTTGCGCGCCTCACCCAGGAGCGTCGCCGTGTCCTCGCCGGTCAACTCGACCAGCAATCGCGCGGCCTCGTCGGTGATCGTCAAGCCTTCGAGCGCCGCTCGCTGACGTACCCAGCCCGGCAGGTCGCGGGCGCCGCGCGTGGGGAGCTCGATGATCGCGGCGGCCGGCACGGCGCCGATCAGCCAGTGGTCGGTACGACGATCGCGTGAAGCGCGGAGCGGCTCGTCGGCCAGCAGCAAGAGACAGGTCGCCGGGTTCGGGCTCTTCGCGTAGCCGCCGAGGGGCTCCGCTCCCTTCGCCGCGAGCGCCTGCGGGCGCCGGACGGCCACGAGCCGCCGGTCGACTCCGAGCGGCATCGTCGCGGCCGCGCGCACGATCTCGTCGGCGCTGGCCTCGCGCCCGTCGAAGACCTCCCGGCCCCAGGTCGCCAGCGCGCGGTCCGGGAAGAGCCCGCGGGTCGCCGCGTCGAGCGCGTCGTCGAGGAGCTGGACGTCGCCGCCGTGGAGCAGAATGATCGCCGGCGGCTCACCGCGCTCGGCTTGTTTGATGAAGGTCGCGTAGTCCATTTATCGAGTAGTTTTGGGCCGGGACCGCCGAGGGTGGCCTGTAGTAGGTGCTTGTGACTCCGCTCGCCCGATCAGGCGCTCGGTGTCCGTCCATGCTGCTCGCGCGATTGGACGCTTGGCGGTCGTCGGCTCCGCGCGCCCGATCAGGCGCTTGGCGTCCGTCGATGCTGCTCGCCCGATTGGACGTTTGGCGGTCGTCGGCTCCGCTCGCCCGATCAGGCGCTCGGTGTCCGTCGATGCTGCTCGCGCGATTGGACGCTTGGCGGTCGTCGGCTCCGCGCGCCCGATCAGGCGCTTGGCGTCCGTCGATGCTGCTCGCCCGATTGGACGTTTGGC
>Ga0137396_10000642_pt1 | contig 17116 bp, 20 predicted proteins | sample czc16metaG_FD_108284 | JGI IMG/M metagenome (GOLD analysis project Ga0137396, IMG submission 108284) | Vadose zone soil microbial communities from Angelo Coast Range Reserve, California, USA - czcobulk3.16 metaG | ecosystem: Environmental > Terrestrial > Soil > Vadose zone | place: USA...
ACACACCGGCCACGCTCGGCGTCGATTTCACCGTGTACGACGGCGGACGGCCGTATCGCGCCTTCATGTTCGGCGGGGCGGCGCCCGGTCCCGGCCGTGAGGCTGCCGAACAGTTTCTCGCCAGCGTGCGCCGCATCGGGCAGATGCAGGACGGCGTCCAGGTGCGCGTCGTCACACACGCGTGGATGGATCCAGGGTTCTGGGACCGCGTCGACCGCCTGACGGCTCGCAAAGCCGGCGACCCGCATCCGTTCGTCGCGCCCGACGTGTTCCGGGCATGGATCGGCGAGCTCGAGGCGACCGCCACGACGCGCCTCAACGAGGCGCCGGCCAGATAGCTATTTCTTCCCCGTCGACGTCGGCACGGCGATGGTGTTGAAGTAGTCCAGCGCCTCCGACGGGATGCACAGCTGCTCTTCGAGCTCCTGCCTGGCGCCGCGCTCGAACGTCTGGTTCAGGACGACGAACGGGCGCGAGTAGGCGACGGGATCGGTGACCGTGACCGTCAGTTCGAGTTTGTCCGGCGCGGCGCGTCGATAACGCTCCTCGAAGCGCGCGCTCGTACTGTGCGGATACCCGCGGTAGTCGAGCCAGGTTCTCTCGTCGGTTCCGGTCGTCTCGACGACGAATGTCTGGTCGTCGGCCCAGCGTCCCACCGAATATCCGAAGCGCCGCGGGTCTGGCGAGTCGGGGTTGGTGCCACCCACATCTGACGGCAGCGGGCGGCCATCGGTCCAGATCTCGCGCCACACCCGCTGATACTGCATGAGCTGAAATGTCTTCGCGGGGGTGTGCACGAACTCGAAGCCGCGCGTCTCGTACAGGATCGCGCGGGGGAAGCCGAGAGGGTCGCACGTAATCAGCGAGTCGTTCGAGTCGCCGATGCCGACGGCTCGTGGTCCCCACGTCGGCTTGCTGGCATCGTAATGCTGCTGGCCCCACGGCGTGAGCGACGGGGGCTCCTCCAGTTTCGGCAGCGGCGGCCCGGCCCATACGCCGCTCAGGTCGCGCGCAGGAGCAGGTGCGCTGCTCGCCGCGTTTTTCGCGCCCGCTTCGGGCGCCGGGCTGGAGCACGCCGCCACGATCATCGAGAGCGAGGGCACGACGAGGAGAACAGCCGCGACCCTACTTCTTCTGAATCGTTTCAAACGGCGAGTCCTTGTACAGGCTGTCCTGCAGCTCGCGGCCGTCACGGAGAATCACCCTGGCCAGGCGGCCGACATGGGAGCCGTTCTTCGCGGGAAACAATTCGATCGTGACGAGATCGCCTGGCGTGAGCGAGTTGCGGTTCCAGCCGATGCGACTCAGCGCCGAGGGGCTGCCGCTTTCCACGCTCCACGTGGTCACGCGGCCGCTCTCGTCCTTGACGTCGAAGCCCAGGATGGAATGCGGATTCGCCCAGCCGAACTTCGTGATGCGGGCCTGCTTCACGACGATGGTCTTGTTCTGATAGGCCGCGGTTGAATGATGGGCCACCGCGACCGAGCCGAGCGCCAGGAGCATGCCGAGCGTGCCAGGCGCGAGGATCTTCCAGGTCATCGATGCTCCGCTCGGCCGGACTGTAGCACATCGCCAGCGACGGGCTCCTGGTCCGCTACACTAGCGCGACGACGGGCGCTCGTGCCGTTCGTATGAGTGATGTCCCGTCGTGTTCCGTCACAGGCTGGAGGACGAGATGACTTCATCGGCATTCTCACGCATGGCGATCGCGATGGCTGCTGCTGCGGTGGTGTTCGGTCTTCCCGCCACGCTGCAGGCCAACGACTACGTCAAGGGCGATCGTCCGCAGCAGCGAGGCTATTCGCTCGCGGTGGTGACCGAAGGAGGGAAGATCGTGTGGCTGGCCGGGCAAACCGCCGTCGTGGACGACTCGGGCAAGTCGCTGGCCGGCGATTTCGAAGGGCAGGTGCGGCAGGTCTTCAGGCTGCTCAACGCCACGCTCGCAAAGACGGGCGGCAAGCTGAGCGACATGGTTCAGATGACGGTGTTCATCACCGACGTTCGCAACGGCGATCGCCTGACCGAGATTCGCAGGGAAATCTTCGGCGACAACTTTCCTGGCAGCGCGCTCATCACGATCACCGCGCTCGCGGTTCCTGAAGCCAAGATCGAGATCCAGGGCTTTGCCGTCATCGGGAGCAAGTAGCGTGCTGCGCCGCGCCATGCTCGCCGTCGTGTTCGGAATTCTCTGTACGGCTTCGGCCCTCGCGCAGGACCGCGAGAGCGAGCTGCGCGCGACATTCCCCTATGAAAAGATGGCCGCGCAGATCCCGGGACTGACCGTCGACGACTATGAGACAGCCATCCGCATGCTCGCGCGGATGCCCGACCTCGTCGCGGATGTCGCCAGGCTGCCGATCCGTCCACTGGCGGTCGCGCCGTCGACGGCAAGCCAATCGACCCTGACGGCTCCGCTCTACAACCCTCCTCCACCACGGCCCGCGACTCCGCCGGTCCCGAGGATTACCTACCCCACGACTCGCGGCATCTACGAGTGGGAGGCCGCGCACCTGCGCCGCCGCTAGATATCACGCGCGCGCGTGACGAAGTCCGGGAGACGCGAGGAGACGAAATCTGTCATCAACGTCCCGGACCTTCACGCGCTTTGTCAAGCCGGCATTGGCGTGTTCTGCATGAAAACCGCGAGGAAGTCTGCGCGAACGGGACGTCCTTTCGAATCGGTCACTTCCCTTTCGTGCACTCGCGTGAAAACCGCGGTAGCGCAACGCGGCTCCAGTCTTGCGACACGAGCCGCCATGCGCACTCTCCTCCGGTGCACCACGTTTGCCGCGGTCATGCTCGTCGCGACGGTTTCGTCAGCCGACCCGATCTCGGTCGGCGATCTGATCAAGTTCCAGGGTTCGACCGGGGGGCTTGGCGGGGGCGCGTTTCTTGTCGATAACACGTCGAACGGAGCCGGTGTCGACTTCTCGACGTTCTGTCTCCAGATGACGCAGCACATCGACTACTCGAGCCTCTTTCGCGTGGGCGGGATCACCAACTTCGCGGACGATGCCAGCGGCGACGACCCGCTGTCGACGGCGACGGAGTGGATCTTCTCGAGCTTCCGTGCCGGTCTGCTGCCCGGCTACAGCCCGGACGAAATTCAGGGGGCGATCTGGACGCTGGAAAACGAGTGGACGAGCAGCGCCGGCAACTCCGCGGGGCTGATCACGCTTGCGCAGAACAACGTCGCGGCCGGCTGGATCAACGACGGCGTCGGCGTCCTCAATCTGTTCTACACAGACGGCCGGAAGGCGCAGGATCAGTTGACGTACACCCAGGTGGCCAACCTCCCGCCGCCTCCATCGCAGCCGACACCTGAACCCGCGACGCTCCTCCTGATGGGCGTCGGCGGATTGGTGCTGGGGTCGCGGAAGCGTCTGCGCCGCAGCCGGCCGGCCACGACGGCGTGACGGGTCGCCGATAAGCCCGCAACGCGCTGAGCTCAGCGCATAGTGTTCGCAATGACGAGAAATGCGACGAGCGCAGCCGCGGCGAACCACGCTAACTCGACGCGCCTGCTGAGGACCAGCGATCCACCGCACAGGACGATTGCCGCCGCGAAGAGAAAGCGCCAATAGAGTTCTTCATTGCTCTCTTCCTCCTTCGTCACCGGAATGCGACGCCTGATGCTGGTGATGATTCTGGATGCGAGGACACGATCCGGCTCGCGGCCGATTTCGAAGTACTGACCGCCGCCGATTCGCGCGATCTCGGCAAGCGATTGGCGATCGAGGACCGAGCGCAGGGGAGGCCGTCCAAAGGGGTCCGGGATGACGCCTCCAGCTGTCGTGCCGACGCCTACGACGAACACGCGGATATCACGCGCGCGCGCGGCGTCGAGCGCTCTTGCCACGGTCCCGCTCCACGCCTGGCCGTCGGAGATCACCACGAACGCCTTCGGGTTCTTGTTCCTGCCAAAGAGCCGTTCATCCACGTCGATGAGCTTCAACCCCCACGAGACGCCCTGCTCGATATTGGTGTTCCACGTCGGATCGTCTTCGAGCGGAAACGGTGACTCGTTCCCGAGGTGATCGATGAAGAAGAACAGCGCATTGGGGTCCTTCGTCAGGCGGACCTGCGGCGCAGCGTGGAAGGCGAACAACGCCAGCGCGACCCGGTCTCCCTTCCAGCTCAATGTTTCACCAAAGACCCGCAGGAACCGCACGGACCGTCTCCAACGGTCCGGGGCGATGTCGGCAACGTGCATCGACGCGGACCCGTCCAGGAGGACGACGATGTCCGCGCTCGCGCGCCGTATCACGGACACGCGCGCGACGGGCCTGGCAAGCGCCAGGATGCAGAGGATGGTGGCCACACCGACGGCCGCCCAGAACGCGAGATCGCCGAGCACGGGCCGTCGCTCCACCACGGGCATCACGCGCTCGCGCCCCAGTCGCCGCTCATCGCCCCGTCGCCGGAGCACGTGCCAGGTCCAGACGACCAGCAGGACACCCGGCGCGCAGAGCAGCCAGAGATAGAGCGGCTCGCGGAAGGTCACGCCCTATCCTTTGCGAGCCGGCGGCGGCACCTTGCCAGGGTTGCCGTCTTCCCGCTCCTCCTTTTCGAGTGGCATGTACCGCTTGAACTCGTTTTCGAACGCGGGGTCTTCCGGCTTGCCCTCGGCACCGAATGTGCGGTTGTCGGCGGGCGGTGGGACTCCGCGTCGCCCTCTGACGATCTCGCTGCGCAGTCGCACCACGTACTCGTAGTTGTAGGCCGCAACGTCACCGTAGGACGCGTCTCCGGAACGCCAGGCGTTGCTCAGCACGGTCCGGTAGGCGGCCACGGACGAATCGAGCGTCCGCACCATGGCCGCGCGATCCTTCGCGGCGCGCGTCTGGCCCTCGCGAAAAACGGAGTCGGCAACGATCATCTGCAGCGGAAGGTTGTCCGTCTCGACGTCGGCCACCGGATCGGTGCGGTCGGCGGGTGCCAGCGCGCCGTATTGACGTTGCCAGTACTTGATGGCCGCCCGCCGCGCGCGAACGCCGTTGACGGGCCCTTCACCCACCCATGGCAGGCGGCTGGCGTAGCGGTAGTAGCGCTCGACGACCTGAAACGACGCGTCCGCTGCGTCATAGTCGGACGTGAGGAACGCGTGCTGCGCGCCGACCATCTCGCGATCGAGTCGACTCGCACCAAGGCACACCCCGCCGAGAACCGCCAGAACGAGGGCGCCGACCACCCAGCCAGCAATACCTTTCATCGCGACAACCCCTACGGTTAGAGCTACGGGAACGTTCTGAAGCTGCGGAAACCGAGCTTCAACACCATCGCCGACAGCCACAGTGCGACGGCAACCAGCGCGTACCCCGCGAATCGCGGCTCGTACGCGGTGTATTCACGCACGTCGATGCGTCCCGCCGACAGCCGGTCGATATCCTGAACCGCACGCAGGATCGTGCTCTCGTCGGACGCGGGATAGAAACGGCCACCCGTCCGCTCGATCGCGGGCCGCCAGAGCTTGTCCTGGGAGACGTCGCCGAACTTTCGCTTGAACGCGACCCTGATCATGTAGACAGGAATCGCCGACTCCCGGGCGGTGGCCACGATCCGATCGATCGTCGCGCCCCTCACCTGCAATTGATCGTCGATGCCGTCGCTGAACACCACCATGAGGTTGCCGGACGCGTTTGCGAAGTCGAAGGCCTTGAACAGCTTTGCCGCTTCGGCGATCCCCTCGAGGATGGTCGTGCCTCCGTCGCCAAACCGCCCCCAGTTCACCGGGTCGCCGATCAGGCGGGTGCTGAGCAGCACGTTCTCGTAGTCGGTCGTAAACGGCGTGACGACGTAGGCGTTGTTGCCGAACTGAATGAGGGCGATGAGATCGCGGTACGGACCCTTCATGCGCAGCTGCATGAAGCGCTCGGCCGACGCCACGGCGGTGTAGTACGCACGATTCTGATTGGTCTTCAGTTGCGAGGTCTCGAACTGCAGCGTCATGCTGTTGGACCCGTCGACCACGAGCGCAATCCGGCGCCCCGGATAGGTCACCTCCTCGCGCGTGAACGCGGTCAGCGGATCGGCCAGCGCCAGGGCGAAGAACAGAAGGCCGAGCAGGAACAGCAGGAGGGGTGCGTGACGGACACCCGAGAACGGCGAACGCCGGATCACCGACAGCAGGGCCGGCATGCCGACGGTCGCACGCCGCGTACGCGGGGCTCGAATGCTGCGCGCGGCCACCATGAGAAGCGCCGTCGCCGCCAGGGCGACGAGCACGAGCAGCGTGGTGTCGGCAGCGGCAAAGCGCAAATCGTTCCACCGCATGCGTGCCAACTCGGCGAACGTGCGACGGACGACGATCAGCAGGCCGGTCAGCGGCTCCATGCACCCGTCCCGAACAGCGTGGCCGGCCTCGGCAGCGCTGCAGCGGCGCGCGCCGGCCACCAGCGCGCCATGCGTAATCGGCGCAGCGCGCTGCACCCGTCCTCGAGCGTTCGATCGAGCGCCTGGACGTCGACACGTCCAACGCGACCGTAACGGACGACATTGAGCGCGGCCAGCGCCTCTCGAATCGGGTCGAGAACGTCCTGGCTGGAGTCGCGCGGGGCAGTTCCGTTGCCGGCGGCTCTCAGGCGATCGATGGCCTCTGCCGTGATCGACGCCGACAGGAGGGCGCGTCGCCTGTGCAGCAGCCCGTGCCGCAGCATCACCTGGCCCTCGCGGATTGGCGCATCTCCGGTCACGATCGTCTGGGTGACGGGCTGCTTCAACGCGATGGCGCCGGCGACGCGGAACGGCGCGAGCGCCCGGCCTGCGAGACTCGACGTCCAGCCGTCGCGCAACGCGTCCGCGCGCGCTCTCTCTATCTCACGCACACAGGCATCCAGCACGGTGCGGGCCGGCACCGTCTGCTCGACGACGAGATCGCGCTTCCGAAACCGTTCCCTCACGCGGAGCGCGGCAACGATCGCAGGAATGGCAGCGAATCCAAAGAAAATCGCGGACGTGACCACCTCCATGTTGGCCCGGAAGCGTCGCGCTTCGAGATCGCCGAAGGTATCGACCGTCGGATCCCGGATATCCGCCGCCTGCGCGGGAAGGAGCGAGAGAATCCTGACCGGCATCGACGGGAGCACATACCTGTGTTCGGTGCCCTCGACCGTCTCGGCGCCTCCGGTCTGAATCCGGAAGGTGACGTTCGTCGCGGGAATCGCGACGTCCCGTCCGAAGAACTCATCTCCCAGCAGCCGTGCGGTGTACTGGTACTGCAGATAGCGCCAAGGGGTCACGACGATGTCCTCGTGACGACTGCCTTCCAGGACCTCGAACGGTGTCAGCTGGATCGACGTCGGCTCGAGCTCGGTGAGATTGGGAACCACTCTCACCCGGTCTGTTTCCATCACACGGCATGTCAGCACGAGCCCGAATGGCTCGCCGACGCGGACCGCACGCTTGTCGGCTTCCCACCAGCAGCTCATCGCGCTCGTCTCGACGCCATCCGCCCTGGCGTTCCGCGTCGGTGGCTGTGCCCAGGCCGCGGTCGCGCCCCAGCCGACGCATACGGCGAGCACGAGCGCGAGACACGTACGCCGCGATGTCCTAATCATGCATATGCCTCGGCTGCCGCGCCGCCACGTCATACCTTACGCAACCGTCGTTCGGCCACCAGGTTCACGAGCGCCGCTTCCATCTCCCACCTGTCGAGCCCGACGCGCACGATGTCCAGGGCCGCGTCGCGGGCGAGCTGTTGGATGTGCTCCTGCCACTCCTCGATGCGGACAGCCACCTGGCGGAGCTCCCGGGCGGACACGATTCGCGTCGTGCCCGCTTCGACGTCGAAGATCTCGATCCACCCCGCTCGCACATCCGGCAACTGGTACGCAAATCGGACATCGACCATGATCAGGAAGACGTCATGCCGCGCATTGAGCAGGGACAGCTCCGACATGATGCGTGCGGGATCGGCAAATAGAAAGTCCGAAATCACCGGAACGAGCGACGGTCGTCGCAGGTGGGCCGCGATGGTCTCTCCCAGGTCGCGCGGCGCTGCCGGCGACGCCACACGCGCCCGATCCTGGTACCGCTCGAGGCAGTGAACGACGTGCGACCTCCCGATGCGAGGCCTCACGGCGTCAATCTGGCGGAACTCCTCGTCGAAGGTGAGCAGTCCGAACAGGTCCTGAAAGAACACGGCCGACAGTCCGATGGCGGCTACCGATCGAGCGATGGCCGCGGCGATGGGCGTGCCGTGCGTCCCGCATCGCGTCGACAGGGACGCGTCCGCGACAGCAATGATCGCGGCGTTGCTGGGCTGTTCGAACTCGCGCACGACCATCGGGCTGAAATTGGTGATCGTTGATTGCGCCCAGTCGATCGACGACACCCGATCCCCGGGTTCCCAGTCGCGCAGGCCGACGAAATTGAAGCCGGGACCCTTGAACACGCTGGCGTGATCGCCGAGCGCGAGCTCCTTCATGCGTTTCAGGATGAACAGCTCGATCTCCGCAATCTGGGAGAGGTCGATCAGCGGGTCGGAGGTCGCGCCGGGTTTCATGAGACTGGAACCCGTTCGACGACGTCGTTGATCACCATCTCGACGGTGACCCCATGACTGGCGGCGTGGGGACCAAGCCAGATGCGATGGCCCAGCACGTACTTCGCGAGGTCCTGGACATCCTCGGGATACACCTCGTCCCGCCTTCGCCGAAGCAGTGCCCAGACCTTGACGAGCCGCCCCCAGCAGATCGTCGCGCGCGGCGAGGCCCCGAGATCCACGCACTTCTCCACCAGTTCGGATGGCGAACGATGGTGCCACCCGGTTTCGGCGTAATAGGGCCGGGTGGCGACGACGAGTCGCCTGATGTACTTCTCGAGAGCCTCGTGCATGTAGACTTCGCGCGTGATGGCACGGCGCAGCTCGATGATCCGATCCTTGGACATCAGCGGCTTCAGCTCCACTTTCTTGAAGTCGAAGCCGACAAGCTTCTGTTCCTCCTCGGGCCGCAGATACGGAATGTTGACGATGATCGCGAACCGATCGACCGCCGCCTCCGAGAGCGGAAACGTTCCCTGCCCCAGCTCGACGGGGTTCATCGTGGCGATCGCGAAACTGAACGCCGGCAGTTCGCAGGTGACCTTCCCAACCGTCACCGTGCGGTCCTGGAGCCCCTCGAGAAACGCACTCTGGGACTTGAGCGGGATGCGGTTGATCTCGTCGAGCAGGACGACTTCCGCCGAGGCCAGAGGGCCGAACTCCGTGATGAACTCGCCGGTCGCCGGATTGATCATCTGGAAGCCGACGACTTCCGTGGGCTGCAAATCGGCGCGCCCCTGGATGCGGGCGAATTTCGCGTCACTGATCGCAGCGAGAATGACGCCGAAAAATGTCTTGCCAACGCCCGGCACGCCGCGCAGGAGCAGGTTGCCGGCGTTTACCTGGCGATTTGGATCCTTGTCGTAGGTCGTCGGGATCTCTGACAGCAGGACAACGTTCGCGAGGGCCTTTTCCGTTTCGTAACCGACCAGAGCCTTCCCTGCCTCCGCGATAATCGCGTCATGCAGGTCGATGCATTCCTGGAGCTCGGGATCCACGCCGGCGCATTATATGTGCGCGAGGGCGCGCGGAGGCATTGGCGAAGATTCCGTGGCCTCAATCGTGATGCTTGAATTCCTCGACCTGGGCGATCTGCTTGTCCTTGTAATCCTTGCTCTCCTGGTGCTGTTTCCGCGCCGTTTTCACTCGCGATTTCGTCAGGTCAGTCGTGCTCAGTGCAAACGCTGATAGCTGTCGCGTCAAATCCTGGCTCTGGCATGCGGGACAGCTCGGGTCAGTCGTCGCGGCTGGTAACTTCAGGAATTCGAACCGGTGGCCGCAGGCGTTGCATGCGTATTCGAAAATCGGCATGGGGGGATTATAGGCGCCGGGACGCGTAGCGGCTCAGGACAGGATGTCGAGCGTGTAGTTCATCTTCCCGAAGAGATAGCTGCGCGACTCGTCGACCAGCTGCCGGAACCGCGGCATGTTGACGCCGACCAGTGTGCCGCGGCGCTTGCGAATCGCGCCGCCGATGATGACCGTGTCCACGTTGCGCACGTCTGCCGCCTGGACGACGGTGCCCACCGCGTTGTTCAGCGGATACACGTTCATCTCGTCGGCCCGGATCATGACGATGTCGGCCTCCTTGCCCGGGGTCAGCGTCCCGCACTTGTCGGCGAGCGCGGCGCACTTCGCACCGTTGACCGTGGCGCATTGCAGGACCTGGCGCACGGTCACGGGCGCCGGGGCGTCCGGATCCTTGTTGGCCCGGCGATTGGTGGCGAGTGCGCGCTGGACGAAGAACGCCGCGCGCATCTCGCCGAACATGTCGGTGCTGTAGGACGTCTCGTTGTCGACGCTGAAACCCGGCTGCACGCCGAAGTCGAGCGCCTTCTGGAATCCGCCGACGCCGGCCGACGCGCCGTTGCCCAGCCCGTACTGCGCGTCGGATCGCGTGCAGACGTCGACGTTGCAGCCCGTTTCGCGGACCAGGCGCCACGCCGCATCGGTCAGGCCGTTGGCATGGTTGAAGGTGAAGTCCGGTCCCAGCAGGTTCTCCTTCGCGAACGCCTCGATCAGCTCGGAGGAGATGCCGTCCGCATGGATTTTCAGTCCCAGGCTCCGGGCGAACGCCCAGTTTTCCCGGTTCGGATTCGCGAACGCGCGCAGCGTCACCAACTGGTCGTCCGACGTGAAGTACTTCTTCTGCAGGCGGGCCAGGTCCGCGGGCCACTGGTTGTCCCACGTCCCGAACTGAGGCGGGCCTGACGCGTGCACCGCGCGGATGCCCGAATCGAACAACGCCTCCACGGCGGCATCGGAATGCGCGGCGCTGCGCGAGTTGTGGGAGTTGTCGATGACGCACGTGATGCCGGCATCGATGCAGCCGAGCGCCGTCACCAGGTTGCCCACGTACATGTCGTGCGGGCGGTAGAACGGCGCAAAGCCCTGGTGCGTCGTCGACATGTAGTTGGCGATCAGGCCGTCGGGAATGATCCGGCGGAACTGCGCGGACCACGAATGCCGGTGACAATCGACGAACCCCGGGATGAGGATCGTGCCTGCCGCGTCGATGACCTCCGCGGAGGCTGGCGCCCTGAGATTCCGGCCCACCTCGACGATCTTCCTGCCCTGGATGTGCACGTCTCCCCGTGCGAAGTCGCCGAGGGCCTGATCCATCGTGATGATCGTCCCGCCCCGCAACAGGATATGGCGCGCCGGGTTGACGGGCGCACGCGCGGCCGGCTCCAGCGCGCCGGCGTCCTGCCGCGTCGTGGAACGCTGTGCAGCGCCCGCACTGCGAACGGCCGCGGGGGCAGCCGCGAGTGCCGCGCCCATCTTCAAGAGTCCACGACGGGAAATCGATTTCACGCTTCGCCTAGGATTCAGTGCGAGCGATGGCGAGAGGGTTCCTCGCTAGTTGTCACCCCGGCCGCGAATGTTGGAACCCGTCCCTCGCGAGAAATACTTCCCGTTCACTTCCATTCCCATGAACTCGGCCGTGCGCTGGGACTTGTCCCGGGGAGGATGCGCGATGATCTTGACCCGATTCCCGACCTTGAGAATCTGCGGCGAGATCCCGGCCGCCACCATGGAGGCCGCCCCGGAGCCTTCAAAGCCCCAGCTCTCCGTCTTGCCATCGGGAGCCGGCACGTCGAGGGTGACCCACATGTGCGGATTCCTCCACTCGACCTTGGTGACCAGCCCTTCGACGGACACCAGCTCGTTCACGTCGAACATCGCACGCGAATGATGGGCCGACAGCGGCGCCGTCATCGGCACGAATCCGAGAAGCACGGTCAGGATGCCGACTGCCTTCCACGCCATATAAGCCTCCCTGAAACTCCGGCTGCGACTCACCATCCAGGTGATGAATTCACGATCCGAGGCGCGCGAGATACGTCGCCGGGCCATCCTCCGGCCGGCACATGACCTCTTCGATTCTGTCGACCGTCTGACGCTTGAAGACGACCGTCGGGGTGTCCCACGGCATCGTCAGCGTTTTCGGATCTTCTACCCTCGCCTGGTACTCGAGCGTGTTGGCATCGACGCGACGCCACCGCTCGACGATGTGCATGGCGTCGGAGGTCAACCACACACCTGTGCTGCCGTTCGTCGGCCTGTCCTGGGGACCGGCCAGCCATCCTTCGCCGTTGAAGGAAATCACGTCGACCACGAGCGTGTCGCCGTCCCACCGCGCCGTCGAGTCGCCCAGATGCGTGGGAAACAGATATTGCGCCGAGGTGTGTGGCCTTCCGGTCGTCGGAACGATCCGGAAGACCGGGTATGCCTCGGTGAAGACGAATGCGAATCCAGGGCGCTGAATAATCTGAATCGGATGCCCCAGCATCGCGGCGCGAGGAAAAGCGGGAGGCGTGCAGCGCATGGTTGGATCGTCGTTCGCCGAGAGTCCGTTCATCCGTGTGTGCGCCTCGGGCGTGTACAGTCCCTCGAGCTTCGCCAGATTGAACGTATCGCGCCCGGAACCAGCGCCGAGGGGCGACGCCCTCCACACACCGGTCAGGTTTGGTTCTCCCCACGCGGTCTGCGCGGAAAACGCACTGGTACCCGTCGCGGCGCCAGTTGCTCCGCTTTCGTTCATCGACATGCGCACACCGACCAGCAGGGCAGCCCCTACGACCACTGCGCCAGCGACAGCCCCCATCGCACGCCTGCTCATCGGACTGCTCCGCTCTTCTTTGCCTGCTGGGCGGCAAACTCCTTATGTCGCGCGTCCAACTCGGGATCCAGGAAGCAGAGTGATTCCTGTACCGTGTCGTACGGCACTATGCCCCGGCGGTCTGCCGCTCCAGTCCATGGAGCCGAGAGCATTTTCGCGTCTTCAATGCCGACCCGGTGCTCAAAGACCTGCGCGTCCGGCCGGCTCCAGCGCTCGACGATCCGCAGTGCGTCTGACGTGGTTTGCGGCAGCCGGTTCGGGGGCTGGGCGTTGCCGAGCCAGGGCCTGCCGTTGAAGTCCGTCACCTCGACAACCAGCGTGTCGCCCTCCCAGTGCCCGATCGACGAGCCTTGATAGGACGGATTGCGCGACGCGCTCGGTCGTGGTGCGTTCTCGCCAACGATTGGGACGATCCGGAAGTTGCTGCCGCCCTCGTTGAGCAACAGGAGGTATCCCGGGGCTGACACCAGTTGGACGGTCCCGCCCATCGAGCCGTTGACGGGCGACGGCGGCCAGCAGTGATAGTTCGGCGTATCGATGCCGCGCCAATCGATCAGGCCCGCGGCGGCGCCGCCGCGCTCCCGGTATTCGCGTGCCTCCGGACGGTACAGCGACTCGAGCGGCACCGGCGGTGGAGTGATTGTCGCGTCGGGCCAATAGACGCCCGAGAAGTCCGGCTTCCCGTCCCACGGCGTGCGTGGCACCGGGTATTTCACCGGGTCGGGCTTGTAGGCGGCGACGCGCGCCGTCGCCTCGGCGCGACTCTCCACGCCCGGAGGGAGAATCTCTTCGATTCGCTCGGTCCAGTCCGCGCCGGGCTTCGCCGTCTTTGGCGGCGTATACGTTCGTATCTGCGCCGATGCCCGGGAAGCGCCAATGGCCACAACGAGCGCCAGCACGGCGAGACCGGAACAGGCCAGCATCGCCAGGACCGAAAGCTTTCTCACGCTCACAGCACACCTTCCTGTGCGAACGACGAGAGACTCCGCAGAGGGTGAGAAAGTAACGCACTCTTCGGCCGCAATCAACCTCTGTTCACGCAACGGAGCGTGCGCTCGCGGGGCGCGGCGCGCTGGGGGATTCGCGACTTCTGGGGTAAGGTGAGCGCGATTTGCGTAGCACGTTGTCGTTCCCCGAAGCCACCGTCGTCGTGACCCTGGCCGCGGCTTCTCTCTGGATCGCCTCCCCGCACGGCGCACAGGCGGTCGCCGTGGACCGGGGCAGTAGAGACTACACGCTGCCCGACCAGATGCAATGGAGAGACACCGAGAATGGCAGGACCGCCAATTTGTACGGTGATCCCTCGAAGCCGGGCCTCTACGCCTACGTCGTGAAGCGCGGCCCGAACATGTGGAGCATGCCGCACGTTCACGACAACGACCGCTTCGTGACGGTGCTCGAGGGCACGTTCTGGGTCGGCACAGGAACATTCGATCCGCAGCGCACCGTACCGTTGAAGGCGGGCTCGTTTGTCAGAGACGTCGCGGGCGGCATTCACTTCGAGGGGACGAAAGACGACGGTGCGACGATCTATGTCGTGGGAATAGGACCTTCACCGACCCATCCGGCGGAGCCGGGGACCACCGCCTCCGGCTTGGGAGCCAACGTGATCGATCCGGCGATCAGGCAGATTCAGCGGATCGAGGACATGCCGAAGGAATCGTTCGTCCTGTATGGCGACTCGAGCAAGCCCGGCCTCTACCTGCAGTATCAGCGACGGGCGCCGAATAACTGGAGCAGACCGCACTATCACCCAATCGATCGTGTCGTGATGGTGATGGGCGGCACGATGCGGATCGGCACGGGGCCGAGCGGCGACAACACCAGGACGGTGGGGGTGCCAAAGGGCGGATTCATCCACGATATCGCGGGCGGTGTCCACTACGACGGGTCCGGGAACGATCCGATGTGGATTCTCACCGCAGGTGTCGGGCCCACGGCGACTGTCAATGTCGACCCGCCGAAGTAGCTCCGGCGTCCCGCTCGCATTCCTCGAACGTCTGAGGGGAGATTGTCGATAGAGCGGTGATCCTAAGTCGTCGGTCCGCGACGCAGGCGTTCTGCCAGAACCCTGATCAGATCTCGTTCCGATCGGCTGTTTGTGAGGTCGAGATCCGATGCGGCGAGCGAGTCGATCAAGGCGCGAATGAGATTGGCGCGGTTGATACTGGCGCCGCTTGTGGCCCGGATGTCTGCGATCAACCGATCGAGAAAAACAATCTGCCGATCCATCAGCACCACTGTGACTTTCGTCCAGCGTTCGGCGTGCGAAGGTGGACGCCCTCTGCGCTTCGCGACATTCGGCTCGGCATGGTCGGCCCGAGCGAGAGTTGCAGACTCTATTGTCGCCGGTGTCAGTGCCGCCGCGTCTTTTTCGAGCAACATTCCCTTCTCTCCATTTGCCTGCGTGGCGCATGCCCAACGTAAGTCTGACGATGCGTTATCGTTCGGTTACCTTCCGGACGGCGATGGAGGGAAAAGTGTCCTCGCTGTTCATTCGAGATGCTTCTGGACACACGACGTCCCGGTGGCCGGCTGCCACCCGACGCAGCGCTGCAGTCAACGTATCCGGCGTACAGGAGGCCGCGATGACTGCCGCGCATCCGGCTCTGAGATAGCGGTCGATCGAATCCGGCTGACACGAATCGACCAGGACGGCGACCCGTGGTCCGGCGGCGAGAAGGCGGGCGCATTGGGCCCATGCGCCGTCAGCGAGATGCAGAACAACGATTCCGACGTGAAACTGGCTCAGGAGAGCGAGGGCACCGTCGACCGAATCGACGCCGACGGGAAACAGGCCCGCGGAGCGCAGACTTCCAAACGTGGCTTCGAAACCGTGAGTCCGCTGCGATCCGATCCACAGGAGCGACGTGCTGATCACCGGTTGGCGCTCCCAGCCGGCTTCCTCGACAGCGGTAGCTGGGCGGCCTTCACCGTCTTGACTGACACCTGCTCGAAGTAAGTTTTTGCCGTCCTTTTGGCTTTGCCTTTTCTGGTCACGCGCGCACAGTAACAAACCACCCGTGATACGGGTCACATCTTTAGGGCATGGCTGCTGCCTCGGTAAACAACAGCGAACGAATCATTTAGTGACTTCTGCAGCGGGATGAGTGCGCCGCGGACTCCGAGGGCACTGCCTCTTTGCTTAATGCGTCGACTCCATACTTGCAACGCTTGTTATCGCTTGGATACGATAAGGCTACTTTAGTTTAAGCTTTACGGAAGAGGAGGGTTTGCCCCATGGCTCCGCGGCCCAAGAAACCGCCCATGAACTTCAAGGCGATGCTGCAGACGGATGTTCCGCAGGGTCGCAACGGAAAGCACAAGGCGATTGTGACCAGGATCCTCTCGGATCTCGATCAGATAGAGGCGGGTGTCGCGGTCAAGGTGCCGCTGGCGCTATTGGCGGAGAGCAAGGAAAAGGTCCGGTCCGCGTTGAACCGTGCGACCCGCAAGCGCGGGAAGGATGTCGCTACTGCCAGCGACGACACGTTTCTGTACGTATGGAATGAGACGTCGTAGCGCAGGCGTCAGTTGTCCCGTCGCGGCCGGACGCCTGACGCGTTGACGCTACATTTTCCCCCCTCAGATTTTCAGAAGCCGTACTTCACGCCGAACTGCATGATGCGCGGCGTCCCCTCCATCGACGTAATCCGTCCGAACGCGCCCGAGCTGAAGTTCGTGTGCGTGCGATCGGCGCCAAACGCCAGCGTGGGCGGCCCCCAGTTGAACGTGTTGAGCAGGTTGAACGTCTCCACGCGGAGCTCCAGCCTGCGGGCGGCGCCGATGGCGATCAGCCTCGAGATCGCCATGTCGATCGACCAGTACCCCGGCCCCCGCAGGCTGTTGCGCTGGAAGTTCCCCAACGTGCCGAGCGCCGGCTGCGCGAACGCGGCCGGGTTGAGCCAGTGTTCAGGCGTCTTCCTGTCGCCATACGGATTGTCGAGCACCTGGTTGACGCGCTGATTCTGAATGCCGCTGAGCGAGCGGTCCTGTCCGGCGATGACGTTGACCGGCCGCCCCGACCGCGCGGTGAGGATGCCCGATACGCGCCAGTCGGAGAGCACGGCGTTCGCCAGCGGGCTGGTGAGCTGCGGCGCCTGCACACCGGCGACCAAGATGCCGATGTGCCTCCGGTCCTGATCGCAGTAGCCGCGGTCGAATTCCGGATGCTCGGGGTCGGTGTAGCCATTGGCAATCTGCGGGAACCCTCCGGTCTGAAACGACGGGTCGCCGAAGCAGCGCGACACCGTGTAGTTCCCACTCATGGTCAGTCCGGCCGCGGCGCGACGCTGGAAGGACAGCTTCAGGCCGCGGTAGTTCTGAATCCCGAGAGCCGTGTGAAGGTCCAGATTCCCGATGAGCGCCGCCGCAGCCGGGTTCTCACCGGACAACGAGAACACGCGTCGCGCGTTGAGATTTCCCGGGTTGCTGCACGTCGGGTAGGAGAC
>Ga0137396_10000644_pt1 | contig 17109 bp, 17 predicted proteins | sample czc16metaG_FD_108284 | JGI IMG/M metagenome (GOLD analysis project Ga0137396, IMG submission 108284) | Vadose zone soil microbial communities from Angelo Coast Range Reserve, California, USA - czcobulk3.16 metaG | ecosystem: Environmental > Terrestrial > Soil > Vadose zone | place: USA...
GTTCGGCTAATCCTTCTTCTCCGCCTTCTTCGCCGGCTCTTTCGTTTCTTGCATGTCGATTTTCAAGGAGTCCGGTCCGCCCGGTTTCGTGCGTAGAATCGGCATCGGATCGTAGAGCTTCTCGGGCCACTCGCGCCGCTCGACGCGCAAGCCACAGTGGGGACAATTCTTCGCGTCCAGGTGCTCCTCGTTCCGCGTGAACAGCACCTTGCCGTCGCAGAACGGGCAGTGCAGGGTCCGCGGCTTCCGCATGATCCGTTTCGCGAACACGGACATCTGGCCTTCTCGGAGATCGGGGGCCATCGCCTCCGGACGAAAGCGTGGCCCGTTATGAAGGTTCCGACGCCATTCGCTGATCGAGGGCGTGACGCCATTTCTCCCGCCGAACGAGCCTTTTGTTCCATCCGCAAAGGGTCAAATGGAGCCGACGCTTGGTCATCCCGTACATGCAAGAGTTGCGACTGCAGTCCTACCACGATTTCGACGGCGCCCTGTTTCGCACGGAAGCCGGTTGGTCCGTCCCCGCGGGATATCGTTCCGTCGATGCGGAAGTGCGAGCGGCCCGGACGCGCGCGGGCTTGATCGATCTCAGCGACCACGCGAAAATCGCACTCACCGGCTCCGAACGCGTTCCATTCCTAGATGGCCTGGTGACGGCGGACTTGAAGATTCTCACGCCCGGCACCTCCGTCTACGCCCTCCTTCTCAACGAAAAGAGCCGCGTCCTCGGAGATCTTCGAGTGTATGCGTTCCCCGACTCCCTCATCCTCGACATCGAGGCCGCACAGAAAGACAACCTCCTTCGGATGCTCGAGAAGGCTCGTGTGAGCGATGATGTGGAGTTTCGTGACTTGGGGCCGGCCGGTCACATCGAGGTCCTCGGGCCGAATGCGGATTCGTCCATCGCGGCGGTCCTTGGCGTCGACGTCCGCGGAATGTCTCGAGATTCGTTCTTGACGGTCGCAGCGAACCGGCACGTGTCGACATACATCGGCCAGGTGCAATCGACAGGAATCGTCGGGTACACGATTTGGGCTCCCGACCGGAGCCTCTCTGACGAGTGGGAAACCCTGTCACGTTCTGGCGTTTCGCCGATCGGGCGGGACGCGTTGGAGCTCCTGCGTATCGAGGCAGGGATTCCGCGATTCGGCGCAGACATGGATGAAGGCACGCTGGCGCTGGAGGCGGCCCCGGGATCCGCCCTCAGTTTCACGAAAGGATGCTACGTCGGCCAAGAAATCGTCGCGCGCGGGACCTATGTTGGCCAGGTGCGACGGAAGCTGCTCGGCCTGCGGGTGGATGGCGACCTTGCACCGTCCCATGGAGACCGGGTGTCGAATGCCGGAAGCGAGGTCGGCTTTGTGACGAGCGCGGTTTGGTCTCCGTCACTCGGTGGCGTGATTGCCCTCGCGATCCTGCGTCTCGACGCGGTCACGCAACACGACCTTCTGTTCATCGATCGCGGGGGCTGGGCCTTGCGGGCTCGGTTGTCCTCGTTACCATTCTTGTGAATTGTTCATGTTCGTCCGCTGCCGCGAGTCGCAGCGCGAACTCAAGGAGATGCGCAAGGGCGGATCCGGCGGAAGTTGAGAGCGAACGGAGGGCTTCAGCCCTCCCCTTTCCTTTGTTTCCTTCGAGTCTCAGCTGACGCGAGCCTCAAATAGCCCGGCCCGGTTGGCCTCGCGCATGTGCCGCATGATGGGTGTCGTGAGCCGCGGGCCCGTCTACTACGACTTGTTCGAGGAGTTCGCGGACCTTTCCACGAAAGGCATGTGCCCGATCGGCGCGCCGGACGAACGGGGGCACAAGGACGGCTGGGGGCTTGCCTGCTTCCAGAACGGGTCGTTGAAGGTCCACATGCGGGATGCGGGGAGCGCCGCGGACGCATCGAAGTATTACGGGACCGCCTGGAAAATTGCGAAGCTAAACATCGAGCGGACGCCGGGGCAACCATTGATCGTGCTGGGGCATCTTCGCCGCGCCAGCGCGCGGGGACTAGTGGCGCAAAAGTTCTCCCATCCGTTTGTCGAAGAGCGCGACGGCGTGACATGGGCGTTCCAACACAACGGGTCTCTGGTCCTTGATCCTAGAGAACCGGACAAAATCGACTCGCAAGTCTTGTTCCGAACAATCCTGGATAACTTGGACGGCAGAAGTCATGACGATCTGACGAAGGCGACCGCAATTGCGCGATCGTTGGCGATCGAGAGATTCGGTGGGTTCACCGGGCTGAACTTCATGCTTTCCGACGGGAAGGCACTCCATCTGTATCGGGATTTCCAGACGAACGGACAATACTACACCTTGTACCTGGACAACTTCGGTGAGATGATCATCGCCGCCTCGGAGCCGATTCTCGCGATGCAAGCGGAGCCGATGCCGAGAGGAACTTTGCACTCGGTCAACTCCGATCTCACGATTCAACGGACGAAGATCGATTGACGCGTCTGCATCCCATTACGATGCCCTACGGCCTGCGACGGGGGGGTGCTGAACTCCCGTGGCGGCCGTCTCGTCCGTCGCCGGTGTTCCTCAGACGCGTAATTAGCCTCACGAAATCAGAAATGGTCTGCAGCGTGAACTTGCTCTCTCCATTCTGTCGGTTCCGGAATGCGTAAGGAACTTCCCGGACCACGAGAGGTTTCCGGACGAGTATTTCAAGCAAAGGTTTCCCGGCCAAGCCTGTGACTTCCGCGTCGAGGAGGCTGGTCCGTCGGAAGAGGAAGAATCCCGACAATGGGTCACGACACCGGGGGTTCAGGAGGATTCGCGCAAGGCATGTGGCTATCAGGCTGATTGTCCGCCGCGCAATCGGCCAATGGACGATCCGACTTCCGTCGACGTACCGCGACGCGACGACACCGTCCGCCCCATCGAGCGCTTCGACGAGCCGTGGAATGAGCGCCGGGGGATGGGAAAGATCGGCGTCCATTACGCAGATGAGGTCCGTTTCCGATTTTCGGATCCCCTCGACGATCGCATCTCCGATGCCGCGTGGACCGAATCGGGTGACAACTCGTGCCTCGAGCCCGGACCCCCTCGCAAGCTCCGCGGCGACATAGCCGGTTCCGTCCGGAGAGTTGTCGTCCATGAACATGACGCCGAAGGTCCCCCTCCACGTTTCGCGCAGTTGCACGAACTGGTTCACCAAGGTATCGAGGTTCGGTGTCTCGTTGAAAGTTGGGACAATCACCGAAACTGTTGGTTCGACAGACTTCACTGGGACCCAAAAAAACGGCATGGCTTTGGGCAAGATATAACTATGCCAATAGTAATTCAGTTACACACCGCCCACTGCGGAGGAGTCAAGACGACAAGACGTCGCGAGCCCCGTTCCGCCCCATTGCTCACGCTCGTCGTTCCGGATCCCGAAGCCAGCCGGATCCTCAGGACGCCCGTGCGGTTCGTACGCCTCGGAAATCGGTATCATGTTTGCGCAGCGTCAAAGCCTCGTCCTCAGTGGGCGCAAATTCCGTCCGCAGGCGTCGCGGTCACTTGGTGTGTGGGATCCCAAAACTTTTCGGGTAGGATAAACGCCATCGCGGAACCTGCCGCTATCGAGGCTGTCGTCGACCTTTTCCGGAAGAAGTACGGATTTGCACGGTTCGACCACTGGTTTGGCCGCGGTTTTCGATGCTTTGTACTCGAACCGGAAGATGGGACCGAGGCGTACTACGGCCGAGTTCAGGCACTCTTTGACGCCATGTCCTCGGCGTACGACAAGATGGTGGTTTCGAACCGGTTGGATCGCCTCCTTCGCGATTCCTCCGTGCGGTATTTGCGCAGGACGTTCGCTGCGGGGGACAGGCTCTTGGAGATCGGTGCCGGAACTGGTCTGGAGACGATTCCTCTTGCCGAATCCGGAATTCAGATTGTCGCCACGGACATCTCGTCGGGCATGCTCGAGCAACTGTCCCGAAAGGCCGCGATGGCGGGAGTGTCCGATCGAATCGCGATTCGGAACATACGGGCGTCGGCGCTCGACACGCTACTTGAGGAATACGCCCCAGGCTCTTTCGACGGCGCCTTCTCCGACTTCGGAGCCCTGAATTGCGAACCGGACTGGGACGGGATTCCAGAGACACTCAGCCAGTTGGTCCGGCCTGGCGGCCGCGTCGTACTCGGTTTGTGGAACCGGGTTTGTCTCACGGAAATCCTAGCGTTTGGGGTCGCATTGAACCCGAGGAGGGCCCTGGCGCGTCTGCGCCGCCCGGTACCCGTTGGCCTATCCCGCTTCGGCGTCCCAGTGTTCGCACTCTCGCCGGCCGAAATCGAGGTTCGCTTCTCGCCATATTTCGTTCGGGAAGACCTCCTCGGTTTGCCGGTCCTCCTGCCTCCGTATGACTTCGAGAGACGCCTTCCGCAGTGTGGGCCTTTGATCTCGATCATGGAGTCGGCGGACTCTCGGGTTCGAGGGGTCTTCCCTTTCAACCATCTCGGCGATCATTTCCTGTTGAGGATGCGGCATGCATGATGCGTTCCGGGGAAGTCTCTCAGTCGCCATTTTCGGGAGAAGCGCATTCCGGGGTCTCGCCGTGCATACGCGTTAGTATGGGCATCTTCGCTCACAACGAGGAGAGGCGGATTACGCACCTGCTCGAATCCCTGCTCGGACAGTCGGGTTCCGACGGGTTCGCCCTCCAAGAAATCTTCGTCGTGGCGAGCGGCTGCAACGACCGGACCGAGGAAATTGTCAGGAACTGGGCCAACCTCGATGCTCGCATCCAGCTCATTTCTGAACCTCACAGAAACGGGAAGGCTTCCTCAATCAACCAAGTCCTTCGGCGTTATCGCGGCGACGTACTGGTTCTGGTGAACGCAGATGCTTCTCTGTTCCCAGATGCCTTGACACACCTCTTGGCGGCCTTTACTGGCAACGATCCAGCTCAAATTGCGTGCGGGAGGCCGGTGCCAGAGGTCAGAAAAGACCTTGCTGGGCTTGCTAACGGGTTCCTCTGGAGCCTCCATAATCGAACCTTGAAAACTCTTTCGGACCTCAGGCTACCCAACCATTGCTGCGATGAATTTATGGCGATCCGCCGCGGCCTTGTGAGTTCTCTCCCGAAGAACCTCATCAACGATGGCGCATACTTCGCGGCGGTTGCTGCCCTTCACGGCTTCTCCGTTAGGTTCTCCTCTAATGCACGCGTTCACGTAGCAACGCCCGGCAGTGTGTCCGAGCTCCTAGCGCAGCGATATCGCATCGTCCGCGGGCATCGCCAGATTAGACGGCTACTCGGGATTCGGCCTAAGACTTTGAATGGAATCTGCCGCGAACGACCGGAGGTTGCGGCGCGAATCGTTTGGTCCGAGTTTGCTCATCAGAGGTTCGAGGTCCTCGCATTTCTTGTCGTCGCGGTGCCGATCGAGATTTGCGCCAATCTACTCGCGTACTTCGATGATTTCCGGAGAAGGGAATACGACCCTGTTTGGCGCCGAGTAGGTCGAGCCGCATGAGAGCCAACCTCGTCTGGCGCGATCCGCGATCACTCCTTCTCATGGGACTTGCGATTCGAGAGATGCTCACTTGGTGGTCTGGCCACCCTTTTGATATGGAGGTTTGGATCCGAAATGCTTACTTCGTATCCGGCGGGATCAGTCCCTACAACTTCCTTCCTCCAGTGTCAGGCTTAAGCTTCGCATTTCTCAACCGATCAATCGGTTCCGTGGGTTATCTCCCGTTGTGGTCGCTGACTCTCGCCGCTCTATTCAGGTTTTATTCCATTGTAGCGGGCGGCAATCGCTTCGTGCTCTACTTCCTCGTGAAGCAGCCAGGGGTCTTAGGGGACGTTTGCCTAGGCTACATGCTGTATCAGACGGTTTTGAAATGCGGGGGAACCCGTTATGCTGCTCTAGCCGCGATGCGATTTTGGGTCTTCTTCCCGTTTGGAATCGTGGTCTCAGCTGTATGGGGCCAGTTCGACGCGCTGGTCGTCGCCTCGTTCTTCTATTTCCAGCTCGCAGAAAGGCCCGTGCGGCGGTGTGCCTCTCTCGCGGTCGGCATCTTTCTCAAGTTGGTCCCGGTACTGTTCGTTCCGTACCTCGCGCTCCGAAATCGCTCGACGGATTGCAAAACCCAGATGGCAGCCCTCGCCCTTCCCGCGACGCTCACCCTTCTGATCTTTTCGCTTGCGAACTGGGATTTCGGTCCTTTCACGGGAACCTTAACGAGCCAGGTCCTTGGGAGGGTGGTCATCGGCATGAATTACATGAATTTGTTCGGGACTCCGTTCACGTATCCCTTCTTCTCCCGGATTGGCTACTTTTATGTTGTAATTCATCTCCTCTGGATCCCAGGTGTCGCTGTTGCGAGCTTGGTCGCCCTGAGACTGTTTCCGAGCTCCTCCATGCAGCATTCTACCCAAGCTCTCCTACTCATTTTGGTCGCGTTCTTTCTGACGAGATGGGGCGTGAATGAACAGCTGATGATCTATCTCTTCCCGCTGATGCTGGTCGACGTCCTTGTTTGGCACCCGGAACGACGTCTGCTTTTTGAGTTCACATGGATACTCGGCATCATCTTCCTTGCGGTTCGCAGCGACCTTTTTCTCGTGTTCGCGGGCCCCGTTTTCCCAGGGGCGATGGACCTTGCATTTCGACTCCAGGACATCAACAACCCGACCATCTTCGTTTCCCTTTACTACGCCGCTATTTACCTCCTAGGCACGCTGTTCTCGATTTTTCTGGTCCAGATTGCTTTGGTCTTAATCCATCCATCCCGGGATTCGACACCGTGGCTCTTGCGACCGGTAGTTCGCCGAAAGGCTCCGCTGAGCATTCTCTCGTCCGACGGGGAGGGCGATCCTTAGGGGGCGGTTCGTTTGAGGGTGTTCCAGTTGACCCAGCGATTCCCTCCCGCCTTAGGGGGCGTTGAGGCCCATGTACTCAATCTCACGAGGGGGCTTCTGAGGTCTGGAGTTTCGACAGAGGTTTTTACAACCGACCTGCAGAGAGACACTCCTTTTAGCAGGCTGAACGGAGACCACCTCCCAACAGAATTCCCCGTGCATCGATTCCGTGCGATGAAATTGCTCGACGTGCCGCATGGTCTAGGAATTGTCGCGCCCAGGATGCTAACCGCGGTAATGGCCGGTCATCCGGACCTTATCCATGTCCACGCCTACGGCTACTTTCCCACTTTTGTGGGAGGCCTTGCGCAAATGCTCAAACATGTGCCACTCGTGGCGACGACTCACTGCGACCCAGGAAGCGGGTCCCTCAGCAAGCGCTTCTTGGACCTCGCCCTGCCTGCCCTGACGATTCGCCGAGCTCACAGAATCATTGCTTTAACAAGATCCGAAGCGGCGTATCTCGCTCGCGTCGGGATTCCGGAAAATCGGATTCGAATCGTACCGAACGGCGTCGACTTGGAGGAATTTCCAATGTCCGCGAACCCGCCCAGAAATGAACCCAAGACGCGCGTTCTCTTTGTAGGTCGTGGGTACCTGCGACAGAAAGGACTGCTCGATCTTGTGAGGGCCACCGGGCTCGTCTCACGTGACTTGGATATCCGGCTCGTCATCGCGGGCGAGGATTGGGGCGGACACGAATCCATACGTTCCCTCGCGCGGAAGTCGAAACTTCACGACCGCATCGAGATTGTCGGCCCGTTGAGCCGTCCTGACCTCTTGCACGAATATGCTAGTGCCGACATCCTAGTTCTCCCTTCTCAGTTCGAGTCGTTTCCGATTGTGTTGTTGGAGGCGATGGCCGCCGGTCTTCCCGTAGTGGCCACGCGGGTCGGGGGCATCCCGGACATCCTGGACGAGGGCGAAACGGGCGTGCTTGTGGAGCCCGGAAACCCGCTGACTCTTGCCAAGGCTCTGGAGGGACTGGTGCGCGACGGCCCTTCGCGTCGGAATATGGGGCGTCGCGCCCGCGCGAAGGCAATGGATTTCTCATGGGGGACGATTGTACCGAAAATTAGGCAGGTGTACAAAGAGGCCATCGAGGAGTGTTCAATTCCGTGAAGTGGACTGAGAGACGCTGGAAGGCTACGATCCTCTTGCTCGCGGTGATTGTTCCTCTTGCGTCGCTCCTTTCCTCCCTTTCTCATCTGGGATTGCCTCGGCCCGTCGTGATCTATGCCAAAACGCCGATCCAACACGTGGTCATCATCATGAAGGAGAACCATCCATTCGACAACTATTTTGGCACTTTCCCCGGAGCGAATGGCATTCCCCCGAACGTTAGCTTGCCGGACGGCTTAGCGGGAACCGTCTCTCCACACTGGATCAACGGAACTTGGACTTGGGACTTGCCTCATAGTCGCAGCGCCATGCTAGCGGCTTATCACAACGGCTCTAATGACCTATTCGCCGTCGTGGCGAATGCCTGGGTTCCGGGTCTCGGGGAATCCGCGCTCGGCTACTATGACAAGCGTCAGCTTTTCGCCTATTGGGACTTAGCGTCGAAGTTCACCTTGGCAGACCACTATTTTCAGTCCGTCTCCGGGCCAACGATTCCGAACCGACTCTACTCCCTCGGCGGACAGTCCGGCAACCTAATGACAAACAACCTGCCAGGTGCCAACATTGACGTCATGACGATTTTCGATCAGCTCCAGGCAAAGGGAGTTTCGTGGCGGTACTACTACTTGACAAGCTCGCTCGTCAGGCCGCTCCCCTTGCAGTTGCATCACATCGCTTTGAATTTTAGCCTCGCTTCCAACGTAGTTCCAATGAACCAACTTCCGTTCGACACCAGTGCCGGGACGCTACCGAATGTGACCTACATCGATCCATCGGCTGATAGCTTAGTTAGCGAACACCCACCAGGGAGCGTGACGGAAGGTCAGAAATGGACCATGGATATCGTCAACGCACTCATGGCGGGCCCTCAATGGTCCGCTTCCGCGATTTTCCTCACTTGGGACGAGTCGGGCGGTTTCTATGACCACCTCCCTCCGCCTCAAGTCGACGAATACGGGTACGGGTTCCGTGTTCCGATGTTGATGATTTCGCCGTTCGCAAGGAGCGGCTTCATCGACCATGACGTGATGGACCACACTTCGATTCTAAAGTTCATCGCGGACAACTGGGGACTTCCGTACCTTACGTACCGCGAGGCCCAAGCCGGGAACTTGACCGGTGGGTTCATCTTTGGTGATGCGGGGCGTTCGAGTCTTGGCTTATCCCGAGCGCCGCCTGTGCCGGATATGGGGGCCACAGTGTCAGAATGGCTTCAAGCGACGTATTGGCCACTGCGACGTAACGATTCGGTGCCCACGGGGGCGGCGACATGACCGGATTCTTTGTCCCAGCGGCTGGTGGCATTTCGTCGCGGGGATATCGAGGCAGAGATCGGCCCGGGAACTCGGATGGGCAATCCCCGACCTGCGTTCGGCCGGCCTCATGACCCAAAACTCCGAATCGGGCGTGCCAGTTCCATCCACGGGTAAGATTTTCCGTCGTTCCTTGGACCCCGCGGACCACGTGGCGATTGCAGGTGAAGATGACGAGGTCGTCTGCCCGCTATGCGGAGCCGCGGGGCTTCGGGAGGTGTGCGAGGCGCGGGATCCCCGATATGCCCTGCCCGGCTCGTTCCGGATCCTTTGGTGCAGCCGATGCGAGATTGCCTCTACGCATCCGCGACTCTCCGTCGAGGACCGACAGGCGTACTACCCTGACGAATACGACCCGTACCTGGAAGAATCGTCTGGACGAACGCACTCCCGGATTCATCGTCTGCTCCTTGCCGCGGAGGCGCGCTTCGGTCCCGCGGCGACCGATCCCGTCCCTCCCGGCTCCCTCCTCGATGTCGGCTGTGGCAACGGTCGCTACATGGCCGCGATGGCCGTTCGGGGATTTTCGGTGCAGGGCGTAGAGATGTCGCTCAAGGCGGCCGAGATTGTTGCCAGGCTCGGCCTCCCCGTGGTCGTCGGCGACTTCCTCCGAGTATCCCTCCCGCAGGACTCCTTCGATGTCGTCACGATGAATCACTTCCTCGAACATTCGTCCGATCCACGGAAGAGTCTCGAACGGGCCTATGCCGTGTTGAAGCGCCGCGGTCACCTTGTCGTCGGCGTTCCCAACTTCGCGAGCTGGGCGCGGAGTCACTTCGGGTCTGACTGGTCGGATTTGGAAGTCCCTCGCCACGCTTTCCATTTCACGCCCAGCGGTCTCGTCCACCTCCTGAGACGGTATGGGTTCCGAACTGATGCTGTGCGCTTCGTTCCCACGGCAGACGCGGGATCGCTCCTCACAAGCATTCTCGTGAGGTACGGAAAGCGGTACGACCCGCTTGTTCGTAGGCTGTATCCGGCCCTCCACGCAGCTTGCTATCCCGTCGGACTTCCGCTCTCTCTGCTCCGCCGTTCAGCATGGATCCGGGTGTTTGCGACGAAGTCCTAAGGGTGCGCGATACGGATTATGCCCCAGGCGGAAGAACATCCACTTCTCATGGATGGCCTAGGCGGTCCCACGAGCACATGAAGATCGTCTCAGGACCGGGTCCTTCAGGAAGGTGTTCCCGGAGCTCCGTGATCCGGTGCGCAAAGAGTTAACCGGAAACCGATTCTAAGGGAACGAGGCGCCTTGGCGTACGACGAAGCGACGCCGCGATCTGCTTTCAATCGGGTCGCCGATACGATTGATGCGACGGCGGTTCAGAACCCGATCAACTCGTGGATGCGCAAGACCAGCCGTAGGGAGCTCCTCGCCAAATTTCCTGCGGGCTCGGCCTTGGTCGAGATAGGGTGCGGCACCGGTGCCGACGCAGTGTTCCTCGCCGAGCGAGGGTACCGTATAGCTGCGTTCGACATCTCAGACCGGATGGTGGAGCTCGCCCGCGAGCGTGTTGCGGTACGGGGTCTCGAACGAACCGTACGCGTCTGGCGCGGACGTCTCTGCGATGTCGCGGAGGAGCTTGCGAGGTCTCCATGGTCCCCCTTTGATGGGGCGTATGCGAACTTCAGCCTTGCATACGAAGAGTCGCTTCGGGGCGTCGCACAGATTGTCCGTGATCTACTAAAACCCGGAGGTTGGTTCGTCTTCACGGTTCCGAATAAACTATGCATATCCGAGCCCGCAATAGCTCTGGCACGTCTGCATTTTAAGGAAGTCCTCGGACGGCTCCGAGAGCCTCGTTGGGCAACCATCCGGGGATCGTCCTTGCGGGTCCACGCATATACTCCGAGGCAAGTCCGCCGACTTCTTGAGGGCCTCTTTGCGATAGGCGGAATCGCGGGTTTACCTGTGTTCATGCCTCCGCCTTACCTTTACCATTCCACGTTCGAGCGATTTCGGGAAACCCTTGAGTCGTTCGACGATCGCCTTGCTATGCGGTTTCCGTGGCGGCTACTGGGGGAGAGTACTCTGTTCAAGGTTCGGAGGGTTGGCGCATGAACACTCCGGACCCAGTCGTCCGGGAGAAGGAGCCGCGGTCGAACCCACACAACTTGGGGCGGGAGACCATCTCGGTGGTCGTCACGGCATGGCGTCGGCGGCAATTCCTCCGCGAAGCTCTCGCCTCGGTGCAACTTACCGGCGGCTCGCCGGTCGAAATCGTTGTGGCCGCGAGCTTTCACGATGAAGGCCTCGAGCGTGAGGTGCGGGAACGCCAGGGGAAGTGGGTGTTGTCCCGCGAAGAAGGATGGGGCGGGAAGGCCGCGGACGGGTTCCGTGCCACCGGTGGTTCCATCATCGCGTTCCTCGACGACGACGACCTTTTCCACCCCGATAGGCTCGACGAGGTTCGACGAGAGTTCGCTGAGGATCCCAACCTCGGCTTCTTCCACAACGCTCAAGTAATGTTTCGGGACGGGGAGCCCCCTCCGTTCCTTGCATCACTTCCTCGAGCGAATCGGTTTCGGATTCCGCCCGCCCGTCGGGCGACGTTGGATTGTCAGACGATCTGGAACCAAGGTGCGGGATACAACGCAAGCTCCACCGTAGTGCGGCGTAGGCTCCTCGAACAGTACCTGGGGGAGCTTGGCGGAATTAAGATGTCCGGCCCTCCGTACCTGTTCTATCGAGCTTGGTGCTCTTCAGAGGCGCTCGTGATCGATCGTCGACCCCTGACCGCGGTTCGGTTGCATTCCGAGAACGCGACCCCGACCCGTATCCAGGGCAGACGAGCCCGGTTCGCGCGGCTGGCTTCAATCGCGCCCGACCTCTCCGCCGACGCGAGAAAGATCCTCTCGTTCCTTCCTCCCGATGTGTGGGCTATTCCCGTCCACCAGATGTTGTCGATGGCGGAAATCATATCAGCAGCAAAAGATACGGGTGAATCCTCACGTCGTCTCGCGCGCGCGACCTTCGAGCTCCTTCGCCGTCGCAGGACCTGGCTTCCTCGGTGGACACTGGTCTCCCTGGCTCTCGTCCGTATGGGTTCCCGCCGCGGAGGTCGAGCGCTCTTCGATTGGCTGACGATTCCAGGATAACGCCGCGAGTCGACGTTGATTTCGAGAACCAGGGGGAGGGCCGCCAACCGCTGCGCGTGAAGCGACCAAACGGTTTCATGGTGGGGCGCTTCACCGGGGGACTACTCCCGGAGCAGGCCGGACGATGCTCGAGGGAGGCTGTCCGACAGGAAGGCCCCGCCGCGATACTGAACGAGGAAGGCGCTCGTCTCAACGCGGAAGTGTGAACCTTGCGACTAAATATCGGTGCGTGGGCCACGGCGCTTCCTCATTACGTGAACGTGGACATATCCCCCTACCCCGGGGTCGAGGTGATTTGTGACGTTGAACACCTCCCATTCAAGGACCGCACCTGCGAAGCAGTCGTTGCTCGGGATCTCCTACACCATGTAAAGGACCCAGACAGGGCAATCCGGGAAATGTGGCGGGTTACCGGGTACGAGCTGGAATTGTGGGAGAGTAATCGGAGAAACCCCTACATGTGGACACGAATGATCTTCTCAGACTCCGCTCATGATCACTTCACTCCACGAAAGTTCAGACGCCTCTTCGTAGGCTATTCTGCATCGTTTGATCGCGCGAACAACTTCGAGCACTTCCTTGGCTTCGAGCAAACCATTCCAGAACGACTTTCCGCGTTCATCATGCGGCTCTATCGGATGGCCTCAGCGGTTGTTCCGTCCTATAACGTTGCATTCATCAGGCGGAGATAAGGTGCTCGCCCTGCAGGACGGGCTTGGCAGCGAACGATGGCGAGACTGACATAAACTGGACAGTAGGCGGTCCACGGAAGCCCTCGCGACCGGCGCCTTCTCGAGAGTCCGAAAACGATCGCGACAGCGATGCCAGCCACGCCTACGGACGCGACTCCGACGGCTACGATCGGCGACAGCAGACCCGGCGCACCGGACGAAGGTCCGTAGGCGTAGTGCCAAGTGTCTGCAAGAAGACCGGTATTTGCCAAACCGCTGAAGAGGACGAGAACATGAGTTGCGATATCGAATCCCCCAGCCGCCGCAAACCGTGGCGGCGGGGAGACGGTGGGGGTGAGGTCGTTCCACGTTTCGCTCGTGATGTTGAGGGCCCATAAATCATTCAGAATCGTGCCATTTCCGAAGCCTGCGGTGAGGAGGACCAGCTTGGTCATCGGGTCGAAAGCAAAGATTGGATAGTCGCGGGAACTGGGTCCTACCGCTCGCACCAGGAGCGTCCAGACGTTGGAGCTCCAATCGTATGTCCATGTGTCCGCCAGGTGGTGGAACGATCGGTTGGCTCCACTGTAGTCGTTGCCGCCGAAAAAGACGAACCGGTCCACTGTGGACACGTAGACCATTCGCCCGTCCGCGCGCCGGGAGGGCTCAACTGCGGCGGGACGAGGCGACCAGGTGTTATTGCTCGGCGTGTAGGACCAGACATCCCCCAAGTAAGCCGTCCCGCTGAACCCGCCGACGAGAAGCACGGCGTCCACGATTGGGTTGTACGCCACCTGGGCGTCGGAGCGGGGGGAAGGCGAGACAGCCGGGTGCAGCTCCGTCCAGGTGTTGCTCCGCAGGGAGAACGACCAAGTGTCCGCGAGGCGGACGTAAGTCTCATTCGCCTCCTCGTGCCACCCGCCGAAGAGGATGAAAGTGTCTGCTCGTTCATCGTAGACGAAGATTTCGTCGCCGCGACCGGGGGGACTCACATTAGGATGGAGCAGTTTCCAAGTCCGATTTCCCGGATCGTAGAGCCAAGTGCTATTTAGGCCCATTTTGCCGTCCCACCCTCCGAAAAGGACGAACCGGTCTGCCTTCGAGTCGTAGGCCATCATCGCTCCCGCCATGGGAGGAGGCGACGGGGATGAAGACACGTTCGTCCATCCTGGTCGGACGTTGACAACGCGGGCGCTCAGGGGCCCAGAGGACGACGAAGAGCTCATGCGCAGGAGTATGCTGAAGAGAAGTGCAGCCACCATCAGGCCGGCGGCGAGTTTTTTCGGGACGCGAAACATCTTGCGATCTCTTCGGACTAAAGTCCGCCACTCCCGTATGTCTCATCAATGAGATCTCTCGTGCGCCGAATGTCGTAGCCGGCCCTGGCTACAATCCTGTCGCGGGTGACAATCTTTCGGACGCCGATGAGTGGGCGGGAGAGGAACAGGAGGTACGAATACGTCTTCGTAGTCAGCGACAACAGCACGCCGTTGCTCTCTGCCAAGACCTTGATTGTGTGATTTTCCGAAATCACCTTGTTTTCTCGGGGACCCTGCCCTCCGGGAATCATGCGAACGCCTCCCGGTACGCCTCGCGGAGTTCGTCGTACAGGGTCGACTCGGTAGCGTAGCGGTCCGGTCGGATTACCGTGCGGAAGCACTCCCCTTCACGCCCTGCTCGCCGGAGACGAACGCTGCGTACGAGTCCCGCGAGCCAAAGGTATGGGCCGAGGACCAAGAAAGCGGCGGCATTTGCGATCCTGCCAGCCACGAGGTGTTCACCGCGAGTCGCTTGGTCCGCCTCTCCCGCTTCTCTGAGTCGCGTTGCGAACAGCTCCGGGAATAACGTCCCCATCCAGCCAGCCGACGCCAAGAGATGGCCGTACAACCCCTTGCCTCGTAAGATGGCGAGATTGAGAGCTTCCCGGGCGAATAGGGGCTCACGACTTTCTTGGAAGCTCTGTTCACAGTCGGCTCGTTCGACGATCCGATTGAAGCAGTACACGGGAGATCTCCCGGTGCGGAGTTGCCGGACGCGAGCAGTGGCCATCGCCAGGAAGAGCGAAATCCAGAGCCGGTGTGGGGCCGTCACTAGAAAGAAATCGACGTCGTCCCCCGGCTTTGCGCCTCCATATGCGGCGGAGCCGGAGATTCCTGCGAGTTCTATCCAGGGGCAGATTCCCCCCAGCGTCCGCAAGAAGTCGTCGGCTTGAGCAAAGCGATCATGGGCCAGGAGTCGTTGAGACCTTCGGTCATCGGCCAGATTTTCTCTGCCTCGAAGCGTGACTTCGCCTCTCACCTCCGCGAGCTGGCGTGAGAGAAGTTCGTCCGTAACCAGAAACTGCTTCAGGACCCTGTCGGTCGGAAATCGAGAGCTGGGCATCAGCGACCTCAGTTCATCAACCGAGATGGTGCTCCCGTTCGAGACCGCAGCCTCGACAAGGACCCGAATTCGTTCTCGGATTGCCGGGAGGGACAGGGCGATTGATCGGAACGACAAGCTCGCGGGAGTCGCAGACTCTGCCGGGGTTGATCGCGTCGCGACCGTGCGAGTTTCACTCCTTGGCCGGCCTATCCCGCAGGCCCGTTCGAGGCTTTTCCCGAAGTCGACAGGCTCCCCAGGATATCCGAAAGAAGCAGGAGCCGCTGCACGCGCTCTCGGACTGGGGGATATCGGCTGAACAGCCCCGTCACGGGTCCGACGATGCTGAGACCCCATGCCGACGGCGGGGGCGGGGAGTGGTCGGCGAGTTTCAGCAACGCCGACGCAAGCGCCGCAGGCCTACCGGTGGTGCGTCCGCTCGCCTCGTCCGCCAGGTACTCCCGCTCGCGATGGACGGCGGGATCGAAGAACTTGCTGAACGGGTCGAAGAAAAGGACGCGAGAAATAACCCGCGAAAATACCTTGAACTCTGCGTCGTGGTGTTTCAGGTGCATCAGCTCATGTGCAATCACGGTCGCCATTTCATCCCGCTCGAGGATCCCGATGAGCGCCCTGGACACGAGGATCGTCCGTTCCTTCCCTCCGCCCGTCATGGCAATGTGTTCGCTCGTGTCCGCGATCCGAACACGCACGCTCTGAACACCCTCGAAGTCCGAAAGGAGATTGGCAAAGTCCTGAAGCCATGTTTCCTGCGGTTTCAGATCCCGAGGTGCAAACTTGCGAAGCACGGCCGCGTTCCCATACCGCCAAACCATGAGGGACACGATTGCTGATACGGCGAAGCCTCCGATTACGGCGCTGGAGACGGCCATCGGTACGCCATTCCGCGCGTAGGCCACCATCGGGGCTTGGGACACGCATAGGAGGAGGCTCGCTGCGAGAAATGCCCAGAAGAAGATCGACAGCCCGTACAACCCGGTCAACAAGCTCACGCGGAGTTTCGCGTTTCGCGCGTTCGTCACGAAGACGTAGAGCAAGGTCCCCATGCACGCGCCGAAGACTGCGAGGACCATCAGGGAAAGGGCCGACGACCAGTACGCGACCAGGGCTTCGCCTATCGTCTCGAGCAGCTCAGCCATCTCGTTTCTCCCGGGATCGCCGCTTCTCGACTTGCGCCTTTAGCCCGGCGAGCATGCCTTCCGGAAGCGAGGCCGGGCTTTCGAGCAGATAGGAAACCGCCGCGCCCCCGAACGTGTCGACCACGCGGTCCACCATCGAAGCCATCGCCCTGCGATACGCGCGGCCTTCCTTGAGTCGATAGAACACTTTCTTCTCGCTCTGCTTGCGCATGGCGATCAGGTCTTTGTCGACGAGTCGATAGAGCGTCGTCGTCACGCTCGTGTATGCGACATCGCGCGACTTCTGGACCTCCTGGAAGATCGCTCCCGACGTTGCAGACCCGAGATTGCGGACGCCCCGTAGGACCGCCAGCTCCAGTTCGCCAAGCTCCATGTGAATACTACATGGATAGTAATCTAGTTAAAACTTATCGCTTCCTGTTCGATTCGTCGGCCAGGAGTTCTAGGCGAGCGCCGAGGCTTGCGTTGCGAGCTCGGAAAACCGTTTCGAGAGGATGTCCAAGGCCGCAACAAGGACGGCCTTCGCGCTCAGCGA
>Ga0137396_10000645_pt1 | contig 17094 bp, 15 predicted proteins | sample czc16metaG_FD_108284 | JGI IMG/M metagenome (GOLD analysis project Ga0137396, IMG submission 108284) | Vadose zone soil microbial communities from Angelo Coast Range Reserve, California, USA - czcobulk3.16 metaG | ecosystem: Environmental > Terrestrial > Soil > Vadose zone | place: USA...
CGTCCACCACGTCATTCAAATTGTCGGGGCGCGACTCGGTCACGGAATTGAGCGCGTAGCTGAACTCGTGCTTGTGAATGTCCACGCCCTTCTGCCGCGCCTGTTCCAGTTGCTCGAAGACGCGCTGAGCACGGTCTACCTGCTCGGCTTCACCTTCCAATTTCACCCACCCGTCGCGGGTCGTGACTTTCACGCCGAGGGAATCTTCGAGCGTTTTCAAGAGTTTGAGATCGTTCGCGTAAAGCGCCTGGACCGCGCGTGCGCTCTCGAACTGCAGCGTGCGGGTTTCAGTCATTTTTCGGCTCGCCCAAGGGGCGCTGATGATACTGCCTGGGGTGGAAGTGTCAAATCAGGCTCACGACGGCGCGTGCCAGAGGCGGGATCAGCGGAATCCGTAAACCAGCGCCCAGTGAGTGCGTTCCTCCGGGGACTGCTCGATCTCTACGATAACGAAATAGCTGCCCGTATTTTTCGGGATGACATGGGCCGCGGCGAAATGGCCCTTCTGCCAGCCGTCGGGTTGCTCCACAAGTTTCCCTTCCGAGTCGTAAACGTGGACGGAAACCTTCGCGGCCTCGACTTCGGTTCCCAGCCAGAACCAATATTCGTTTCCCTTGAATAGCTGCTGACGCACCGCCTTTTTTTCGCCGGCCGCGAGGTCGCCGCCCCAGTAGTCTTCGCGCACCTGGAAACCTTCCTTGACGTAGGGTTCGGCCGCCTGGAGTGCGAACGATTGCGCGTCGTCCACGGAAGCGCGAGTAGCCGGCACAAACGCAAGAATGCCTGCGATCAGGATGCTCAGGCGCCACGCTGTTTTCAAGGAAGCGGTCATTGGTCGCTTAAGGGGATTTCTTGGTAATCGCATCGCCCAGCCGGGTCGTGATTTCGTTGATTCTCTTGACGGAAGCCGGAGAAATATGCGTGTCGCCGGTATCGATCAGCGGCCGCACTTCCTTCAGTGCCCCCTGAATATCCTGAAGCAATTTCAGGTTGAATTCCGGCATCGATTGCAGCCGGCTTTCGAAGTAGGATAGCAAATCCGGCTGATGGAGAAGCTCCGCGCCATCCTCCGAATAACGCTTGGTTACCACGGCGGTCAGAACCTCGGTGCCGCGGAGCCAGCCACCCAGGCTGACCAGTTGCGAGAGTTTTTCGTCGTGCACCTCATTCATCGCCTGCTGGACGCTGTTTTGCGTACGATCGAGCTCCTGACGCACGCTGACCCAATTCCGTTTGTCGGCCGCCTCGGTGATCGCCTTGGCGTGCGGCGTGATCGAGTTGCCGACTCCAATGCCTTTGGCGAGGGCCAGAACCCGCTGGCCAATCTCCTTCACGGTCGGTGCATCCTCAGCTTGCACGGCGATGAAGCCATCGGCAATGACCGCGCCGAGCAAAAGAGCGATGCGGGGGCGCTCCGTGAAATTGCTCCCCTTGTCGTTCCGGACGTATTCCCGCCAGTTCACTCCGCCCAGTTTGTTGAGCGCGCCGAAAACCTCGTTCGGCAGCGGTACCACCACGTCATCGACCTTTTTCGATAACTGTTTTATGTCGATGTGTTTCGGGGTCTCCGCGGCGCCTGCACAGAGCGACAGGGTGGCCAGGACGGCGATGGTGAGTTTGCAAATTTTCGCGAATGGGATCATCGGAGAGCTTCGACTGTTGATTTCGCCTTCGTATTCAGGATTAATGAGTCACTTTAGGCAGAAGTCTGTCACGCACAAATTGACCTTGCTCAAGATTTTGACTCTGAATCGAACGAACTTCTCAAGCTGGCGGCATCGGCCCGGATTTCTTTTTCCTGGACGATCTGGGCAATCATGAATGTGCGACGCTTACGAGAGATTCTGGCGCGAGCCAAAACGAAACGCCTCCTCGTCATCGGCGACCTCATGCTGGACGAATTTGTCTGGGGCAAGGTCGGCCGGATTTCTCCCGAGGCCCCAGTCCCGGTGGTTGAGGTAACGGGCGAGAGCTTTTACCCGGGGGGCGCGGCGAATGTTGCCCGCAATCTTCGAGAGTTTATCGAGGGTGTCGCGGTCATTGGCCTCATCGGATCAGATCGGGGCGGCCGGCAATTGCGCGAACTTTTGGCCGAACAGAAAATCGATACGGCGGACACAATCGAGGACGCCGAATTTCGGACGATCGTGAAGACGCGGATTATTGCGCGCAACCAACAGATCGTGCGCGTGGACCGGGAGGAGACTCGCTCCCCTTCCCCGGCGCAAACCTCGCGCATCGCAGATAGCGTCCGCCGCCGCCTTGCTCAAACCGACGCCATTATTTTTGAAGATTATGGCAAAGGATTACTTACCGCCGAGCTCGTGGGGCAGATCTGCGACGACGCCATTGGCGCCGGAAAAATCGTTTCGGGAGATCCCAATCCGAGGCACCCGCTCGAATGGAAGAACATCACTGCGGTGAAACCGAATCGGAATGAAGCGTTTCTCGCTGCCGGAATGCCGTGGCGCGATCCCGTGGATCCCGCCGACAAGGACGAAGCGCTCTTGCAAGCCGGCGAAACCCTCTTGAATAAATGGGGCACCAAGTTCCTCCTCATTACCCTGGGTGAACAGGGCATGATGCTTTTTCAAAAAGGGAATCGGCCTCATTACATTCCGACGAAGGCAAGGCAGGTCTTCGATGTTTCGGGCGCAGGTGACACTGCCATTGCCCTCTTTACACTCGCGCTTTGCTGCGAAGCGACGCCGGCTGAAGCGGCGGAAATCGCGAACCACGGCAGTGCTGTTGTCGTGGGCAAACTCGGCACGGCCACGGTCACACACGAGGAGCTTGTCGCCAGTTTTCAAAATGACAGTCTCGTCTAGCGAGACTCACCCCGCGGTTTTTCTGGATCGCGACGGGACGCTCATGCGGGATGTCGATTATTGCGGCGATCCCGCGCAGGTCGAAGTTTTTTCCGGCGCGGCCGGCGCGCTCCGGCAATTGAAGGCGCACGGCTACAAGTTAATCATCGTGACAAACCAAAGTGGAATCGCACGCGGCTATTTCAGCGAAGAGGACTACCGCGCGGTTGAGAAGGAATCCCTGCGCCAGCTGGGAGAGGAGTTGATTGATGCCACTTATTTTTGTCCTGATCTGCCCGGGACGCCTTCAGCGCGGCGCAAGCCGGCGCCGGGGATGATCTTCGAAGCCCAGCGCGACCATTGCCTCGATCTGGCGCAATCCTATTTTGTCGGTGACAAAACGAGCGACATCGAGTGCGGAAGAAATGCCGGCGTTAGGACGATACTCGTGCAGACGGGTTACGCTGTTCGGGAAAGCAATTGCCGCGCCCAGTGGATCGCTCGCGATCTCGCCCATGCGGCGGAAATCATCCTGGGAGCAAACGATGACTGAGGGCGTCTGTCGTCCCGTGGCATGCACGGTAGCTCCACGAAGCCGCGCTTGACTGGGATCATGCGGCAAGACTGAAGTGCGCAATGAAGCGGTTGCTTTCGATTGCTCGTTTCCCTCCCGCGCTAGGCTGCGCTTGTGCGCTTCTTGTCCTGCTTGGGATTGCGTTCAGGTCGGCTTGGCTGGCGACTCAGGACCTTCAGTGGCCCTACGACTTCGATCTTTTTCGCGACGCTGCGTTTGCCCAGGCGATTATCCATGGCCATTTTCCGGCGGACGCGTACTACGCTGACGAACAAAACTGGTACAATCCCCTGGGACCTGCCTTGATCGCAGGCATCGCCCGGCTCTTTGCCCTCGCGCCGATCGACCTATATGCGCATTACGGCGCGATCATAGGGTTGGCGGTGCCCGTCGCGATTTTCGGGCTCGCCGTTTCCCTTTTCGGCCGATGGGCGGGGTTAGCATCTTTGTTTGCCTTCCTGTTTCTAGGTCCCCACGAGGTCCCATCCTGGGCTGCGCCGTCGTACTCGCCATGGTTGTTCGCAAACCTGCTGTCGCTTCTGCCCTTTGCCTTAACCGTGGCAGTGGGCCTTCGCGCTCGTGAAAGCGGCCGGTATCGCCTTTGGGGCGCGTGTGGCGCGTTGCTCGGAGCGACGTTCCTGGCGCATACCGCCGCCGCCATCGTCGCCGGGTCTGTTCTGCTCGTCTTGGCTTGGGAGCGAAGAAAGGCACGCGCGGTCGCAATTCGCTGGGGGCTGATCTTGGTTCCGGCATTCGCGGTGAGTACGCCCTTCCTGGTGACGATTCTTTGGCATTACGGACTTCTGATCCAGAACAGCCCCCCTCAGGACTTCGTTTCGGATGAAACGAATCTCCATCAACTGCCCAAGATGCTCTGGGGGGCATTGAACGTCAGAAACGCGATGGCTTTGGGCGGATTGGCCGTGCTTTTCAGGAACCGAACAATGAAAGCCGCCCGCCTGACTTTGATCGCGTGGCTGGGGGTATGTTTGGTCCTGCTGTTCTATTGCTATGCTCGGCAAGCCTGGCCCAACGCTCACCTGCCCGGCCTGGTGCCTCCTTTTCATTGGTTATTTCATCTACGACTCGCCCGGACCCTTCTCTTGGGCTACGGACTATATTGCGCCGTGGCTGCCATTACGGCGGTGCTTGCTCGATCCCGAAAACTCCCGGTTCCCATCGCGCTTCTGATTTCTTTCGGCGTTCTCTTGCTGTTTCAGTTTCGATCATTTGTCCATCGCTTCGACTTTGAGCAGGCACGAGGACCATCCTTGGAGTACGCCGCCCTGCCAGGATTCAGCGAAACGGTCGCCTGGCTGCGCCGCGAAACACCATTCCGCACAACCATTCTCGCTCCGCCTCACGATGCGCTCATCCTGCTCGGGGCCGCGGGCCGGCAGACCGTGGTGATCGATCAGATTTTCTCCAACCCTTATGTGCTCTATGGCCCCCGCCTCGCTCTGGCCGACAACATGGCCCGAAGCTTGGCATTTCATCAATCCGATGCTTTTCTCAAAATGGCAGCAGAGCACGGAGTTTCCTATGTGCTGGTGACTGATGCGGTGCCGGAATTCGTTGACCGCAGCTTGAGCGCGCCATTTGTGAAGCTTGTCTTCACAAGCGGCCATTTTGCCATCCTGCGCGTCCTGCAACAAGAGACTCGCCCCAATTGAGTCGACCAACTGCTGAAAAAAATTCAAAGGTCTCCTCTTAACCTGACTTATTGTCCGCGAACATGAGCAAAGCGCTTGGCGTTATTCCGGCCCGTTGGAGCTCAACGCGCTTTCCGGGCAAACCGCTTCATCCCCTCGCGGGAAAACCGTTGCTCCAGCACGTCTGGGAACGGTGTCGGCGCTCGAAAAAGCTGGATCAGGTGATCGTGGCCACAGACGACTTCCGCATCGCCGAGGCAGCGTTCGCCTGGGGCGCCGAGGTCGCCATGACGTCGGCGCGTCATTCGAGCGGAACCGATCGCATCGCTGAGGTGGCAGCGAAGGCGAAGCAGTTTGCGCACATCATTAACATTCAAGGCGATGAGCCGATGATCGATCCCAGGCTGATCGATCGCCTGGTGCGCGAACTACAACGGGATCGAAAGCTTGAAATGGTCACAGCGGCGCACCCGTTCAGTGATCCCCGCGAAGCGGAGTCACCCCATCAGGTCAAAGTGGTGCTGAACCAAAAAGGCGAGGCCCTCTATTTCTCGCGGGCGCCAATTCCCGCGTCCTTGTCTTTGCATCTTCGCCACCAAGGGATCTACGGCTACACGAGAAACCTTCTCCTTCGCTTCGTCCGCTGGAAAGTATCACCGCTCGAGCGCGCGGAATCGCTCGAGCAATTGCGCGCGCTGGAGAATGGAGTAAGAATCAAGGTGGTCATGACCGACAGCGGATCGCCCGGCGTCGACACGCCGGAGGACGCTCGAGTTATAGAGCGGCTGATGATTTCCGAGGGCAAGCGATCCTCTGGCCGCAAGCGATTGAAGCAGCGATGAAATATATTTTTGTTACTGGCGGAGTGGTGAGTTCGTTAGGCAAGGGCCTCGCGGCGGCTTCCCTGGGGACTCTTCTCGAGCTGCGCGGCTTGCGGGTGGTGTTCCAAAAATTCGATCCCTACTTGAACGTCGACCCGGGGACGATGAATCCCTTCCAGCATGGCGAGGTTTATGTGCTCAATGACGGCGCGGAAACCGATCTTGATCTCGGTCATTACGAGCGCTTCACCAATTGCGTCCTCTCTCGCCACAATAATCTCACGAGCGGTCAGGTTTATGAAAACGTGATTCTGAGGGAACGGCGGGGCGACTACCTCGGCAAGACTGTGCAGGTGATTCCGCACGTGACGGACGAGATCAAGAATCGTATTCGCGAGGTGTCGGAAGAAAGCAAAGCCGATATTGTCATCACGGAGATCGGCGGAACAACGGGCGACATCGAAGGGCTGCCATTTCTGGAAGCGATCCGGCAGTTCATTCTTGAAGTCGGCGCGCAAAATGTCGTGAACGTCCACGTTACGCTCGTTCCTTACATCCGGGCGGCTGGAGAACTTAAAACAAAGCCGACCCAGCAAAGTGTCTCCAAACTGCGCGAGATTGGCTTGCAGCCGCAGGTTCTGCTTTGCCGCACCGAACATCCCCTCGATGCCGAGTTGCGGGAGAAGCTATCGATGTTTTGCAACGTTTCGCTCCGAGGCGTGATCGAAGCCCGCGATGTGAAGCACACGATTTACGAGATGCCTCTCATGCTGAACGAAGAGGGTCTCGACGATCTCGTCTGCGAGTTGCTGCACATCGAGGCCCCGGCGCCGAATCTGACGAATTGGAGAAAATTCGTCGAGCGCGTCGTTAGCCCAAAGAAACAGGTGAAGATCGCGGTCGTCGGAAAATACATCGACCTGCAGGACGCGTACAAGAGCATCTATGAATCGCTCACCCACGCGGCGGCGAGCCAGGATTGTGGAATTGATCTGAAATTGATCGATGCGGAATCGCTCGTGGGTGGTGTCGATGGGCAGCTCAAGGACGTAGCCGGCGTTCTTATTCCGGGTGGTTTTGGTGAGCGCGGCGTCGAGGGCAAGATCAGCGCCGCGCGTTTTGCCCGGGAGAACAAAGTGCCGTACCTGGGGCTTTGTCTCGGCATGCAAGTGGCGACGATCGAGTTCGCCCGCAACGTCTGCGGACTCGAAAAAGCCAACAGCACGGAGTTCGATGAAAACGCGGCGGACCCTGTGATTTGTCTGCTCGACGAGCAGCGCGACGTAAAAACGAAAGGCGCGAGCATGCGGCTCGGGACCTGGCCGACGAAGATTGCCAAGGGCACTGTCGCGGAAAAAATCTACGGTGACGGCGAAGTGCTCGAGCGCCACCGGCATCGTTACGAGTTCAACATGAAGTACCGCGATCAGATGGGTGAAAAGGGATTCACCATTTCGGGAACTTCCCCGGATGGAGCGCTCGCCGAGTTAATTGAGCTCCGCGGCCATCCCTACTTTCTCGCCTGCCAATATCACCCTGAATTTCAGAGCAAGCCGAACAGACCGCACCCGCTGTTCAAAGCTTTCGTTGAGGCCTGCCTGGCGCATCAAAGCTAAAGTGGCGTTTCTCGCTACTTTGCTGCCCGGCGCAGCCGATCATTTATGGCAGCGCCAAGACCTTCGTCCGGCAACTCTTCGGCAACGATTAGATCGAGATCCAGTTGATCCAATTCGCGCAGATAGCGGAAGAGATTGGCGGCAGCCTCCCGCAAATCTTGGTGCGAACTGAGTTGTCGAATTTCAGAGAATTGCTTCGCTTCGGCGACGGTAAGCCAGGCGAGCAGCCCACATTTCTTGTGCGAGGGCGCGGCGAAAGACAAAGGATCGTCGGTGAGAACGAGCGGAGTTCGCGGCGCATAATGCGATGGAAATTGGCCGGGCGCTTCAGGGCGCTGGACAGCTTGAGCGATGGCCACTTCGCCGAAGGCCGCGAGCTGTTCGGCGGTTATCGGCCCGCGTCGCAGCAGCTCGATTCGCCCATTCCGCACCGCGACGATCGTCGATTCAATTCCATGCAGGGTTGGTCCACAGTCGACAATGAGCGGGATTCGGCCCTCCAGTTCATCCCGCACGTGTTGCGCGGTCGTTGGGCTGACGCGGCCGAATCGATTTGCGCTCGGCGCAGCCAAAGGCCCATCGAATCCACGAATGATTTCGGCAAAGACCGGATGCGCGCTGATTCGAACAGCGACTGTGTCGAGACCGGCGGTCACAATGTCGGGAATAATCTCCCGTCTCGGCAAGACAACCGTGAATGGCCCGGGCCAGAACTGCGCGATCAGCTTTTCGATGAGCAGGCTCGAATCGCCTTCGATCCGTGCGATGCGTTCGAGCCATTCGCGACCGGGCAGATGAACGATAAGCGGATCGAACCGCGGCCGTTCTTTCGCTTCGAAAATCTTGACGACGGCTTCGCTCTTGAGCGCATCGGCTGCGAGTCCGTAAACAGTTTCCGTCGGCAACGCGACGATGTTGCCCTGGCGCAGTAATTCTTTCGCGCCGGCCACAGCCTTCGCGCGCTCCCCAGGAGTGCGCGCAGGAAGCACTTGTGTCATGGAACGCGTTGCGCGAGCACCGCGTCGGTCTGTTTCTTTCGAAAGGCCTGAAGTTTCTCGCGAATTTTCTCGTCTCCTATACCGATGATGCTGGCGGCGAGAAGCGCGGCGTTTTTCGCGCCGGCATTCCCGATGGCCAGCGTTCCGACCGGCATTCCCCCCGGCATTTGCACAGTCGACAGGAGGGAATCCAATCCATGCAGCGCCTGTGATTGAATGGGCACGCCGAGAACCGGAAGCCAGGTGTAAGCGGCGATCACCCCCGCCAGATGAGCGGCGCCACCCGCTCCGGCGATCATCACGCGAATTCCGCGGTCCGCCGCTTTCCGGGCAAAATCAGCGGTCGCGTCCGGCGTGCGGTGCGCTGAGAGGACATGAGCCTCATTCGGCACACCAAGCTCGTCGAGCGTTTCGACCGCATGGCGCATCGTATCCCAATCCGATTTGCTCCCCATGATGATGGCCACAAGCGCGCTGGAAGATTCTGATTCAGGCATGGCTCCAGTTCCCCCATAACCGGTCTCGTTGTAAAGGGCTTTTTTGCTACATTTCGGCATGATTGGGCGCGGCCATTCCATTGTGCTGATCGGATTCATGGGGGCGGGAAAGTCTTCGGCGGGCAAGTTGTTGGCGCGGAAGACGGGCCTTCCGCTTTTCGATACGGATGAAATCGTCTCAACGCGATTTGGTTTGCCGGTCACGGAGATTTTTGTCCAATTTGGGGAGGAGGAGTTTCGCAACGCGGAAACAGCGGCGTTACGGCAATTGTCTGCGGCTGCGTCTGCCATCGTCGTGACGGGAGGAGGGATCGTGCTCCGCCCGGAAAACGTGAAAAAGCTGCGCGAGCTTGGGAGAGTTGTCAGCCTCGAAGCGGATGAGGAGACGCTTTTCCGCAGAATTTCCAGGCGCGCCACGCGGCCGCTCCTGCAGACGGAAAACCCGCGCGCAACCCTGGTGGAATTGTTGAAGGTGCGCGGCCCGCTTTATCGCATGGCGGCGGATATTCGATTGGACACGTCGCACCTGACGCACGACGAAGTGGCAGACGCAATCCTAAGGAGCCTTGACGAACTGTGACTGCGACAGCACCACCTGCCACGCTGCGAAGCGCAGGCCAACTGAAACAGGAAATTGTTGATCGAGCCACGTCGCTTGGTTTCGAGTCTTGTAGAATCGCCGCGGCAACCTCGCCCCGGCACGGAGACGAGTTTCGAGCGTGGTTGCGCGACGGGGCGGCGGGCGAGATGGAGTGGCTGGCTCGGGGTGAAGAGAAGCGGTGCGATCCGCAACAGGTTCTAGCCAATGCCCGCTCCGTGATTGTGGTGGCGCTGAATTATTGGCAAGGGGAGCGGGCCACGCCCGGGGCGCCCGGTGCGACAGGCAAGATTGCTCGTTATGCCTGGGGTGACGACTACCACGAAGTCATCCTTTCGAAATTGGAGCAACTGAGCGCATTTCTGGCTGATCGCGGCGGCACGCAAAAAGCGTACGTCGATACCGGGCCGATCCTCGAGCGCGATCACGCCGCGGAAGCCGGGATCGGATGGCATGGCAAGAGTACCATGCTCATCGATCCGCAGCTCGGCACCTGGTTTTTCCTGGCTGAAATCTTAACCACCCTTGAATTACCCGCAGACGAGCCTCAATCGCCGCGGTGCGGGACGTGCGTTCGCTGTATCACGGCCTGCCCGACCGGTGCGATCAAGGAGGCTCATCGGCTGGATGCGCGGCGTTGCATATCGTATTTAACGATCGAGCTAAAAGGGTCGATCCCTCTCGAGCTGCGGCCGCTCATTGGTGATCGCATTTATGGCTGCGATGACTGCCTTGATGCCTGCCCCTGGAACCGCTTCGCCTCGATCTCTCGGGAAGCAGCATTCGCGGCGGGACCAGCCACACAGATGCCATTGCGGGACTACCTTGCAATGGACGAGAGGCAGTTCCGCGTTCTTTTCCGCCGCTCACCGATCAAACGGATCAAGCGCCGGGGGTTCTTGCGAAACGTCTGCGTTGCCCTCGGGAATGTGGGAACCCGTGAGGACCTGCCAGCGCTCCGAAGAGCGGCCTTTGACTCGGAACCGCTCATTGCCGAACATGCGGCTTGGGCGATCAATCGTATTCTCGAGCGTTTGCCCCTTTCCCGGCAGAACCACGAGCTCGCGCAGTAGAAATCTTGAATCCGCCGGGGGGCTGGGCCGCATCCTATCGAAGGAAAAGGTTCAACTCGCGCCAAACCGATTTGTGAACGAGATTTGCTTTTCAAAGTCTAAAAAGCCACTATCTGTCTCGGCGCTCCAACCCCCCCTGTGTAATAATGCATCAAGTCGCTACTAGTCCTGCCCCGACAAAGAAGAAGAAAAGGCCTTTCTGGCGTAGGTGGTATTTCATTGTTGGAGTCCTCCTCCTGCTCTGGATCGTCATCTCGTCAATCCTCGGAAAACGGGAGAAACCGATTCCAGTGACGACCGAGAAGGCGGTTCGGAAGACGATCCTGCAGACGGTTTCGGCGACGGGAAAGGTCCAGCCCGAAGTGGAAGTGAAGATTTCGCCGGAGGTCGCCGGTGAAATAATCGAATTGCCGGTGGAGGACGGCAAGGCGGTAAAAAAAGGCGACCTGTTAATCAAGATCAAGCCCGATTCGTACAAAGCCCTCCTCGAGGGACAGGAAGCGGCGATTAGCGGCGCGAAGGCCCTCAATCTCCAGCAAAAAGCCACCCTCGCGAAGACGGAATTGGACCTCAAGCGCGCGCAGGATTTGTTCACCAAAAAGATGATTTCAGAGTCGGAATTTTCTGTCGCGCAAACTGCACGGGACGTGGCGAAATCGACCTATGAAAGCTCCCAGCACGAAATTGAGCGGGCTGAGGCCGGCTCGAGTCAGGCGCGCGATCAGCTTTCCAAGACGACCATCTATTCGCCGATTGATGGAACTGTGACGGTGCTCAATAGCAAGCTCGGTGAGCGCGTGGTCGCCACGAATCAATTCGCCGGCACCGAAGTCATGCGCGTGGCGGACCTCGGGCACATGGAAGCGCGCGTGGATGTAAATGAAAATGATGTCGTCAACGTGAAGATCGGCCAGAAGGCCACGATTTCGATCGATGCCTACAACGATCGCAAATTCAAAGGCACGGTGCAGCAGATTGCGAATACAGGTAAGACCACGGGCGCGGGGACGCAGGAGGAAGTCACAAACTTCGAGGTCAAAATTCGGATCGATGAGCGCGATGTGGCGCTTCGACCGAGTCTCAGCTGCACCGCGGACATCCAGACGAACATGGTCAAGGACGCGGTCGCGGTGCCGATGCAAAGCGTGACGATTCGGACCGGCGACAGCAATCTCAGCCCGGAGGAAATCGAGAAGCGCAAGCAGAAGGTGGCTGCGCGTGACCAGAGCGACAACAACGCCGAGGTTTCGAGCGACCGCCAGGAGAAGCTGACGCTGAAGCTCGATCGCGAGAAGCTGTCGAAGGTCGTGTTCTTAAAGGACGGGGGCAACGCGAAAATGGTCAAAGTGACCACGGGAATTGCCGACGATACATCCATGGAAATCAAGAGCGGCATCAAGGAGGGCGACGAAGTGATATCCGGAAGCTACAGCGCTATCAGCCGGAAACTGAAGGACGGAGCGAAGGTCACAATCGACAAGGAAACGACGAAGTAGACCGCGCTGGGGCGCGAGCTTCGCCGGCTTTTGTCGCTGAAACTTCCCGACGAATATGCTGAACACCGATACGATGCGACCACGCGGCCCGCTCGTCATCGACATCGAGAACATCACCAAACATTACGTCATGGGCGAAGAGACCGTGCACGCTTTGCGCGGTGTGACGCTCCAGATTCATCGCAACGAATATCTTGCGATCATGGGTCCCAGCGGCAGCGGCAAGTCCACCCTCATGAACATGCTCGGATGCCTGGATACTCCGAGCTCCGGGCGCTACGAATTCGGCGGAAGGGATGTCTCTGCGATGGACGACGATGAGCTGGCGGCGATCCGTAATCGCGAGATTGGCTTCGTCTTTCAAACTTTCAATCTCCTCCCCCGCTCCACCAGTCTGCGGAACGTCGAATTGCCGCTGATCTATGCCGGGGTTGACCCGGCAACGCGCGAGGAACGCGCCGCGCAAACGCTGCGCGATGTCGGACTGGGCGACCGCCTCTATCATAAACCTAACGAGTTATCTGGCGGGCAGCGCCAGCGCGTGGCGATCGCGCGGGCCCTGGTCAACAATCCTTCGATCATCCTCGCCGACGAACCAACGGGCAACCTCGACTCGAAAACCGGCGAGGAGATCATGTCGCTTCTGGAAAACCTGTACCAAGCCGGTAACACCATTATTCTCGTGACGCACGAAGCCGATATCGCGCGCCATGCCCGGCGCACGGTCTTTCTGCGTGATGGCTTGATCGAAAGCGACGCGCTCTCGGAAGCGACGGAGATTCAAACGCTGGCGTTCACGTGAACCGAGCCGATTCTCCATGAAGCGCTTCCTCTACGAGCTCACGGAAAGCTGGAAGATTGCGGCCGCCCAGATGCACGCGAACAAGACCCGCTCCATGCTGACCGCGCTCGGCGTCATCATCGGAATCGTGGCCGTCACGCTCATGGGCACTGCGATTAACGGCATCTCGACCGGTTTTGACAAGAGCATGGCTGTCCTCGGCGATGATGTGCTCTACATCGACCAACAGCCTTGGATTCGGAAGGACGATTGGTGGAATTTCCGAAGCCGGAAGAAGATAAAAACGGAGTATGCGGAGTCGATCAACCGCATGATCGCCGCGAGCGAGAACTCGAATCTGTTGCTGGCGGTGCCGGTTTGCAGCTGGTTTCGCAGCGTCAAATACAACGAGAACCAGGTCAACAACGTCTACACGATGGGCACGACGTCCGATTTCATCGCGATCTCGACGGTCGATTGCGTGAAGGGTCGCTTTTTCAACGAAATCGAGTCGCGCGGCGGTGCGAATGTCATCGTGATTGGCTACGATGTGGCAGACGCCCTTTTTCCTTCGGACAATCCAATCGACAAGTCCGTCCTGATCAATGGTCAGCCATTCAAAGTGATTGGCGTAAACACGCGGCAAGGCACGTTTTTGGGATTGTTTAGCTGGGACTCGATGGTGGCCATTCCGCTGCCAGCGTTCAAACGGTATTTCAGCGCGAAGAGTGAATCGGAAATCCGCGTAAAAGTGAAAGACAAGACCAAGCTCGCCGAGGCGAAGGACGAGTTGACCGGTTACATGCGGCGGGTGCGAGGGTTGCCGCCCGAAAAGGAAAACGACTTTGCGCTGAACGAACAACAGGCCTTCAAAAGCACACTCGATCCGGTCAAGAACTCGATCGCCATCGCGGGTTTGTTCATCACTGGTCTTTCACTTTTCGTGGGCGCGATCGGGATCATGAACATCACTTTTGTCAGCGTAAAAGAGCGGACGAAAGAGATCGGCACGCGAAAGGCGCTCGGGGCGCGCCGGCGGACCATCCTGCTCCAATTCCTGATTGAATCGACGGCGCTCTGTCTAGTCGGTGGTCTGATCGGGCTGGTGTTTGCTTTTTTCATGTGTCTCGGGATTGGGAAGGCCTTGCCCTCATTCCCGATTGAAATCTCTTTTGGCCTCGTCGTGACCAGCATGATTGTTTCGATCCTGACCGGATTGATCTCGGGATTCGCGCCAGCCTGGAGTGCCTCCCGCCTCGACCCGGTGACGGCGCTGAGATACGAATGAGCAGACAAGCGAAACTGACGAGGTAAAATGCGCTTCCGGGAAATCATTACCATGGCGCTCACCTCCCTGGGGGCGAACAAGCTGCGATCGGCGCTGACCATGACGGGGATAACGATCGGCGTTTTTTCCGTGATCTCGGTCATGACCGCCATCGGAGCACTGCAAAGCTCAATCGAAAGCGGGATCAGCTTTCTCGGCTCAAACATTTTCCAGTTCGCCAAATATCCGGCCAACGTCAACGTCGGCGGACGAAACCAGAAGAAGTATGAAAACCGCCACAACATCACCTACCGGCAGGCGCTGAGATATTACCAATTAATGGAGGGAGAAGCGCGTGAGATCTGCCTGAAGAGCTTCGATTTCAAGGGACAGGCCGTTTACAACGGCATGAAGACGACGCCGAGCTTAACCGTCGCCGGTTCCAACAAAAGTTTTCTCACCGCGAATTCATACACGCTCGCCTACGGACGAAACATCAATGATGAAGACGTTGCCTTTGCCCGGAGCGTGATTGTCATCGGCAAGATGATCGAGAAGCGTTTGTTCCCCCACGAATCGCCCATCGGCAAGACGATCAGACTCAATGGACATACTTTTGCCATCATTGGTACGCTCGGCGAAAAGGGGACGGCCTTCGGTCAGAGCCAGGATGATATTTGTGTGATCCCGATCACGCGCTTTTTTGAAAATTTCGGCGAAGCCAATCGCACGGTGAATATCGCGACGCAGTCGTTCTCGCAGGAGAATTACAATACGACCCTGGACAAGGGGATGGGAGCCATGCGGATTGCCCGAGGGCTTCGGGCGGAGCAGGAAAACGATTTCGAGCTTTACTCCAACGATTCGCTCAAGAGCGCGTTTACGGCCATCGCCGGCGTGGTCCGGATCGGTGCGTTCGTCATCAGCTTGATCGCCCTGGTCGCGGCCGGGATCGGGATCATGAACATCATGCTCGTGAGCGTGACAGAGCGAACAAAAGAGATCGGGATCCGCAAGTCGATCGGAGCACGGAGCCGGGATATCCTTCGGCAGTTCCTGACCGAGGCGGTTTTTATCTCAGAGGCAGGCGGGATTCTCGGAATCCTCCTGGGCGTCATCGGCGGAGACTTGCTGGCCATGTGGCTCCAGGCCAATTTGATCTTCCCCTTCGGCTGGGCTCTCGCCGGACTAATCGTTTGCTCGGCGATCGGCATCGGTTTCGGGTTTTACCCCGCCTACCGTGCCGCCCGGCTGGATCCCATCGACGCTTTGCGCTTCGAGTAACGGCGCAAACCCCTCTTGGGACGGGCGGAAGGCATGTAACTTGCGCTTGCATTGCTTTGACATGCGCAACGCTCCTTCTATCCTCGCGTTTCTCAGTCGCTACCGCCGTGCCAGCATCGCAAGAATCTCCTGCCGGGACAGCGCCTAGCGTTCTTCTCATCGAGGAGTACGATGCGCTGGCTGCGGCGATCACCTCCGCGTTGAAGAAGTTTGCTCCGCGGCATCGGACGCGCGTAGTCGAATCCCTCAGCGAGGCTGAAGCGGCGGCGGCGGAAACGCAGCCACAACTCTTCATTATCGACTTCGATCCACCGCACCCGAACACCATCGCTTTTCTTAATCGAGTCGGTCCGGCCCACCCGAACGCCCGCGTTCTCGTCATCGCCTCTGGCATTTCGCCGGAGTTCGCCGGCGAACGGCATGGCCCGAACGCAATTCAGTTTGTCGAGAAGCCGTTCGAGCTCGCGGATTTTGGCGCGGCGGTGCAGGCGCTCCTGGGTCCGTGGACCCAAGCCAGTTCGGGCGATTCGCGAGGAACTCTCCGCGACCTGAATCTCCGGGATCTGGTGCCGTTGGCATGCGTTGGCGGGGCGGCGGCGGTCTTACGGATCGAAGCGCCTGGTCAACGAACGGGCGAGATTCATTTCCTCGACGGTCACATTTGTCACGCAACTGTGCCGGGCTTGAGCGGAGTCGACGCCCTCCATGAAATCATGCGCTGGAAAAGCGCCCGTGGAACGGAAACGGAGAGGCCTGTGGATGCGCCTCGCACCATCCATGGCCCATGGCTGCACGGCTTTCTCGAAGCGCTTCGCCAGGCAAGGGCCAGCGAGGAAGAAGCGCCGGCTCCCTCGCTTTTGGCCCCGTCCGCCGAAGAAGCCAAGCCGAAAACGGCGAGGCCAACGAGCGGAAAGAAGATCGTTGTGATCGACGACACCGAGATGCTGTTGATCTTTGTGGAGGATAGTCTGTCCATCGCCGATCCAAGCCTTCAAATCACTACCGCTTTCACGGGCGGCGAAGGGGTCAGGCGGACTGAGGTAGTAATTCCAGATCTTGTCTTGCTCGATTACAGCCTGCCGGACCTGCGCGGTGATCAGATCTGTGAGCGCCTTCTTCAGAATGAAGCCACCGCGCGAATCCCCATCATGATGATGTCCGGACACGTTCCGGAAATGATCGCTACCGCTGAACGTTACCCGAACGTGGTGGCAACTATCGCCAAGCCATTCATGTCCGACGCATTGGTGCAACTGGTCAACGAAACACTCGCCAAGGGACGCTTGCCGCTCTCTCCAAAGGAAGAATCGGCGAATGATTGGACAATCACCGATCATCCAGCCAGTGTCGCCAGCCCGGCGCCGAAACCTGTGCGGCGTGGAAATGGGAAGAAGCCGGTTAAGAAGAGTGGCCCAAAGGAGGTGTCGGAAAAGCCGATATCCGCCGGTCCCACCGTCACGGCCCTTCCGACGCCTCCCAGCTTAATCGAAGTCGTCGAATCAATTCCGGCGGCCCCAGCCCAAGCGCCTTCACCTGGCCCGCTCGCGCGCGAAATCCGTCCCGCTGAGCCGACGCTTCTTCAGCCTCCTCTGTCTCTGTCTGGTGCCCGGCCGGCGAAGGTTGGGGGTCC
>Ga0137396_10000647_pt1 | contig 17010 bp, 17 predicted proteins | sample czc16metaG_FD_108284 | JGI IMG/M metagenome (GOLD analysis project Ga0137396, IMG submission 108284) | Vadose zone soil microbial communities from Angelo Coast Range Reserve, California, USA - czcobulk3.16 metaG | ecosystem: Environmental > Terrestrial > Soil > Vadose zone | place: USA...
CGCGACGGCGTCCCGCACGCCGACGGCACGCCGGCGCAGCCCCCGATCGCGCTGGTGGAGGTGCAGGGCTACTGCGTCGACGCCCGCCGGCGGATGGCGCGCATCTACCGCCAGCTCGGCCGCCGCGAAGCCGCCGCCCGGTGCACGCGCCAAGCCATCGAGCTCGCCCGGCGCATCGACGAGGCGTTCTGGGACGAGCGCACCGGCACCTACGTGGTGGCGCTCGATGCGCAGAAAAAGCAGGTGCGCAGCATCGCTTCAACATGGGGCACCTGCTCTGGTCGCGCGCCATCCCGGACGGCAAGGCGCGCCGCGTCGCCCGCGCGCTGCTCTCCGCGGAAGGATTCAACGGGTGGGGCGTGCGGACGCTTGCGCGCGGGCAGAAGGCGTACAACCCGCTCAGCTACCACAACGGCACCGTCTGGCCCCACGACAACTCGCTCATCGCGATGGGGCTGTCGCACTACGGGCTGCAGCGGCAGGCGCTCCAGATCCTGAGCGGCGCCTACGCCGCCGCGCGCGGCTTCCGCCATTACCGCCTTCCCGAGCTGTTCTGCGGGATGGACCGCGGCGACCAGGAGCAGCCGGTGAGTTATCCGGTGTCTTGCTCCCCGCAGGCGTGGGCGTCGGGCGCGATGTTCCTCATGCTGCGCGCCTGCCTCGGGATCTATCCGGACGCGCCGCGGCGGACGCTCAGGATCGTGAACCCGCACCTGCCGGAGTGGATGAGCGAGGTCACCTTGCGAGGGATGCGCGTGGGGAGCTCGCGGGTGTCGCTGCACTTCACGCGCACGGGAGAGGGCTGCTTCGTCGCCGTCACCGAGACGCGAGGCAACCCGCTCGCGCTGCACATCGACGTCGGCACGGGCAATCCGGAGTCGTGACCGCGGTCACCGCCGGCGTCCGCCGGCGCCGGAGGAACGCACGGGCCGCAAGTGGGAACTGGAGTTCCCCGCCGTACGATCGAAACGCGACAGCATGGTGTCGGAACCCGACAGTCAGGCTGCCTGTCGTACCGGCTCGGCGGGAGCGACCGGGCGGCGGAGAAGGTTCGCCATCCGATCCCAGGCCTTGCGGCCCGCATCGGTGCGGGAGAACGCCTTGACCACGACCGCCCCGAAGAGAGCAACCAGACCACCGGGGACGATCAGGGCCGCCAGCACGATCGCGATTCTGCGGTTCACGCTGACAGCTTGTGCAGGAGCAATGCCACGTGCGAAGCGCGTTACGCACCCGCCGGGCATGTTAGAAGCCGGGCATGAGCGCCGTGTCGCTGGCCAGCGTCCAGGACGTCGAGGCGCGGTTGCGATCGGCGGGGTACCTGCCGTCGCCGGAGATCGCCACCAGCGTGTTCCTCGCCGACCGCCTGGAGAAGCCGGTGCTGGTGGAGGGCCCAGCGGGGGTAGGCAAGACCGAGCTGGCGCATGCCTTCGCGAAGGCGACCGGGCGACGGCTCGTCCGCCTGCAGTGCTACGAGGGGCTCGACGAGGCCAAGGCGCTCTACGAATGGGAGTACGCCAAGCAGCTTCTCTATACCCAGCTCCTCAAGGACAAGATCTCCGAGACGATTGCGGGGGCGGGCACGCTGCGCGAGGCAGCCGACCGGGTGGCGGGCTCCGACGACCTGTTCTTCAGCGAGCGATTCCTCCTCCCGCGCCCGGTGCTCGCCGCCATCCGGAGCCCCGATCCCGCGCTGCTCCTGATCGACGAGATCGACAAGGCGGATCCGGAGTTCGAGGCCTTCCTGCTCGAGGTGCTGGCCGACTACTCCGTGACGGTCCCCGAGATCGGCACCGTGCGCGCGCTGCACATCCCGCGGGTGGTGCTCACCTCGAACGCGGCGCGGGAGCTGTCCGACGCGCTCAAGCGCCGGTGCCTGCACCTGTACATCGACTTCCCCTCCGCGCAGCGCGAGCTGGAGATCGTCCGCGAGCGCGTGCCGGGCGTCGCCGATCAGCTCGCCCGGAAGGTGGTCGCCGCCGTGCAGGCGATCCGCAAGCTGGACCTGAAGAAGCTCCCGTCCATCGCGGAGACACTCGACTGGATCCGCGCGCTGCTGCTGCTCAATGCCTCCTCGCTGGACCCGCAGCTCGTCTCGGACACCCTGTCCACCTTGCTCAAATACGAGGCGGACATCGCCAAGGCCCGCGAGCACGTCGGCTACATCGCCTCCGCCGACCTCCCCGCCACGGTCCGCTGAGTGTCGAAAAGCAGAACGAATCCTCCGCGCCTCAGCGCCTCCGCGTTGATGTCTGGGTCCAGCGCGTCTACCGGTGCTTGCCGCCCACGCGGTCCGCGCGGCGGGCCTGGGCCAGGCCTTGATGGTCGACCCAGCCGGGATAGGCGAGGCGGACGGCGTCGTTGGATACGTTGCGGAGGCGGGCGCCGGGCTTGCGGTCGCCCACCAGCCACGCGCCGCGCGACTTGAAGAGAAGGTAGACGGCCGGGTCGCCGGTGGTCATCCCCTGCGCGTCCCGGTGGTAGACGTCCTCGGCCAGCTCGATGACCACTGCGCCGGGTCCGGCCGGGCGCGCTTCCTTGAACTCGAAGGTCTTCAGCTCGTCGTTCCTCTCCGCCCACGGTGAAAGGCGCGCCTTGGGATGCGTGAGCCGCTTCACGCCGTCCCAGTCGCGGCGGACGATGCGCGACAGGTACTGCTGCAGGGTCGCCTTGGCGAGGAAGACGTCGGGGCTCTCCTCGCGAATCAGGGAATGCACGGGATCGCCGCGCTGCCTCTCCACCGTCGGGTCAGCTGCCGCAGCCAGGACCACCAGCGCCACCGCCACCATGTCGACCTCCCCCGGACTCCCGCGCGCATGCTGCACGGACGTGCATCCGGGGCGAACGTGCGCATACGGGAATGTGCAGGCAACCTCGGCAAGCGGCCGCGTGCCAGGTGGTGGACGTTCGGCCCCCTCCGCCAAAAAAAAATTATTTTTTTTTCGTGGGGTCCTGGCGGGTCAGGAGGCGGCGCGGGCGGTGGTCTGTGTCGCCGCCGCGACGCGGTTGCGGCCCGCGCGTTTCGCTTCGTACAGGGCCGCGTCCGCCTTCTCGATCAGCGCCGCTACGTCGGTCGCTTCGTGGCCGAAGCCCGCCACGCCGACGGAGACAGTCACCCGCACAGGGCCCGCGCCGGCCGGCGCCGGCAGCGGCGTGGCCGCGACCGCGCGCCGCAGCTTCTCGGCGACCTCGATCGCCTCCTCGCGAGCGATGCGCGGCAGGACGACCACGAACTCGTCCCCGCCGTAGCGGGCGACCATGTCCACCTTGCGCACGTTGCGCTGGAGGGCCACGGCGATGCCGCGCAGGACCGCGTCGCCCACCGTGTGTCCGTGCGCGTCGTTGACCTGCTTGAACAGGTCCAGGTCCATCATCAGGACCGTCAGCTCGTCTCCGAAGCGCAGGCTGCGCGACAGCTCCTGCTCCAGGCGGCTGAACAGGTAGCGCCGGTTCGGGATCCCGGTGAGCGCGTCGGTGAACGACATCTCGCGCGTCTGCTGGTACAGGCGCGCGTTGGCGATGGCCAGGCCGGCCTGGGCGGAGATGGCCTCGGCCAGCCGGATTTCCTGTGGCGAGAAGCCGTCCACCGCGGGCCGGTTGAGGTTCAGGACGCCCACGATGCGCCCTTTGGCGCGCAGGGGGACGCAGAGGAACGAGCCGGTCGTCTTGCGCAGGCCCTTGTAGTGCAGGTAGTGCCGATCGCGCTGCACGTCGGGCACGTACATGGTCTTTCCCTGTGCCGCCGCCGCCCCGCTCACCCCTTCGCCCAGCCGGAAGCGCATCCCGCGGGCCGCCGCGAGTCCCTGGCCGGCCACCGCCTCGACCACCAGCTGGTGGGTGGTCTCGTCGAGCAGCAGCGCGCAGAACTCGTCGACCCGCAGCGCCGAGCACACCAGCCGCCCCAGCTGCTCGAGCTGCTCCGGCAGATCGAGCGTCCCGCTGAGCGCCTTGGACACGTCGAGCAGAAGCTCCGTCTCCCGGACGTGCGCGGCGAGGCGCTCGTTGACCGAGGTGAGCTCGCTCTGCAGCTTGAGCTCGCGGCCCATCGTCTCCAGGGACTGCTCGGTCTCGATCTCGTGCGCCGCCATGTCGGTCACGCGGGCGAGCATGGTGTTGAAGGCGCGCGCCAGCCGCCCCAGCTCGTCGTCCCCGGTCACCTTGGCCCGCACCAGGATGTCGCCCATCTCCGCGCGCGCCATGGTGGCGCCGAGGTGCTGGGCGGGCTTCACCAGGAACTTGCGGGAGGTGATCGCCACGGCGATGCCGGCGAAGGTCAGCGTCAGGACGCTCCCCAACACCGCGCCTTGCTTCAGCAAACGGAAGGCGAGGACGGGGTCGGTGCGCGCCACGTCCTCGGTGTAGGCGATCAGCACACCCAGGCCCACCAACAGCACCACGGCGGAGGGAACCGCGGAAGCGAGGATGAGCTTCAACGCGACCGAGCGGCGGATGCGGGAGAACACATCCCCATTCTACCATCCGCCGCCCGCCGCGCCTCGCGCGCCTGCCGAAAACGTTACGGATCGCGCTTTGCAAACTTCGCGAAAGTTGCACGGGACGTGAGCAGGGCAGAGGCTCCCGGGCGCGTGCGGAGGTATCTCACAACGCTCCTGCTGCTCGCGCTGCCCGCGGCCGCCGAGGAGATCCGGATCGAGCTGTCGCGCGGCAAGCCCTCGGCGCGTGTCGAGGGCGCGGGCGCGCAGGTCAGCCAGGGCGGGCGGTCGATCGAGCTGCTTGGCTCGAGCCACGAGCTTGAGGCGCGCGGGGGTGTCCTGGTCGCCGACGGACGCAAGCTCGATCCGGGCGAGCCGCTCGTCGTGCATCCCGGGGAGGGACGGCTGCGCGTCGACCAGAGGCCCTTGCCGGGGCGGCTGGAGGTGTGGGCGGACAAAGGCGGCCTGCTCCTGGTCAACGCGCTCGATCTGGAGGACTACGTCGCCGCGGTGGTGGCGAGCGAGGTCCCCAAGGACTGGCCCGGCGCGGCGCTGGAAGCGCAAGCCGTCGCGGCGCGCACCTTCGCCGTGGCGCAGAAGATCGCGCAGGGGCCTGCGGCGCGCGCGCACCTGGGTTCTTCGGTGCTGGACCAGGTGTACGCGGGCGCGGCGCATCCCGCGAGCGGCGCGCTCCGTGCCGCGCACGCCACCGCCGGCGAAGTGCTCACGTACGGCGCGGCGCCGATCGCGGCGTACTTCAGCGCTTCCTGCGGAGGGCGGAGCGAGACCGGGGAGGACGCGTTCAACCTCGCCGCCGGCACCACCCCGTATCTCGTCTCCGACCCGGATGACGCCGACGCGGGCCGCGCTTGGGTGGTGCGCACGCCGCTCTCGCGGATCTCGGCCGCGCTGCGCAAGGCGGGCAGGGTGCTCGCGGAGGTCACCTCGGTTCGCGTTTCGTCGCGCACGGCCAGCGGCCGGGCGCGCACGGTGGCCGTCGAGACGTCCTCGGGGGAGCGCAGCCTGGCAGCGGTGGAGCTTCGCCAGATCCTCGGCTACGAGGCGCTGCCCTCGCTCCTCTTCTCGGTTTCGGTCGAGGGCAAGCAGGCGGTGTTTCGCGGGCGCGGCAACGGCCACGGGGTGGGGCTCTGCCAGTGGGGCGCGCGAGCGCGTGCGGCGCGCGGCGAATCGTACCGCCAGATCCTCGCGCACTACTACCCCGGCGCCGAGCTCCGGCGGATGTACTGAAGCACCTCGTCGACCGGCTTGCCTTCGGCGGCGCACCTCGCGCGCAGGTAAAGGACGGCGGTCATGAAGACGGGCAGCGGCAGGATGAGGGTCGCGATCGCCGCATCGAGCAGCGCGTGCGCGAGCATGTCTCGCTCGGCGAACAGCCGCCCCAGTCCTTGCGTCAAAAGCACCATTGCCGCGGCGGCGCACAGGACCAGGACGAGCTGGACCGGCCAGACGCGCTTGATCAGCTCCCAGGATCGGTGCAGCGCGGGGAAGCCGGAGAGGTTCTCCGCCATGGCTACCGCGCCGGACAGGCTGAAGGCGAAGGCCGCGAAGATCCCGGGCACCACGCCCGCGGCGGACCCGAACGCGACCAGCGCCAGCGCGCAACCCAGGGTGGGGCGGAGCGCGTGCAATCGCGCCGCCGCGGCGGCCCAGGCAGCGGCGGGTCCGGGGGCGCCGGCCGCGATGGCGAGCAGCGCCGCCTGGGCAAGCCACAGGCCGGCCAGGAAGACCAGCGCGCCGAAGAGCACACCCGCGACGAGCGTCAGCGAGACGGTCGTCCGGCGGGGAGCGCCCGGCTCTCTCGCCTCGCGCAGCAGGTCGCGGCGCGCCTCGGCCGGCGGTTCGGTCTCCAGCTTGCGGCGCTCGGAGAGCGCTTCTCCACGGGGGAGGTCGGGCTCCGCGCTCGCGTGCGCGAACGCGACGAAGAGGATGGCTCCGCCGACCATATACGCGGGGAACAGCGAGAGGGCGGCGGTGAGGAAGATGGCGCCCGCGCGGCCGCGCGACATCGCTGCAGCATCCGAGAGCAGCCCCATCCCGCCCTTCTACGGCATCTGGGGCGAGAGCGCTGCCTGCGGCGCCCGGTCGTCCTCCAGCAGGCGGCGGTAGACCGCGCCGTAGCCCTCGGCCATTCGTGCGAGGGTCAGCTCGGCCTCCACCCGCTCCCGCCCGCGAAGGCCCATGGCCGCCGCGCGCTCCGGGTCCGAAAGCAGCTCGACCAGCTTGTCCGCCAGCGAAGCGGCGTCCCCGTAGGGCACCAGGAGCCCGTTCTCGCCGGGCCGGATCAGCTCCGGGTTCCCGCCCACCGCGGTCGCCACGATCGGCAGCCGCGTGGCCATCGCCTCCATGAGCGCGTTGGAGAGGCCCTCTGCGCTCGAGCACAGGCAGCCCGCCTTGGCGCGCGCCAGGATGGCCGGCACGTCGAGGCGATGACCCAGCAGGAACACGCGGTCCGTGAGGCCCAGCGCGGCGATGCGCTTCTCGAGGAGCTCGCGCTCAGGACCCTCGCCCGCGCAGAGGAACTTCGCGCGGGGCAGCCGGTCGCGTAGGAGCGCCGCCGCTTCCACCAGGGTGCGATGGCCCTTGACCGGCCACAGGTTGCCGATGACCGCCACCGGCACGTCGTCCGGGCCGACGGGCAGCGGCGCCTGCAGCGGCTGCGCGGCGAGCCGGTCGAAATGCGGGAGATCGATCCCGTTCCGTACCACCACCACGCGCTCGGGCCTGCAGCGCTCGTCGCGGATGCACACCTCGCGCACCGCGTCCGCGTTGGCCACGACCAGGTCGGCGTGGCGGGCGTTCCACTTCTCCGCCTCGCGGTGCCATTTGCCGAATCCCTGGCGCAGGTGGCCGAGGTCGACCCGGCTGACGATCACCTTCGCCCCGGCCAGGCGGCCGGCCGCGAAGGCGAGGAGGTTGGTGTTGAAGTCGGTGGCGTGGACGATGCGCACCCTGTGCTCGCGCATCAGCGCAGCCATCCGGGCGATCTGCTTGAGCGTGTTCGCACGCAGCATCGATCCTTTGAGCGGGAAGAGCACCGGCTCGTACCCCAGCGAGCGGACCTGGTCGAGCATCGGACCGGACAGTTCCAGGCACCCGACCAGCGCGCCGAAGCCCGGCAGGTGCAGCCGCAGCCGCTCGACGAACTGCCGCTCCGCTCCGCCGATCCAGAAGCGGTTGACGAGATGCAGAACCGGGATCCCCATCGTTCCCGCAAGGTGCTCATCGCACCACGGCCCGGCGAGCCCTTGACACCCGACCACCCGCCCCTGACGCGCCGCGCCGTGCGCTGGAGGAGCCCAAAAGATCACCGCGGAGGCGCGGAGAGCACGGAGAATTGTTCTGGCCAGCGAATCTCCGCGTCCTCCGCGCCTCCGCGGTGATCCTTGAAGCCGGAGCGGCGCGTGGTAGAGGCGCGGGATGGATGTCGGAGAGTTTGATTACGGGTTGCCGGAGGAGTTGATTGCGCAGGAGCCGTTGCCCGAGAGGGATGCGTCGCGCCTGTTGGTGCTGCCGCGCGAGCGGGGTCAGGCGGAGCACCGGATGGTGAGGGACCTGCCGGCGGTGCTTCGGCCGGACGACCTCTTGGTGGTGAACGACGCGCGGGTGATCCCGGCACGGGTGCGCGGGCGCAAGGAGGGGACGGGCGGCAACGTGGAGTTGCTGCTCGTCGAGCCGCTGGGCGGAACGGACTGGCTGGCGCTTTCGCGGTCCTCGAAGCCGCTGCGCGCGGGGACCGCCGTCGAGGCGCACGGAGCGCGCCTCCAGATCCTCGAGTCGCGCGGAGAGGGAGAGGTCGTGGTGCGGCTTGCGGCCGAAGGCGAGGATCTGTGGCGCTACCTGGACGAGGCCGGCGAGATGCCGCTGCCGCCGTACATCGATCGGCCGGCGAGCGCGGCGGACCGCGAGCGCTACCAGACCATCTTTGCTCGCGCGCGCGGGGCGGTCGCCGCGCCCACCGCAGGACTCCACTTCACCCCGCGCCTGATCGACGAGCTGCGCAGCCGCGGCGTCCGTGTCGCGCAGATCACGCTCCACGTCGGACCGGGGACCTTCCTGCCGGTGCGCGCTCGCAGGGTCGAGGACCACCGCATGCACCGCGAGCGCTACCACGTGCCCGCCGAGACGGCGGAGGCGGTGAACGCGGCGCGCGGCCGGGTGGTGGCGGTGGGCACCACCGCGCTGCGCACGCTGGAAGCCGCGCACGACGGCGAGGCGCTCCACGAGGGCCCCGGCTCGACCGACCTCTTCATCGCGCCCGGTTACCGGTTCCGCGCCGTGCAGGGGCTCTTCACCAACTTCCACCTGCCCCGGAGCACGCTCCTCATGCTGGTCTCCGCGTTCGCCGGGCTGGCCCGCGTCCGGGCGGCGTACGAGGAGGCGATTGCGCAACGCTACCGGTTCTTCTCGTACGGCGACGCGATGCTGATCGTGTAAGAACCGCCGGGATGCTCTCCTTCACCGTGACGCACACCGACGGCGCCGCCCGCCGCGGCGTGCTCGAGCTGCCGCACGGCCGCGTCGACACGCCGCAGTTCATGCCGGTGGGAACGGCGGGCTCGGTGAAGGCGCTGGCGCCGGACGACCTCGATCGCATCGGCGCGCAGATCGTGCTGGGCAACACGTACCACCTGCTGCTGCGCCCCGGGCCGGAGCTGGTCGCCGAGATGGGAGGGCTGCACCGGTTCATGAGCTGGCCCCGGCCGCTCCTCACCGACTCGGGCGGTTTCCAGGTCTACTCGCTCGCCGAGCAGAGGAAGATCAGCGAGCAGGGCGCGCTCTTCCGCAGCCACCTGGACGGGAGCAAGCACCTGCTCACCCCCGAGCGCGCGGTGCAGGTGCAGCAGAAGCTCGGCCCCGACGTCCTGATGTGCTTCGACGAGTGCCCGCCGGCGCAGGCCTCCCGCAAGGAGCATGAAGAGGCGGTGGCGCGCACCACGCGCTGGGCCCTGCGCTGCAAGGAGGAGTGGCGCAAGCAACCCGGCGGAGCGCTGTTCGGCATCGTCCAGGGAGGCCTGGAACGGGACCTTCGCGAGCGCCACGCGGCCGAGAACGCCGCGCTCGATTTCCCGGGCAACGCCCTGGGCGGGTTCTCGGTGGGGGAGGACCCCGGGCAGATGTGGGAGGGGGTGGCGCACGCCGCGCCGCTCTTACCGGCGCACAAGCCACGCTACCTGATGGGCGTCGGCACGCCGGAAGACCTGCTCCGGTGCGTGCTCTCCGGGGTCGACCTGTTCGACTGCGTGCTGCCCACCCGCGTGGCGCGCAACGGCCTCCTGTTCACGCGGCGGGGACGCCTGCAGATCAAGGCAGCGCGGTATGCCAAGGACCCGCGCCCCGCCGATCCCGGGTGCCGCTGCTACACCTGCCGGACGTTCACACGCGCCTACCTGCGCCACTTGTTCGCCGCCCAGGAGCTGCTCGCCTTCCGGCTGAACAGCCTGCACAACCTGACGTTCTACATTGACCTCATGAGCGGCCTGCGCGCCGCCATCGAGGCGGGTGGGGCACGCAACTACACGGAACAACTCCTGGAATCGTTCCGCGAGGGGCCGGATTGAGGTTGCGGTCGGGCGACAGGCGGGCGAGAGTTGCAGGCCGGGGGAAGGCGCGCCGTGAGCGAACCGGGAAGGCCGCAGGATCCACGCATCGGCGGCCTGGTCGGGCCGGAGTTCGTCGCCGTCCTCTGGGGCGAGCTCGTCGCCGTCCACGCCACCGAGGTGTTCGGGATGATGTCCCAAGGCCGCAAGACCGGCCTCCTCTTCGTCCAGGGCGGCGGCGTGGAGCGCCTGTTCGGCTTCGCGGACGGCGACCTGGTCTTCGGGACCTCCACCGCCGCGGCGGAAGGCGACGACGCCCCGGCAGGCGTGCTGGGGCTCTTCCGCCAGCAGCCGGGCGGCACCTTCACCTTCCTGCGCGGGCCGGCCGGCAAGGTGCCCCGGGCCTTCGCGCCCCGGAACACCCAGGTCCTGGTGCTGGATTCCTTGCGAAAGCTGGACGAAACCGGGCGGCTCGCCGGTTGAAGCAGGCGCCCGCGTCTGTTAGAACGGCCCGCTTTCGCAAAGGAGTCCGCCGTGCTCTCGCTGCTGTTGGCCCAGGCCGAAGCGCCTGCCCAGTCCCCCCTCGCCGGGCCGGGGAACATGCTGTTCCTGGTCGCAATCTTCTTCGGCATCTTCTACTTCATGATCATCCGGCCCCAGCAGAAGCAGCAGAAGACGCACAAGTCCTTCCTCGAGAGCCTGAAGAAGGGCGACGAGGTGATCACCAACGGGGGACTCATCGGCCGGATCGCCGGCGTGCAGGGCGACGTCCTCACGCTGGAGATCGCGAACAACGTGCGGGTGCGGGTCCTCAAGGACCAGGTGAACCGGCCCTTCGTGGTGAAGGAGCCGCCGCCCGCTCCGGCCGCCGAGGACGCGGCGAAGAAGTAGCGGAGGAGGCCGGCTTTGCCGGCGACGGGCGGAGGCCGCAAGGCCGTAGCAGTAGGAGAAACGGATGGATAGCTCATGGTATTGGCAGGCCGGCCTGATCGCGGCCGTGACGCTCGTGGCAATCTACGCCCTGGTCCCGTCGTGGACCTACTTCCGCCTGCCCGCCGACCAGCGCAACGAGTCCGGCGTGTTCGAGAAGGCGCGGCCGAGGTGGGCGCCTTCGCGGCACCTGAACCTGGGCCTCGACCTGCAGGGCGGAATCCACCTGGTGATGGGCGTCGAGGTGGACCGCGCCGTGCGCGAGAAGGCGGTGCGGAGGGCCGAGGAGCTGGCCGCCGACCTGGACCGCAAGAGCATCAAGGGCGTGGAAGTGAAGGGCGACCCCGACAGCGGCATCGTGACGGTGAGCGGCCAGGGGGACGCGCTCGCGCAGGCCAAGCGGCAGATCTCCGACGACTACCCGGACATGTACATCCGCCGCACCGGGGCCACCTCGTTCGAGCTGGCGATGAAGGACGACGCGGTCAAGCAGCTCAAGGAGAGCGCGGTCGACCAGGCGGTGAAGGCGATCCGCAACCGCGTCGACAAGTGGGGCGTCTCCGAACCGACCATCGCCAAGCGCGGCGACTCCGCCATCCTGGTGCAGCTGCCGGGCTACTCGAATCCGGAGAAGGCGAAGGAGCTCCTCGGCAAGACGGCGCAGCTGGAGTTCAAGATCGTCGACGACGAGGACCGCAGCCTCACCCAGCTCAAGGACCTGCCGCCCGCCATCACGCTCGACTGGGACCGGTACGAAGGCGCGGGCGGGGCGCTGATGACCTCTCCGTTCCTGCGCGCCAAGGACGGGCTCGAGCTGCGCAAGTTCGTCCAGGGCAAGGCGCCTCCGGGCAAGGAGTTCGGCATCCAGAAGGTCGAGGAGCGCATCGCGCGCGAGACCTATTACCGGACGTACCTGCTCGACAAGAAAGCGGGCATGACCGGCGAGTACATCACCGACGCCCGGGTCGCCTTCGACAACTCGCCGGGCGAAGGGAACCGGCCCTACGTGCAGGTGAGCTTCAACCGCACCGGGGCGGACCTCTTCGAGAAGCTGACCAGCGCCAACGTGAAGAAGCGCATGGCCATCGTGCTCGACGACTCGGTAGACTCGGCGCCGATCATCCAGGGGCCCATCCCGGGCGGCGTGTGCTCGATCCACCTGGGGGGCCTCAAGCCCATCAACGAGATCCTGCAGGAGGCGAAGGACCTCGCCCTGGTGCTCAAGTCGGGCGCGCTTCCCGCGCCGGTGCGCATCCTGGAGGAGCGCTCGGTGGGCGCGTCGCTGGGGCCGGAGCTGATCAAGCGCGGCTCGCTCGCCGCCTTCTGGGGGCTCGTCGCGGTGCTCCTCTTCATGGCGGCCTATTACCGCTTCAGCGGAGTGGTCGCGGACATGGCGCTCGTCCTCAATGGCATCGTGGTGCTGGCCGTGATGGCGCTGCTCGACTCGACGCTCACCCTCCCCGGCATCGCGGGCTTCGTGCTCACCCTGGGGATGGCGGTGGACGCGAACGTGCTCATCAACGAGCGCATCCGCGAGGAGATGAAGCAGGGCCGCTCCATCGCGCAGGCGGTGCAGACCGGCTACGACAAGGTGTTCTGGACCATCTTCGACGGGCACGTGACCGCGCTGGTGGCTGGATTCGTCATCCGTGCCTACGGCAGCGGGCCGGTGCGCGGATTCGCCACCACGCTGATCATCGGCCTGTTGGCCTCGATGTTCACCTCCATCGTCGTGACCCGCGCGATCGTCGAGTGGTTCGTGGGACACGGCAAGCTGCACAAGGCCTTCAGCGTTTAAGGAACCGCCATGCAGATGAAGTATTTCGAGCTGATCAAGCCGGGCACGAGCCACGATTTCGTCAAGTACCGCCGCGTGGCGGTGACGATCTCGCTCGTCGTCAACGCCCTGGTCCTGCTCGGCGCCCTGGTCTGGCCCAAGCTGAACTACGGCGTCGACTTCGCCGGCGGCACCGAGCTGCAGGTGAAGTTCGAGAAACCGGTCTCGGCCGGCGACGTGCGCGAGGTGGTGAGCCGGGCCGGGTTCGGCGAGCCCACCGTGCAGGAGTACGGGAACAAGGGGGAGAACCAGTTCCTCATCCGCGTCGAGCGCATCGCGCTGCTCACGCCGGACGCCGCCGCCAAGGTGAAGCAGGAAGTCGCCCAGGCGCTGCCCGACGCCCAGCTCAGCGCGTTCCACTTCGACCCGGAGGTCGGCGACAAGCTCGACTTCACCTTCAAGAAGCGGGTCGACCCGGCAGCGCTGCAGGCGGCGGTGGAGAAGGCCGGGTTGCAGGCCAAGGAAGTGCGCTCGCTCACCTCGCGCGAGGCGCAGGACCAGGAGTACACGGTCATCGCGCAGGGCCCGGGCGACAAGATCGGCCAGTTCCTGCGGGACAAGTTCGGCAAGGACTCGGTCGAGGTGGTGCGCACCGAGTACGTGGGCCCCCAGGTCGGCAAGCAGCTCCGCAACGACGGGATCCTCTCCGTGATCTACGCCATCGGCATGATCCTCATCTACGTCGGGCTGCGGTTCGACTTCCGCTTCTCGCCGGGCGTGGTCATCGCCCTGATCCACGACGCCATCGTCACCCTGGGCTACTTCCTGGTGACGCGGCACGAGTTCAACCTGACCTCGGTGACGGTGATCTTGACCGTGGTCGGGTACTCGGTGAACGACACCATCGTCATCTACGACCGCATCCGCGAGAACGCGAAGAGGTACAAGGGCAAGCCGTTGCGCGACCTGATCAACCAGTCGATCAACGAGATGCTCGGCCGCACCATCCTCACCTCGGGCGCGACCGCGCTCTCGCTGCTCGGCCTCATCGTCTACGGAGTGGGGACCATCCAGGACTTCGCCCTGGCCATGCTGGTGGGCATCATCTCCGGGACGTACTCGACCTGGTACATCGCTAGCCCGATGACCATCTGGCTAGAGGAGCACATGGCGCACCGCAAGGCGATCGAGGCTGCGAAGCCCAAGGTCAAGCCTGCCGCCAAGCCGCCCCAGCAGGCCGCTGCCCGGTAGCCCTAACCTCCGCGGAGGCGGGTCAGCTCGGTGACCACGACGTTGCGGCGAATCGGATCGACCCGATACACGACCCGCCACTTCATCACGTCGATCTGGAGCACCGAATCCTTGGTGGAGGTCCAGAACGGGCTCGACGGAGGCATCGTAGCGAGCGCGTCGCCAATCTGGTCCATGGTGCGGCGGATCTCGTCGCGCACCGCCTCGGGGACCTGAGCCAGCTTGACCCGGTAATGGACGGAGTAGTTCACGCGCCGGCCGAGTCTCCGAGTGGACACGTACTCCCGAGGCCCAGGGTGGACACTTGGGCAGAGCGGCGCAACCCGGCGCCAGCGGGGCTACTTCCTGCCAAGAACCTCGGTAACGCGAAGCGTCTCATCGTCCAAGGTATAGTAAAAGGACCAGCCGCGGACCACCAGGCAGAGGCGGCTCACGCTGACCGAGGACCAGAAGACGCTGTCCGCAGGGATACCTTGCAGCCCGACGGCGATTTCCTCGAAGCGCAGCTGCGCCTCGTCTCTTATCGCTTTCGGCGCCGCTCTCAATGCCGGCTGAACCATGATTACGCGGTGGCCCAGGGGTGCCTCCGGGGTTGGGCCCCAACGTTCAGCAGCGGCAGGGTGAGCCCGCAAGGATTGACAGACGCAGAAGCCGTCTGCTGGCGGTCCGCCGAGATGAGGAGCGAAACGGGTCCCCGCCGCCCGCCTCCCCCCCACACCAGACGGCGCTCGCAGGCGCGATGTACGGCCGGGCAGGGGCAGCCGCCATGCAACGGCGCCGAGCGGTCTGCCGCGATGCTCACGCGGGCGCGACCCCCAGCTTTGCGAGGTAGCGGTCGATGCGATCGCGGAACCGGTCGTCGGCGTCGAGGAACTGCACGCCTATGCCGGGGACGATGCCTTGTTCTGCGGCCTCGCCCTCGGTCACCCGATGCATGACCAGGCCGCTGGTGGTCGCCGAAGGGCCTCCATCGGGCAGCTCGAGCTGGACGGTGATCACTTCGTCCACCTCGGGAGGCGTGCGGGTCTGGATGAACACGCCCCCGCGGCTGATGTTCTGCGCGTGCTCGCGGACGAACTCGCGCGCGGTGCGGAAGCGGACCGTGAACTGGCTGTGGAAGCGGGGGAACTCGCGCGCGTCCCGCAGCTCGCGCCCCATGCGAGCCTTCTCAACCACCAGCGCGGCGATGCGCTCGCGGGCGGCCACGTCGATGGCGGTGAACTCCACCCAGAAGCCGGCCGGCACGGGGCGGTCGCGCGTGGAAGCCGCAACGACTCCGACCGCCACTTCCGGCTTGGGATTGCCGGGCAGGTACAGGGCCATCGAGACCCGGGCGCCGACCTTGGGCGGGACCAGGGACCGGACCGCCACGCCTTCGCCCGACAGGCCGCGCGAGGTGGTCTGGATGGCCGCCCCTTCGGAGACGTAGCGCACTGGGAACACCATCGGCGCTGCTTCCACCGTCCCGCTCCTTTTCTCCCCATCTCAAGTCATACGTCAGGCCGCGATGCAGTGCTGCATTCGACACTAGGCGGGGACCTGGCGGGCTCCGTGCATGTGTGCATCGAGCCTGCACCGGCCGACGCCCGGCGGGCCGGAGATCCGGCCCGGGGGCAACGCGGCGTCGCGCCGGTGCTGGCGATCTGCGAGTCGTTTCGCCGCTGAAAGCGATCGGCTCGAAATCGAGCCGGCCGGTGGCCAGGATCTTGGCCACCCGGAGCCACGGGAGCGCTGCCGGGCGCCGGCTTCGCGCGTCGCACCCACAGCGATGTCAGACCCCCGTGCTAGACCGCGCACATGCGCTGGTCACCGGGAGAGGCGGCGATGGCCGCCGGAGCCGAGCAGGGTAGTCGTCTGGCGGCCGAGCTGGGGCTCCTCCCGGCCGTGGGGCGGGCGCTCTGGGCACGCGGAGTGCGCGACGCCGGGGCGGCGCAGCGATTCCTCGAGCCGCAGCTCGAGCAGCTGCCCGACCCGTTCGGCTTGAAGGGCATCGATGCGGCGGTCGCGCGCGTCCAGCGCGCCCTCGAGGCGCGCGAGACGGTGTGCGTCTACGGCGACTACGACGTCGACGGCGTCACCAGCACCGCGCTGTTGGTCTCCGTGCTGCGCAAGCTGGCCGTCTGCGCTCCCGGTGGCGGCCAACCAGCGCGCATCGAGTTCTACGTGCCGAACCGCCTGCTCGAAGGATATGGGCTGAACCTCGCGGCCATGAAGCGGCTGTCGGCCCGCGGCGCGCGGCTGGTGGTGAGCGCCGACTGCGGCGTCACGGCCGTGGCGGAGATCGACGCGGCGGCGCAGCTCGGCCTCGACGTGGTGGTGATCGACCACCACACCTCCGCGCAGACCGCCGAGGCGCTCCCGCGCGCGGTGGCCATCTTGAACCCGCACCAACCGGGCTGCGCTTTCCCCGGGCGCGAGCTGGCCGCGGTCGGCGTCGCGTTCCACCTGCTGCTCGCGCTGCGCAGGCGGCTGCGCGAGGCCGGGTGGTTCGCGGGTCGGCAGGAGCCGAACCTGCGCGAGCAGCTCGACCTGGTCGCGCTGGGCACCATCGCCGACGTGGTGCCGTTGACCGGGCCCAATCGCGTGCTGGTCCACTTCGGCCTGCGCGAGCTGGCGCGCGGCGCTCGACCGGGAGTGCTGGCCCTCAAGTCCGTCGCGCAGGTTCCGGGCCCGGTCACCTGCGGGGACGTCGGCTTCAAGCTCGGCCCGCGGCTGAACGCGGCCGGACGGCTGGCGGACGCCTCGGTGGGTGTTCGCTTGCTGTTGTCGGAGGACCTGGCGGAGGCGCGGGGTCTGGCCGAGCAGCTCGACCGCGCCAACGCCGAGCGCCAGGAGCTGCAGGCGCGCATCGCGGACGAGGCGGTCCAGAAGGCGCGGGACCTGGGCGATCGACGCGCGCTGGTCGTCTCCTCGCCGGGATGGCACGTGGGCGTGGTGGGCATCGTCGCGAGCCGGCTGGCCGAGCGCTTCCACCGGCCGGCGCTGGTGTTGTGCGAGGACGACGGCGGCACGGCCAAGGGGTCGGGGCGCAGCATCGAAGGGTTCCATCTCTACGACGCGC
>Ga0137396_10000648_pt1 | contig 16995 bp, 14 predicted proteins | sample czc16metaG_FD_108284 | JGI IMG/M metagenome (GOLD analysis project Ga0137396, IMG submission 108284) | Vadose zone soil microbial communities from Angelo Coast Range Reserve, California, USA - czcobulk3.16 metaG | ecosystem: Environmental > Terrestrial > Soil > Vadose zone | place: USA...
GAGCCACCCGAGGGGCAAGCTCTTGTTCGACACCGGCGTGCACTGCCAGGCGCGCGTCGATCCGCTGGCCCGCCTGGGCCCGGACCGGATCAAGAGGCTGACGGTCAAATCGCGGGAAGGCGACGACGTGGTGCCCCAGCTCGCCAGCCTCGGGCTCGCGCCCGACGACGTCAGCTTCGTGGCGAACTCGCATCTGCACTTCGACCACTGCGGCGGCAACGAGTTCTTCCCGCGGGCGACCTTCCTGGTGCAGCGGGCCGAGCTCGAGGCGGCGCGCCGTCCGGGCTTCGTGCCGAGCTACAGCCCGAGCCCGCTCGACTTCGACCACCCGCTCGACTACCGCATGCTCGACGGCGAGTACGACGTGTTCGGTGACGGCAGCGTCGTGCTGCTGCCGACCTACGGGCACACGCCCGGGCATCAGTCCTTGCTGGTCCGCGCCGGCAAGCAGGCGCAGATCGTCGCCGCGTCCGACGCGTGCTACACGCGGGAGAACATGGATCGCGACGTGCTGCCGAAGATCCTCTGGAACCCGTCGGTCATGTCGGAGTCGCTGGCGACGCTCAGAAAGCTCCGCGACCAGGCCGGCGCCACGATGTTCTACGGCCACGACCCCGCGCAGTGGGAGACCATCCCCCGGGCCCCGGCGTCGGTGATCTGAGAGCCCGACCGCGATGCGATTCGGACTCTTCTATCAGGCCTCGGAGGCGGACGGACAGACGCACGCCGAGCGCTACGCCGAGATGCTCGATCTGATCGCGCTCGGCGACACGCTCGGATTCGACGTAGCCTGGCTGGCCGAGCTGCACTTCGGCGGCGCGTTCTCCTTGCTGGCGAGCCCGCTCATGGTCGTGCCGGTGATCGCCCAGCGCACGAAACGGATTCGCATCGGGACGGCCGTCACCTTGCTGCCGCTTCACCACCCGTTGAGCTGTGCCGAGCAAGCGGCGACGGCCGACATTCTGTCCGGTGGGCGGCTCGAGTTCGGCGTCGGCCGCGGCTCGATCCCGAGCCAGTTCCACGGCTTTCGCGTGGCCGTGTCGGAGAACCGCGTGCGCTTCGACGAGGCGCTCGAGATCATTCGCCTGGCGTGGACCCAGGAGCGCTTCAGCTTTCGCGGGGCGTTCTATCAGGTCGAGGACGTCGCGGTCGTGCCGCGACCACTCCAGCGCCCGCACCCGCCGATTCGCGTCGCCGTCCACACGGCCGAGAGCTTCGCCCACATCGGCGATCTCGGCCTCTCGATCTATTCAGGGACGACGACCACGCCCTTGCCGCAGCTCCGCGAGTACATGGCGCTCTACCGCGCCCATCTGGCCGCCGCCGGACACGGCTGGCGGAACGATCAGATGGCGCTGATGCTGCCGGTGCACCTGGGCGCGACGTCCGCCGCCGCGCGCGACGCGATGCGCCCCGGCGTGCTCAAGTACTACAAGAACATCGAAAGGATCTTCGCGCAGCTTCCGGATTCGTACGGCGACCACCTGCCGCGCCTGAAGACGATCCGGGAGACCATCGCCGAACTCCCGTACGAGAAGTTCTGCCGCGACCAGGGTGTGTTCGGCGACGCGGCCGAGGTCGTCGACCGGCTGCAGGCGGCGCGCGACGAATTCGGGCTCTCGCAGATCATCTGCTGGTTCGATCAGGGGTCGATGCTGCCGCGGGCGGAAGTCGAGCGCGCGATGCGGCGGTTCACCGACGAGGTCATGCCGAAGCTGCGCTAGCGAAGCAGCATTGCTGTGCGCGTTGCGAGCCGTCGCGGGGCTGGTCCCGCCGGCCGAGGCGCGCTTCAGATGAAGGAGGCCCGTGTGGCCAAGAGCGTCGTCACGCCCGAGCGGTTCGCCAGAGGCATGACGTTCGAGGAGTACGTGAAATATACCGGGACGCCGGAGAATCTCGCGCGGGAGGCATTCGGTAGCTATTTTTCCGACGGCGGATCGATCGGCGCCGTTCGCCGGGACAACAGCGGCGTATTCCGCGAGCGCTACGCGCGCGGGCGGCTCACCGATCAGCAAGTCGGCGCCATCAAGTGGCTCGTGGCGCAACCGAACGGGCCCGCGAAGATCCTCGTGATCTCCGAGGACTGGTCGTCCGATTGTCGGCGTGACGTGCCGATGCTGGCGCGGCTGGCCGAGGCGGGCGGGCTGGAGCGCAGGATCTTCAACCGCGACGGCACGAGGATCCTCGGGACCCGGCGGCCGGATCCCGCGGCCCACCCCGACGGCAACCACGACATCATGCTCGAATTCCTCAACGCGAAGAACGGCGGCGAGTGGGCGTCGGTGCCGGTCGTGGTGTTCTACACGAAGGACTTCCGGGAGCTCCACCGCTACATCGAGTACCCGGCCATCTATCACAAGGACTACATCCGCGGCTACATGCAGTCGGCCCGGAGCGGTGAGACCGACGCGCAGACGAAGGACCGCGGCCAGCGCGAGTTCGTCGCCATGCAGGGCTCGGCGTTCTTCGACGTATGGGCCTCCGCCGGGATCGACGAGATCCTGAGCGCCCTCTACGAGAAGCTGACGGTGAAGGCCTAAGGGCGCGCGGCTCAGGTCGGCCGCGAGGCCACGACCAGCAGCCCTTCGACCGGCTTCTTGAGCTCGAGTCGAAGGTGAACGTGACGGAGCTGGCGAGGCTCGAGGCGAGCGGCGGACAGGACCCGGCGCACGTACGCCTCGGTGTGGCTGTAGCGTCCGTGCGGATTGATCCTGAACCCCTCAGGCGCCTCGGCCTCGCTCGCGCGCTCCAGAGTGAAGACCAGGTGGCCTCCCGGGCGCAGCCCCCGTACCGCCGCCGCCATCGCCGGCGCCAGATCACCGAAATAGACCAGGGTGTCCGCCGACACCACCAGGTCCCAGGCCGCCGGCACCGCGCCCACGAACGCGGTCAGCTCGCCGAGGATCAGATCGTCATAGAGCTTCCGAACGCCCGCCCGCTTGAGCATCTCGAGCGACAGGTCGACGCCGACCAGTCGCCGGGCGAACGGCTTGAAGTGCTCGCCGCACAGCCCGGTCCCGCACCCGGCATCGAGGATGTCGAGCCGGCCCTCCGGCGCTCCGGTCACCTCGGCGGCGGCCTCGGCCACCAGCGCCGGGGCGCGATACTGAAGATTCTCGAGGATCTGGTCGAAGCTGTCGGCGAAGCCCTCGAAGATGTTCCGCACGCACTCGTCGGACGCGCGCGCGGGCACCTCCTGTCCGGTGCACGCCGACAAGAGGTGTCGCGCCAGTGGGCTGTCGGGCTCGAGCGACAACCACTTCCTGTACACGTCGGCCGCTTCGTCGATGCGCCCCCACCCGTAGAGCGCCGACCCGAGCCGGCGATAGGAGTCGAAATGAAACGGCCGCAGCATGATGGCCTGCCGGTACGCGGTGAGCGCGTCGGACACGCGATCGAGCGCCTCGAGCGCCTTGCCGAGGTTGAGGTGGGCGTCGGCCATCTCGGGCCGTAGCGCGATGGCCCGCTCGTAGAGCACGGCCGCTTCCTCGTGGCGCTTCTGCTGCTGGAGCACATTGCCGAGATTGTTGTGGGCGTCAGCCAGGTCGGGCTGGAGCGCGATGGCCCGCTCGTAGCAGGTCACGGCCTCCTCGGCGCGCTTCTGATGCTGGAGGACATTGCCGAGGTTGTTGTGGGCGTCCGGGTAGGACGGCGCCAGCTCCACCGCGCGCCGGATCAAGGTCTCGGCCTCGGCCAGCCGGCCGAGCTGGAACGCCACCATTCCGCGGAAGTGCCAGGCATCGGGATAGTCGGGAGCGACGGCGAGGATCCGCCGATAGAGCTCGTCGGCGGCCTCCAGGCGATCGTCCTTCTGCAGCTCTCTCGCGTACGCCATCGCGTCCGCGAGCCCGAGCTCCTCGGGAGCGGTCGCGCCCGCCTCGTTCCCCGTCGCCATGGCGAGATTCTAGTTCATAGACTAACGCGTGGCCTCTTGACTCCGCGCCCCGAACGGGCGAGCCTCGCGTGAGGCCACGGGCGACCGGGCGTCCGGTAGTGCGCGCTGCAGGCCGTCGCGGGGCTGGGGCCCCGCCGGCCGAGGCGCGCCCCTGCGAACGGAGGGCGGTCATGAGCGAGCGAGAGCTGACGTACGGCGAGGCGGTCAAGGAAGCGATCGCGGAGGAGATGCGGCGCGACCCGCGCGTGTTCCTCATCGGCGAAGACGTGGCCGAGGCCGGCCACCCGTTCAAGACCCTCACCGGACTCGTCCAGGAGTTCGGAACCCAGCGGATCATCGACACGCCGATCTCCGAGCCCGGCTACGCGGGCATCGGCGTCGGCGCGGCGATGACGGGCATGCGGCCGGTCGTCGACGTGATGTTCGGCGACTTCATCACGTTGACCATGGACCAGATGGTCAACCAGGCCGCCAAGGCGCACTACATGTCCGGCGGCAAGATCAAGGTGCCCATCGTCTTCCGCACGACCCTCGGGGCGACGCGGCGCTCGGCCGCCCAGCACTCGCAGTCGCTGCACGCGTGGGTGAGCCACGTCCCGGGCCTGAAGGTGGCGCTGCCCTCGGGCCCGTACGAGGCCAAGGGCCTGATGAAGACGGCCATCCGCGACGACAGCCCGGTGGTCATCTTCGAGGACAAGATGATGTACCGGGTCAAGGGCCCGGTGCCCGCCGATGACTACACGATTCCGTTCGGCGTCGCCGAGGTGAAGCGCGCCGGCACCGACATCACGATCGTCGCCACCAGCAGCATGGTCGCGGTCGCCCTCGGCGCCGCCAAGCTTCTCGAGGAAGCCGGGATCAGCGCCGAGGTGATCGATCCGCGCACGACGTGGCCGCTCGACAAGCAGGCCCTGATCGAGTCGGCCAAGAAGACCTCGCGCGCGATCGTGGTGGACGAGGGCTACGAGCGCTACGGCGTTACCGCCGAGATCGCCTCGGTGATCGCCGAGGGCGCCTTCTATCACCTGGACGCGCCGGTGAAGCGGATCGGCGCCATGGACGTGCCGGTGCCGTTCTCGCCGGTGCTCGAGGACCTCACGGTGCCGACCGAGAAATCGGTCGCCGAGGCCGCGAAGTCGCTCTGCCGGAAGGCGTGAGCCCGGTGGCGGCTCCGGTCCGCATCGACGTCGATCTGTCCAGCGACACCGTCACGCGACCCACCGCCGACATGCGCCGCTTCATGTGCGAGGCGGAAGTGGGCGACGAGCAGAAGCTCGAAGACCCGACCGTCAACCTCCTGTGCGAGATGGTGGCCGAGCTCCTCGGCAAGGAAGCCGCGGTGTTCGTGCCGTCCGGCACGATGTGCAACGAGATCGCGCTGCGCGTGCACGCGCGGCCGGGCGAAGAGGTGATCGCTCACCACACGGCGCACCCGATCAATTTCGAGACCGGCGGGCCCGGCGCGCTGGCCGGAGTGAACATGCGAGCGGTCGACGGCGCGCGCGGCCAATTCGATGCGGCCGCGGTCGAGGCGGCGGTGCGCCATCCGTCGCGCTACGCGCCCCGCACGCGGCTCGTCTGGGTGGAGCAGACCAGCAATCTCGGCGGCGGCTCGGTGTGGCCACTCGAGCGCCTCGAGGCGGTGGCCGCCATCGCCAAGCGCCACGGCCTGGCGACTCACATGGACGGCGCGCGCCTCATGAACGCGGTGGTGGCGAGCGGCGTCTCCGCGCGGGACTACGCGGCGCCGTACGATTCGGCGTGGATCGACTTCACCAAGGGCCTGGGCGCCCCGGTCGGCGCCGCGCTCGCGGGTTCGCGCGCGTTCATCGACGAGGCGTGGCGATGCAAGCAACAGATGGGCGGCGCCATGCGTCAGGCCGGAATCATCGCCGCCGGCGGCGTGTACGCGCTGCGCCACCACGTGAAGCGTCTGGCCGAGGACCACGCGAACGCGCGCCGTCTGGCCGAGGGCCTCGCCGGCCTGCCCGGCGTGCGGCTCGACCCGAGCTCGATCGACACGAATATCGTCTTCTTCGAGCTGACGGGTTCGCTCACCCCCGCCGCCGCCGTCGAGCGCCTGCTCGCCCGCGGCGTGCGCATGGGCGCGCTCGGGGCCCGCACGATTCGCGCCGTCACCCACCTCGACGTCGACGCCGCCGCGATCGAGCGGGCGCTGGCCGTCGCTCGCGAAGTCTTCACCGGCTGAGCGCGGACTTCTTATGCCGACCAACATCATCATGCCCGCCCTCGAGCTGGCGCAGGAGACCGGCAAGGTCCTGCACTGGCTCAAGCGCCCGGGCGACTCCGTACGCAAGGGCGAGCCGATCGTCGAGATCGAGACCGACAAGGTGACCGTCGAGATCGAAGCGCCGGCGTCTGGTGTCTTGCGCGACGTGACGGCGCAGGATGGTGACGTGGTGCCGGTCGGGCGGACCATCGCGGTCGTCGTCTCGGCCGACGAGGCCGGGGCCGCCGTTGCTGCGGCGAGGGTCATGCCCCCCGCCAGCGCGGCCGCGACGGGCGCGATTCCGATGCCGCCGACAGCGGCCGGCACGCCGATGGGCGCGCCGGCCGGCGCGGTGAAGGCATCGCCGCTCGCGCGAAGGATCGCCGAGCAGCACGGCGTCGATCTCGCGCGGATACGCACGCCCAGCGGACGGATCGAGAAGGCCGACGTCCTGGCCTACGTCGAGAGCCAGAAGGCGTCCGGGAATGGAAGGGAAGCGCGGCTGGTCGCGGCCTCGCCGAAGGCGCGCCGGCTGGCTGCCGAGCGCGGGCTCGACCTCGGCGCGCTTCGCGGCTCGGGCCCGGCCGGCGCCGTCCTGACGGTGGACGTGCCGGCGGCACGGGTGGCCGCGACGGCGCCCGCGATTCCGCGGGGGCCGCGCGAGGGCTTGCCGCGCGAGGGCGCTCCGGGCGTCAGCACGGTCTGGCGAATCATGGCCGAGCGCATGACAACCAGCTGGACGACGGCGCCTCATTTCTATCTGGTGCGCGAGGTCAACGTGAGCCGTCTGGTCTCGTGGCTCGACCGGGCGCGCAAGCAGACGGGCGCCCACATCACCTACACGGATCTTCTGATCAAGCTCGTCGCGGCGGCGCTGTCGCATCATCCGCGCGTGAACGCGTCGTGGAGAGATGGCTCGATCGCGCAGAACACCGACATCAACATCGGGCTCGCCGTGGCCATCGACGACGGCCTCGTGGTGCCCGTCATCCATCGCGCCGACACGCTCGGGCTGGCGGAGATCGCGGCCCGACGGGACGACGCGGTCGCCCGCGCCCAGGCCGGCAAGCTGCGACCGGCCGACATCCAGAGCGGCGGATTCACGATCAGCAACCTCGGGATGTACGGGGTGGACGCGTTCAACGCCATCGTCAATCCGCCGCAGGCGGCCATCCTCGCCGTCGGCCGTATCGCCGACCGGGTGGTCGCTCTCAACGGCCAGCCCGTCGTCCAGCCGACGATGATGCTGACCTTGTCGTGCGACCATCGCGCGCTCGACGGCGCGCGGGGCGCCCAGTTCCTCGGGGCGCTCGCCGAGCTGATCGAGGAGCCGCTGGCGCTTCTCGTCTGAGGCCTCCGGCTCGGCTATACTTCGAATCAACCATGCGCTCTGTCCGGCTCGTCGCCCTCGCGCTCGTCCTCGGGATCGCCGCTTGGATTCTCGGTGCCGGTCCCGTCGTCGGCGCCGACGAGCCGAAGCCCACGCAGCAAGAGATCGAGAAGATCGTGCACGACTACCTGCTGCGCGAGCCCGAGGTGCTCGCCGAGGCGCTGCGGCGCCTGCAGCAGCGCCAGTCGGCGGCGGCGGCTCAGAGAGCCAAGCAGGCGGTCCGCGAGAACCAGCAGGCCCTGCTGTCGGATCAGAGCTCGCCGGTCGAGGGCAACGCGCAGGGCAACGTCACCATCGTCGAGTTCTTCGACTACCGATGCGTCCACTGCCGCCGCGTCGCGTCCACGATCGACAATCTGATGCGCTCGAACTCGTCGGTCCGCGTCGTCTACAAGAACTTCCCGGTCCTGGGTGAGCCCTCGGTGCTCGCGGCCCGAGCGGCGGTCGCCGCGCAGCGGCAGGGCGGCTGGCCGAAGCTCCACCGGGCGATGCTCGGCTACGAGGGAGATTTCACGACGGACACCCTCCTGGCGCTCGGTACGTCGGTCGGGCTCGACTCCGGGAAGCTCAAGACGGACATGATGTCGCCGGAGACCGACAAGGCCCTGCAGGCCAACCTGACCCTCGCGGCCGCTCTCGGAGTGGACGTCACGCCGACCTTCGTGATCGGCGAGCGCGTCATCAGGGGAGCGCTCTCCGCCGAAGCCTTCCAGGCGATCGTCGACGAGGAAACGGGCAAGCGCTGACCGCCCCGCGTGGCTCCCCCGGCGCGGCAACCGGTAGCGGACCGCGGGCGGCCTCGAGGCCGCCCGGAATAGCGCTTGACTGGGCGTCTCATAAACGCCTAGAATTATGCTCGAAATAGCATATGGCGCTCACACCGTAGGCTATTTCGAGCAATCGCCTTCGAAAAGATAGACTCTGGTTCCACAGGAGAGCCGATGAGTCTAGACCCGGATCTAGAAGTCCCGCGAGGCGTTTCCTCCGTTCGTCACCGTGTCGTCAAAGTCCGCGATCACGGCGCCTCGGAATGTCAGGACCACCTCGCTGTTGAAGAACCTCTCGAGATCCGCCTCGGCGGCATCAGCCTGAGCGTCACGATGCGAACGCCCGGTGAGGACGAAGAGCTCGTGGCGGGCTTGCTCTTCTCCGAGGGCATCATCGCCGGCGCCGACGATCTCGATGTCGTCGCCCGGTACCGCGGCTCCGACGGAGATCCCGACGACGGCAACGTGATGAACGTGTTGCTGAAAGGCGACGCGCGGGTCGCGAAGGAGCGTCTGCGGCGCAACTTCGTGGCGTCCTCGTCCTGCGGCCTCTGCGGCAAGGCTACCATCGACGCGATTCGCGCGGCGCTCCCTCCGGTACAGTCCGACCTCGTGATCTCCGTCGATCGTCTCAACCGCCTCGCGTCGGCGATGCACGACGCCCAGTCGACGTTCGAAAAGACGGGCGGGCTGCACGCCGCCGGGCTCTTCGACGCCGACGGCCGGATGATCGTGCTCCGCGAGGACATCGGTCGTCACAACGCCGTGGACAAAGTCATCGGCCACATGGTGCTGGCCCGTGGCGTGCCGCTCGATCGGCACGTGCTGATGGTCAGCGGACGGGTGAGCTTCGAGATCATGCAGAAGGCCTTGACCGCCAGGATCCCCGTGATCGCGGCGGTCTCGGCGCCGTCCAGCATGGCGGTCCAGATGGCGGTCGCCGCCGACATGACCCTCGTCGGCTTCGTGCGGAACGGCGGGTTCAATGTGTATGCCGGCGCTCATCGTCTGGTGCCGAGCGTTACAGCGCTGGCGTGATGGCCATGCGCGACTCTCAGAATCGAGTCCTGGTTTCGGTGATCGAACGGCGATACCAACGCCGCGCTCGCTTCGCAGGAGGAACGTGACCATGCCCCAGCTGACACGAAGGGACTTCGTCAAGCTCGGCGCCGTCGGTGCGGGCGCGCTGGGCACCACTCCCTTGGGCTTCGACCTCGCCGAGGCGGTCCAGGTCCAGCAGAACCTCCGGATCGACGGGGCGAAGGAAGTCCACTCGCTGTGTCCGTACTGCGCGGTCGGGTGCTCGATCATCGCCTTCACCAAGGAGGACGGCAAGGGTCACACGAAGCTCCTCCAGATCGAGGGCGATCCCGACAGCCCGGTCAACGAGGGGCGCCTCTGCCCGAAGGGCGCGACGGCGATGCAGCTGGCGATCAGCAGCCGGCGCGTGTCAAAGCCGCTGTACCGCGCCCCCGGGAGCGACAAGTGGCAGGAGATCTCCTGGGACGAGATGCTCGACAGGCTCGCTCAGCGCATCAAGGAATCGCGTGACGCCACTTTCGTCACTCAGGACGCCAAGGGCAACACCGTCAATCGCTGCGAGGGGGTCGCGTTCGCAGGCGGCGCCACCTTCAGCAGTGAGGAAGGATATTTCGCCGCCAAGCTGATGCGCTCGCTTGGCGTGGTGCACATAGAACAGCAGGCCCGAGTCTGACACGGCCCCACGGTCGTCAGTCTGGCGGCCACATTCGGTAGGGGCGCGATGACGAATCACTGGCGTGACATTCAGAACGCCGACGTCATCATCATCAACGGTGCGAATCCGGCCGAGGCTCATCCGGTCGGCTTCCAGTGGTTCCTGAAGGCGAAGCTCGATCCGCGGCGCGGGATCGGCCGCGGCGGCGGCGCCAAGATGATCCATATCGATCCGCGGTTCACCCGGACCTCGGCCGTGTCCGACGTGTACGCCCGGATCCGGACCGGCACGGACACCGCCTTCTTCGGTGGCCTGATCCACTACGTCATCGAGAAGAACCTGATCCACCACGAGTACGTCAAGAACTACACGAATGCGTCTTTCCTCGTGAAGCAGGGCTTCGGCTTCAGCGAGGGCCTGTTCAGCGGCTACGACCCCGTCAAGCGGACGTACGACACCGCGACGTGGGGCTACGAGGGCGACGCTCCCGCTCAGGCCGCGTTCGAGCGGACGCAGAAAGAGATCGTCGCGCACGGTCAGGGCCCGGCCGCCGCGGGCGCCGGAGTGGCGCTCGCCAGGCGGGACATGCAGCTCGAGCATCCGCGCTCGGTATTCCAGCTCCTGCGCAAGCACTATGCGCGCTACACGCCCGATATGGTCGCCTCGATCACGGGCATTCCCGCGGATGAATTCCTGGAGATCGCCAAGATCGTCGGCGAGACCGGCCGTCCCGACAAGGTGATGACGGTCGTCTACGCCGTCGGGCTCACGCACCACACCACCGGCGGCCAGCTCATTCGCACCGCGGCCGTTCTCCAGCTCCTGCTTGGCAACATGGGACGCCCCGGAGGCGGCATGAACGCCGAGCGCGGTCACGCCAACATCCAGGGCAACACCGACAACGCGATCTCGTGGGAGATCCTGCCCGGCTACCTGCGCATCCCGGCGCCCGGCCAGAAGAACCTCGACGACTACGTCACGCAGAGCGCGCCCAAGAAGTTCGACGCGAGCTCCTGGAACTTCTTCGGCACGAACTACCGGAAGTTCATGGTCAGCCTGCTCAAGACCTGGTACGGCGACGCGGCGACGGACAAGAACGAGTACGCCTTCGACTTCATCCCCAAGCCGGCGACGAACTCGTCATGGATCTCGATCTACGACCAGGCGCTCAAGAAGAAGATGGAAGGCGTCATCCTGTCGGGCATGACCGCGACCAGCATCGGCCCCGACGCCAACCAGGTGATGCAGGCGCTCGCCAACCTCAAGTGGCTGGCGGTGATGGACCCGCTGCCGACGACCAGCTCGGAGTTCTGGCGGCGGCCGGGCGCGGACCCGAAGTCGATCCAGACCGAAGTGTTCATGATTCCGACCACGCACTGGATCGAGAAGGACGGCTCGTTCGTGAACAGCGGCCGCTGGATGCAGTGGAAGGAGGCGGCCATCTCGCCCGAGGGCGCCCGCCACGACCACTGGATCCTGGCCGACGTCTACCAGCGCGTGAAGAAGCTCTACGCCCAGCAGGGCGGTAAGTTCCCGGCGCCATTGAATGCGCTGACGATGAACTACAAGGACCAGGCGAAGCCGGAGCTGGACGAGATCGGCCAGGAGATCAACGGCTTCGATCTGACGACCGGCAAGCGGCTCGATACGTTCGGCAAGCTCAAGGACGACGGGACGACCAGCGCCGGCAACTGGATCTACACCGGCTCGTATCCCGAGGCCGGCAATCTCTCGAAACGGCGGGCCGGCATCCAGGACCCCAAGAAGAACGATCCGACCGGCATGGGCTTCTATCACGGCTGGGCGTGGAGTTGGCCGATGAACCGCCGGGTTCTGTACAACCGCGCATCGGCTGACCTCAACGGCAAGGCGTGGGACCCGTCGCGTCCGGGCATCCAGTGGGATGAGACGGAGAAGAAGTGGAAGGGGGACGTGCCCGACTATCCGCCCACGATGGATCCGAAGGATCCGAAGCGGTGGGGGCCGTTCATCATGAACGGCGAGGGGGTCGGCCGGCTTTTCTCCAGCTCGATGCTCGACGGGCCGTTCCCCGAGCACTACGAGCCGGTCGAGTCGCCGGTGGAGAATCCGCTGCATCCCAAGCAGTCGGAGTCGCCGGTCGTGTTCCTGTACGACAAGCAGGGCGGTCGCGAGAACCGCTTCGGCACCGTCAAGGACTATCCGTACATCGCGACCAGCTACCGGCTGACGGAGCACGAGCATTACGTCACGCAGCACGTGCCGGCCCTGGTCGGGCTGCAGCCCAAGCCGTTCGTCGAGGTGCCCGAAGAGGTGGCCAAGGAGAAGGGTATCAAGAACGGCGATCGCGTTCGTGTCACCTCCAAGCGCGGCAAGCTCGAGGTGCTGGCGGTCGTGACCAAACGCCTGGGCGGCCTCGAGGTCAACGGCAAGAGGGTCTATCACATCGGGATCCCGATCCACTGGGGCTACGTCGGCATCGCCGCCGACCGGGATCCGACCAAGGGCGCGAACTGGCTCGCCAACGCGCTGACGCCGTTCGTGGGCGACGCCAACTCGCGGACGCCGGAGTTCAAGGCGTTCCTGGTGAACATCGAGAAGATCTGATGGACGGACTTTCCGTCGCATCGATGACGACCGAGGCCTGGGCCCGGCGCCGCCGCCGGGCCCGGCAGCTCGTCGAGCGCCATTCGTTCGCCGCGGACCTGCTGCGGCTCTACGACGCGTTGCTCGACGTGCAGGAGCCCGCGTTTCTGCGGGCCCGGGACGATCGACCCGAGCCCGCGCGGCTCGCCGCCTACGCGGCGGACCAGATCGTGCGAGAGGTTGTCGACGCCACGAACCTTGCTGGCCCCCCGACGCTGGCGGCCGCCGTGCGCGACCGCCAGCGCGACGGTGACCCCGCCGAGTTCATCGCCCGGTGGCTGGCCGGCGAGCGACAGCCGCCGGTCGAGGAATATCTGGCGCGGGCCGCCACCGCGCCCGTGCTCGAGGCTCTGGGCGCCGCGGCCGGCGACGCCTGCTCGGGTCGACCCGCCCAAGGCGGCTGTCCCCGCTGCGGCGGCCTGCCGCAGCTCTCGTACCTGACCGAGGCCGGCGAGACGCTCGTCAGCGGACCGCGAATGCTGCTGTGCTGCCGCTGCGGCGAGAGCTGGATCCATCAGCGCATGACCTGCGCGGGCTGCGGCGAGCAGGCCACGAGCAAGCTGCCGATCTTCGCCGACGCGGAGCGCTTCCCGCATCTGCGCGCCGACGCCTGCGAAGCGTGCCGGCGATACCTGATCACGATCGATCTTCGCAAGGAGCCCGAGGCCGTGCCGGTCGTCGACGAGCTCGTCGCGCTGCCGCTCGACCTCTACGTCAAGGAGCGCGGCTTCACGAAGATCGTGCCCAATCTGATGGCGATCGGATAGGAGAGACCTCCATGGCGCGAACGGTCGGCTTCTTCACCGACACGACGCTCTGCATCGGCTGCAAGGCCTGCGAGGTGGCGTGCAAGGAGTGGAACCAGCTCCCCGGGCACGCGCCCGAGTTCGGCGACGGCTACGACAATACCGGCCAGCTCGACGAGCAGAACTGGCGCCACGTCCAGTTCCACGAGCGGACCACGGCCAAGGGCGGCGTCGCCTGGAACATGATGAGCGACGTCTGCAAGCACTGCGCGATGGCGAGCTGCATGGAAGTCTGCCCGACCAACGCGATCATCCGGACCGAGTTCGACACCGTCTACATCCAGCCGAGCGTCTGCAACGGCTGCCGCGACTGCATCGCGGCCTGTCCGTACCACGTCATCGGCTTCGACGAGGCGAGCGGCCTGGCCCGCAAGTGCACGTTCTGCTACGACCGCCTGCAGGCCAACCTCATGCCCGCCTGCGCCAAGGCGTGCCCGACCGAGTCGATCAAGTTCGGTGACCTGGACACGATGCGCCAGGTCGCCGGCGCGCGCCTGAACCAGCTACGCGGGCAGGGGATGTCGGAGGCGCGCCTGTACGGCGACAAGGAATACGGCGGCTTGCACGCGGTGTTCCTCTTGACCGACAAGCCCGAGGCCTACGGGCTGCCCAATACCGAGAACGCGGTGCTGCCGAGCCGGAACAACATGCGCAGCTACCTCGGCTCGCTGGTGACGGCCGCGCTCGGCATCGTCGGCGCGGTCTTCGCGTTCCGCGAGCGCGGCGGGAAGGAGTAGCGCCATGCCCCAGCACTTCGTCGCGCCGCCGCAGTGGGAGTGGTACATCGTCTGGTACTTCTTCCTGGGCGGCATCGCGGGCGGCGCCTACGCCCTCGGCGCGATTCTCAGGCTGATGGGCGACCAGCGCGACGCCCCGGTCTCGCGGCTGGCCTTCCTGCTGACCCTGCCGGTCCTGGCCATCTGCCCGATCCTCCTCACGCTCGATCTCGGCCGGCCGCTGCGGTTCTGGCACATGCTGATCGACAGTAGGACGTTCAGCCTCAACTTCAAGTACTGGTCGCCGATGTCCATCGGCGCCTGGGTGCTGATCATCTTCAGCCTGTTCGCGTTCGTGTCCTTTCTGGAGGCGCTGGCCAGTCTGCGCGGCTCGCGGGTTCCGTTCCTGAGCGGCGGCCTGGGGCGTGTGTTCGTGATCGTCGGGGCCTTCTTCGGGCTGTTCCTGGCCGGCTATACCGGCGTGCTGCTCAGCGTGAGCAACCAGCCCGTCTGGAGCGACACGTGGGCGCTCGGCGGATTGTTCCTCGCCTCGGGCCTCAGCGTGGCGGCGGCGGCGCTGACGCTCCTGACGCGATTCGGTCGTCAGGAGACGAGCGCCGAAGCCAAGCTCTCGCGCGCGGATCGGTACTTCACGGTGCTCGAGCTGGTGTTGCTCGTCGTCTTCTTCCTGAGCCTCGGCGCGGTGGGGTCACAGTTCCTCCAGCCGCGCTGGATGGCGCTCTGGGTGGTGGTGCTGATCGGCACGCTCGTGCCGCTCGCGCTGCATCTGTCGACCGAGCGCCGGGTGCCAGTCATGCTCGCGGCGGTCCTGACCATCGTCGGCGGCCTCGCGCTTCGGATCGTCGTGGTGTTCGGCGCGCAGATGTAGCGTGCGCGCCGTCACCCTGCCTCAGGCGTCTTCATGCTGAAGATCGGAGTGCGGTTGCCCCGGCAGTTCGAGGATTCCGGCGACTACCTCGCCGATGCCCGCGCCATGGAATCGGCGGGCGCCGATTCGCTGTGGCTCGACGACGAAGGCTACGACCCCTGGCTCCTGCTCGCGGGGATGGCGACCGTCACCAGCCGTATCCGGCTGATCGTGCCGGTCTCGAGCGCCGAACGGCGCGATCCTCAGACTCTCGGCGTCCGCGTCGCGACCTTGAGCCGGCTCTCACGCGGGCGTACGGCGCTCGCCGTGACCGGGATCGCCGAAAGCTCGGTGGGCGTGGATGCGGTCATCGAGCTGGCGAGGCGCGCACGGTGCTGCGCGATCCTCGAGACGGCCGGCGATCGGCGGGCGGGGCTGGCCGACGGCCTGGTCGGCTTCGACGAGTCGCCCGAGCTGTTCCGCGCCGCCGTCGAGCCCGTCGCTCGATTCCGTGAGCGCGAGAAGCTCACGAGCCCCTTCGAGCTGTGGGCCGCGATCAAGATGCCGGACGACCGCGAGACCTGGCGCCGACTGCGCCGCGAGTACGAGGAGGCGGGCGCGACGGGCATCATCGTTGCCCTGGATCCGCGGCTGCTCGATCTCGTCCGCAACGGGGACGAGGAGGAGGATCGGTCCGACCTCGGCCTGGCTCAGGGCTGAGGCGACCCGACAGCCCGCGCGAGCTCGCCGATGTCGGTCGCCTGCTCGAGTCCGGCGACCGCGCCGACAACCGCGGTGGCCTGCCGCGGGTCGAGGATCGAAGCGGTATACCGCCTGAATTTCTCGCCGGCCTCCTCCCACGTGAAGGGATTGGTCGGTGAGCCCTTGTGGGGACGAGTGCGCCGGGTGTGGCGTCGCCCCGCGCACTCGATGACGATCTCCGCGGGCCAGAAGCCCGGGCTCTCTGGAGCCTCCTCCAAGGGCGCCAGCTCGATCCGGCGAGCCAGATCGCGTACGAGCGGGTCTGCGACGGCGTCCTGGTCGTAGACGAGCGGATTGGACATGTTCCGCGTCAGCGCGACCGCGGCCGTGAAGGGCAGGCTGTACTGTCCGCCCAGCACGTCGTGCGGCTCGCGCGCCGCGTGCCGCTCCTCCATGATTCGCGGCGCGCCGCGGATCGCCACGCGCGTGATCGCGCCCGGGTCGAGCGGATGCTCGCGCTTGAGGTCCTGGATCGCCTGGACGACGGCCTGCTGCGTGACGTGGGTCGCATACGACTTGAGCGAGGGCGGCTCGATGGCCCACTCGCGGCCGAGGCCGTCCACGAGTTTCTCGAGGCGGGGCGGCGTCGAGAACGCGTTGAAGTACCCGTAGCGGCCCTCGAGCACCGTTGCCGGCCCGTGCACGCCCTGCCGCGCCAGCAGCGCGCTCTCCAGCCCGAGCTGGGCGGCGCGGCCGAGGTGCAGGCGCTTGGTGTCGCCACCGCTCCACGCGAACTCCAGGAGGCCCGCGCTCGACGAGCCGGCGATGCCCAGCGCGTCGGTCAGCCGCGCCTCGTCGAATCCGTAGAGCTTGCCCACCGCCGCGGCCGCGCCGAAAGGCCCCTGCGTGCCCGGATTGTGAAAGCCGCGCACCGTCTCGAGGCCCACGGCGGTGCGGGCGATTCGGGCCGAGACTTCGAAGCCGAGGGCCAGCGCGGTGAGGAACGCGCCGCCGCCGAGCCGCTCGCGCTCGCACACCGCCAGCGCCGCCGGCAGCACGGTGCCGCTCGCGTGCGACCCCGTGAGCGGCTCGCACTCGAAGGCGCCGATGAACACGCCGTTGGCGAGGGCGGCGCGCGAGATGTCCGTACGCCAGTCCTGATGGAGGACCGAGGCCTCGGGCGCGCCGCCGAGGGCCTTCACCACCGCCACGATGCGCTGGGCCCCTGGCTGCCGGGTGCCCACGAGCGCGGCGCCGAGCGTATCGAGGACGGTGATCTTGAGGTTGTCGACCAGTCGGC
>Ga0137396_10000651_pt1 | contig 16983 bp, 11 predicted proteins | sample czc16metaG_FD_108284 | JGI IMG/M metagenome (GOLD analysis project Ga0137396, IMG submission 108284) | Vadose zone soil microbial communities from Angelo Coast Range Reserve, California, USA - czcobulk3.16 metaG | ecosystem: Environmental > Terrestrial > Soil > Vadose zone | place: USA...
CGGGACTCGTGCTCGGCAGATTTCCATTGGCAGAGCGACTCCATTTCATGGTTGGCGGTGGGCTGCAGATCGCCGCGACGCAGTTCCACCGGGACAACCATCGCTGGATTCTCTCGGTGCGCTTCCCGTTCTGAGCATCGCGGTGTCAGTGGGGTCGATCCGCATCAGCCAAGACTGAAGGCACGCAGGCCGCTGTGTGCCGCCCGCGGCGTGGAGTGTTTGTCCCATTCAATTTTTCATTTTGGGAAGTGGGCAGGGATGCCGACATTCTTCACGTCTAACCACCGATGTGCACCATCGTCCTCGATGGGGGCACGAAGCCGGTCTCGCCAATATGATGCCTCTCTTCCTTGCGGCCCACTGCACTATGGATAAACTTCATCAGTTCGTCGTCGGAGGCGCCGCGACGAATCAGCTCGTGCAGATCGTGGTCCCAGGCCGAAAAAAGGCAGGTACGGATCTTGCCATCGGAGGTGATTCGGATACGGCTGCAGTGCCCACAGAAGGGCTGAGAGACGGGGGCAATGATACCAATCTCACCAATTCCGTCTTCGAACACATAGCGCCGCGCTGTTTCACTGCGTTTATTGGGAATCTCGACAAGCTGGAGATATTCGGCCATGCGGCGCAAAATCTCGTTCATTGTAACCACGACTTCGGGAGACCAGACGCGCCCCTCTTCGAGGGGCATAAACTCGATGAAGCGCACCACAACGCCTTCGTCACGCGCGAACTTGCCGAATGGCACGATTTGATTGTCATTAAATCCGCGCATCAATACGCAGTTGATCTTTATGGGATCAAGGCCCGCGCGCCTCGCGGCTCGGACGCCGGCCAGTACGTAAGCGAAGCCCGTTGGAACACGCGTAATCCGGGCGAAAGCATTCGGGTCCACTGCATCCATGCTGACAGTGACCCGTCCGAGGCCAGCATCTTTGAGTGGCCTTGCCATTTCTGCGAGAAAATGTCCATTTGTGGTGACGGCAATATCTAAAGGTTGTTCATCCACATTGCGCAGTTGCGACAACTCCTGTACGAAGTCGATGACACCCTTGCGCAACAGGGGCTCCCCACCCGTAATCCTGACCTTCTTGACTCCCGCTCTGGCGAAGAGCCGAATTATGCGCAGGTACACGGGAAAGGGCAGGTCACCGTAAATCGCACCCTCATTGCCGGTACGGCAGTACACACACTTGTAGTTGCAGCGGTCCGTGATCGAAATCCGAAGGTCGGTAATCGCGCGGCCAAATTTGTCTACAAGGCGCATAAGTGACCGGCTCAGATCTTCTCACAGTTGCGAGTTCGAACTCTTTAGTGAGTGCAGGTGACGTCCAAAGGCTTGCAAGAAGTCAACAGCTGCGCCGAGGCCACGGAGACTATCCTTATCCGTGAGTCTCCGAAGCAAGCCAAAGAAGCTAACCGGTTGGTCGCGCTCCGCTGTTGCCTGGGCTATCCCTTCGGGAATTGCCTGGAAGATACCCTTGAACCATTCCGGCTCGATGCTGCCAAGGATTTGGCGCCAGAAGAGCAGATTCCTAATGGCCCGAATGGCTTCGGGCGTTTTGGTATTGTCGACTACCCTCTCCAGAATCTCGTCGCTCGCCGCCAAGGCGCCGCGCATGATCTCCAGCACACCGCGATTGTGCAACTCCTGCAGGACTTCGTACGCGGCGAGCACCGCTTCAGCGTGTTCCTCCGAAGCTTGCTCCAGGCGAGACTGCAACTCTGCACGTGGGTTGCGCGGCGGAATTTCTAGAGGAATCGGTTGAGCCATTTGGTTCTCCTTGCGTCACTTCTTCGTCTGCAATTGCACTAGACCGTTTCCTGGAGCGGCGTAGTCCGGTCGCTTCCACTTACGTTCGACTTCCACCCCGTTCTGCGGCGTTGGATGACCGAACCGGGAATTGATGCGAGGCAATGGACTCTCTCCGACTTCGGGCAACACGTTCAAATGAACGCTGGTCTCTTTGTACGCAGGCGTGTTGGTCACAGGATCCGTGTGGCTGCTGGTCAATCGGTTCACGGGACTCTCAAGCGAGTTCATCGGCATGTAGAGCTCTCGCCCCTGAACCCGGTCTGTCACCAGCGCACGGACCCGCACTTGGCCATATCGCGACACTAGTTGCACCCATGTCCCGCTTTGAATTCCGCGTTCTTCAGCAAGTTCGGGGGAGACTTCCACAAAGGTGTCAGGAGTCTTCTCTCGAATCCCTTCGGTGCGGTAGGTCAAGTTGCCCTCGTGGAAGTGTTCGAGAAGCCGCCCATTGTTTAAGTGCAAGTCAAATTCAGAATCCGGTTGATCCGTGGGGCCAATCCAGGAGACAGGGAACAGTCTCGCCTTTCCGTCGGGGAAGGCAAAGCGTTTGGTGTAAAGTAGGGGCTCATCGGTCCCATCGGCCGCGACCGGCCATTGCAGACACCTGTAGCCTGCCAGCCTCTCGTAGTTAACACCGGCGAACATGGGAGTCAGAGATGCGATTTCATCCATGATCTCGGAAGGATGTTGATATTGCCAACCCGCTCCCAATCGGTTGGCAACCTCCTGGGTAATCTCCCAATCCGGCCGGGCACCCTCAAGCGGTTCAAGAACTTGGTAGAGTCGCTGGATGCGCCTCTCGGTACTGGTGAAGGTGCCTTCCTTTTCCAGACTCGGTGCTCCGGGCAGCACAACATCGGCATAGCGGCAGGTGTTGCTGAAAAAAATGTCCTGCACGACAAAGAACTCGAGCTTGGCGAATGCGTCTCCGACATAGTTGGCATTGGAGTCCACGATGCTCATTTCCTCGCCGATCAGATACATCCCGTTGAGTTTGCCCTCATGAATCGCTTCCACCATCTGGTGGTTGTCCAGTCCCTTGGCGGAAGGCAGCTTAACCTTCCAACCAGTCTCAAATCGCTGGCGCACTTCGGGATCATCCACGGACTGGTAACCCGGCAGCATGTTCGGCATGGCCCCGTGGTCGCTGGCTCCCTGCACGTTGTTATGGCCGCGCAGCGGATAAGCGCCTGTGCCCGGTCGCATGTAATTGCCGGTGATCAGTAACAGGTTTGAAATAGCCGTAGAGGTGTCAGAACCCTGGCTGTGTTGAGTTACTCCCATCGCCCACAGGATGCACATACGTTCGGCTTCGGAGATCATCTGGGCGACAGTTTTCAGAGTCTCCTCGGGCACGCCAGAAATGCGCGCGGCGGCTTCCATCGTGAAAGGCTCAAGGCTCTTTCGATACTCGGCCAATCCATTTGCCCACTGATCGAGGAACTTGGTGTCTGCGACGCCATTGTCAAGTAGATAGCGGCTGATCGCACTCAGCCAGGCCAGGTCCGTGCCTGGCCTGGGGTGCAGGAAGAGATCTGCGCGTCTTGCCATTTCATGCTCACGCAGGTCAGAGACAATCAGCTTCTGCCCGTCCAGTTTGTGAGAGCTCTTCACCCGGGTGGCGATGACTGGATGACTCTCCGCGGTGTTGCTGCCAACGATGAGAACAAGGTCAGCCTTCTCCATATCGGAAATGGAACCGGAATCACCGCCGTAGCCCACGGTGCGGAACAAGCCCATGGTCGCAGGCGACTGGCAATACCGGGAACAATTGTCGACGTTGTTCGTGCCAATGACGGCTCTCGCCAGCTTTTGCATTAGGTAGCTTTCTTCGTTCGTGCATTTGGATGAAGAGATGAATGCGATTGAATCCGGGCCGCTCTTCGTCTTGAGTTCCGACAATTTGTGGGCAACCAGGGCGAGAGCTTCGTCCCAGCTAGCCTGGCGAAACTTACCTTCCTCGCGAATCAGCGGGGTAGTGAGGCGGTCCTCGTTATTGATGTGACCCCAGCCGAACTTTCCTTTTACGCAAGTGGAAATCCCGTTGGCTGGGCCATGCTCGGGCGCCACTTTGAGAATGTGGCGATCTTTCGTCCAGACATCGAAGCTGCATCCCACGCCACAGTACGTGCAAACGGTTTTCGTTTTGCGAATGCGGTGCTCCCGCATCGCCTCTTCCGCCTCGGAGATCTGAAGAATGGCTCCGTAGCCGGTTTCCGGTTCCACACCTTTGACCACGTCGATCATGCCGCTCAGCGCGGACTTCCTCAGGGAGGTCAAAAATCCTGCATGACCCAGCATGCTTTTTTCCATCAGCGCGTTGCAGGGGCAGACGGTAACGCAGTGGCCGCAGGATACGCAGCTCGACTCACCAATGGTCGAGCCGCCGTCCCATAGCACACGCGGGTTTGGATCTTCCCAATTAATGGAAAGCGTTTCGTTCACCTCAACGTTCTGACAAGCCTCAACGCACCGGCCACAGAGGATGCATTGATCGGGATCGTAGCGGTAGAACGGATTTGTGTTATCGACCTCGTAGGGCTTCGATCGAAAAGGGATTCTTTGGTGCTCAATGGCCAGCAATTTTGTGGTGTTATGGACAGTGCAATTGCCATTGTTGTTGTCGCAGACCGTGCAGTAGAGCATGTGATTGCTGAGGATACGATCAAAGGCTTCCACCTGGGCGGCCGAGGCCTTTGCCGATTTTGTGGAGATTGTCATTCCATCGGCAACTCCGATCGCGCAGGCCCGAAGCAGGCGGCCGTTCTCTTCAACCATGCATGTGTCACACGTCTGCACCGGGCCGAGTTGAGGGTGGTAGCAGACGTGGGGAACCGACCCGCCAGTGCGGTTGATCAGATCGATGAGGAGTTCGTTGGGTTGGGTTTCATGCACAACCCCGTCAATAGCAACCTTGGGCACGATTTCTTTCCTCTCTACAATTCCTAGCAAGTCCGAGTCCAGGTGTGTGGGGAGCCGACACGGCCAAGGAAACGGGCCATAACTGGTGTTCCGGTGTATATGAAGGGCGCACGCCCCGTTGTTCCACTCTGCCCGAGGCGATTAGTGGCAGCCCGTGGACAGAAGTCAAGATATGGTCAGTGTTCAACTGAAAGGCCCGCTCCCAAAAAAGTTGACGCCAATCCGTCTGACATCCGCCCTGGCATTTGAACTCTTTGCCCCGGCCTCCCATCCTTCCGCCGCATTCGGGACACCCAATTCAGAATGCTGGAGACCACATCTTCAGTTCTTTTGACGGTGCTCCACCTCATCAATGCCATTTGTATCTCACCAACAACGCCGAATTGCCAGCGATTGGTTAATCCCGTTTAGGCACGAAATACCGCGAGATTTTGACACATTCCCGCATCGTTACCGAACGTGAATCGGAAAACTGCTAAGTGCATTTCCAGTTCCACGGCCGAGCAGAGAGCTCATAACTCGATTTCAAGTGGAGCCAGAAGTGACTTGCGTGAAAATGCAACAAAGTTGTCAGCCATGGCATCACAGCGGCATATGGCAATTCGCCAGAGCGACGCTCGCCTTCGCAGTCCCGCCTCCCTAGAATCATCAACGCCACTGCGAAGGCGGATTGCTTAGGTGTCTGTGGTAGCTGAAGCAAGGCTCCCAGGTTTGCGACGCCATCCACAGCACGGGCGACCAAGCTCCAATCTCTCGCCGTGGAACTCGGTGTGACTCGTTGAAGTCCGAAACCTGTCGAAATGCGGACATCCTGTCAACCGCGGGACGCTTTCCTGAGCCTCATAGGGGGAACCCCAACTACGCAGTCGCCCATGCTGCGGAAAATACGCAGTTAAGTCGTGGGGCGCTTGATTGGAACGCGACGTGCCTTGGATTGTGTGACCACGAGCGAAGCAGCGCACATTCTAGGCGTGCCGGATGGAACAGTGAAAGCCCAGCTGGCACGGGCACGCGCGAAGCTGAGGCGATCGATGCGGCGGGCGCTCGACCCACAACTCAAAGCACGTCGGACCTATACCACGCTGCCAAGCATCGCGGAGAAATAAGCTCAATCAGGAAGAGACTCTATGTGGATTGTTCGACTAGCATTGCGCCGGCCCTACACATTTGTAGTGGTGTCGATCCTCATCCTGATCATGGGTGGACTCGCGATTGTTCGCACTCCAACGGACATCTTTCCGACGATCGACATTCCCGTAGTCAGCATCATCTGGAGCTACAACGGTCTGGTACCACAGGACATGGCCGACCGCATCGTTACCATTACGGAGCGGAACCTTACCACGGTCGTGGACAATATCGAACACATCGAGTCGCAGTCGCTCTATGGAATCGCGGTTGTGAAAGTGTTCCTGCAACCGAACGCGAGCCTCCAACAAGGTATTGCGCAAATTACTGCGGTTTCTCAGACCCAACTCAGGCAGTTGCCTGCCGGAACGACGCCGCCGCTGATTATTGCTTATAGCGCGTCGAGCGTGCCTGTTCTTCAGTTGGCTCTCTCGGGACAAAATCTGTCAGAGCAGCAACTCAATGACTATGGGCTGAATTTTATTCGAACCCAGATCATCACTGTACCGGGGACGTCGGTGCCCTATCCCTATGGCGGCAAACAACGCCAGGTGCAGGTGGATCTGAATACGACAGCGTTGCAGTCGAAGGGACTATCCCCGCTGGATGTAGTGAATGCCATCAGCCTGCAAAACCTGATCCTACCCACAGGGACGTCCAAGATCGGCTCCAAGGAATACGACGTATCCATTCCTAATGCAGCGCCGCAAACAATTGCGGACCTGAACCGAATTCCGATCAAGACCATTGGCAGCACTACCATCTACATGAAAGACGTTGCCTGGGTACGCGATGGCTTCCCCCCGCAGACCAACATCGTGAAGGTCAACGGGCAGCGCTCCGTGTTGCTGACTATTCAAAAGGCGGGGAATGCGTCAACGCTGAACGTGATTTCGGGCGTCAAGGCCCTGCTGCCTCAGATTGCGGCGACAGTTCCACCCCAGCTCAAGATGACCCCCTTGGCGGATCAGTCCATTTTTGTCCGTGGCGCGATCAGCGGAGTGGTCAGGGAAACGCTGATTGCGGCGTGCCTCACCGCCTTTATGATTCTCACTTTTCTGGGCAGTTGGCGAAGCACTGTAATCATCGCGACGTCGATTCCTCTGGCGATCCTGACCTCGATTATTGCGCTCAGTGCGATCGGAGAAACGATCAACATTATGACGCTCGGCGGACTCGCTCTGGCAGTCGGCATCTTGGTGGACGACGCTACGGTCGAGGTCGAGAACATCAATCGTAATCGCGAGGCAGAACCCGAGAAGGACATGGACGAAGTTGTCCTTGACAGCGCGTCGCAAATCGCAACACCCGCCTTTGTGTCCACGCTTTCGATCTGCATTGTGTTTGCCCCAATGTTCTTACTGTCCGGCGTGGCTCGGTACCTCTTTGTACCGCTTGCCGAGGCAGTAGTGTTCGCCATGTTGGCCTCGTATTTTCTCTCGCGGACCATCGTCCCGACCATGGCGAAGTATTTGTTGCGGGGCGAAAAAGAGCACGCCGGAAAAGCACCTAGCCGCAATCCGCTGGTACGGCTTCAAAAGCGTTTTGAGGAGGCCTTTGAAAAATTCCGTCTCAGCTATCGCAGCGTGCTGGAAATCTGTCTCCATCACCGGCGTGTTTTCCTGATTGCATTCTTCGCGATTTGTCTCGGATCTTTGGCAATTCTGATTCCGTGGCTGGGCCGGGATTTCTTCCCTAGCGTGGACAGCGGCACGTTCAAGCTTCATCTGCGCGCTCCCACGGGAATGCGCATTGAAGAGACCGCCAATCTCTGCGATTTGGTCGAACGGTCAATTCGACGGGAGATTCCAGCTGCGGAGGTTCAGAGTGTCATAGACAACATTGGCCTACCCTATAGCGGCATCAATCTTTCTTACAGCAATTCGGCTCCGGTTGGCACATCGGACGCCGACATTCTTGTGACCCTGTCCGCCAATCACCATCCCACGGACAACTACATTCACCAGCTTCGTCTGGCACTCCCAAAACAGTTCCCGGGTGTGACCTTTGCTTTCTTGCCGGCCGACATGGTCAGCCAAATCCTCAATTTTGGACTGCCCGCCCCTATCGACGTTCAGGTTGTCGGAAACGACTTGCAGGGAAACCGGCTCTATGCAGACGCACTGCTCGCGAAGATGAGATATGTCTCCGGAGCGACGGATTTGCGGATTCAGCAACCCTTCGATGAACCCTATCTGCGCCTGCGGGTCGAACGCACCAAAGCAGAGCAACTTGGATTCACCGCCCACGACATTGCGCAGAATCTCCTGGTGTCACTGAGTGGCAGCTTCCAAACTTCACCCTCGTTCTGGCTTGACCCAAAGAATCATGTCAGCTATCAAATCGCGACTCAAACGCCACAATATCGGACGGATACCCTTCAGGACCTAGAGAACGTTCCGATCACGGGTACCGACCCATCAGCTCCTCCATCCATTATGGCCAGTCTGGTGTCCATGCAGCGAGGAGCAGGAATGGCCGTGGTCTCCGACTACAACGTTGCCCCGGTGATTGACATCTTCGGATCCGTCGCAGGACGCGACTTGGGTGGCGTAGCAGGCGATATCAACAAGATTATTGATGCCACGCGCCAGCAATTACCGCGCGGTTCTCGAGTCGTTGTCCGCGGGCAGGTACAGACGATGCGAGCTTCCTACATCGGTCTTTTAAGCGGACTTGTGGGTTCGATCGTGCTCGTCTATCTTTTGATCGTAGTCAACTTTCAGTCCTGGCTCGATCCCTTCATCATGATCTCCGCGCTGCCGGCAGCACTCGCCGGGATTGCCTGGTTCTTGTTCATAACGCACACCACTCTGAGCGTGCCAGCGCTGATGGGAGCCATCATGTGCATGGGCGTCGCCACCTCGAACAGCATCCTGGTGGTGAGCTTTGCTACGGAGAAAATGACGGAAGGGATGGATTCCGGCAGCGCCGCACTGGAGGCGGGCTTCACGCGTTTCCGGCCCGTGCTGATGACTGCGCTGGCCATGATCATCGGCATGGTGCCGATGGCTCTGGGACTAGGGGACGGGGGTGAACAAAATGCTCCTCTAGGCCGGGCGGTCATCGGTGGACTGATCTTCGCGACCGCTTCGACGCTCTTGTTTGTTCCGGCATTTTTCAGCGTCTTGCAGGGTAAACGCCGCCAGTCAACCCAAGCGCAGAGAGCACAGTAAGAACAAGCGGTATTGGAGAAATTCATGTTGCCTCAAACGGTACATTCTCAAACTGAAGATACACGACAGATCGGCGGGCAAATACGCCCGTTGAATGATATGGGAGCACGAAGGCGCTCGCGCAAATCATGGCTGGTTCTCGCGATCGCAGCGATTGCGGTGGCGACCCTGTTGGGGTCGGGCATCTGGTCCCGTGTCAAAGCCCGAAACATGTTGAATACGGAGACGGCTCAAGCGGCTGTGACGGCTGTGTCGGTGGTGTCGCCGAAACAAACTGCGCCCACTGACGAAATCATCCTGCCTGGAAACGTGCAGCCATTTATCACTTCACCCATTTACTCCCGCACGAATGGTTATCTAAAGAAGTGGTATTTCGATATCGGCGCGCACGTAGAGAAGGGGCAACTTCTTGCTGTCATCGAAACGCCGGAAGTCGATCAGCAGCTCCAGCAAGCCCGCAGCAACCTGTTAACCGCTCAAGCAAATCTCGAATTGGCTTCCATCACTAAAACGCGGTATCAGGGACTCTTGAAAAACAAAGCTGTATCCCAACAGGACGTCGACAATGCGGTCGGCACCTACAATGCAAATAAAGCTATCGTTGAAGCCGACAAGGCGGCCGTCGAGCAGTACTCGGCGCTGGTCTCTTTCGAGAAGGTCTACGCGCCTTTCGATGGTGTGATCACGGCGCGCAACACCGATATCGGGGACCTCATCAATTCCGGCAGCACTAGCAATGTGAAAACCGATCTCTTTCACATCGCTCAACCCGGAAGATTGCGCGTGTATGTGAACGTACCAGAGGAATACTCACGAGGGATCACCGTCGGCATGACGGCGGATCTCAGTCTTGCCGAGTTTCCGGACCGCAAATTTCAGGGAAAGTTGGTGCGCACCGCCGATGCCATCAATATGACGACCCGTACTCTGCTGATCGAAATCGATGTAGAAAATCCTACCGGCACACTGCTCACGGGTTCCTACGCAGAGGCCCACTTGGCGGTCCCGACGCAGGCCTCCACCTTTTTGGTTCCGGTCAATACTCTGCTATTCCGCACCGAAGGGTTACGCGTAGGAATTGTGAAAGGCGGGAAGGTCGTGCTCACTGCCGTCACTCCCGGGCACGATTTTGGCAGCCAGATAGAGATCGTCTCCGGCCTCAAGTCGGATGATCAGGTTATTATCAACCCGCCCGACTCGATTGTTTCCGGCCAGGAAGTCCAAATTGTTCAGGCGACATTGCCGGGGGATACCAAGTGAAGCTACCTCGAAAACTGATTTTCGGGAGCTCACGGAAAGCGGCCGGGCGGGTTCTGATAGCGATCGCAGCGCTCCAGTTGACTGGATGCGTGGTTGGCCCAAAGTACCACCCGCCGGCGGTACAGGCTCCTCCTGCCTATAAAGCAGTAGGGGACTGGAAGCCCGCCCAACCTAATGACCAGAATCTCGGCGGTACGTGGTGGACGATATTCCAGGATCCTCAGCTGGATGACCTGGAACGGCAGGTCAATGTATCGAATCAGAACCTAAAGGCGGCAGAGGCGCAATATCGGCAGGCGCGGGCTGTTCTGCGCTACTATCGGGCTGACTACTATCCAACCATGACGGCTGGGCCATCAGCGACTCGAACGCGCACTTCAGCCCACCGTCCTCCCCCGAATTCGATCTTTAACGGTATCACCTATAACGACTTTGTGCTCCCGTTCGACGTGTCCTATCAGGCCGACGTCTGGGGACGAGTGCGGCGCAACGTTGAGTCTTATCGAGAACAAGCGCAGGCGAGTGCGGCGGACCTGGCGACGGTTAATCTGAGCATGCACGCGGACCTGGCCGTTGATTATTTTCAGGCCCGCAGCCTGGATGCCGAGGAACAGCTCCTAAACTCTACGGTAAAGCAGTACGAGCAGGCCTTGGAACTGAATGAAAGTCGCTTCCAGGGAGGGATTGCTTCGGAAGTGGAAGTTCAGCAGGCGAAGACCATACTTCAGACTACCCAGGCAGAGGCGATTGATGTAGGTGTGCTGCGTGCGCAGTACGAACACGCGGTCGCAATTCTTATTGGGAAGCCTCCTGCGGAATTCAGTCTTCCTCCGCTGCCTCTTACCGCACCTCCACCACACGTTCCTATCAGTGTACCCTCCAAACTGCTGGAAAGGCGCCCGGATATTGCGGCTGCGGAGAGACGCGTGGCAGCCGCCAATGCTCAGATTGGAGTTGCAAAATCGGCGTACTACCCCACGATCAGTTTGGGCGCCTCAGGGGGATTTGAGAGCTCCGCCATTACGACGCTTATCAATGGGCCAGCCGGCCTGTGGTCTGTGGGACTGTCTGCCATTGGTACAGTCTTCGACGTGGGCAGACGTCGGGCGCTCACGGACGAAGCGCGTGCAGCGTATGACACTCAAGTGGCTGTTTATCGCGAGGACGTACTGACTGGATTCCAGCAGGTGGAAGACAATCTCGCGGCGGTGAGAATTCTGGAAAATGAGGCCAAGGTACAGGATGAAGCGGTAGCGTCAGCTCAGCGTTCGCTCGACCTTTCGATCACTCGTTACAAAGGGGGAGTCACAAGTTACCTCGAGGTAATCACCGCGCAAAACGCCGCGCTTGCAGCCGAAGTAACAGCAGTCAATATCCTCGGCCGGCGGATGGCGAACACCGTACTGCTGATTCAGGCCCTCGGCGGCGGATGGGACCGATCGAGTCTGCCAGAGCGACCCGAATGCTGCGGCAAGCTAGCAAGCAGCATAAGTTCAAAGTGAACCTCGTGGTCAAACTGTCCGCATATGGCTCTGTGTTCCGGACGCGATCAGTGAAGTTGTTCAAGAGGTGGCACGGCCATGAAGCGGCTACTCCGAAAACATGCGCTAACAAAGATGAAGAACATCGAGCAAAAACTTCTTATCCCCACCGAAGACAGACTGTAGCGCAGTGCAGACCTGGGAAGAGTGTTCGGGCCGAACACATAACGTGCTTGCCGTTGACTCCGATCGCACCCAAGGGTTGCTCCGCGACATATTTCCTCCGCGTGTTCACGGGTAGGACACCCGCTAGCAACGATGCTCGGTGCGGCCAAGAGTTTTCGCAACGACTGTTCGCAAGTGTATGCGATCACAAAACGCTCAGCGGTTTCATCAGAATAGCGGGCCTCAATTGCCGCATAGAGCGTGCGAAAGCCACCAATCAGTGTCTGCATGGCCTCACCCTGGTTCGAAAATCCAGCTTGGAACGATTGCTGAATCGCCACTCTAGACAGCAAGCCGCATGCCAAAATCGATGGGCTATTCACGCAACATCCATGTGGGCCGACGGCCCGGATGCAAGCGAGGGCTGTCCAAATAGGGTCGTCCTGTCAATCGGCGGACAAGGAGTGCGTCGGTGGATTCCACTTGCTTTGGGAATGGATTCGAGCAAGGGGAATTTGAAGAGTCCAGCCAACTGGAAGATGACGTGGAAGTTAGCTGGGAGTGGCCATGTCCGCTGATACGATCGCCGCTGCGGTTCAGACCGTGGAGAGGGGCTTCTCCTCGTTCCGCTCCGATTTGCGTTGCGATCGACGAGCCTCTGCAGTTTTGTCTGAACGGCTCCCCTCTCTCGATTACCATGCGCTCCCCCGGTTCCGACTGGACCTCACGGTGGGGTTCCTGTTCACCGATGGGATTATTGACAACGTGCGCCAGATTCTGTCGATGCGCGCCGAATCCGCTGACAATACCTCCGGAGACTCAGGCGATAGGGTGACAATTGGGTTGGGACCCTATTGCGATGCTGCCGAAATGAACGTAAACCCTTTTTAACTTGACTGTTTTTGCGGCGGAGATATGATTGGGCAATCTCGGACGGACCTACTGCCCTGAATGTGTTTCTAAGATAGGACTAACAATCGGTTGCATTGGGGCGTGTCCGCATTTACACCACTGCAATGACCTCGCTGGCGGCCAAGAGTGCTGCCAGTTTTTGTTCGCTCTCCACTATTTTCTGGTTCGCGATAACCTTTTTCGAAAACCATCCAGTACGATCCAAATTGAGCCAACGAGTGGGGAGGCTCACGGCATGGTTAGGGTGTCCGGTCAGAGGGATTTTCGCATTCAAAGGGTCATTAAGGTTCTCAATAACGACCCATTTCGCACACTCCCGGAACTCGCACACAATTGCCAGATCAGCACCTCGAGGCTGAGTCATCTGTTTAAAGCTGATATCGGCATCAACGTAAAGCATTACCGACTGGATTGCCGGCTACAAATCGCGGCTGAGATGCTGGTATCGGCCGATAGGCCAATTAAGGAAATCGCATACTCGGTGGGCTACCGTCATTGCTCCAGCTTCGTACGTGCGTTTAATACGCACTTCGGGTTGTCGCCCGCCTGTTACCGCAAGAAGCAACTACAGCGGGCGGTGTAGCAGCATCTGCTAACAAATAGCAGGAGATGCTAATACAAGCCGGTTGACATTCGGACAATGGTGCAACACTCTTAGGCCAGCAACAGTCGCTGCGTCTGTACCCGGTAGTTTGCAGGTCAAGCTGACACGCAAACCGTCACCCTGATATCTCCGGGAAAAATACCACCACTCCTTGCCAAACAAACTCCGCGCCTAGACTTGGCCAACTAAGAGGCTGAAAACGGGAAGAACGGAGCACGAACCATACGGTGTCGTCGGCGTATTTAACGACTACGATAATTCTTATCGATGTCGGACGGATCTCTCGTGGATGGCAGAACAAGTATGTCCTCGAGTGCGCCGCCTGTCGTATCCACGCTGAACGATAACCCACGAAAGGGGCACGTATGAATCGTCGAAGGTTGACGACAATATCGGTCATTGTACTTTGTGGGATAGCGCTTTGCATGTCGCTCCCCGCACGAAAGGTGTCCGCCCAGAAGGCGGGCGCGCAATCAGGGTCGGACCAAAATCAACAAGGTGGTCCCAACGATGGGTCGATCTACGACCCGTACCCGCCTGGGATTCTTCCGCCCGACTTGGATCCAGAAATAGAGCGGGTGCTGCGTGAAATTCGCGTAGTCGAGAAGCGAGCTCTCGACCGCTGGGCCGCCTTAACGCCCCCGACTCTGACAGGTCAGCCGCCAATACTTCAGGGCACGGGAACTGAGGCAGTCGAAACCCTCGGCGAGCTCATGAACTATGACCAAAACATCTCACCCAATAGGAACGTGGCCTGTTCTTCCTGCCACATGCCGTATGTAGCCTTCGGCCCACCGATCCCGTCGGTGAATCTGACCATGATCGCCTATCCCGGGACGGTTCACTTTCGGGCGGGCAAGAGGAACCCGCAGCGCTATACCTATGCACCGTTCTTCCCGGTACTCCAGTTCAACGAAGAGCAGGCTCTGTTCTTTGGCGGAAATTTCTGGGATTCACGCGCGACCGGATATTTGCTGAGGAATCCCGACGCCCACCAGGCACAAGGTCCTCCCGTCGATACTCAAGAAATGGGCTTCCCTGACACTGCTTGCATAACCTTCCGCCTTTCGCAGGCTAAATACCGACCCCTGTTCGAGCAGGTGTTTGGAGAGGGCTCATTCGACATCAAATTCCCACACGACACAGAGGAAATCTGCAGAACCCCGGGAGGGGCTGCCGTGTTCGGCGGCAGCGCCACCCCAGTTCACCTGAGTCCGGAAGATCGCACCAAGTCAAACCAGGTTTATGACCACTGGGGGCAATCCGTGGACGCATACGAGCAGTCGGTGCGGGTCAGCGCCTTCTCGTCAAAATTCGACGCGTTCCTGAAACATAACTACACGCTGACCGCAGACGAGAAGGCCGGCTACGACCTGTTCCGCGGCAAGGGCAACTGCAACTCATGCCACCTCGACGGAAGGTCAACCGCCCCGACTCCAACCGCTCCGACCAGCGAAGACACGGGCGTGGCCGCCCTTGTGACCCCCCTGTTCACCTGCTTCGGCTCAGCCAATGAGGGTCTGCCTCTGAATCCGAGGAATGCTTTCTATTATCAGACCACGCCGGATCACTTCGGGTTCACCGGCAATCCCTACGGCTTTGCCTACAGAGACTTGGGATTAGGAACCTTCCTCCGGAGCGGTTTCGGTTCCTGGCCCAACCCGAACGCGAGTTGGATACCACAGGCGCCAACTGTTGACGGCCAAATGCAGGTGTCTTCGGCGCGCAATGTGGCCATGACGCCTCCACAGTGCCCCACCACCGAGGCGCCCGGGCCTTACTTTCAGAAGGAGTTCTTTCACAACGGCTACATCAAGAGCCTGAAACAACTCGTTCACTTCTACAACACGCGAGACAAGAAGGGGTACGCCTACCCGGTGACATCGGGACACTGCCCGGCAGGAACGACCGAAAAGGTAGACTGCTGGCCTATGCCTGAGGTCAAAAACAACCTCGACATGACGACCGGTGATCTCCATTTGACGGATCAGGAAGAGGACCAGATCGTTGCTTTCCTGCAGACACTCACGGATGGTTTCACGAGACCTTACCCGAACCAGGATGTCTATATGGGTAGGTGCATGACAGGCGGTACGGCGGCGACTCAAGGTAATGAGTTCCTTATCCCGACTCCGCCGCTTCCGCCGTGCGCGAGCGTTATCTGCGATGTTCCACCACTCCCCACTATGCCCATTCCTTAGGTAAGACACCAAGCGGTGGGATGCCAGGGACGAGCGGGGATGAACTAACGATGCATGGGGGCCGCGACACGGCCTCCATGCCCTTTCGTAGTCTTGCGAATTGAATGTGAATTGACTGATTCCGCTGGAGGTTTGTCCATGAACAGATTGCTTCAGAAACTGGCTCTGACGGTGATGGTCGGTAGCCTACTCTACTCGACCCCAGGGCTCAGCCAGGAGAGCCCGACCACTGAGAAAGCCGCGAAGGTCCGGATCGCCCAAGGGCCGGAGATCGAACGCAATGACTTTGTTGTGATTATCAGGTGGACCAGCAACAACCCCGGGGGGTCTCCGGAACATTACGGAGTCGTGCACTACGGTACAAATCCCAAGGAACTTAGCCAAACCGCGAAATCTCCCATCAGGCTGAATCCGAGCCATTCCGATACCGTGTTCCGCGTGCGCATGGACGACCTCAAGCCTCGAACAACCTACTACTATACGGTTGGGGCCATGGAATCCAACGGCAAGGACGATGGTTTGAAGAGCGAGGTCAAGCAGTTCACCACAAACTAACAACACAGACCGCGCGGCGCATCTAGTCGGAACTCTCGCCGGGTTGCATAAGCGATTCGAACTGTTATTGGCTTTCAGAATTCTGAAATAGGTACCCTACCTCGGCCTATCGTCCGTTCGAGATGCTGACGAAGAATCGGTCGAAGGGCTTTCGGACATGGATCAGGCAATGGAGCTGCTTCCGTAGAAGGTGTGGAAGCTGCGGCTGATCACCGCGAACGTCCCGTACGCACCCACGAAGAATACGGCCACCCAGACGATGTGCCGCCACGAGAACGAGGCGAGGAAGCGGGATAGTTTTTCTCTTCAGACATGCAGCAACTAGATTCCAGCTACAGCATCCAGGGAAGTGGACTTCGAAGTTCGATCGAGGCAAATCGTGCAAGACTCCTCAAGCGCAGGCATTCCCCTCCGACAATTTGGACGCGCTGACGTTTTAGTTTCCATTCTTGGCTTTGGCGGTCATCACCTGGGCGATGCCCCCGATGAAAAAACTGCCGTTCGCATTGTTCAGGAAGCCGTCGACAACGGAATCACTTTCTACGACAACTGCTGGGAATACCGGAGAGGTAAGACCGAGCTCTGGATGGGAGCTGGCCTGAAGGGACGTCGTGACAACGTATTTTTGATGACAAAAACGTGTCCGCACGGGCGAGATGCAAGTCTGGCTTTGCAAATGCTCGAAGAGTCGCTTCGGCGTCTGCAAACGGACCATCTCGATTTGTGGCAGGTTCACGGGATGGCTTTCGAGAATGACCCTGAG
>Ga0137396_10000652_pt1 | contig 16977 bp, 15 predicted proteins | sample czc16metaG_FD_108284 | JGI IMG/M metagenome (GOLD analysis project Ga0137396, IMG submission 108284) | Vadose zone soil microbial communities from Angelo Coast Range Reserve, California, USA - czcobulk3.16 metaG | ecosystem: Environmental > Terrestrial > Soil > Vadose zone | place: USA...
AAGCGCCGGCGCCGTGGCCGGCGTGCCCCTCGTGTCCGGCGTGGTCGCCGCCGACCCGATAGTCGAGACGCACGGTGTAGACGTCCGTCGTCTTTTCGGCCGGCGGCATCGCGTGCATGTGCCCGCCTCCGGTCAAGCCCTGGAGGAACGCGACCAGGTCGACGAGCTGGGCGACGCTCAAGCTGTCGGCATAGCTCGGCATGATCGACTTTCCGTCAGGCCCGATGAAGCCGGGGCCGTCGAGGATCACCGCATTCGGCGCCAGGATCGACTCGGCGAAATACTCCGCGGGATGCTGGCCGCCCATGCCCGTCAGCTCGGGCCCGACGTTCTTGGCGTCGCCGCCCGAGGCCGGGAAATTCTCGCCGTGGATCGCGTGGCACTTGTAGCACTCGAGATCGACGAAGACCTGCCGGCCCTTCACGGGATCGCCGCCGGGTAGCGCGAACTTCCAGCCCCGCGGCACGCCGCCCGACTGGTGCAGCTCCTCCATCGTCACCGTGCGCGACACGGCGGACGGGGCAGGGCTCGGCTTGGCGGCGGGCATCCTCCCATGTCCTTCGTGCTGCGCCCGCGCGCCGGACGCCGCAACCACGAACGCCGCGAGGCCCACCACCGTTCCGCCGACAATGACTCGTACCCGACGCAACGTCGTCATGAGCGCGACTCGCCTCCTGCCAGACTACGAGAGATCCACCCAGACGGTCTTGGTCTCGGTGTAGTGCTCGAGCCCCGCCGACCCCAGCTCCCGCCCGAAGCCCGATTCCTTGAACCCCCCGAACGGCAGCGCCGCGTCGAAGAGGTTGTAGGCGTTGACCCACACGGTGCCCGCGCGGATCGCCCGCGCGGCCTTGAGCGCCTTGGCGACGTCGCGCGTCCACACGGCGGCGGCCAGGCCGTAGGTCGTCGAGTTGCCCTCGGCGATCCCCTCGTCGATCGACTTGAACGGGATCACGGAGAGCACGGGCCCGAAGATCTCCTCGCGCGCGATCTTCATCGTGTTGGTGACACCGTCGAAGATCGTGGGCTCGATGAAGTAGCCCTTGCCGGAGCCGACGTTGGCGCGGCCGCCGCCCGCGACGACCCGCGCGCCCTCCTTCTTTCCCGCGTCGATGTAGCCCAGCACGGTCTCCATCTGCTGCTTGGAGACGACGGGACCCATGCGCGTCGCCTTGTCCATCGGGTCGCCGACCTTGAGCGTCTTGACCCGATCGGTGAGCTTCGACATGAAGTCGTCGTGGATCTTGTCCTCGAGGAACAGGCGCGAGCCGGCGGCGCAGACCTCGCCCTTGTTGTAGAAGATGCCGGTGAGCGCGCCCTTCACCGCCGCTTCCATGTCGGCGTCGGCGAAGACGATGTTCGGCGACTTGCCGCCGAGCTCGAGCGAGAGTCGCTTGAGCGTGCCCGCGGCTTCGCGCATGATCCCCTTGCCCACCTCGGTCGAGCCGGTGAAGGCGATCTTGTCGACGCGCGGGTCGCGCACCATCGCCGTCCCGACCTGTCCGCCGGGTCCGGTGACGACATTGAACACGCCCTCGGGCAGCCCCGCCTCCTGCGTGAGCTCGGCGAACTTGAGCGCGGTCAGGGGCGTCAGCGATGCGGGCTTGAGCACGACCGTGTTGCCCGCGGCCAGGGCCGGCGCGATCTTCCACGAGGAGAGCAGGAATGGAAAGTTCCACGGCACGATCGCGCCGATCACGCCCAGGGGCTGCCGCAGTGTGAACGTGAAGGCGTTCTCGCGCAGTCCGAGCGTCTCGCCGTGGACCTTGGTGGCCCAGCCCGCGTAGTACCGGAAGACTTCCGCGGCGAAGGGAATCTCGACCTTGCCGGAGTCGAAGAGGGTCTTGCCGGTGTTGAGGCTCTCGAGCCGCGACATCTCGTCGAGGTTCTGCATGATCAGGTCGCCGAGCTGCCAGACGATCCGCCCGCGCTCGGCCGCGCTCATCCGCGGCCACGGGCCCGAGTCGAAGGCCTTGCGCGCCGCCGCGACGGCGGCCTCGACGTCGCGCTCGTCGCCTCGGCCCACGTGCGCGCTCGTCTCCTCCGTCGCCGGGTTGATCGTGTCGTAGGTCGAGCCGGAGGCCGGTGCACGCCAGCGGCCCGCGATGAAGAGCTGTCCCGTGTTCATGGTGTGACTCCTCGGATGCTAAGGACGGGTTGGTGAGGTAGCGCGATACGCGACGACCACGATCGGGCGGAGCGCGAGACGATCGTGCATCAGGACGGTGAAGCCGTCCCGGGCTTCCAGGGACGTGAGCGCGAGGTCGGGGACGATGGCGACCGCCTGCGAGTCCGCGCGTACGACGTCGCGGAGGTTGCTCACCGTGCCGGCCACGACGACCGGCCGTCGCAGATAGAACGCGAGCGGCATGTCGGCCAGACCGAGGGTCGCCACGACCGGCGATTCGCGCAGGATGGGCTTCATCCGCTCGTGGAGCCCCGCGTAGTCGTAGGCGGCGTTGCGGCGCTCGAGCTCCCAGTGATAGCTCGCGACGACCAGCACGGCGCAGCCGACCCACGCCGCGGTAAACGCGCGCGGCAGACGGCGGTCGCGCGCGCCGACGAGCAGCGCGGTGGCGATGGCTCCGACGGTCGCGACGAGCACGATCGCCTGGGCGACGTAGGCCGGCCAGACCATCGCGACCTCGCCGAGCGCGTTGCGCCGGGACAACGCGCCGGCGACTCCGGCTGCGGCGAAAAGGACGCCGACGGCACCGCACACACGCCACGGGATCTTGAGGCCGACGCGCCCGCGCAGCGCGCTCTCGGCCCACCAGCCGCTCAGGAGAGCGACCGGCGGCACGAGCGGCAGATAGTAGCGGAAGCGCTGTTGCTGCGAGAGCGCGATGACGACGAACATCGTCACGAACGCCACGAAGAGGAGGAAGACCGCGCGGCGATCGGCGCCGCGGCGCCGGAGGAGCCGAACGGCCTCGACGAGGACGATCGGAACGACGAGGACCCACGGGAACAGGATCCCGAAGGCGTTCTGGATCGGCTCCGCCACCATCCCCGGGCGCAATTCTTGCGGCAGGTACCAGAAGAGCTGGTTCTGAACGACCGCCTGGCGAAGACCCTCCGCGTGACGGAAGAGCCGGATGAGCGGCCACGGCGCGACGATCGCCGCCAGCAGCGGCAATCCGAACGGCAGGCTGAGCGCCCGCCAGGAGGCCGAGCTTCGGCTCGCCGCCGCCCAGGCCAACGCCACGACCAGCGGCAAAAAGCCGCCCGGCCCCTTGGCCCAGAACGCGAGCGCGACGAAGACGTAGAAGCCGAACCACGCGCGCGGCGCGCCGCGCGCCATCCGCCAGAGCATCCAGAGGCTCGCCGTGATGAACGCGGTCATCAGCATGTCCGGCATCGGGATCCGGCCGTGCAGGAAGGTGCCCTGCATGGTGACGGCGATCAGCGCGGCGTACTTGCCGGCTTGCGCGCCGAACATCTCGCGGCCCAGGCCGAAGATCAGGAGCGCCATCGCGAATGCCGCCAGTGTCGAAGGAATCACGGCGGTGAACTGCGTCACGTGGCCGAACGGCCACGACACCAGCGTGATCAGCCAGGCTAACAAGATCGGCTTGTTGTGGTAGACGCTGCCGTTCAGGATCGGGAAGAGCCAGTCTCCGCGCGTGAGGATATCCTGCGCCAGGAGCGGGAACCGCGCCTCGTCGTTGGTCGTGAGGATGCGGCGCCCCAGGTCGACTCCGACCATCACCGCCGCGCTCCCGACGACCCAGAGCAGCGCGCGCCGGTCCTCCCCCGTCACAGCGTGAGGACGCGCCCTGTGCCGAGCGGGCTCATGCGGCCGCCGTCGACGACGACGGCGCCGTTGACGACGACGTAGGGGATGCCGCTCGGATAGCGGTGGGGATCGGCGAAGGTCGACTCGTCGCGGACGACCCCTGGATCGAAGATCGCGAGGTCGGCGGCATAGCCCTCGCGCACGAGGCCGCGGTCGCGCAGGCGCAGTCGCGCCGCGCACATGCCGGTCATCTTGTGGACGGCGGTCTCCAGCGGAAACAGCTTCTGCTGGCGCGCGTACTCGCCGAGCACGCGCGGGAAGGTGCCGTAGGTGCGCGGGTGGGGCTTGCCCGGGCGATCGCCCTCTCCCGAATAGAGCGGGATCGAGTCGGAGCCGATCATGAGCAGGGGATGCGCGAGCACTTTGGCGACGTTCTCGATGCTCTGCGAGAAGCTGATCATGCCGACCGTGCACCTCTCTTCGAGCAGGAGATTCATCAGCGTCTCGGCCGGGGCCATCCCCGACTGGCGCGCGATCTGCGCCAGGCTCAGCCCTTCCAGCTCGCGCCGCCGGCAGGTGGCGATGAAGACTTGATCGAATCCGATGCCGCCCTGCGAGATGGTGCCCCAGCGCTCGCCGTCGATCAGGCACTCCTCGACGATCCGCCGGCGCGTGGCGCGGTCGGCGAGCCGCTCGAGCAGCTTGGCGAGGCCGCCGTCATGCGCCCACGCCGGCATCATGTTGTCGAGCTTCGTGCTGCCCGCGTTGTACGGATACACGTCGCCGAGGACGTCCACCCCGCGCGCCCGCGCCGACTCGAAGAGACGCAGCGCCGCGTCGATCTTCGGCCAGTTCTCGCGGCCGGAGGCCTTCACGTGCGAGACCTGCACGCCCACCCCGGCCTCCTCGCCGATGCGGATCGCCTCGTTGATCGAGTCCAGGAGCATCGAGGACTCGCCGCGGATATGCGAGAAGTAATAGCCGCCGCGCCGGGCCATCGACTTGGCCAGGGCGATCAGCTCGGTGGTGTCCGAATAGGCGCTCGGCGCGTAGACGAGGCCGGTCGAGAAGCCGAACGCGCCGGCGTCCATCGCCTCGCCGAGCAGCCGCTCCATCCCACGTAGATCGTCGGCGCCGGCCGGCCGCGCCTCGAAGCCCATCGCGGCGATCCGGAGCGCGCCGTGTCCGACGAAGTGGGCGATGTTCACGGACGGACGGATCGCGCGCAGCGCGTCGAGATACTGCCCGAACGACTCCCAGCGCAGGTCGAGGCTCGCGCCGATGCCCCCGGCCCAGCCCTGCACGATCTCGCGCTGGTCCGCCCGGAGCGGCGCCTGCGAGAACGAGCACATCCCGACGACCTCGGTCGTCACGCCCTGCCGCACCTTCGACTCCGCCGACGGGCAGGCGAAATAGAAGAGGTCGGAGTGGGAGTGCATGTCGATGAAGCCCGGCGCCACCACATGCCCGGCGGCGTCGATCACGCGCGTGGCTTCGCCGGCGAGCCGGGGCCCGACGGCGACGATCCGGTCGCCGTCCACCGCGACGTCTGCGGGACGCGCTGGCGCGCCGCTGCCGTCGATCAGCGAGCCGTTTCTGACGACGAGCGACCAGGCCAACCGCTACTCTTCGGCGATCGTGACCGAGGTCATCGTGTCGCCCTGCTTGATGCGGTCGACGTGCTCCATCCCCGACACCACCCGGCCGAACACGGTGTACTGGCCGTCGAGGTGGGGCGTCGCGCCGTAGCAGATGTAGAACTGGCTCCCGGCCGAGTCCGGGCTCTGGCTGCGCGCCATCGCCAGCGTCCCTCGCAGGTGCTTCTGCTTGTTGAACTCCGCCTTGATCTGGTAGCCGGGGCCGCCGGTGCCGTTGCCCTTGGGACAGCCGCCCTGCACCACGAAATCGGGGACGACCCGATGGAAGTTGAGTCCGTTGTAGAAGCCCTTCTTCGCCAGGGTCACGAAGTTCTCGACGGTCTTCGGCGCGTCTTCAGGGTAGAACTCGAGCCGAATCTCGCGACCCTTCTCGAGTGTGATGACACCGGTCTGCTTCACCATGTTTCCTTTCAGTTGACCTTCACCGACTTCACGCGGTCGCCGACCTTGAGCGAGTCGACGACGTCCATACCGCTCGTCACGCGTCCGAAGGCGGTGTACTGGCCGTTCAGGTGGCTCGCGGAGCCGAGCATGATGTAGAACTGGCTGCCGGCCGAGTCGGGATCGTCCTTTCGGGCCATCCCGAGGATTCCGCGCTCGAACTTCCGATTGTTGAACTCGGCCTTGATCGTGTGGCCGGGCCCGCCGGTCCCCATCGCCGGATGGTCCATCGGCAGGGTCTTGGATTGCGGGTCACCGAGCTGCACGACGAACCCTGGCTCGACGCGATGGAAGCGCTGGCCGTCGTAGAATCCCGCTCGCGCGAGCTTGAGGAAGTTTTCGACGTGCTTCGGCGCGTCGGCGGGAAAGAACTCGAGCGTGATCTGGCCGCCCTTCTCGAGCGTGACGACCGCCGTCGGCGTCTTCGCGGGCGGCTTGTCCTGGGCCAGCGCCGGCGCGGCGACCAGGACGATCACCGCGAGCGCGAACAGACGATTCATGACGGGACGACCTCCGACGGCTCCTGAAGTGCGCCTCGGCCGGCGGGGCCCCAGGCCCGCGACAGCCGGCCGCGCTCGCCAAAATCATGATGAGGTCGTCATTATACATGCCCGGACGCCGGGGTGATTGTTCCGCCGTGATACGATGGAACGATGCAGCAGCGCGAGAACGTTCGAAACATCGCGATCATCGCCCACGTCGACCACGGCAAGACCACGCTGGTCGACGCGATGCTCTCGCAGTCGGGTCTCTTCCGCCAGAACGAATCGGTGCCCGAGCGCATCATGGACTCGATCGACCTCGAGCGCGAAAAGGGCATCACGATCATGGCCAAGAACACGGCCATCACCTACCGGGGCGTCCACATCAACATCGTCGACACGCCGGGCCACGCCGATTTCGGCTCGGAGGTCGAGCGCACCCTGACCCTGGTCGACGGCGTCCTGCTCCTGGTCGACGCCGCCGAGGGCCCGCTGCCCCAGACACGTTTCGTCCTGAAGAAGGCGCTCGAGGCGAGCCTGCCGCCGATCGTCGTCATCAACAAGATCGACCGGAGCGACGCCCGCCCCGCCGAGGTGCTCGACGAGATCTACGACCTCTTCATCGACCTCGAGGCGACGGAAGACCAGCTCGAGTTCCCCGTCCTGTACACCAACGCCCGGACCGGCACGGCGACCCTCAAGCTCGCCGAGCCCGGGCGTTTGCTCGAGCCGCTGTTCGAGACGATCCTGACCACCGTCCCGGCGCCGCGCTTCGAGCCGGAGGCGGGGCTGCAGTTCCGCGGGGCGATGCTCGACTGGGACGACTACGTCGGCCGGCTCGTCATCGGCCGCATCTTCAACGGCCGGGTTCGCCAGGCCGAGCGCGTGGCCGTCGTGCACCGCGACGGCGCGGTCGAGCTCGCGAAGGTCACCGTGCTCTACGGCTACGAGGGGCTCAAGCGCGTCGAGATCGCGGAGGCGAGCGCGGGCGACCTCGTCGCGATCGCCGGCATCGACTCGATCGAGATCGGCGAGACGGTGGCCGACGCCGAGGCGCCCCAGGCCCTGCCGCTCATCCGCATCGATGAGCCAACGGTCTCGATGCTCTTCTCGTCGAACGTGTCGCCGATGGCGGGCAAGGAAGGTCGCTTCGTCACCTCGCCACAGCTCCGCGACCGGCTCATGAAGGAGCGGCGCATCAACGTCGGCATCCGCGTCGAGGAGACCGACTCACCCGATACGTTCCGCGTGTCCGGTCGGGGCGAGCTCCAGCTCGCGATCCTGATCGAGATGATGCGGCGCGAGGGCTACGAGCTCGAGGTCGGCAAGCCGACCATCATCACGCGGACGGAGGGCGGCCAGACGCTCGAGCCGATGGAGTACCTCGTCATCGACATTCCCGAAGAGCACATCGGCGCGGTCACCCAGAAGATCGGACCTCGGCGCGGCGCGATGGCCAAGATGGTGAATCACGGCACGGGCCGCGTCCGGCTCGAGTACCGGATTCCCGCTCGCGGCCTCATCGGCTACCGCACCGAGTTCCTGACCGACACGCGCGGCACCGGGCTCCTCAATCACCTGTTCGACGGCTGGGACGTCTGGCAGGGGGAGATCGCCCACCGGCAGAGCGGCGCCCTCGTCGCCGACCGCGCCGGGCGCGCGACCGCCTACGCGATCGACAATCTCCAGGCGCGCGGCGTGATGTTCGTCGCGCCGGGCCTCGAGGTCTACGAGGGCATGATCGTCGGCGAGAACGCGCGCGACAGCGACATGGACGTGAACATCGCCAAGGAAAAGAAGCTCACGAACATGCGCGCGTCGACCGCCGACGAGGCGGCCAAGATCACGCCTCCGCGTGTCATGAATCTCGAGCAGTGTCTGGAATGGATTCGCGAGGATGAATTGCTCGAGGTCACTCCGAAGTCGCTTCGTCTCCGCAAGCGCGGCATGCGCGGGCGCAGGCGCTTCTAGCTTTCTCTCCCCCGACGCGCTACTCCGAGCTCGATGCTGCTGACGAATGGTCGCATCTACCTCATGGATGCGTGGGACACCGTGGTCGATACGCTCGTCGTGCGGGATGGGCGAGTTGCGTTCGCGGGGCGTCGGGCTGACGTGAATGTCTCGGGGGCGGAGGAGCTTGTCGACCTCGGAGGGCGCGCGGTGGTGCCGGGGTTGGTGGATGCGCACGGGCACCTCATGCATCTGGCGCGGGCGCGGTTGACGCTCGATGCGGGGGGTGCGAGCTCGGAGGCCGAGGTCGCCGAGCGGGTGGCGGCGCGGGCGACGAAGACGCCGCGCGGCGAATGGCTCGGGGGCCGCGGCTGGGATCAGAATCGGTGGCCGGATCGGCGATGGCCGACCAGGGCCTCCCTCGACCGCGCGGCGCCGCATCATCCGGTCGCGCTCACTCGCATCGACGGCCACGCGACGTGGGCGAACTCGCCCGCGCTGGCGGCCGCCGGAATCGACCGCGCGACGTCCGAGCCGACCGGTGGCCGCATCCTCAAGGACGAGCGCGGCGAGCCGACGGGCGTGCTCGTCGACACGGCCCAGCGCCTGATCCAGCGGGCCGAGCCGCGGCCCTCCCCCGAGCGCTTCGACCAGGCCGTCACCGACGCGATCGCCGAGTGCCTCGCGGCGGGGCTGACGGGTATCCACGAGATGGGCGCCGAGCTCTATGCCATCGCCTCGTATCGCCGGCTCGTCGAGCGAGGACGATTCCCGTTCCGCAACTACGTGGCGGTGGCCGCCCGCTCCGAGTCGACGTGGACCCACTATCGCGAATGCGGTCCGGAAACGTTGGGCGACGGGCGCGTCGTGGTGGGGGCGGTGAAGCTGATGGCCGACGGCGCGCTCGGCTCGCGCGGCGCCGCGCTGCATGATGCGTACTGCGACGATCCGGGCAACACCGGGCTCGTGCTGATCCCGCCCGACGAGATCACGCGCCTGACGCTCGAGGCGGCCGAGCTGGGCTTCCAGGTCTGCGTGCACGCGATCGGCGACCGCGCGAACACGCTGACGCTCGACGCGCTCGAGGCAGCGCTGGCCCGCGGCCCGTGGCCGGATCATCGCTTTCGCGTCGAGCACGCCCAGATCCTGACCGAGCGCGATATTCCCCGCTTCCGGCGGCTCGGCGCCCTGCCGAGCATGCAGGCGACCCACTGCACCTCCGACATGGAGTGGGCGGCCGAGCGCCTCGGCCCGGATCGGCTCCGGGGCGCCTACGCGTGGCGTTCGCTGCTCGAGACCGGCGTCGTCATCGCGGGCGGCTCCGACTTCCCGGTCGAAAGCCCGAGCCCGTTTCACGGACTGTACGCCGCGGTCGCCCGGCGTCCGCGCAGCGGTGAGGATCGCGGCTGGCAGCCGGAGCAGCGCATGACGCGCGAGGAGGCCGTGCGCTCGTTCACGACCTGGAACGCGTACGCCTCACGCCAGGAAGGCGAGCTCGGAACGCTCGAGCCCGGCAAGCGCGCCGATCTCGTCGTGCTCTCCGATGACGTGCTGGCCTGCCCGCAGGCGCGCATCAAGGACATCGCGCCCGTCCTGACTCTCGTCGGCGGCGAAATCGTCTTCCGGGCTCAACAACCCGCTTAGCCGCGCGTTCCGCGTTGCGCCGGGCGGGGCGGAGGGGAAGGGGTCGCGGCGACCACGCGGCACGCGTGCGCTGGCCCCGGGCCGGCTGGGCTCCATCTGGGTGCGCCTCGTCCGATGGCGCTTGGAGGGAACGGGTCCCGCGACCCCTTCCCCTCCGCCCCGCCCGGCGCAACGCTCGGTTGGCGGCGCGGTCTTAGGCCATCTCGAGTCGATTCGGCGGTGTCGTCGGGGTCGGCGGCGTCGGCGGCGTGGCCCAGAACCTGCTCAGAGTTGGAGGAGGATGATTCCGGCCAGGGTGAGGGCGATGCCCAGGAGGGCGCGGGGGGTTACGCGCTCGTTGAGGAAGATCACGGCGAGGGGGATCGCGAACATCGGCGCGGTGGAGGACAGGACGGAGGCGACGGCGACGCCGGCGTGCTTCACCCCCGCGACGAACATGACCGAGCTCACCGAGGTGAGCGCGCCGAGCGCGGCGATGCGCACGCGCGCGCCCCGGCTGCTCAGGGCGAGTTCGCGCGGCGCCGAGCGCGCCCACGGGGTCATCCAGAGCACCATCGAGGCGAGCGGCAGTCGGATCGCCTGCGCCGTGACCGGGTTCATCTCGGCCAGGGGCGGCTTGACGAGGACCGTCGAGACCGCCCAGGCGAGCGACGCGAGCGCCGCCGCGCCGACGCCGAGCCAGAACCGCTCCTCCGGCGCGCGCTCGGCCCACGGCGCGACGATGATGACGAGGCCGGCCAGGGTGACGAGCGATCCGACGGCGATGGCAACCGTGACCGGCTCGTCGAGGAAGACCGCGGCGATCGCGGCGGCGCCGAGCGGATAGGTCGTCGAGATCGTCATCGCACGGCCGACGCCGAGGGCGCGCGTGCTCTCGAAGAACACGGTGTCGCCGAGCGCGATCGCGGTGACGATCGAGAGCCCCAGCAGGATCCACGCGCTCGACGAGATGGTCGTGAAGACGCCGGCGCCGGCCGTCGCGACGACCCAGACGACGAGCAGCACGCCGCCGATCGTCGAGCGGATGGCGTTGATGCCCACCGAGCCGAGCTCGGACATCAGGGAGCGCGCCAGAAGGCTCGTCACCGCCCACGCCACCGCCGAGCCCAGCGCGGCGATTGCGCCGACCGTCGTCTCCGCTATCACCTCGGGAAGCTATCCGCTCGACAACCCGGGCGGCGCACGGCGAAGATCATACACCGTGAAGTTCTTCGTCTACGTCGCGGTCTTCGCCGGCGCATTCGTGATATTCAGCCTGGTGAGCTTCTGGCTCGCCGTCCGCCCGCCGCGCATCGCGATTCCGCTCGGACCCGGCGACTACGGCCTGAAGGTCGAGACCGTGACCATCACGGCCGACGACGGCGTGAGGCTCGCCGCGTGGCTCCTGCCGCGCGCGGGCGCGCCGGCGCTCGTGCTGCTCCACGGCTACCCCGCCGAGAAGGCCGACCTTTTGCCGATCGCGGCTGCGCTGTCTCCCCGCTTCACCGTGCTTCTGCTCGACCAGCGATACTTCGGGCAGAGTGGCGGGCGCGCGACGACGATCGGGTTTCGCGAGCGTGGCGACCTGCGCCGGGCGATCGACGTTCTCGCCGCGCGGGGCTTCACGGAGGTCGGGGTCTTCGGCTTCTCGCTGGGCGGCGCGGTCGCCCTCCTCACCGCGGCCGAGGATCCTCGGATCCGCGCCGTCGCGGCCTATGCGCCGTTCGCGGACCTCCGGACCCTCGGGTACGAGCTGTACGGCTGGCTCTGGTACTTGAAGTACCCGTTCGTGGGACTCCTGCGCGGCTGGTCTTTTCTGTTCTTCGGCCACGACATCACCGCGATCTCGCCGGAGCGCGCCGCCCGCGCGCTGTCGGTCCCCGTGATGCTGGTGGCAAGCCGCCAGGACGAGCAGATCCCGTTCGCCCATGCCGAGCGTCTGCGGCGCGTGCTCGCCCGTGACACGCGAAGCGAGTTCGTGTTCATGGATCGGGGCCGTCACGGCGAGCTCCCTCGCGGGTTCGAGGCGAGCCTTGCCCAATTTTTCCTGCTATATGTGAAATAGATGGACCACGCGTACGCGGAGGTCAACGGGATCCGCCTGCACTACGTGACGGTGGGCCACGGTCCGCTCATGCTGTTCGTCCACGGCTTCCCGGAGTTCTGGTACGAGTGGCGCCGGCAGCTCCGCGAGTTCGGCCGCGATCATCAGGCGGTCGCGCCGGACATGCGCGGCTACAACCTCTCGGGCAAGCCGGCCGAGCTTTCCCAGTACCGGGTCCCTCACATGGTCGAGGACCTGCGCGCCCTCGCCAGCCATCTTGGCCACGAGACATTCGTGCTCGTCGGTCACGACTGGGGCGGCGTCGTCGCCTGGGCGTTCGCGATCGCGCATCCCACGCTGCTCGAGCGGCTCGTCATCGTCAACGCGCCCCATCCCGCGATCTTCGACCGCGAGATCCGCGAGAACCCGGCGCAGCAGAACGCCAGTCGCTACATGCTCACGTTCCGGAGTGCCGAGGCCGAGTCGATCCTGGCCGCCGACAACTACGCGCGGCTGCTCGAGGTCCTGAGCCGTGATCTCGGCGATCGCTTCACCGCCGCGGATCGCGCGGCGTATCTCGAAGCCTGGTCGCAGCCCGGAGCGTTGACGGGCGGGCTCAACTGGTACCGCGCGGCCGGCGTGGGCCCGCCGGCTGGTGACGGCGCGCCCACGCGAAGCCTCGGTGACCTCGCGCGGCTGACCGTGCGTGTGCCGACGCTCGTCGTCTGGGGCGAGCGCGACCACGCGCTCCTCACCGGCAACCTCGATGGGCTCGAGCGTTTCGTTCCGGATTTGACGATCGCGCGGATCCCCGACGGCTCGCACTGGGTGGTGCACGAGCACCCGGAGCGCATCAACCGGCTGATTCGCGAATTCCTCGCCCCACGTCGGGCGTCCGCCGCCACGAAGGAGACGCGATGATCATCGGGGTTCCTCGCGAGATCAAGCCGGGCGAGCAGCGCGTGGCGCTCACGCCGGCGGGCGCCCGAGCGCTGGTCGAGGCCGCTCACGGCGTGCTCGTCGAGCACGGCGCCGGGGCCGGGAGCGGAATCCGGGACGAAGAGTACGCCGCGGTCGGCGCCGAGCTCGCGTCCGTCGACGACGTCTGGCGTCGCGCCGAGCTGGTCTTGAAGGTGAAGGAGCCCCTCGCTCCGGAGGTCGCGCGCCTGCGCTCGGGGCAAGTCCTGTTCACCTATCTGCATCTGGCGCCGGCGCCCGAGCTCACCCGCGGCCTCCGCGATTCGGGCGCGATCGCGATCGCCTACGAGACCGTTCAGCGGGCCGATGGCAGCCTGCCGCTTCTCACGCCGATGAGCGAGGTCGCCGGGAGGCTCTCGGTGCAGGAAGGCGCCTTCTACCTCGGGCGCGCGCACGGCGGCCGCGGCATCTTGCTCTCGGGAGTTCCGGGCGTGCCGCCAGGCAACGTCGTGATCCTCGGGGCCGGCGCGGCCGGGCTCAACGCCGTCAAGACCGCGGTCGGGCTCGGCGCCGACGTCTCGATCCTCGACGTGAACGTCGATCGCCTGCGCCACGTCGACGATCTCTTTCGCGGCCAGGTGGTCACCTTGATGTCGAACAGCTTCAATATCGAGCAGGTCGTTCGCCGCGCCGATTTGCTCATCGGCGCCGTGCTACTCGCCGGAGCGCGAGCGCCGGTCCTCGTCACCAAGGAGATGGTGTCGCAGATGAAGGAAGGCTCGGTGATCGTGGACATCGCGGTGGATCAGGGCGGGTGCGTCGCGACGATCCACCCGACGACCTTGCTCGATCCCGTCTACCTCGTCGGCGGCGTCGTTCACTACGGCGTCGCCAACATGCCGGCGCTCGTCCCGCGCACCTCGACCTTCGCGCTCGCGAACGCGACCCTGCCGTACGTCATCGAGCTGGCCGCTCGCGGCGCCGTGGCCGCGGTGCGCGCGAATCCCGCGCTGGCCAAGGGCGTCAACGTCTGGGTCGGAAAGGTGGTGCATCCCGGCGTCGCGGATTCGCTCCGCGAGCCTCCGACCCCGCTCGCGGCGGTGCTGGGCTGAAGACCCACGTCGGCACGTCGGGGTACAACTACCCGGAGTGGCGGGGGACCTTCTACCCCGAGAAGTTTCCCGCGTCGAAAATGCTCGCGTACTACGTCGAGCGCTTCACGACCGTCGAGATCAACGCGACGTTCTACCGGATGCCGAACACGAAGACGGTCGAGGGCTGGGCATCAACCGCCCCGGCGGGCTTCACGTACGTGCTCAAGGCTCCGCAGCGGATCACGCACTTCGCGCGGCTCCGCGGCGTCGACGAGCCGTTGCACTACTTCTGCGACACCGCCCGCACGCTCGGCGACAAGCTCGGCCCGCTGCTCTTCCAGCTTCCGCCGAACTTCAAGAAGGCCACCGACCGGCTCGGCGAGCTCCTGACGATTCTGCCCGATGGATTCCGCGCGGCCTTCGAGTTCCGTCACGAGAGCTGGTTCGACGACGAGGTGTACGCGCTCCTCCGCTCACGCAACGCATCGCTCTGCATCGCCGACACCGAGGAAGGCACGACGCCGGAGGTCGCCACGGCGGACTTCGGCTACCTCCGGCTCCGCGCCGAGGAGTACAGCGACGACGATCTGAAGCGCTGGATCGCGACGATCGACCGCGTCGGCGCCGGCTGGAGCGACGCGTACGTCTTCTTCAAGCACGAGGCCGAGTCGACTCGCCGCGCGTTAGCCCTCCGAAATCTGATCGTTACGAACGGGTAGCACTCACTCTTCGGTCGTGCTCGCCGGCTCGATCGCTACCGCTTCGGCGATTCGCCGGGCGTGGAAGGGGCCGGCTCGCCTTGGCCCAGGGACAGTTTCGTCAAGATCTTGTCGCCGTTTTCCTCCCGGTACACCGCGACCACGACCATGCCCTCTTCGAGCGCTCCGGGCCGGACTTTCGCTCCTGGCGGTGTCAGGAGCTTGGTGCCGTCCGTGAGGGTGATCTCGGTTCCAGTTTCGTCGACGCTCTGCACCTGACCGACCAGCGTCCTCTCTCCTGCTTGCGCCTGAGCCAGCGCGAACGCCGGGGCGAAGCCAAGCACGGCGACCAGACCTGCGAGAATCAGCTTCTTCAATGAATCCCCCTGCACCGCAGGATCGCTGCGGGCGATAAGTTGATGCCTATCAATGGCGCCGCCCGGCGAGTGAATCCAGAGGGGCATTCCTGCAAGGCTGGATCGGGGCTTTCCCTCCGCAGGCGAAGAGCGCTCGAGCGGTCCTGCCTCTGGCTGCCGAGTTGGAGCTGCAGTATCCTCTCCCCGATCCCTATGACGTTTTCCAGCGATCCAGCCGAATTCGCCGGCAAGCGTGCCCTTGTCACGGGCGGCACCAAGGGTATGGGCGAGGCCATCGTGCGGCGACTCGCCGCCGGCGGCGCAACGGTGGCGACCACCGCACGCTCACCGCTGCCCGAGAGTCAGCCTGTGGATTTGTTCGTCCAGGCCGATATCAGTACCCGCGCGGGTGTCGATCGAGTGGCCTCGGACATCATGGCCCGCCTCGGCGGCGTGGACATCCTCGTCAACAATGTCGGCGGGTCCTCGGCGCCGAGCGGCGGCGTGCTGGCTCTCAGTGACGACGATTGGCACGACACGATCAACGCGAACCTCTTGGCCGCGGTCCGCCTCGATCGCGCATTCCTTCCGGGGATGCTCAAGCGCGGGGCTGGCGTCATCATCCATATCTCGTCCATCCAGCGCCGCCTGCCTCTGTTCGAGGCGACGCTCGCCTATGCGGCGGCCAAGGCTGCGCTGACCACCTACAGCAAGGGCCTGTCGAAGGAAGTCGGGCCGAAAGGCGTGCGCGTGAATACGGTTGCGCCGGGCTACATCGAAACGACCGCTGCGACTCGCCTCGTCGCCCGGCTCGCCGAAAATGCGGGGACGACCGAGGCCGTTGCTCGCCAGAGCTTGATGGACTCCCTCGGCGGAATTCCGATCGGCAGGCCCGGTCGCCCCGAAGAGGTCGCGGAGCTCGTCGCCTTCCTCGTTTCAGACCGGGCAGCCTCGATTCACGGAAGCGAATATGTGATCGACGGCGGTACTGTTCCGGCCGTCTGATGGTGCGCCGCGTGGCGCTCGGCTACGCTCCCCGCCAGCCAGCATTCGATGGTGTCGGATTCAGCCCGGTCCACGGATTGCAGATCGGACGAAGCTCCCTGACCAATTCATCCTGACGCCAGGCCCGTGTCGCTTCAGGAATGAGCTCAAAACTGAAACTCAGGTTCGGGTGCACCGTGAGGCATGCGTTGTTCGCGTTCAGATGCTGGAGCAGTTGTGCGCGAATGTTCTCGCTCTCCCCTACGTAGACCCACAGCGCCTTGTTGTAAAGTGCATAGACTCCCGACTCCGGCGGCGCGTTCAGAATGACGTAAATCTGACTGAACGTATAGCTCGTCGAGTTACGCCATGGCACCGCTACTCTCTCCTTCGATTCCCGGGCGGATGTTTGCCCCTCGTTCCCGAGTGTGTGGCAGCGGTGCCAGCGAACGGATGGCTTGTCGTTGTCCGGGCAGCCGCCGAATGAGATCGTCGTTCACCTGCCCGGCATTTTCGCCATAGGAGAAACTTTGTCAATCCGGTTTCTACTAGGGGTTTCACCCGATGGGCCGCGCGGGGACCGGGGTACCGAGGCGCATCGGGCGGCTGCTCGGCCAAGGCCACGCCGCTGGATGCACTGAGAAGAGCTCGCGGGTAGTGCTCGCCGGAAGCAGATCGCGAATTACTTCACCGGGCGTCTCACCAAGGCCCAGCCCGATGACTGAAGCTCTCGCCCGATGTCCCGGCGGCGCCGCTCACCGTGGCGTCGTTCGACCGGCGGCGGCCTCAGGCTTTGGCGCCGTTCGCTTGTGCGGCGGTCGAGCACCACATCCCTGCTCTCGTCCGCGAATACATGCTTGAGATACAGAAATTGTTTGGGCTCGGTGCGTGACACGATGAAGAGCAAGTCTGCCACGATCGCCTCCGCCGGTTCCAGTCGCTGACTCATTCCAGAGCTGTGATTCACTGGAGAACGGACGCCCGGGCGAC
>Ga0137396_10000653_pt1 | contig 16973 bp, 14 predicted proteins | sample czc16metaG_FD_108284 | JGI IMG/M metagenome (GOLD analysis project Ga0137396, IMG submission 108284) | Vadose zone soil microbial communities from Angelo Coast Range Reserve, California, USA - czcobulk3.16 metaG | ecosystem: Environmental > Terrestrial > Soil > Vadose zone | place: USA...
ATGGCATGTAGCGAAGACGACGGGAATCAGTTGCAGTCGCTTTATGGTTTGTCCACAGCGAAATTGCATGTCGTGCCGAACGGGGTGGACACCACCCGGATCCCTTTCACCTCGAGACAACAGTGCCTGCTGGCAAAAACGGCGCTTGGCCTGGCGGACTGTTTTTGTGCAATCTTCATCGGAAGCTGGCACGAACCGAATCTGCGGGCGATTCAAACCATTCTTTCAATAGCAGAGAAGTGTCCCAGTGTGCGATTCCTAATACTAGGCAGCAGTTGTCTCGCCTTCGCGCAGCGCAGTCTGCCGGATAATGTAGGTCTACTTGGGGTAGTCGATGACTTAACCAAGGAAATCGTTCTGCAAACGGCGGATGTTGCGCTGAATCCTGTCGAGCACGGTTCGGGGACGAACCTGAAAATGCTCGAATATGCGGCAGCCGGAGTGCCAATTCTAACGACCGAAGCCGGGATTCGGGGCTTAGGATTCCGAAATCACCGCGAAGTCCTGGTGACGCAGATCACCGACTTTCCCAAGCATCTGGAGTCACTGCAGTCGGCATCCGGGATTATGCTCGACCGCATGACAAAACGTGCTAGGAAGCGGGTCAGTGATGACTTCGAGTGGCGAACAATAGCTCGCAGATTTAATGCAAGCCTGGGAGGACCTTGGATTCCTTGAGTTACGGGATAACTTTGAAAATCTTAAAATGGTAGCCTGAATCACTGCCACCGCAGATGAATGATCTATCTATATGACAGGCAGACGGTTGAGGTAATGACGCGTACACTACGCATCGACTCAAACTGCATCGACGTCGGTTGCCACAAGGGGGACATTTTAAGGGCTATTGTCACAATCGCGGCCAATGGCAAACATTACGCCTTCGAGCCCATTCCGAGCCTGTTTGAGGAGTTGAAGAGTTCGTTCCCCTCAGTCTCTGTTCTGAACATCGCGCTGAGCGATGTTCAGGGCGATGCAACTTTTCACCATGTGACCAGTAACCCTAGCTACAGTGGCTTAAGACCGCGCAGATATATTGGCGGCATCGAGACGGTGGAGCAGATTACGGTTAAGACTGCACCGCTGGATGCTATCCTTCCCAAAAATTTCCAGGTGGACTTCATCAAAATCGATGTGGAAGGGGGCGAGCTGCAAGTACTGCAAGGCGGACTGGAGACGATTTCACGAAGTCGACCGCTTATTGTTCTGGAGCACGGTGTGGGAGCGGCTGACTACTACGGCACGCGGCCGGAGATGGTATATGACCTTCTAACCGTTGACTGCGGATTATCAGTTTTTTTGATGGGTTCATGGCTACAAGGAAAAGGGTCACTCACGCGACCAGAGTTTGTGCGGCAATTCGAGACGGGAGAAAACTACTATTTCATGGCTTTCGCAAGTGATCGCCGGATCTGACCTCGTAGAAGATTAACGCGCGCGCTGTCGCGGCAACTGGATTTGAGGCGTAGGTGACATTGAAGCTTAAATTGAGTGTTTGCCATGACGTCGAATGCGACCAGCAGATTCATTTGGGATTTTTGGCTGAGAGCTAGAAGTGGGACGCTCTGGCATCTTGTGACTGGCTTTTAATGCCGTCCCCATACGAAGGCCTCTCAATGGCGCTATTGGAAGCGTGGAGCGCTGCCGTCCCGTCCTTGTAAACGGACGATGCGATGTCCTGACGGACCACTGTCGAAGGTCAAATGGTGGCGCCTGGTATTTGACCTACGATGAATGGGGGGCGAGTACCCTCACTATAATCGGCGCGGAGGCCAAAACGGCCCTGAGTCGCCAAAGACAGCGCTATGCCGAAAAATATTACGCATGGCGGAGGGTGGAAATTGATTACCTCGAACTCGTCGAGGGGTCCGACCGCGAAGCGGCTGACCAACTGGCGATGGTATGAGATGTTTGTTATCGGTCTAACTGCCCCAGCAGTCACAATCCCACTACGTGCACGTTACCACGCAGTTTTCGGCTCGTGGCAGACACCTTACGAGAAAGCAGTGGTGCGCTCGGATTTGCTTCTTTCCCATTGATTCAAAAGTCGAGACCCTGGCGCGCGATCCATCGCTGCGATCGCGAATGGGTGACGAAGCGCGACGCTACGTAGAGACAACCTTGGACGGTGCGAGACTCCGTTTCGCGTACCGCCGCCCCGTATCCGAAGCTGCCGCAACTTGACAGCCTGGATAACCGCTTCCATCGTTCCAGCCCAGGACTAGATTTTTGCGCAACAGCGCTCAACGTCGCGGTGCCTATGCAGTTCCTTAACAAGATTATATCTTTCCTCGACATACCAGTCATGTATCGGCTGTTCTTCCGGTTAATCGGCGCCGATGTTTTTCGAAAGGTCTTCGCGACTGAATACGTCATGGCGCAGCCAAGCGACAGGGTGCTAGACATAGGCTGTGGTCCTGGCGACATTCTGAATTACCTACCGGCGGTCAACTACACCGGATTTGATATCAGCGAAAAATATATTGACGCGGCGAAAAGGCGCTTCGGCCTCCGTGCTCGCTTTTTCTGTGGCGATGTTGCAAACACGATGTTGGAGGAGGAGAACGGCACGTTTGATGTCGTCTTGGCCACGGGTGTCCTTCACCATCTTGATGACGAGCGTGCGGCAAAGTTGCTCGCGTTGGCGGCGCACGCTTTGAAACCGCGCGGCAGCTTCTTCAGCTACGACGGCTGCTTCATTCTCGAACAGACGAAGCTGGAGCGATGGGTGCTTGCACACGACCGCGGTAAGTATATTCGTCCGAAAGACGAATTTGTGAGGCTCGCACGGCGGCACTTTACCACGGTTGAGACGTATATTCGTCACGATCTAGTCCTTGTCCCCTACTCTACATTAATCATGCGTTGCGCACGATAGGTGCGAGCGTGCCCACGGCAACGGCTAATTTTACACGCAACAAGCGAAGTTCAAGAGGTGCAACTCGATCACTACTGCGCGTCCGCAGCCGGCTGTTGGCGACTAAGAAAGGGATTAAGGGTCTCATCATGTTACGCCGAATGCAACAGCGTGATTTGAGCAACCTTGGAGTGACCCCGCTACGTATACGGTTGCCTCGTGCAAGCTGGCTCGTTGGCGCTTCAGCTGCGATCCTAGCTGTGTGCGTTACCTTTGTACGTTTGGGGCTTTGGCACGCTGACCTACGCGTGCCAATCGAATATGGCGGCGATGCATTATTCGAATTGGTCTACATCAAACCTCTGACCGAACACGTGTGGAACAATTACATTCCGGAACTCGGCGCTCCGTTCGGAGTGGATGCGGTCGATTGGCCAGTCGGCCGTTCGTTAGATTATGCTTTGATGAAGTTGCTATCACTTGCCGTTAGGGATCCGTTCCTGCTGGTTAACGTTTTCTGGCTGCTGACAATTGCCTTTGACGGCGCGTTTGCAGCTTTGTTTTTCAGGCACTTGCGCATCCGCCGACTGTGGGCTGTGTTGTTCGGCACCCTGTATGCGATTATCCCTTTCACCTTCTATCGGAACATCGCTCATTTGTGCCTCATGCATTTCATAGTGCCTGGTGCTGCGTATCTCGCGGTCTCCGTCGCTGAGGGTAAAACATTGTTTTTTCGAACCCGTGATACGTCCCTGCGCCCTGATATGGCGATAAATGTCTGGGTAGCTGTTGCGGCCTGCTTAGCAGCTGGCTTAACTTTCCCCTACTGGGCGTTTTTTAGTTGCATGCTCATTGCGATCGGTTGCGTGATCGGGTTCGCACGCACGAAATCGAAGAGTGTTTTGTTCACTGCGCTGGTATTTATTGTACTCATTGGCTGCGCTAAAGTCGCAGATGTAACCCCTACTTTAGTTCATTGGTATCGTCACGGTCAAAGCACGGCACTGAATTATAGGAGCGAAGCTCAGGCTGATATCTATGGTCTCACGATCCGGCAGATGTTCACTCCTATCACAGGACATCCATTCCGACCGTTGCTATTGGTTCGGAACAAGATTTTAGCTGCTGGTTTTCCGAATGACCAAAACCAAAATGAGTCGGCTTTCGCGAATCTAGGGATAATTGGCGCGATTGGCTTTGTCGTATTGCTCATCGTAACCATTGCCCACCCAAGAGGGAAGATTTTGGGTGACAACAGGATTCAAATTTTTGCTGGGTGTGTAGTCGGGCTGGTGCTGATCGCCGGGGTCGGCGGCTTCGGCAGTTTGTTCAATGTCTTCGTCATTCGCGCGTTCCGATGTTACAACCGTGTCAGCCCGTTTATCAGTCTGTTATCCCTCGGAACCGTAGGGATTGTTTACGATAAAGTTTTCCGGCGAAATCGACCGCATTTCGAATACCTAGTGGCCGTGCTCACACTTGGATTTGGGGCCATGGATCAAATTCCGGGTGGACTGGCAGACGCTAGAGACAGTAATCGACAGCGCTTCTACAACGATCACCATTCGATTGCGACAGTAGAATCACGTCTCGCTCCAGGCTCGATGGTTTTCGAATTACCAGACTTTTCGATCCCACCGGTGGCACGTTACGGCAAAATGGATATATATGATAACGCGCGTCCCTATCTCCATTCGAAAACTCTGCGGTGGAGTTGGGGAGCATTGCTTGGTCGTCACCACGACTGGGCACGAAAAACCGCGTCGTTAAAGCCACCGGACATGCTGAAACAGCTTGCGTGGGCAGGTTTCTCGGGAATACTGCTTGATCGAGCCGGCTACTCCGACAAAACGCTAGAACGCGGACTGGGCACGCTGCTCGACAGCTCACCGAAGGTTGAGACTGGAGGAGGGTGGGTGTTCTTTGATATACGCGAGTTTCGGGCTAAGTTGATCAGTGGTCTCTCGCAAAGTGATATTGTGAGACACGAAGAGGCAGCTACTGACCCAATTAATTTCACTAGATATAGACTCGGCTCTCACATTTATTTTGGCCAAGGCGGAGACTCCGATCGCTTTACGCTGCGCGGATGGAGTGGAACGGAACCTGAGTTTACCTGGACAGAGGGAAAGTCTGCTGTGCTACAGTTTAACGATGTACCACCGGGTCATCCACTGATCCTTAAAGTGACAGCTAATGCACTAACGTTCGACCCTATCGTAGTGTACGCTAATGGGCAAAAGGTGACCGAATGGCAAATCACGTCGACGGTAGGCGAACATACAGCTTCGATTCCGATGGGGATCGTGGACAATACGAAGCGTCTTCAAATAGAGTTTCGGTTCTCGAAACCGGTTTCTCCGAAATCGATTGGCCTAAATGCCGATACCCGCATCTTAGGCCTCTGCGTCTCCGACCTGGTACTTCAAGAGGGGGCGGTTGAGGATTCGCATCCTAGGTAATGCACTGCTAACAATTGGGCGATGAAATCGCGTCCGAGAAATGGATTGTGTCGGCTGCCTCAATTCGTTGAGTAATCGAGCAATGAAAACCGGACTGCTGGATCTGGCAATTAACGGTGGCCCCCCTGCATTTAGCAGTCCGCTGCATGTGGGTCGGCCTAATCTGGGAGACCGTACTCGGCTACTGGAGCGGATAGAGCAAATTTTGGATACCCGCTGGTTCACGAACAATGGAAAATACGTTCAGGAATTCGAACGGCGGATCGCACAGTTCATTGGTATAAGGCACTGCATTGCGATGTGTAATGCCACTGTGGCACTCGAAATCGCGATTCGCGCAGCTGAATTGCGAGGCGAAGTGATCGTGCCGTCATTAACCTTTGTTGCTACGGCCCACGCTCTACAGTGGCAGGAGATTACTCCAGTGTTTTGCGATATCGACCCTATCACACACACACTTGATCCAAACCAGGTGGAACGCATGATCACACCTCGTACCAGCGGCATTCTCGCGGTGCATCTATGGGGTCGGCCTTGCAACATCGCGGCGCTTGAAGACATAGCCCATAGACGAAATCTTCGTCTTCTGTTCGACGCGGCGCACGCGTTCGCTTGCTCATACAAGGGCCGACTGATCGGCGGATTCGGCGATGCAGAAATCTTCAGCTTTCATGCAACAAAGTTTTTCAACACCTTTGAAGGGGGAGCCGTTGTTACTAACAATGACCAACTAGCAGCCAAGGTCAGATTGATGAAGAACTTCGGCTTTTGCGGCTACGATAATGTCATTTATATTGGGACGAATGGAAAGATGAATGAGATCTGTGCGGCTATGGGATTGACCTCGCTCGAGAGCCTTGAGCAGTTCATCGCTGTGAACTACCGAAATTACCAGGCGTATCGGCAGGAGCTACAGGCTATTCGCGGTGTTCGACTACTAGAGTACGATGAAAGTGAACGAAATAACTACCAGTACATCGTTCTCGAAATTGACCAGTCTGAGGCCGGAGTGAGCCGCGATCGGCTCGTGCAAATTCTACACGCGGAGAATGTCATGGCTCGTCGTTACTTTTATCCCGGATGTCACCGGATGGAGCCGTATAAGTCGTATTATCCAAATGCTGGCATTTTACTACCGAATACTCTGCAGATCGCTTCTAAAGTCCTCTGTCTTCCCACCGGCGATACTATTCATCGACAAGCGGTCGCCACGATCTGCGCGATCATTAGAATGGTTGTGGAAAAGCAGCACGCAGCTCCGCGGCGCTCCGAGGCTGCCGTAGGCGTAGGTCGCACCCCATCGGCATGAGGAAAAAGCTCGTGATCTGGGGTGCATCCGGCCATGCGCGCGTCGTGATCGACATTATTCAGCTAGGATCCACGTATGAGATTGTTGGAATGTTGGACGATGTGAATTCCTCGCGCGCTGGCTCGGAATTCGCGGGCCACAGAATTATTGGTGGCCGTGAGCAGCTGGCGCGACTTCGCGCCAGTGGTGTCAACGCGTGTATTCTCGCATTCGGGGACTGCTTTGCCCGGCTCCAACTGGGAGAAATAGCGTGTCAACATGGATTTTCGTTAGCACGAGCAATTCATCCCCGAGCCATTGTAGCCGGCGACGCGACCATTGGGGGGGGATCAGTCATTGCCGCTGGTGTGGTCATCAATCCTGTCGCTCAAATCGGTGAGAACGTGATCGTTAATACCTGCGCGAGTGTCGATCACGACTGTGTAATTGACGATGGTGCACACATCGCGCCTGGGGCGCACCTGGCAGCTCGCGTGCATGTCGGCCGTGGATCGTGGGTTGGAATTGGATCTGTAGTTAAGGAAGGCACGCGAATCGGGAAGGCGACAGTCATTGGTGCGGGCTCGCTTGTCCTGAATGATATACCAGATGACGCACTTGCCTACGGCTCGCCGGCACGGCTTGTTAGATCACCGTCTCATGGCTGAGTGAGTAACCGGAGATATGGAAGCGATGCCAGCCGATGCAACCAGCCAGATCGACTATTCGATTGTCGTGCCGGTTTACTTCAATGAAGGGGAATTGGACGAGGCTATGAAGTCCCTGAAGCATGATGTCATAGATTGCAACCCGAAACTGCGCGGTGAGGTAATTTTCGTCGATGATGGATCAGGCGATAACTCCTTTGCCGAGCTATTGCGAATTCGTAGTACAGATCCTCGGACCGTAAAGGTCATTAAGTTCACGCGCAATTTCGGGCAGGTGAGCGCATTAAAGGCGGGATTTACTCGCGCGCGCGGCAAGTGTGTTATCACGATGTCTGCCGATGGACAAGATCCAGCGAGACTGATTGACGCGATGCTCGATGCCTATTTTAGGGAGCACTACGAAATTGTAGTCTGCAGCCGGCAGGGACGCGATGAGTCATATTACAGAATCCTGACGTCGAAGCTTTTCTATTGGATGATGAGGAGACTTACGTTTCCTCAGATGCCAACTGGCGGGTTCGACTTTATTTTAATCAGTCGCAAAGTAATGCAGATACTGTTAAGAAACCGTGATGCGCACCCCTTTTTACAGGGGCAGGTACTGTGGACCGGATTTAGAACCAAATTCATTGAATATCAACGTCGCAATCGTATAGTCGGTATCTCGCGCTGGACTTTTGGCAAAAAATTGACCTATCTGATCGACGGTGTCATGAGCTATTCTTTTTTTCCCATCCGGGTCATCTCAGTCATGGGCGTGATTGTCGCTCTATTGGGATTTCTCTACGCGGTCGTGATTTTCATAGTCAAGCTCACGCTGGACATTCCGATACAGGGTTGGGCTCCTGTGATGATCGTTATTCTCCTGACGGGAGGTTTCCAGATGATTATGCTTGGCATCATCGGAGAATACGTATGGCGAACACTGGCGCAGGCCCGTAATCGCGATCAGTACATTATCGAGGCGACATTTGAGGGTGACGGACTCGATTAGCACCTATTTTGGATTATCTGTTGATAAATCCAAATTACATGCGCTTGCGCGCTCCCCGCTTGACTTGTGCTGGCCGGTTACGATGATTGTTTAACCAAAATGCCTGTCAAATATCGAGCCGAACCAATTTCGCTCAGGTGGATATTGCAGCCGCTACAGGAGCCGAGGACTTTGCAAGGCGCACAATCGGCAGGATGACAGTCTCACTTGGCGTATTACGAATCACTAGTGATTGGAACTCCGGAATTCCAATCGCCCTGGCAATAGCGCGCAATAGATCTCTCTTGTTCCAAAGTACTGTCGCAATAGACGTTTCCGTCAGCGTAAGTGATATGTGATGCCAGATAGATTGGCCATACGTGCTTAAATGCACTAATCCAGCCGTCAGGCAATGGAGTCTCCCGCCGCATTAGAACGCTACCGTTCATTACTGCCAAATTCGGTTGCTTTAATGAAGCGTTTTTTGCCTAGGATGTGTTAAACGCGACCTGAGGCTGCTCCAAAGGTTTGAGACAAGCCGTGGCTCGAATCGAGCCCGAGCTAATTGTTCCGTATTTGTCACTGGAATGTTTGAGTAGACAGACTCACCCCGCTTGCTTTGCTGGTATTTTCATGAGCCTAAGAGCGCATAGTGAGAACGTTCTCACGCTCGACGTTGTTCAACGCGGTGGCTCTCGCTGTGTCGGAATGTCGGGCAGAAAGAAGCAAGGGATGCTCGTAGCAGAGCAGCCCTTGGCTGAATGAACTGACGTTGCTGTTAGTGATTTGTCGCCACAGGCGCTGAAGTGTCACTTTACCGCAACTCGCGCGCTCACCCGCTGAATCTGCGCGCGCAGCTCTTGGAGGTCAGCAGCCAAGATTGGCAGAGATTACGTTCAGGATGCGACAAAAAAGATTCTTGTCGTCGGCGAATCCTTTTCACAGTATCTGGGACTGGTTGGTGTTGCTGGCTTGGTATATTTGGCCGCTTCGACCCTTGTCTCTCTAAGCTATCTGCCCGCCAGAAACGTGCCAGTGCAAGCGATTCAGATAACCTGGCTGATCCTGTAATCGGTAATGGGAGGGGTGAATGGAGCCCTTGGGCAACTTGGATTCGTCCTGTTCCGGTGCACTAACCGCTACAGCATCTACATTCTTGCGATCATCCTCTTGTTTACTGTAAGGGAACTAAGCCGCCTGACGCGTCGTTGGAACACGCCTATGGTTGCGATTGGTGCCATTTTTTTGATTTGGCTGATCATCTGGGATCAGACACCGCCATCTCTTACGCAAGATTCCATTGATCGAGTCAAACAACGGCTTGCCAGTGACCGAGCGTTTACCAACGCCTTAGAACAACGGTTTCCGCCGAAAGCAATGGTATTTCAGATGCCAGCAGTAAGATTTCCGGAATTCGGGCCAACTGGACAAATGGCAGACTACGAACACTTTCGACCCTACTTGTTCAGTAAGAAACTACACTTTCTTATGGAGACGATAAGGGCCGCGGAAGGGAGGATTGGCAGTTTCAAGCGGAGCGGTTGCCTCCGGACCAACTGGTGCGCGCTCTCAAAGACTATGGTTTCGCCGCCATTTACGTGAATAGAAAGGCTTATCCGGATCGCGCCCAAGGACTATTGGAGGGGCTACACGCAGCGACGGGTTCGCCAATTATCGACAGCCACAACCGCGAGCTGGCTGCGATCGTGTTGGCCACTATGCCGACACCATGAATCCGAGCCGATGATTTCCGTCCTAATCGCAAGAGCCCATGTCCATGTGTTTACTTTTTTTGCAAGTCACGCCAGCGTTGAAACCCAAGCGAACGCCCGCGATTACTTGGCGGAGATGCGACAATTATTCCAGCACGGGCTCGGCCCAGTCTTCTTCGCGGGCACTTAGCCTATTTCGTTCGATCATTCTCGCGCAGGTGTTCCAACGAAGAACGGTGTCGTCGTTGCCGGCAGGGCGAATCGACTCGGCTTTCTCGAACCAATGCATGGCTTCGCGGAAGCCTTCGTAGGCTTGATGATGACTGCCGGGCGTCCCGCGCGCGAGTTGCGCTTTGGCGCGACGCTCGGCCAATATTCCGCTGTAATAGGCGCGCTCATATTCGCCTTTGATTCTGGCCAGAATCTCTTTGGCTGGGTGTCGCCCACACCGTAGCCTTTGCTAAAACGATCGGTTAACGCGAGCAGGAGCGTGGTAAGGGCTTGTTGATTCTCTGGGTCCGCCGCCAGGACATCGAGACAGATGCTCTCGGCTTCAGCTGGCTCGTTTAATAGCCGGTAACGTTCTGCCTTTTCCAATGCGCTTGGAATTGCTTCAGCTGAGAGCGGTTTCAGCTCAGGCATGGTTCTGGGCAGTCTGGCTCTTTTTGGTTCCCATTTTCCAGAGCCAACCTAAAGGATCGTAGAATTCGTCCACCACGCGTTCCTTTAATGGAATGATTCCGTTGTCGGTAATCTCAATGTTTTCGGGACAAACCTTCGTGCAACACTTGGTGATGTTGCAATAGCCGATCCCGTGAGCTTCACGCAGTTCCGGAATTCGATCCTCGGTATCGAGGGGATGCATCTCGAGCGCGGCCGCATAAATCAGAAATCGCGGACCAATGAATCTGTCGTGCATCTGATGGTCGCGCAAGACATGACAAACATCCTGGCACAGAAAGCACTCGATACATTTCCGAAATTCCTGCACGCGGTCGATGTCCTCCTGCGCCATTCGCCAGGTTCCATCAGGCGCATCCGGCGGACGCGGCTTGAATTCTTTGATCCGCTTTTTGACCCGAAAATTCCAGGACACGTCGCTGATCAAATCTTTGACAACTGGAAACGCCTTCATCGGTTCGACCGTGATCGGCCGTTCCAGCGGCAGATCGCTCATTCGTGTCATGCACATCAGACGCGGCATGCCGTTCACTTCGGCCGAGCAGGAACCGCATTTCCCGGCTTTGCAGTTCCAGCGGCAGGCCAAATCAGTCGCCTGGGTCGCCTGAATCTGGTGAATTGCATCGAGCACAACCATTCCTTCAGAGATTTCAGTCGCGTATTCACGGAATCCGCCCCCATTGGCGTTGCCGCGCCAGACTTTGAATGTGGCGTTCATTCGTTAAAACGTTGAACCGCTAAAGCGTTGAAGGGGCTGTTCATTCGTTGAAGGGTTTGAACCGTTGAAGGGTTGAAACGTTTAAGCGACCGTTCATTCGTTACTGCGTTGAAGTGTTCAAGCGGCCGAAAAACAGGTCATGCGGAGAGGAACGTCGAAGATGATGATACACGCGGGAAAAATCGTGTGACTCCAGATCATTGGCGAGGTCCCTCACTTCGTTCGGGATGACGGCGCACTCGCTCATTTCATGTCCTCGACGATTTGCTTCAATTCTCCCGGCATGGGCGGGATTGGATCGAGGCGAATCTTCATCGCGCCGTCCTCGCCGCGCCAAATGATCGTGTTCACGTTGCCAAACTTCGGATCCTTATCCGGATAATCCTCGCGAAACTGAGCGCCGCGGCTCTCCTTGCGCTCAATAGCTGCTCTCGTTACCGCTTCGGAAACGGTTAGCAGGGGCTCCATATCAAGAGCGGTATGCCAGCCGGGATTGAACTCTCGGTTGCCGGTAACACCGACGCGGTTTGCCCGATCCCAAAAGGCCTTCAAATCTTCCAGCGCAGAAATCATTTCCTCTTCCCGTCGAACAATACCGACTTTGTCTTGCATCGTCTCCTGCAGATCGTGCTGCAAAGTATAAGGGTTTTCGCCCGCCCCACGCTCGAATGGTGCGACAGCGTCGCGGGCCGCTCTCTCGACTTCTTTAAGGTCGATTTCGCGCAGGCTATTTTCCTTCGCGAATACGGCCGCGTATTCGCCCGCGCGCTTTCCGAATACCAAAAGATCCGAAAGCGAATTTCCACCAAGACGATTGGCGCCATTGATTCCAGCGGCGCATTCGCCTGCGGCGAAAAGCCCAGGAATGCGCGACATCTGCGTATCGGAATCGACACGCACCCCTCCCATCACGTAATGGGTCGTCGGGCCGACTTCCATCGGTTCCCGGGTAATGTCGATGTCCGCCAGTTGTTTGAACTGATGGTACATACTCGGCAGCTTTTTCTTGATGTACTCTTCGCCGTTCGAAAGCTTTTTTTTGATCCAGGCGATGTCGAGAAAAACTCCGCCATGAGGACTCCCCCGCCCCGCTTTGATTTCGCGCACGATGCAGCGCGCGATGTGATCACGCGTCAGCAACTCAGGCGGACGTCGCGCGTTCTTGTCGCCCTGACAATAACGCCATCCTTCCTCTTCGTTATCCGCAGTCTGCGCCCGGTAGTTCTCCGGAATATCGTCAAACATGAAGCGGCGGCCTTCCTTGTTCGTCAGAACTCCACCTTCCCCGCGGACTCCTTCGGTAACGAGAATGCCACGAACACTGGGCGGCCAGACCATTCCGGTCGGATGAAATTGCACAAATTCCATGTCGATTAGTTCGGCACCGATGCGATATGCCAGAGAATGACCATCGCCGGTATATTCCCAGCTGTTACTCGTGATTTTATAAGCGCGCCCAATGCCTCCGGTCGCGAGCACGACTGCTTTGGCCCGGAAAACAAGGAAGCGTCCGCGTTCACGATCATAGCCGAACGCACCGACGACGCGGCCGTTTTCTTTTAACAACTCGAGGATGGTGCGTTCCATGTGAACGTCGATGCCTTGGTGGACGCCGTAATCCTGAAGGGTGCGGATCATTTCCAAACCGGTGCGATCGCCCACGTGGGCAAGACGCGGATACTTATGCCCGCCAAAATTTCTTTGCAGAATCCGTCCGTCCTTCGTGCGATCGAAAACCGCACCCCAAGCTTCCAGTTCACGGACTCGAGCAGGTGCTTCGCGCGCGTGCAATTCGGCCATACGCCAATTGTTCACGTACTGGCCGCCCCGCATGGTATCGGCGAAATGGACTTTCCAATTGTCCCGATCGTCCACATTAGCCAGCGCAGCCGCGATGCCACCCTCCGCCATCACGGTGTGCGCTTTACCCAAAAGCGATTTGCAAACCAGCCCCACCGAAATACCGGCCGCGGACGCCTCAATCGCGGCGCGCAGACCGGCACCGCCCGCGCCGATTACGAGAACGTCGTGCTGGAAGGTTTCATAATCGGGCATGCGCTAAAGAATTCTTAGGTCATGCCAAACACCCATCGAGCACAGGCGCACGTAAAGATCGGAGAAGCCGACCCAAAATAAACTCATCCATGCCCAAAGCATATGACGACGATTCAGACAGCTGACGCAGCGATAAGCTTGGTAACAGGTCGGGGCTCGTGAAAGTTGATCACGAAATCCGCCAATGAGGTGCCGCAATGAATGACAGCCGAACGTGTAACCACCCAGCAAGACGACATTCACAGCGAGAACGATCGTGCCGATGCCAATACCGAAGGAAATTCTGCCGGTTGAATCGATAAACCAGAGCGCTTTCCAAACATCGATCGTCAGGATCACGATGAAAACGAGCGCGAGATACAGAAAGTAGCGGTGAACGTTCTGCATGATGAGCGGAAATGAGCGCTCGCCGAGATAAGTCTTGCGAGGTTCGCCCACGGTGCACGCCGGTGGATCGGCCCAGAATGCCTTGTAATAAGCGCCGCGATAATAGTAACAGGTGAGGCGGAATCCACCCGGCGCCCAAAGAATCAAAAGGGCGGGTGAAAACAACATCCACCCGGGCCACCAAGCCGGACGCGGGCCAAACCAGCTGTGGGGCGAGTCCCCGAAGAGTTCCGGCGAATAAAACGGCGAGATGTAATTACCGAAAAAATAATGCGTTCCCTGAAAAGCGGCCCACGTGGAATAAACGATAAAAGTTCCCAACCCGACAAAGACGAGCAGCGGCTGCGTCCACCAGACATCCGCGCGCATTGTTTCGCCAAAAGCACGGCGCGGCAATTCGGTGGAAGCGTAAGACATTAGCGCGTCTTGATAATGACACGCGGTAGACCATTCAAGCAAATCCAACGCGTTTGTGAGACAGGCGAGGAACTCATTGAACGCTAAAATAAAAAAGACAACTGTATTGCCTTCGTAACCACGATGTCGTCGTTTTATCGCTCATCCATCGGCAAAAAAATGATCGTTGCGATCACGGGCGTGATCCTGATGCTGTTTGTCATCGGTCATCTGCTGGGCAATCTCCAGATTTTCCTGGGCCCGCGTTGGATCAACGATTACGCCCAGCATTTGCGCGATCTCGGAGTTCTTCTCTGGGTCGTTCGGGTTGTTCTGCTCGTCGCGGTCGCGCTCCATATTTATTTCACGATCCTGCTCGCGATCGAGAATCGGCGCGCTCGTCCGCACGGCTACGTCAAAAGAGAACACATCAAGGCTAGCTTCGCTTCGCGGCACATGGTGGTAAGCGGTCTGATTGTGCTGGTGTTTATCATTTACCATCTGGCGCATTTTACTGTCCGCACGACCGACCGCCGTTTCGAGCTGCTCAAGGCTGACCCGCTCGGCCACTATGACGTTTATTCGATGATGGTTTATGGCTTTCAGAACGTTTATGTCTCCGCCTTTTACGTCATCGGATTGTTCCTGCTCACGCTGCATCTGACGCACGGCTCATCCAGTTTTTTCCAGTCGCTTGGATTGAATGACAAAAAACTGGCGCCGCGACTAGCAACTGGCGGGCGAGTCTTCGCCTGGCTGCTTTTCGTTGGTTACACGTCCATTCCGGTGGCCATTTTGTTCGGCCTGGTAAAACCAGCGCAGCAATTATGATCGGCAAACTGGACGGCAAAATCCCGCCGGGACCGCTTGAGCAAAAATGGCGGAATCATAAGAACAACTCCCGGCTGGTTGCTCCGAACAATCGCCGAAAATTCGAGATCATCGTCGTCGGCAGTGGACTCGCCGGAGGGTCAGCTGCGGCCACGCTGGGCGAATTGGGGTATCGCGTGAAATGTTTCTGTTACCAGGACTCGGCCCGACGAGCCCATTCCATCGCCGCACAGGGCGGAATCAATGCCGCGAAGAACTATCAAAACGACGGCGACAGCGTGTTTCGACTGTTTTACGACACCATCAAAGGCGGCGATTTTCGCTCGCGCGAAGCAAACGTTTACCGGCTGGCCGAAGTTAGCAACCTCATCATCGATCAATGTGTCGAGCAAGGTGTGCCGTTCGCGCGTGAATACAGCGGACTGCTCGCGAATCGTTCATTCGGCGGCGCACAAGTGTCACGCACGTTTTACGCTCGCGGACAAACCGGCCAACAACTGTTACTCGGCGCCTATCAAGCGCTCTGCCGTCAAATCATGTCTGGAACGGTGGAGATGTTTCCGCAAACCGAGATGCTCGATCTCGTTATCGTCGAGGGCCACGCCAAAGGAATTATTACGCGTGATTTGTGCACGGGCGAGATCCGCCGGTTCGCCGCTGATGCCGTCGTGCTCGCGACCGGTGGCTATGGCAACGTATTCTTTCTCTCCACCAACGCACGCGGCTGTAATGTCACTGCCACCTATCGGGCCTACAAACGCGGGGCGTTGTTCGGTAACCCCTGCTTCACCCAAATCCACCCGACCTGCATTCCTGTTACCAATCCTCATCAATCGAAACTGACGCTGATGTCGGAATCGCTGCGCAACGACGGCCGCGTTTGGGTGCCGAAGCGCAAGGAAGATAGCCCGAAACCTCCGAACACGATTCCGGAGCCGGACCGCGACTATTATCTTGAGCGAAAATATCCGAGCTTTGGAAATCTGGCGCCGCGCGACATCGCTTCGCGTGCAGCGAAGGAAGTTTGCGATGAAGGTCGCGGCGTCGGACCTGGCGGTCGCGGAGTTTATCTCGATTTTGCCGACGCGATTGCGCGCCTTGGCGAAAACACAATCCGGGAGCGCTACGGAAATCTTTTCGACATTTACGAGAAGATTACGGCTGAAAACGCCTACGAGGTCCCGATGCGTATTTACCCCGCAGTGCATTATACGATGGGCGGCCTGTGGGTTGATTACAATCTAATGAGCAATGTTCCCGGCCTGCATGTGATCGGCGAAGCGAATTTTGCCGATCATGGCGCGAATCGCCTCGGAGCCAGCGCCCTCATGCAAGGCTTGGCCGATGGTTATTTTGTGTTGCCTTACACGCTGCCGAATTATCTCGCAGGTCAGATCGGCAAGCGACCGTCGATTGATCATCCGGAATTCAAGCGCGTCGAGGCCGAAGTGTGCGCACGGGTGAAACGGTTGCTTGATGTAAATGGGAATCGCACGCTGACATCATTTCATCGAGAACTTGGATTGGTGCTCTGGGACAAATGCGGCATGGCGCGTAACGCTGCCGGACTGCGAGAGGTGCTGGGGAAAATACCTGAACTGCGCGAGGAGTTTTGGAAGGACGTACGCGTTCCTGGCGAAGGTGAGACCTATAACCAGTCGCTCGAACGCGCAGGACGGATCGCCGATTTTCTCGAATTCGCCGAGCTCATGTGCACTGATGCACTCGAGCGCGACGAATCATGCGGGGGGCACTTCCGCGAGGAACATCAAACGCCCGACGGTGAAGCGCAGCGTGACGACGAACGTTTCGCCGCCGTCTTCGCCTGGGAATTTCAGGGAAACGGCCGGGTTGAACGACCAAAATTGCATCGCGAGCCGCTCCACTTTGAAGCCGTCCATCTCACACCGAGAAGTTATAAATGAATTTCAAACTTCGCATTTGG